>Ga0209187_1000140_pt1 | contig 156284 bp, 135 predicted proteins | sample BantaG_FD_187430 | JGI IMG/M metagenome (GOLD analysis project Ga0209187, IMG submission 187430) | Marine algal microbial communities from Bantry Bay, Ireland - BantryBay_4 metaG (SPAdes) (version 2) | ecosystem: Host-associated > Algae > Red algae > Unclassified | place: Bantry Bay, Ireland...
CCAACCCCCGACTCATCAAACGCAAGATGCCCAAATGGCACGTCAAACGCGACCGCCACCGCGACTGGCCACAACCCACCGGCCCACCAGTCACCACCATCATACGCATCTAACTTAACGGCATTGGCTCTAGCCCAAGCTATTCGGTAGTGGCTGGGCTAGGTCAGCCGCTCACCGCTGCCTGCGTGGCGTTCAGCAGATGGCGGGCACGCTCGACCGGGTCCGGAAACGCATCGCGTAACGCCTTCGAGCGGACCTCGACGGAGAATGGCACGTGGGGAGCGAACAGCTGATCGAACTCGTGGACCGGCAGCGCCCCCTCGCCGGGGATCGATCGATCATCGAGTGCGTCGGTGACGAGTCCGCGTACATCCCAGCTGCGGGGCTCGGTTGGACCATCACAACTTTGCGCGTAGGGAAACAGCGCAGGATCGGCGGTGATGATCTCGTCGAAGGTGGTGCCCGAACGGACCACGTGAAGCAGATCGAGCAAGATCCCTGCATTCGGTTGATCTGCCAGGCGCACGATCTCGAGTGCGTCGGCCAGAGTGCGCACCGTGGTGAAACGCATGAACTCGATGCACACCCGAATGCCGGCAGCTGCCGCCTGCTCGCATAGCTGTGCGAAGCGATCCGCCGTCTCGGTCGGGTCCTCAAAACTCGACACCGTCAACACGTTGCGAGCCCCGACCGCTGCGGCGGCGTCGATGAGTGCCTCACCGCGATCTCGGTCGGTGCCCATACGCACGACTTCCATGTCGATCGCCGCTAAGCCGTGATCATCGAGGCGACGTCGCACCTTGGTCGTCGTGTAATTGGTCCACGATGCGGCGTCGTGCCATATACCCGTAGCCTTCCAGCCTGCGGTCGCCGCCGCATCGACAAATGCTGCCGGATCAGCCGCCAGCTCAGGCGTGACACCGGCCGCAATGGACAACACTCGACTTCCAACCATGTCGCGACTCTAGAACACTCGTGTCGACGCGCACCCATGTTCGGTTTCGCGCCGCCGTTGATCGTCACAGACGACGAAATCGGGCTCATAGTGGTTACGGTCCGGCGATACGGTCAGGGCCGGCCAGGGACCTTGGCCGAGCCGAGATACAGCCACCCCATGTGGTGTATCCGCACTCATGGTGCCGTTAGTAAGGTGGGACCACTGTGACCGCAACTCAAGTGATCCCCGAGACCGGCGTCGATGCTCCACCGTTTTGGATGACGGCTCTCGAATCGCGAGCCGCACTCGAGTACGCCAACTGGCGAGTGTTGTTACCGTTGCTGCGCCGCCTGCCCAACGGTGATGGCCATCCCGTGCTGGTCCTGCCCGGCTTCACCGCCGCCGATCGATCTACAGCGGCATTGCGTTGGCTGCTCCGCGATCTTGGCTACCGCACCTATGGCTGGCGGCTGGGTACCAACTTGGGGCCGACACCCAACATTCTCGAGGGCCTCGACAAACGAGTCGCTCGGATTCGCAAGAGCAACGACGACGCACCGATCACGATCATTGGTTGGAGCCTGGGGGGAATCTTTGCCCGCCACATGGCGCGCCAGAATCCCGAGCACTTCCGCCAGGTCATCACCTTGGGCAGTCCGTTTCGTACTCGGCTCGGCGATCGCAGTGCGGTATCTGGCCTGTGGGACTCGCTCACCCCGCTGCATGATCCCGAGTTCCTCGAAGCGTTCGCCACCGCCGAACGGCCACCGCTGCACATACCGGCAACGTCGATCTACAGCCGCACAGACGGTGTGGTCAGCTGGAAGCTCTGCCTTGAAGCAAAGAGCCACATCGCAGAGAACGTCGAGGTCTTCGGCAGCCACTCGGGTATGGGCTTTAACACCGCGGTTGCCTATGTGATCGCCGATCGGCTCTGTCAACCTGTCGGCCAATGGACCCGGTTTCGGCCGCCGCTCTTGCTCCGGGGGATCTACCCGCCGGCCAAGAACTACCGCGGGTAGCGCATCCGCGTCGCTGCAAAACGCTTACCCATCTCGAGCGGCGGCGAGGAGTTCCTCGTAGGCCTTGGACCACACCGGCATCACCTGGTCGATGGCTGCACGCTCGATCTCGTCCAGATCGGGGTGAGCGCCGCTGGCTGCTCACATCTCAGTCGATGAGCGCTGACCAGAACGGGAAGGTACGGGGCTCGGCAGGCCACATGGGAAGGGGCACGTCGAACTGGCCGTGCATCCATGCGGCCAGGTCGTCGCCGAGCAATCGAACGCTCGATCCCTCGATGAGCCAGACCGGATTGCCGTCGGAGTTGGCTTGATCGAGACCAGCGGTCAGCGGGACCACGTGAGTGCCGTAGATCGGGAAGACCGCCGGTGCTGCCCCGAGCTGATCGCGCACGACGTCGATCTGTGCCACCACGGTTGAGGGCTTCGGCCCCCATTCGGGGAACCACACGTCGTTGTGTTCCACGTCGAAGGCGAACCCGGTGACAAGCTGTTCGTTCCACGCCGCCCAATCCGCCTTGGGGTCGGTCCACTGGCGCCACGGCTCCGCGATGGGCACCGCCATGATCAGCATCAAGCCGACCTCGAAGGGAAGCTGGCACCCGAGCACCGCCTCGAGCCCGCTCATATCTCGGTTGGTCAGGCCGGGGGAACGTTCGCCTCCGATTCGCTCCAAGGCCAGATCGAGGAAGGCTTCCCACGCATCTTCGTCTGGCCGAGGTTCGACGAACAGTCCATCAAGATCGAAGTCACTCACGCGTCGACCGTAGCGCTGCGTCGCCGGGGGCGCGTGACGCGAGCCACCTGCGATGTGTGCCTCTCGCGACAGTTCTCTGCTGCATGGTGGAGGAAACTGGCTCGATGTGGCTCAACACTCACGCGTTCACGTTTGGGGGAAGATCATCTATGTCGACTGGATCGACCTGTTCACCGCTGCCCAAACGTGTGCAGGGTCCTGAGGAGCCAAGCGTCGCGCATGAGCCAACTACGCTTGGCGACCGTGGCGCAGGTATCTCACATATGACCACGATCGATGGGTACACCGACCTCGAAGTGATAGGTCGGGGTGGATTCGCGGTTGTGTACAGAGCGCGACAACAGTCGGTGGGCCGCGACGTCGCGATCAAGCTGCTCACCGATCCATCACCGGACGATGATCTGGTGCGGCGCTTCAAACGCGAGTCGCAGGCGGTGGGCGCACTGTCGTGGCATCCTCACATCGCGGCCGTGGTCGATGCAGGTGCAACCACCTTGGGTCAGGCCTACATCGTGTTCGAGTTGCTCTCGGGTGGCTCGCTCGAAGAACAGATCGCGGGCGGACCCATGCTGTGGCCCGAGGCCGTGGCGTCCATGATCCGAATAGCCGATGCGGTCGAGGCGGCCCACCGCGCCGACGTGTTGCATCGAGACATCAAACCGGCCAACATATTGTTGGATCGGCTCGGGGTCGCCAAGCTGGGCGACTTCGGCATTGCTTCGATGCAAGACGGCAACAAGACCGAGACCGGCATGCTGGCGACCACGATCGCTCATGCGGCTCCAGAACTGTTCGATGGCCAAACCGCCTCGACCGCTACCGACGTGTATGCGCTGGGTTCCACGCTTCACAATCTCGTGACCGGATTGCCACCATTCCTGACTGGCCAGGGCGAACGCATAGGTGCCGTGATTGCACGCGTTGCCTCGGAGCCACCCCCTCGACCCGACCCCTCCGCTGTTCCGGAACCCGTAGCGACCGTCATTGCTCATGCTCTGGCCAAACAGCCGCAGTATCGACCTCGCTCCGCGGCGGCATTCGGTCAAGCACTACAACAGGCCCAGGAAGAACTCGGGCAGCCGGTCACGGCCATGCCGGTGACCGATCGACGCCCGGTGGTCGAAGCATCACCCGTCGCACCGCCCGCGCATCTCGAACACGCGTCGCCGACCGGTCCGGTAGCGCCTTCGCCGGTAGCGGCAGCGCCCGAGGCCGTTCAGCCCGCCACCGAGAACGTGCCGTTCACCCCTGAAGCGGCACCGCTGGCATCCGCACCGGCGAAGCCCCTTCGCAAGACGATTGCCGCGCTCAGCGTGATCACGGTTCTACTTGCCGCTGGTGTGGTCGGGCTCGTCCTCTATCAAACACAGAGTTCGCTGTCGCCGGTCACCATCACCACTGGCGGCGCACGCATCTTCTCCTATGAGGCGCTCGCCTCGACCGAAATGCCCTCGCCAAACGACGCAAGCGCAGCGGTTGACCGCAACGACACGACGTATTGGGGGATTCAGCCCCGCGCCGACGGCCCCGCTATCGCCGGCACGTCCTACGTCATCAAATTGACCGAGCAGCAACGCATTGTCTCGGTAGGCATTTCGAATGGCACATCCACGGAGCTCGGCCGGGTCACGGGTGTGCTCTGGGGCACCTCGATCGACGAACTGAGCGAACGTAGCCCGTTGGTTGTCGAACAAGCACTACCGAACCGAGCTGGCGTCTTCGAGACCGATTTCGATCGCGACACCGACCAGATCGTCTTGGCCATACTCGGCGTGTACGACGATGCGCCCAACGCAGGAGTCGCCGAAATCTTGATCACCGTCGAACAGGTGAGCAACAACTGATGCCCAGCGCCCCCGACAGCGGTCCGACCGACGCAGAAACCGAAGAACGGGTCGCAGCTGCGGCCGCCCAGCTGGTCGAGCATGTCGATGAAAACGGTGATGTGATCGAGATCGTGACTCGGGCGCAGATGCGAGCCGGGTCGTTACGACACCGATCGGTATACATAGCCGTGCTCGATCACGATGATCGCCTGCTGGTCCACAAGCGTGCCGATTGGAAAGACGTCTTTCCCGGCGCATGGGACTTGGTCTTCGGTGGCGTTTGCGATGTGGGCGAAGACTGGGAGCCATCGGCGCACCGGGAGCTTCTCGAAGAAGCCGGAGTGCGAGGCACTTTGCTCGATCACGGACCGGTCACCTTCGAAGCACCGGGTGTGGCGCTGGTCGGGCGGTTCTACGTCTGTCGCCACGAGGGACCATTCGTATTCGATGATGGCGAAGTGACCGATACCAAGTGGGTTCCATTGTCTGGACTCGCCGAATTCATCGACAGCCACGAGGTCCCACCGGATTCCGAACTGGTTGCCAGGCGCCTGGTTCCCGAACCGCCAGCGCACGACAGTCAAGCGAGTAGCCCATGACACCAACCGTTGGGACTACCGTCAGTATGTTCATCCGATCACGAACACACCAGGGAGCTTCGTGAAAGCAGATCTGTACACCGCACCAGCACGCACCGTCGGAATGGCAGGGCTTGCGCACCGCACCGCTGCGGGCTTCTTGGTACTCACGAGCGCCGACGGCGACGACATGATCGCTCTCATCGAAGAGCGACAGAACGAACCCGACCTGATCGATCAGGTCGTCGACGCCGCCCAGATGACGGGGCCGGCTGCATTCGCCATGTTGTTCACTGCCGGCGGCGACATGTACGCGCTCGCTTCGGGTGCGATTCGCATCACACTGACGTCGGACTCGACCGATCTGACTCTGGTGCCAGTTGTAGACCAAGTGCTCGTGCATGCCCTGGGTGCTGGCATCAACGAGGACTCGGCGACGGTTCACCTAGAACTCGATGACGCCACCGACGTCGACACCGACGACGACGACGAACCGTTCGATCTCGAACCGATGTCGGGTTCGGTCGAGGCGACATTGATCGAGATTGCCATCGGTGGTGCAACGCTCAGCCGTACCTTGCCCGCGGCCGCAGAGCCCGCCCACGATCCGGCTGTTGCAGCCGAGGCCATGAACGAGCGGCCTCTCGAGCCCGAAGTCGTGGCAGTCGTGCCCGAGGCCGCCGAAGATCTCGCCGGTGCAGCCGGCATCTTGTTCGCCAACGATGACCTCGCCGACGAACCAAATGTTGCGCTCGAACCGTCAACGGGATCAGCCTTCGACGCTCCCGAAGCCACCGAACCCGCAGACCCCGAACCCGCAACCTCGACACCCCCAGCCACCGCCGACCCGGACCCCACACCCGCACCCGCCGCCAGCCCATCACCGGCCCAACCCACACCCGAACCCGCCGACCCCCCACCCGCAACCGCCACACCCCCAGCCACCCCCGACCCCGTTCCCGCTGCCACCCGCGCCGCTTCGGTAGCTGCGGCGGTACCAACACCGACGCCTGCCGCCAGGGTTGGGCCCGTGATGGTGCTCGGCGTCAACTGTTCCCAGGGTCACCACAACCATCCCGATGCGGTCTACTGCTCGCAATGCGGCACCAAGATGGGTGTGCATCACACGACCGTGCTCATCAACGGACCCCGACCCCCGCTCGGCGTGTTGGTCGTCGACGATGGCACGACCTACTCGTTGAACCAAGACCTGGTGATCGGCCGCGAGCCGACATCGCACGAAGATGTGCTCGCCGGCACTGCCTCACCCATGATCCTGACCGACGACACGCTGTCGCTGTCGCGCAAACATGCGCGCATCGTGCTCGACGACTGGTCGGTCGCTGCGCAGGATCTGAACTCGTCGAATGGCACCTATCTGAGCAGGGCTGGGCAATCCGAGAACTGGCTCAAGATCACGTCCGGGGCCACCATGGCCCTCGAGCCCGGGGACCGCCTGCGAGTCGGCGGGCGCATCATCCAGGTCGAACTCCACCACGTTCGCTAGCTATAGCTAGCCGACGTAACCAGTTCGTCCATCGTGTTCAGCGACGATGTGAGACCAGCAGCGGACTGCTCCATGAACGTCTCAGGATCCTCGGGGTCTCGACGAAACGATCAAAGGGGCGAGCCTTGCTGACGTCCACTGCAGTGGCTGGCCAGTGACGCGTCAGGACGTTGCGGGCAATAACGACCCGGCGGTGACGGGACCTATCCCCTTGGCGATGTTGAAGGTGGCTTCCTGATGCAGCTTGTCAGTCGTGGCTGGGGCGGCCGTTGCCGCCTTCGGGTTGGCCGAACATGTTGCTGTTCAATCGAGCCTGACCCATGATCTCGTTCACCACGGCGCCCACGGACTCGGCGTCGTCGCCCTGCTGACCATGCGGACCGAGCACCCAGCCCTCGGCGATGCCCACGCGCTGGCCGGCTACGTCGAACACGCGACCGGTGACCCCAGCTGCTTCGGGGCTGGCCAGCCAGGTGGCGACGTTGGCGATCCAGCGTGGGCCGAGTTTCTCCTGGGCTTCTTCGTCCATCTGTGAGAAGCCGGGTAGGTCGGCGGTCATGCGGGTGTACGCCGCCGGCGCAAGCGCGTTGCAGGTCACGCCGTACTTGGCGAGCTCCATGGCGGTGATGACGGTGAATGCAGCGATACCGGCTTTGGCGGCGCCGTAGTTGGCCTGGCCGATGTTGCCGTAGATCCCCGATGGCGACGACGTGTTGATGACTCGAGCGTCGTTGTCTTCGCCTGCCTTGGAGCGTTCACGCCAGTAGTTCGCTGCGTGATGTGTGGGCGCATAGGTGCCTTTGAGGTGCACGCCGATCACGCCGTCCCAATCGGACTCGCTCATCGAGAAGATCATGCGGTCGCGCAAGATGCCGGCGTTGTTGATCAAGATGTCGAGGCCACCAAAGGTCTCGACGGCCTGGTCGATCATGGCCTTGGCATCGGCGAAGTCGGCGACGTTGCCGCCGTTGACCACGGCCTCGCCACCCATGTCCTTGATCTCGGTGACGACCTGCTCGGCAGGACTTTCATCGGTGTCCGAACCATCGGTGGCGCCTCCGAGATCGTTCACGACGACCTTGGCTCCGTGCGATGCCAGCATGAGCGCGTGCTCGCGCCCGATACCTCGACCGGCTCCGGTGACTACTGCGACACGACCTTCGACGAGATTTCCCATGATCAGCTCCTTGCTGTGCGTGGTGATTGAACAGCAGTCAAATGTACGGTCTGTAGTGCCTATGCGCGAAATAGAACGCGAAATAACCCGGTGACCCGGGTTCCGCCACCGAGTTCACCAGCACCGCCGCCCGCACCTGGACCTCGAACCGGACCCTACGCTGCACGCACGCGCCCCTGGTGGAGCGAGATCGATGCGCTGCTCGCAGTGGTCTGGTTCGTCTTCGCCATGATCGTCGCCGGCATCGTCACGGTCATCGCCATCACCATCGGCGGCGATGATCTAACCGACAACCCCGTGTACGCACTCTTCTTCGGCACGGCGGCATTCCAGGTGATGCAAGCGACCTACCCCTGGTTGGTGTCTCGACGCAAGGGACTCGGGGTCAAAGAAGACTGGCGCTTCGTGTCGTCTCTACCGAACGACATCTTCATCGGCTTGGGGCTCGCCGTGCTGTGTGTGATCGGATCCCAGATCGCCACGTTTGGTGCGGCCGCCCTGGTTGGCCTCGAAGACACCAACGACGCCTCGAACACGGGGATTCTCGATGACAATCGCGGATCGATCTGGATCGTCGGCGTGATCTTTCTGGTGGTGGTGGGCGCGCCGCTCGCCGAAGAACTGCTGTTTCGTGGGCTCATTCTTCGAGTGCTGCAGAAGAGCCTTGGCGGCGTGTTCGCCGTTGTTATCTCGTCGATACTGTTTGCGATTCCCCATTGGCAGGCCGACGCCAGCTGGCAGGAGACAATCGTGTTGTTGTCGGCCCTGGCGACAGTCGGTCTGGTCTTGGGCACCGGGGCGGTGGTCACGAACCGGCTTGGCCCCGCCATCATCGCCCATTTCGTGTTCAACGCCATCGGCACCGTCGTCACGCTCTGGGTCTGATAGCGCTTCAGCGCAGCAGTGATTTCTGGGGCAGATGCATCAGTGAGTCAGCTGGTGCCAGCCCGGGGCCCGGCAGGGCCGATATCCTCACGTGAGTGCCTGAATTCTCCAATCCCGACACGGCGGTGCCACTGATCATCATCGGCGTATCGCTCATGCTGATGATCGGCACCTGGGCGTTCACCCGGGGCAAGGTCGCGACCAAGGCGAGCACCGTCGCTGCGGCCGCGGTTGCGGCTGCAGCTTCGCCGGCGCCGATCGTTGGCCAGACCAAAGTCACTCAGGCTCAGCTCGGGATCTGGCACCGGGCACATGGCCAGGCGGTGAAGCGGTGGATCGAAAATCACGAGCAGGTACTCAAGCAGGTATCCGAGGGCGGCATGGCCATCGACCTGAATGCTGATCTGATGGCCAGCCACCAACGACTGGGGCCCGCGATCGACGATGCCATCGCCAAACACCCCGCGCCGCAGATGCGAGCCCAGCTCAGTGCCCTGGTATTGGCCAGCCGTAACACGATCGACTCGTTGCGGCGCAGCAACTGGACCAACGCCGAGAAAGAGCACATTGCCTATCTCGAGTACCGCGACACCTGGCTGGACCGGTTGCGCCAGTTCACGACCGCCGAGTCACAGGTGAACGACCTGCGCTCGATCGGCAGCAACGACGCGCTTCCCGGTTGGCTCGACCGCGAGGACTCACCCCCAGGCTGACCGCAGCGCGCCTACTTCGCCAACACTCCAGTCAGGCGAGGCGCTCAGGCGGAAGGATTGGTCGCGAGGTGGGTTCGGATGGCGTCCGCCAACAGATCGGCCAATTCCGCCGTGCCTCGCTCGTCGGGGTGCACACAGTCGACGGCATTGATCCACGACTCGCCGACCGTCTCGCCCCGAGCACAATACGGGTGCACATCTTCGACCTGGCCGGCCAGCAGATCACCAATCACACCGAAGCCGCCCTCGCGGAAGCCGTCGGGGCCCAGCCCATTCGGCGCACCTCTATCAACGAATGGTGTCTCGAAATCGACGAACACCACTCGCTCGGCTGAGTACGTACCGGCTACCTCTTCGATCACGTCGTTCATTCGACTGAGTACTTCGTCGGCCTTCACCTTGAAACACTCGCGCCGACACGTCGGGATCCCTTGCGGGCTTTCCGATGTCGGGTTGTAATAGTTCGACACAAAGATGGTGGCATCGGTCTTGGCCAGTAGCTCGTCGAGAACAAAGGTCAGATCGGTTTTGATCACTGCCATGCGGCGATCGACCTGCGGGCGATCCAGGGTCACACCGTCGTCGAGAAACAGCTGATCGGGTCCCACGAATCCGGTGTCGTTGGCGCCGATCGTGAGCGTGACAAACCGCGGATTCGACACGATCGCCCAGTCGAGCTGGGAACGAGTGCCCGAAGCAGGTGTGATATTCGAGAAACCGCCGGTGACTTCTTGTTCGTACAGATCATCGACATCGGCGCCGCTACATGCCAACAGGGCGAACTCGCCTCGACCGGGAGGGAAGACCCCCTCGTCGTTCAACATGTTGAACACCCGACGAGGGAACGAGTTCGGGGCTCGCCAGCAGGGGTCACCACCCAGGTAATCCTGCAGGTCGAGCCCATGGCCAGCGGGCACCGAATCTCCGAGAGCTATCAGCGCCTGAGGATGACCGCTGAAACGACCCAGCAACGTGACCTCGCCGATGGTACTCAGGCCCTGGGTGTCGGTGACTTCGACGCGAGCCACTCGAGACTCGGCCGTCTGGGGGATGTAGCGCAGCTCATCGCCGTTGACGAACAGCCCATCGGGGCCATCGATGATACGAATGTCGGCGATCGAGCTGTCGATGCCGGTGGCAATGGCCTGGGTCGTCGATTCACCCACCGTCGCCCGGATCGGTGCCGGCAGGATCTCCGGTGGGAACATGGGGGTGGGCGTCGGCGTAGGGGTCGGGCTGGGCGTGGGCGTCGGCGTTGCCGTCGGGAGCGGGGTTGGCGTGGCTGTCGGGAGCGGGGTGGCCGTTGGTGCGGGCGTAACGGTCGGCGCCGACGTGGCTGTCGGGAGCGGGGCGGCCGTTGCTGCGGCGGGTTCGGGCGTGCGGGTCAACGCCGCAGCCGGCGCAGCGCCTTCTTCGAACTTCTCATCGTCGTCGTCACCCCTGGGGGCGAAGCCATCGGCACAAGAGGTGAGCACGAACAGGGCGCCCAGCAGCAGCGGTAAGAGGGAAATCAGGTATCGGCGCACAGCAAGACAAGCTAACGCACCACTACCCCATCACATTCCGCGCCGGGGGCAAGTTCGACTGTGCGGGGTGAAGTGCTGGCCGTACAATCAGGCGGTGCGTCCTCCTTCGGTAGATCGGCTGGCACGATCGCTCGCCCACACCGGCCTCCCTCATCCGTTGCTCGTCGATGTCGCACGCGCCGCCATTGCCGAGGGCGATCACGAACAGGCCGAAGCGCACGCTCACTCCATGACCGCCTCGTTGCTCCAGCCGGTCATCAATGCAACCGGCACCATGCTGCACACCAATCTGGGTCGGGCCCCGTGGTCACATTCGGCCGAAGCCAGCTTCTCGAACCTCGAGTTCGACCTTGCCACCGGGCAGCGCGGTTCTCGCCAACGTCACGTCGGGCAGCTCTTCGCCCGCCTGTGCGATGCCGAAGCCGCCATCATCGTGAACAACTGCGCGGCTGCGGTCACACTGACCATGGCTGGCCTGGCAGTCGGCCGAGAGGTTGCGGTGTCGCGAGGCGAGCTCGTGGAGATAGGCGGCGGATTTCGCGTCCCCGACGTCATCGAACAGAGCGGCGCGTCGCTGCATGCAGTTGGCACCACGAATCGCACCCGGGCCAGCGACTTCGCTGCGGCCGCGAACAGCGATGCCGACATCGCGGTAAACCTGTTGGTCCATCAATCGAACTACAAGATCGTGGGCTTCACCGAAGCACCAACGGTCGCCGAGCTCGCCGAACTCGACGTACCTCTCGTGTGCGATATCGGTTCCGGTTTGCTCGACGCCGCCTGCCCTTGGCTCACGAGCGGCCCACCGCCGTGGCTCGAGAACGAACCGGCCGCCAAGCAGACGTTGGCGGCCGGCGCCGACCTGGTGTGCTTTTCGGGCGACAAACTACTCGGGGGTCCCCAGGCCGGCATCATTGCCGGCCGCGCAGACTTGGTCGCCAAGTGCGCTGCGCACCCACTGGCACGAGCGTTTCGGCCCGGAGGCCTGGTGCTGAGTTCGCTGCAAGAACTGGCCATGGCCTACCTGCGTCGCGACGGCGATGCCATTCCCTTCTGGCGCATGGCCGCCCGCACACCCAACGAGCTTCGAGACCGCGCCACGGCGCTGAGCGTCGGCGCCGTGGTCGATCTCATGTCGGTTCCCGGCGGCGGCACGCTGCCGACCGTCGAAGTGCCATCTGTCGGCGTGATCATCGATGGTGACCACACCGAAACCCTGCGCCAGCATCAACCGCCGATCATCGCTCGGGTGCAAGACCAGAAGACGCTCATCGATCTACGCACCGTAGAACCCGGGCACGACACCGTGATTGCCGCCGCCCTGAAGGCGCTCGGCGGGTGAGCGCAACCCACGTCATTTCCACGGCTGGTCACGTGGATCACGGCAAGTCAACGCTGGTCATGGCTTTGACCGGCACCAATCCCGATCGATTCACCGAGGAACAAGAACGAGGCCTGACCATCGATTTGGGGTTCGCTTCGACCACTCTGCCCAGCGGCCGAACCGTGGCGATCATCGACGTGCCCGGCCATGTGCGGTTCCTGAAGAACATGCTCGCCGGCGTGGGGGCGGTCGATGCCTGCATGTTCGTGGTCAGCGCCGTCGAAGGCTGGATGCCCCAGAGTGAAGAGCACCTGCGGATCCTGCAGTTGCTCGACGTCTCCCACGGCGTGGTGGCACTGACCCAAGTCGACCTGGTCGACAAAGAGACTCTGGAACTCGCCCAACTCGATGTCGGCGAACATCTCGAGAACACGTTTCTGGCCGACGCCCCCCTCATTGCCGTCGACTCGATCAGTGGCTCCGGTCTCGACGAACTACGCGCTGCGCTCGACCTGGTGCTCGACGACACTCCTCAAGCAGCCGACGCCGCCCAACCCCGACTCTGGATCGATCGTGCATTCGCCGCCAAGGGAAGTGGCACGGTGGTGACCGGCACGCTCACAGGCGGTTCGCTCAAGGTCGACGACGAACTGGTGGTCGAACCGGGGAGCCGGCCGGTTCGTGTCCGCGCCATCCAATCGCTGCACCAGTCCACCAAGAAAATCAGTCCCGGAAATCGGGTGGCACTGAACCTGTCCGGCCTTTCACATGATCAGGTGCAGCGCGGTGACGTCATCGTGCGCAATGGACAATGGCACAAGACCACCGTCTTCGATGCCAGCTTGCAGGTGCTCGACGACCTCGATCATGCACTCTCGCGCCGCGGCGCCCATGTGGCCTACCTGGGCTCCGGTGAGCACCCGGTCGCGCTGCGAGTGCTCGGACCCGACGAACTCTCACCCGGCGAAGCGGGCTTCGTTCGCCTGCGCCTGCAATCGGCGTATCCAATGCTGCCCGGCGACCGGTTTGTGCTTCGTGAAAGCGGCCGTTCCGAAACAATCGGCGGGGGCGAGATTCTCGATATCGATCCGGTCACCAAGGCCGCCGAAGCCAAGCCTGATCGATCCGTCGATCGCGTCATTGCCGAGCGAGGCTGGATCACCAGCGACCAACTGTTCCTACTGACGGGCGAGCGACGCGACGCGACCATTGGCGAGTGGGTGGTGCAGACCGACATTTTCGACGCCGCTCGCACGGCGCTCAAGGAACGAGTGGAACAGGCCGACGGCTTGGGTCTGCCGCTGGCCGAACTCGATGAACGCCACCGGGCCCTGATCGAGTTCATCGACGACATCGGGATCGACGGCACCCACGTTCGGGTGATCGACGCTGCCGACGCACTCAAAGACCACCCGTTCCTGGCTGCCCTCGATGCGTCGCCCTATGCCCCGCCCGGTGCCGATCGCTACGACCGGGCCGAGGTCCGCGAGCTCGTGCGGCGCGGGTTGGTGGTGCAGACCGAAGGTATGTACTTCTCTGCCACCGCCGTCGATGATGCGGCAGGTCGCCTGGCCGACTTGTTGGCGGTTTCTCCCGAGGGCGTGACCGTCTCGGACATACGCGAAGCATGGGATACCTCGCGCAAGTTCGCCTTGCCGCTGCTTGCGCATTTCGATTCGACCGGTGTCACCCGCCGGCGCGACGATCTACGGATCGGCGGGCCGCGCCTTGCCAAACGCGAGCAATCTGGTTGAACTCGGCTAGGCGGCTAGCGAGTTTCGGACGCTTTGATCACGGTGCGACGTTCGGCCTCGCTCAGGCCGCCCCATACGCCATGGCGCTCACGAATGGACACGGCGTAGTCGAGGCAGTCTGACATGACCGAGCACTGGCTACAGATGGCCTTGGCGCGAGCCTCGCGCTCGGCTCGCTCATGACGACGTTCACCGGCTGGCGGCGGAAAGAACGTGCGCGATTGCGGTCCTCTACATGCAGCCCTGTGTTGCCAGGCCATTTCCGACACTAATGCTGTCACTCAAGCACCCCCCGGTGATGTGAAGCTTTATGATTCAGAACTCGAACATAGGTGCCAGATCACCCCATGCGCAAGGGGTTCTTTGTGAACTCTGCGTTATCCACAGCTTCTGTGGATAAGCGCCTACAGCGTTGTGACTAGTCGATTCAACTGGGGAAACCAGCTTGTCAGGGCTCAGAACGCCGCTCTCTGTAGTCACGCGCCGCACCTTCCTCGGGCTCGACTTCGAGCACGAGTCCCTCGACAGCAACAACACGAACTCGATCCCCACTGACGACCGGGGTGGCGCGGTTCGTTCGGGCCTTCCACAAGGCGTCATCGATCTTGACGATGCCGTCGGGAGATACGTCTTCGACCGCGGCGCCGACCTGGCCAATCATCCACTCTCGCCCGATCGTTGGGGTCGAGAAGCGGGTGCGCACCATGGTGGGCATTCCGGTGACCATCATCATGGTGATACCCACCACGCCCACCACCATGGGGATCCAGGACATCGAGATGCCGTCTTGGTACAGAATGACCGTTCCCACGAGTAGCGCCAGCGCACCCACGATCGTCCAGAAACGGGGAACACCCGTCTGCACGTCGACCGAGAACGCAAACATTGCCATTACCAGCAGAGCAACAGCGACGAGCGACACCGGCAATACCCACAGACCGAAGGCGCCCAGCAAGAACATGCCCGCGCCGACCACACCTGCCACACCAACGCCTGCGGTGTAGAACTCGAACACGAGCAGGGCCAGACCAATGGTGAACAACAGGTAGGCAACCGGTGGGCTCGCCACCGTGTGCAGCTGACCGGCAACGAGCGACAACCGTTCGAAGCGCACAATCGTGTCGGACACGGTGCGGGCGTCTTCGCCTTCGCCGCTCACCGATGTCGCAACCCCCAGGTCCGAGAGGCTCACCACGAAGTCGCCCACGGTTGGAGCATCATTGGGAGCAATGCCGAGCTCTATTGCCTGGTCGGAGCCAATGGTGTCGTTCTGCATGAGTGCGCCCGCAGGCCCGAGTAGGTCACCGAAACGCGCGTCGAGTAGGCGCTCGCCACTGTCGCCGATGCGCGAACCGGGTGCGACACCAATGCGATCGACCAGGCCTGCAAGTTGAGCCCATGGGCCGGTTGCGCGGGCGCCACTGGGACCAACCCACATGGCAATCGGCACATCGGCGGTGGCGATCACGTCGGCCAGGTCGTTGAGTGCGTCAGCAGAGATGACCGAGTCGGTGCTGTTCAGCTGCAGCACCACCACCTTGGCGCCTTCGGCATCGGCATCTCGAATACCGTCGCTGACGAAGTCGGCCAGCAGGGGGTCGAGCAGGCCGCTGACCTGCAGCACAACCGCCACCCCGACATTGTCGTTGCCGGACTCTGGGTCGGTCTGCGCTCGGGCAGATTGGCTGAACGTCGCCAGCAGCGGCACCACGAGCAACAATGTGGCCAGCATGCGACTCGCACGAGCGGTTCGTTTTCTGGTGACCTCGCCCCCCACGGCTTGATCAGGTGAGGTCATGGATCAGTCAGACGATTCGGGCGCATCGTCGCCGAGCAGGGTCGCAACACCGGTATCGAGAGTCTCGGTCACCGGCACGATGCGATCGAAGCCGGTGGTGTGCAGCAAGCGGGTGAGTGCTGGCTTGTCGCACACCACGACGATTTCGCCGTCGTGGTCGCGGTTGCGACGGATGCCACCGATGAGCGCTCCCAGGCCGGCCGAGTCCATGAACGGAACTTCGGAAAGGTCGATGAGCAGTCGGTCTATTTCGGCAAGGCCCGAAAGCGCTTCGCGGAACTGACCGACGCTGTAGGCATCGATATCGCCGTGAGGACGGAGAACGGTGTGGCTCTCGTGCTCTTCGGTTGCGACCTCAAAATCAGACATGTAGTCCTCCACCCGGTGGAACCAGATCGTACAGGAACCAATACCAAAGGGGCATTGGTCGTGGGCAGAAGCTACCAACCGGCGAGGCGCCACATCATTCCCTACGCCAGGTTTCTCATCACACATGCCCCACCGCGACCTGGCCTGGCTGCAGCCCGGCACCGCAGAATCTCGCCATTTCCAGGCAACAGCACTAGCCTGCACCTTGTGACAAACGTGCTCTTGGCTACCGATGCAGATTGGCTCTTCGACGAGGTCTCCGCCGCATTGGCCGAACCCGGAACCACCGTGTCTCGGATCACCGAGGGCCGCGACGTGAGCCAAGCCGTGAGCCAGCTCGAGCCCGACCTGGTGCTGCTCGACCTGCAGATCGGCACCAAGGGCGGGGTGGCATCCTGTATAGACCTGCGCCATGACATCGCCGAGGGTCGCTCCAAGGCGACCAAGGTGCTCATGCTGCTCGACCGCGACGCCGATCGCTGGATTGCCCGCCAGGCTGATGCCGACGGGTGGCTGATCAAGCCGCTCGACGCGTTCCGGTTACGCAGAGCTGCCCTGGCCACGATTGCAGGCGAGTCCGTCTTCGAGGGTGAACCCGTGGTGGCCAACATCGAAGCACCCGCCGAAGAAGACTCTCCAGCCCCAGACTCCCCGACCCCAGCCTCCCCGACCCCAGCCTCCCCGACCCAAGACACTCCCGCCGACGAGTAGCCGAGGGAACCGGTTCAGCGAACCCGCATCGCATCCGAATCGGAAAGAATGGGTGCAAAGTGTGGGGCGGGTGACACTCAGGGCCACCGGGATAACAACCATGATCGTGTAAAACACAGTGGATTTCCGCCTCCTCCGACACATGTGACAAGAAACGTCCGCCGAACAGCCGCATTATTCGACGCGAGTAGGCAATTCGGCTTACAGTCTCGGCTGAACATCGACCGGTACATCGGTAGGAGAAATTTCATGATTCGCAAGATCACCACCATCGCACTCGGACTACTCGCAGTCAGCGCTCTGCTACTGACGATTGCTCCCTCACAAAACGCCCAGGCCCAGACCTGCAGCGGAGAATACGACAACTGCATCGCCTATCCCGCCGGCGGCTTCAAGGCACAATCGACACCGGTTCCGACTGCGTCCCCCGGACCGACCAGTGCGGCTGTTGTCTCGGCCGACAACGTCGCCGCAACCGGCAGCACCAGCGGTTCAGGCTCCGGCGGAGCAACGATTGCGTTCACCGGTGCCGAGAGCCGAGTCCTTGGTTACGCCGGTGCCGGCCTGATCGGCTTGGGCGCAGTTGCTCTGGTCGTCGCCCGGCGCCAAACCGACACCGACCTGAACTGATCACGCACGCCATTTCGAACTGACGAGGCCACAGCTCCGATTGCGGGCTGTGGTCTTCGTCGTTTTCTGGCGGCCGTCGCCTCTCAGATGATGCGATCGTTCGGCTCGTCACCTGCGAGCACTCGCTGTGCATTGGCGAACTGCGCTCGGTTGATGGCGTACTGTCTCTCGACCGTGCCGCTGGCGATATGGGGCGTGGTGATGATGTTCATCACCGAGAAGACCCGGTGGTCACCAGGTGGCGGCTCTGGGTCGAACACGTCGACGCCCGCCCCGAGCAGGTGGCCGCTTTCCACCCCGTCGACCAGGGCATCGAGGTCATAGGTCGGACCCCGGCTGGTGTTGATGAAGATCGCGCCGGGCTTCATCGCTGCAAACTGTTCGGCACCGAACATGGCCCGAGTCTCGGTGGTCAACGGCACATGTAGCGTGATGATGTCCGCTTGTGCAATGAGTTCTTCTCGCTCGACGCGCTCGAGTCCGTAGGCGCCGACGAGTTCGGCCGGCGCCTCGACGACGTCGGTGTAGAGAATACGGCATCCGAACGCGTGTGCCAGGTGGGCGACCCGCTTGCCGATTCGCCCGAGTCCGATGATGCCCAGCGTCTTGTAGGACAGAAGGTGTGATCCTTCGCGCCATCCGAGCATGTTCCAGGCACCCGATTTCATGCTCTGCTGGACCGCGGGCAGCTGTTTGGAGAGCGCCAGGATCAGCAGCAGCGCGTGCTCGGCGACGCCCTCGGGTGTCATCACCGGTGTGACCGCCACCGGGATACCCAGCTCGGCCAGTGTGTCGGTGTCGATGGCGTCGTAGCCGACGCCGTTGTGCATCACGAGCTGGCAGCGCTCGAGCAGGTGGCACTGCTCGGTCGTGAGCGATAGACAGATCAAGAAGTCGGTTCGCGGCAGCGTGGTCGCCACTGCGCTGGCATCGTCGAGGTCCAGGAATTCGACATCGAACTCGTCGGGCTGCACCTCTGCCACCACTTCTTGAATCCACGGATGGCACGTCGTCCAGACGACAAGCGGTTTTATGTTGGTCACACGGCGACGTTATTCCAAACACACCTGCGGCATGGTGGTCAGGGGGCAAACCCGCGGACCGTGGCATGCAGCGCAGACGGTGGACCGCTTCGGCATGACCCGCTGGACATTCGCAATGCTGGTCAACGATGTACGCAAATCGGCAAGAACACACAGCTCCCAGTAGTGGCGATCCAACGAGCCGTCATCGGTGAACACCAGTTGTTTCCATCGCGGTGGCACAAACGCTGTTGGCGTGTCGCTTCCGAGCACGCGCTGTCGTGACTCGTTGATCTGTCGGAGGTACTCGACCGCCTTCAAAAGTGCATCGTCAGTGGGCTGGCTTCGAAGCCAATGGTGGCCAGGACCTTGACGCACTCCAGACCGCCCAGGACCGCATCTACCAACTCACTGTTGCAGCCCAGCTCGGCATCACAACGCCTCGTTCACTCGTCAGTTCAGACCCTGACCTCATCACAAAGGCTCTGGGCGAAAACGTCCTTATCAAACCCATCGCCAGCGGTGCCTTCGTTAACTCAGATCTCCAACCACATGCTGTGCACACCACACATTTGACGACCGAGATCTTGGAACAAGGCGACTTCGCCGACGCCCCCTTCATAGCGCAACAGCGCAGCAACGTCGCCAAACACCTCAGAGTCTTAACCGCGGGACCAGTTGTCCGCACCGCATCGCTCAATGCCGCGGACTGGCCACTCGACTGGCGAACAGCCGACCATTCACGGCAACTGGGTTTTCGCGACATCGTGACTCCACCAGCCCAATAAACGAACGGGTGACTGGCGGCCGCGGGTGGAGCGACAAGCTCAGAAGCCTCCAGGCTCACCTTCACGCTCTTGTTCGCAAGCAACCCGCGGGGTTGGCCGCTGGGCCACGGTTCAGCTTGCTTTCGAGTCGAAGTCCTCGACTATCGGCTGAACCTGCTGGCACCGGTTCGTTGTCTGACGAAACTCAAACGGCTTCGCCGTCGGGGCCGAAGAGGTGAACTGGTCCGTCGAGGGTGATTGTCACATTGTCGCCACGCTCGAGCTGCGTGTCGCCTTCTTCGTGAACCACCAGCAGTTCCTCTTCGCCTTGGTGCTCAACCTTGACGTGCAAAAAGGATTCGGAGCCGAGCGCCTCGACGACCACGACTTCGCCCGCAATGCCATTCCCGGCGGAGGTGAACTCGAGGTGTTCTGGACGAATACCCAGGCCGAACTTTTTGCCTTCGACAGCTTTGGCCGCAGCGCCCATCTCCGAGCTCAGTTCGATCGCTTCGCCGGCAAGGCGGAATTCCCCCTCGGCGCGATCCACGTCGAGCAGATTCATGGCGGGTGAGCCGATGAAGCCGGCAACGAAGCGATTCTTGGGCCGGTGATACAGCTCACGGGGCGACGCAACCTGCTGTAGGTAGCCATCTTTGAGCACGGCGACACGATGTCCCATGGTCATTGCCTCGACCTGGTCGTGGGTGACGTACACCATGGTGGTGCCCAGCCGGGCCTGCAGGTCGGCAAGCTCGGTGCGGGTCTGCACACGTAGCTTGGCATCGAGATTCGACAGCGGCTCATCCATCAGGAACACCTGCGGGCTGCGCACGATCGCTCGACCCATGGCCACACGCTGTCGCTGTCCACCGGACAGGTTCTTGGGTTTGCGGTCGAGATAGGGCTCGAGGTCGAGGATGCGTGCGGCTTCGCGTACCTGCACGGCACGCTCTTCCTTAGGCACCTTGGCTTGCTTGAGCGCAAAGCCCATATTCTCGGCCACCGTCATGCTGGGGTACAGCGCGTAGTTCTGGAAGACCATGGCGATGTCGCGATCCTGCGGCGGTTTGAGCGTGACATCGACGTCGTTGATCCAGACACTGCCCTCGTTAACGGTCTCCAGACCGGCGAGCATTCGCAGCGCCGTCGACTTGCCCGACCCAGACGGACCAACCAAGACGAGCAGTTCGCCATCGGTGATATCCAGATCGAGCTTGTTGACTGCAGGAATTTCCGAGCCTGGGTAGATGCGGCTTGCGGCCTCGTATCGGACTTCAGCCATGATGCTGCTCCAGTTGTTCCGCTGAACTTTCAGGGTTGATGTGGGATTGCGGGGCGGCGATCATTTGATCGCTCCCATTGCCAGGCCGCGAATCATTCGTTTCTGAGCGACCCAACCAGCGATGACAACGGGGAAGGTCGCCAAGACCGATGCGGCGCTGAGTTGGGCAATGAACTGGCCTTGAAATTTTTGCTGAGAGTTGACCCACACCGGGATGGTGGATGCACCGGTCGGATTCAGTTGCACGGCGAAGAAGAACTCGTTCCAGGCGAAGATCACGCACAGCAGGGCTGTTGCGGCCAAGCCGGGGGCCACAATCGGCAGGATGACTTGTCGGATCTGGCCCATCAAACTGGCCCCGTCGATCTGTGAAGCTTCGATCAGCTCTTTTGGCACTTCGGCAAAGAACGATCGCAGCATCCACACCGCCAGTGGCAGGTTCATCGCTGAGTAGAGCACGACGAGGACGGTCCGAGTGCCAAGTAGATTCAGGTCGCGGGCAATAACCCAAATCGGCATGATGATGCCCACGATCGGCAGAAACTTGGTGGAGATGAAGAAGAACAGCACGTCTCGCCACATGCGCATTGGGCGGATCGCCAGCGCGTAGGCGGCGGGCACGGCGAGGGTCATGACAATGATTGTCGAGATCAGCACGACCCAGAACGAGTTGGCAAACGCTGCGCCGAAGCTCAACAGGTTGGTTGCTTCGGTCACCTCGGTGAAGCGATCGAGCGTGGGATCGAAGAACAGCACCGGATCCGCGCTGGCGACCGACTCTTCCTTGAAGCCGTTCAGTGTCAGCCAGAACAGCGGGAAGAAGAACGCCAGGCCGACGATCCACGTCAGAAATGCCAACAGATGTGCGACGATGCGGTTTTGGCCCAGGATGGGTTCGGCTTTAGGAGCACGAGTGAACAAAGCAGCCATCAGGAATCATCCTCGAGCAGGTTGGACAACACTCGCAAACCAATGTTGGCGATGATGATCGATGCGATCACCACGATGATCGAGTACGACGAGGCCAGACCGAATCGGTTGCCACCGCCGATCGAACGCTGTGCGATGTAGAACGGCAGGTTGTTGGCACCAGGTTGACCGCCGACGATCACTTCGATGTGGTCATACACCTGAATGAGATAGATAGCGCCGAGTAGTGTGCCGAGTTCCAGGAACGGACGAAGCTGGGGGAAGGTGATCTGGCGAAAGATGCCGAAGCTCGTGGCACCGTCGACTCGGGCGGCTTCGAGGGTCGAGGGGTCTTGGCCCTGAAGACCAGCGAGCACGATCAACATCATGAACGGACTCCACTGCCATACCAGCACGACCACGACCGAAAACAGCGGATATCTGCTGGCAAACTCGATGGACTCGATACCGACGAGGTTGAGGAGCCAGTTGATAATGCCGAAGTTGAAGTTGAACATCTGGGTCTTCCACATCAAGCCGGCGACGACGGGCATGACCAGAAACGGCGTGATGAGCAGCGTGCGAACGAAACCCTGACCGAAGAACTTGCGGTCAAGCAAGATGGCGAGCAAGGTGCCCACGATGAGCGAGAACAAGACCGCCATAACGGTCATCTGGACGCTGATCCATGCCGCATCTCGGAAGAACTTTTCGGATTCGCTCGTCAGCGAGGTGTAGTTGTCGACACCGATGAACTCGCGGGGATCGGTGTTGTCAATCCGCCAGTCAGTCAAGCTGTAGAACAGCGTGAACAGGAAGGGGATCTGGGTCACCACAATGGTGAAGATCAAGGCGGGCAGCATTGGAAGGCGGCGCTTCCAGCCTTCGCGTCGTTCTAAACTCTTTAGCTGCTCGGCACGCGCTTTTTCGCTATCAACCGAACTGCCTTCGCTATCGACTACAGCGGTCGACATAACGCTCCCCCCCCATGAGATGGTCTGGCTCTAACTCAGAAACAAGAACGGCCGGGCGTACGAGACGCCCGGCCGGACTAGTAATCAGTGTGTCACTTCTGGTTTCAGTTCAGAATTCGGAACTCAGAATCCAGACATGCGTGACGGGTTGATCAGGTGCTTACTTCAGATGCGATGATCTGGCAGTCAGCAAGTGCATCTTCAACGCTCATCGAACCAGCGATAGCTGCCGAGAAGAGCTGAGTACAGCGGGTGCCCACGTCCTGGAACTCAGGAACACCAACGTATTGCACGCCTGGCAGACCGGGCCGTGGCGTGGTGCCAGGGTTGTCGATCGGTGCGGCGAGCATTGCGTCGAGGGTGCGCTGAGCGAAAGCTTCAGCAGCCTCAAGGTACTCAGGACGCTCGTAGAGCGACTGACGAGTGCCCGGAGGAACTGCACGCCATCCGTCTTCTTGAGCGATGAGCTCGTGGTAGTCAGCGTTGGTTGCCCAGTCGACGAACTGCCATGCAGCATCCTGGTCAGAGGTGCTAACCGGGATAGCGAGGGTCCAAGCCCAGAGCCAACCAGATGCCTCGGTCACGTTGGTTGGAGCCAAAGCGAAGGCGGTGTTTGCAACAACATCTTCAGGGAAGAGGCTGGCAGCAACAGTGGCGTCGTACCACATGGCTACTCGGCCCTCTTCGTAAAGGGTCTTGCACTCGTTGAAGCTGGAGTTGGCAGCATCGTCTTCGCCAGCGTCGTTGAGGAGGTCAACGTAGAAGTTCAGCGCTTCGGCGAACTCTGGTTGATCAACCTGTGCTTCGCCGATGGAGCCGTCTTCGTTTGCGAGCCACCAGGTGCCACCGAAGGTGTTGAGCACGGTGGTGAAGGCAGCGCCGAGGTCGCCCCAGCCAGGCTTACCACGAAGGCAGATGCCAGCCATTTCATCGGAGTCAATCTGGCGAGCGATGTCAGCAACTTCTTGCCAGGTTGGAGCGTCTGGCATGGTGATGCCATTGGCTTCCATGATGTCAGCGCGGTACATGACGAATGATGACTCAGCGTAGAACGGTGATGAGTAGAGCTCACCGTCGACCGAAAGACCATTGCGCACAGCAGGGATGAGGTCGTCGATGTCGTAGGTGTCGGAGGCAGCGGCCAGGTCGTTAAGACCTACGAGCCAACCATTTGCACCAAACTGTGGTGTCTCGTACATACCGATCTGCACAACGTCGAACTGCTCGCCGCCGGCACCAACGTCACGAGTGGTGACTTCGCGCAGGGTTTGCTCGTCGAGCACGGTCAGGTTGACTTCGATGCCGGTCTCAGGCGTGAAGAACTCAGCAGCGAGCTCACCCATACGGGTGATGTTGTCGTTACCGACGAGAGCAACGGTGATCGACCGACCCTCTTCGTCTTCCATGGCTGCTTCGGCCATGGCTGCTTCTTCTTCGGCAGCTTCGAGCGCTGCCCGGGCCTCGTCGGCTTCGGCTTGCGCATCTGCGAGAGCGGCCTCGGCTTCGGCCAGTGCTTCGCTGTCGCCATCGGCGTCAGCTGCAGCAGACTGTGCTTCTTCAAGCTCCGCTTGCAGTTCAGCGGCACGCTCTTCAGCCGCCTCTGCGGCAGCATTTGCCTGGTCGAGTTCGGCAGTGTCTACGGAAGCAGTATCGCTATCTGAGCTTCCGCAGGCGACTGCGAACAGAGACAACGCGATAAGCGCAGCCGTCAACATCTTCCAAGGCGATTTGCCCTGTCGGTTTCGGTTCATGAGTTTCCCCTCGTTTGACCACGAACGGCACGTACCATCCGTTTGCTTTGAGCTTGTTTAGTTGGTTTTATGTGGCAATGCAAGTCGCAATGCCCTATTTAGACACATTCTTGTGCTCTCGACGACGCATTCCGGACACATTCCAGACATATTGCGTCTTCGTTTGTGTTGGTATAGGGTCAGCGCCTGTGACCAAGAACACTGCCACAACGCCGCTCCGGGCCTCCATGTTGCCTTCGATCGATGACGTGGTCGCGATACCCGAATATGACCGCAGCGCCCTGCGTCGCAGCATCGTGCACATCGGAGTCGGCGGCTTTCACCGCGCCCATCTGGCCACCTACATCGATGAGCTGTGCCGCCAAGGCCACACCGATTGGTCGATCGTGGGCACCGGCGTACTGCCGGGCGACATTGCCATGGCCGAGGCCCTGGGTGCCCAAGACCACCTCTACACACTGATCACCCGTGGCGCCGCGGCCACCAACGTGCAGGTGATCGGCAGCATCGTCGACTATCTGCTGGCGACGCCCAATCCCGCCTCGATGATCGACCAGATCGCTGCCGAAGAGACCCAGATCGTCTCGCTAACGGTCACCGAAGGGGGCTACCCCATCGATGATCAAACCGGCGACTACCAGTCCGAGTCGCGCAACGCCGGCCCCGCTTCGGCATTCGGCATTCTTGCGGCGGCGCTGGACCAGCGCCGTCTCGCCCACGGCAAGCCGATCACGGTGATGAGCTGCGACAACGTGATGCACAACGGCAAGGTGGCTCGTACCGCCGTGTTGGGGGAAGCCGCTCGCTTCAACCCCGAATTGCTCTCGTGGATCGACTCGGCAGTGAGCTTTCCGAACAGCATGGTCGATCGCATCACTCCGGCTACCTCCGACACCGATCGAGTGTGGCTCGCCGAGAATCATCACATCGGCGACCGGTGGCCGGTCGTGACCGAACCGTTCCGCCAGTGGGTGGTCGAAGACGACTTCGCCGGCGAACGGCTGCCGTTCGAAGCACTCGACATCATCGTCACCAACGACGTGCAGCCCTACGAGGTCATGAAGCTACGCCTGCTCAATGCCGGCCATTCGTGCTTGGCCTATCTCTCGGCGCTCGCGGGAATCGACACCGTCGATGCCGCCATGGCCAACCCGAAGATCACGGACTACGTGCGCGCATTCCTCGACGTCGAATCGAAACCCGCGCTGCCGCCCGTTGCCGGTATCGACATCGACAACTACAACGACACGCTCATCGAACGGTTCTCGAACCCCAACATCGGCGATCAAATCAGCCGCCTCGCGCTCGACGGAACTTCGAAGTTCCCCAAGTTCCTGTTACCGACCTTGCGAGCCCAGCTCGCCGCCGACGGCCCGATCGGCCTGACATCGCTGGCCCTGGCAGCGTGGTGTCAGTACCTCAACGGTGTCGACGACCACGGCAACACGATCGAAGTGGCATCAGACCCGAATCTCGATGACGCCCGACGTTATGCACAGCTGTCCATCGCCGAGCCAACCGCATTTCTCGGCCTCGCCCAGGTCTTCGACGCCGAGCTGGCAAGCTGCGAGCGATTCCGATCGACATTCGCCTTGGCGCTCCTCGAACTCCGCCGCGCCGGCGCGCTAGCCTCGATCGACGCAGCACTCAACGAACTCGAGAGCACCGGTGACCGACCCACAAGCTGATTCCTCGACGCCGGGGCTCTTCCAGTCCGAGCGCCAGCACGAAATCGTGGCGCTCACGCTGCTGCATGGGCGGGTCGAGGTCGCCGATCTTGCAGCCCGGTTTCAGGTGACCACTGAAACCATCCGTCGTGACCTGAGCGAACTGCAAGAACAGCGCCTGCTCCGGCGAGTTCACGGCGGTGCCGTGGCCTGGGAGACCAGCGAGTTCGAGCCGCTGCTGGTGGTGCGCAACGATCAGCGAGACGACGAGAAGCGCCACATCGCCAAGCTGGCGGTGAACGAGCTGCCCGATTCGGGCACCATCATCATCGACTCAGGCAGCACGTTGGCTCGCTTCGCCGAAGCCGTGCTTGCAACCACCAGCCTGCGCGTCGTCACAAATTCGCTTCCGATCGCTCAGACCCTGGCGGAACACAACGACATCGAAGTCATCGTTCTGGGCGGCAAGGTGCGCCGCAACACCATGGCCATGGTCGACACCGACACCGTCGCCTCGCTGTCCAGGCTCTCGGTCGACACGTTGTTCATCAGCACCGACGGCCTGTCACCCGGCACCGGCTTGACCACGCCCTATCGCCAGGAAGCAGACCTGAAGTCCGCCATGATCGCCAGCGCTCGGCGAGTCGTGGCATTGGTCGATCACTCGAAGTTCGACAAGGAACATTTCGTGCGGTTCGCCGAATGGTCCGACATCGACATCTTGATTACCACCACCGCGGCAGACCGCGCCGCCATCGAACAGATCGAGGCTTCGGGGACCACCGTGCTACAGGCATGAGCGTCACCGATGCACTGGTGATCTCACGCGAAGCGCAGCTCGAGTCCGTTGCCATCCAAGTAGCCGAGCAGGCCGCAGCATTCGTGCGATCTCACCACGGATCGGCAACGGCGGCTGCCACCAAGTCCACGCCCACCGACGTGGTAACCGAGACCGACCTGGCATCGGAGAGCCTGATCCGACGAGAGCTGATGTCACGCTGTCCGGGCTCGACCATCATCGGCGAAGAGTTCGACGACCACGTAGGCGCCAATCAAGTCAGCTGGATCGTCGACCCGATAGATGGCACCGTGAACTTCCTCTACGGCCTGCCCGTGGTCTCGGTCAGTATCGCGGCGGTGCTCAACGGTCACACCGTTGCCGGTGCGGTCACTGACATGCTCAACGGCGGCACGTATTCGGCCACCCTGGGCGGCGGTGCGCGCTACCAGGGTGCGCCCCTGCACGCCGGCGAACCCGAGTCATTGGCGGCATCGCTCATCGGCACCGGCTTTGCATACCAAGCCCAGGTTCGAGCCGAACAGGCACAGGTGTTGACCCGGCTACTTCCGACGTGCCGCGATATTCGCTGTATGGGGTCGGCGGCGCTGAATCTGTGTTGGGTGGGCGCCGGGCTGCTCGATGGTTACTTCGAGCGCAACATCAAGCTCTATGACTACGCCGCGGGCGAACTCGTGGCGCGCGAAGCAGGCGCCGTGGTCGAGCTTCCTGCCGAGAGTGGCAACGGACTCGCGTTTGCGGCCGCCCCTACGATCGCCGCCGAGCTACGCCAACTCGTCAGCTGAGCAAGGCCAGCTTGGCCGCCTGATTGTCCGAACGCGCCGCCCACAGGTCGAGCAATGCGGTGGCATCGGTCTCGGCGTGTTCGGCCAACCGCCCGGCCGCCACCACCCCGCGCCAGCGCGCCAGGTCACTCTCGGCTACCTGCAGTTCTTCGTGGAACTCCCGCAGGTACGCCTGCTGCACCAGCTGCAAAACCCGTTTCGTTGCGCCGGGTAGATGACGGGGCGGGGCGCTCGTGCCCGGTTGCATGAGAAGCGACGATCGCACCAGGTCGGCCACCGGATGGCCAATCGTTGCGTCGAACCAGTCGATCACGACCGGACCCTGAGGCCCCATCAGGATGTTCCCCGGATGCAGATCTCCATGGAGGAGCGCAGCACCTCGGGGAAGTGCCGACGTGAGCGCGACCGCTTCGGCTCGTTCGTGCTCGGGCAACACCGCCGCCAGCTCGATCTTGAGCAACAGACGATCCACGAGGTCGGGGATCCCTGGCGGAATTCCGATCTGCAACAACGTCTTCTGTATTGCTGCCAGGTCGCGAGCCAGGTCGGGGGCGCGGTCTGGCTCTGCGACCATCTGCTGCCACATCGATGGGCCGGCGATCCATTCGAACACCACCGAAAGACGACCTTGTATCGACACCACATCTCGAACCTTTGGCGCCGGAACACCCATGGCCCAGATACTGCGGGTCAGCTCGGCCTCGAGTTCGGGCCACGCATCGGGAACACCGTGGTCGACCACCTTGACCACCGAGTCGCGGCCGTAGGCGTACACCCGGCTCGTGCGACCCTGACCGACCAGCTCACCGAGTTCGGTCACGATGGAGATCTCCACGCCGGTTCACACACATCGTTCAGCAAAGTCGCTCACGGTCCACACGTCAAGCCGATAGACACCGCGATCTCACAGGATCGACGCCGTACTGGGGACATAACCACCTCGTCGAGGTTTCACCAACCCGTCCTGGCCTGCTGCATGTGGGCCCTGTGATCACCTCTGCTTTGGTCGACACACGCATCGTGGTCGGAGCAAGCGTCGATACCGCACCAGTGAGCACCCAAACCTGTGCGTTTGCTGGGCGCGCCGAGAAGTGGCCGTTCGGTTGCGTGCCCGACCCGGCGAAGCCATACGGTTCGTGCATGTCCGGTGAGTTTGTACGTCAGCGAGTGGCCACGGTGGTTCGCAAGCTCGTGATCGGCGAGAGCGTCACGACACCGGTGGCCACATGGGATCCAGACGACCCGAATCCCATCGCCGCAGACAGCCCGGTCCGCATCGTTCACGAAGACCCGTCGATGTTTGTCGGCGGGGTGCGGGCGCTTCTTTTTCAGACGCTGCACCCGGTTGCCATGCGCGGTGTCGCCGAGCACAGCAACTACGAGTTCGATCCACTCGGGCGGCTGCAACGCACGGCATCATTTCTCGGAAGGACAACCTACGGCACCGGCGCCGAGGCCAACGACGCCATCAATACTGTGCGTGCGATCCACAGCCGAGTGGTGGGCACCATGCCCGACGGCACGCTGTATCGCGCCGACGATCCCCGATTGCTGGGTTGGGTGCATGCCACCGAAGTCGACAGCTTCCTGGTGGCCTACAAGAAGTACGGCGCACGCAAGCTCACGCCCGAGCAGTGCGATCGCTACGTCGCCGACATGGGCATCATCGGCACGGCGCTCGGTGTCGACGATGCTCCCGTATCGCAGGCCGAGTTGGCGGCCATGCTCGATTCGTATCGTGACGAACTCGCCCCTTCGCCAGAGTGTCGCAAAGCCACCCGCTTTCTCTTCGCCCCTGCGCTGCCGATCGGTGTTCTGCCGTTCTACGGATTGATCTTCAGTTCCGCCGTGGCCATGCTTCCCCGCTGGGCGCGTTCGATGCTGCTTCTACCGGTCGCGCCGGGTATCGATCCGCTGGTGCTGCGCCCGGCGATGACCGCGATGAACCAGGTACTTCGGTGGGCCCGAGTCGCGCCACATCCGGACTGATCAGGCCGAGCTCAGGTCATCAGCTACAGCTCGAACCGTTCGAGCGCCCCCGTGGTTTGGGCTCGCTCGATGATCTCCAAGCCGAGTAAGGAGAAGAAGAAGTAGAGCACCGCGCCCGCCACCACTGCCCAGCCCCAGCGATAGTCGCCGACGAGCGCCAAGAGCAGGCCAACGATCGCCACTGCGGGCGCCGCCAGGCCGCTGAACCCAAAGCCGATTTTAACGAAGGCGGCGATCGTAGCGTTGCGCCGCAGCAGGCCGGCTGTCCACAGCAGCGTCGACGTCACGGCAAGCGCAGCGGCGATCCAACCCATGGTGCCGACCCACAGGTTCAGCACAGCAAAGCCGACCGAGCCGACAAGCATGAGCACGGCCAGCACAGACAGGTCACCGGCTGCAGCTTGTCGAAGCTCGTCTTCGGTGAGTTCTCGGTCCATGACCGCAATCTATCGAGAGCGCACGCCTAGGTCTTGCACGCGCAGTTTGCAAGGTCGAGCGCTGCTTGCAGCCGTTCCAACAAGCCACCGAGCGTGACGGCTGCAGCGTCGAAATTGCACAGGACGCCACCTGTGCGCAGCGTGTGGGTCAGGGCGGATTCTCTACATACCTGTTTGCGGCGTCGGTGAGCGACAGATCGAGCTGATTGGCGAGCGACGACAACCAGGCGAGCACATCACCGAGCTCGTGCAGCTGCTGTTCCTTGGTGCCCTTACGAACCGCTTGAGCAAGCTCGCCGACTTCTTCGCACAACCATGCGACCGTCGAGGGCATACCTCGCTCGCGATCGTCGGCGCCATAGAGCGTTTCCATCAGAGCTTGGAACTCAGCAATTTCCATGTCTGCATTCTCCCCCAAAAACGGGGTCAGCGGTGGGCGAGAACTTCTGCGATCTGCACAGTGTTGAGCGCAGCGCCCTTGCGCAGGTTGTCACTGGACAAGAACATGACCAGACCGTTTTCGGTCGATGGGTCTCGTCGGATGCGACCTACGAGCGTGGGGTCGATCCCGGCGGACTTGAGCGGCGTGGGCAGTTCATCGAGGACGACCCCTTCGGCATCGGCCAGGATCTTGGTTGCTTGCTCGGGCGTGAGCTCGTTGTCGAATTCGGCGTTCACGACCAGCGAATGGCCCGTGAAGACCGGCACACGCACACAGGTGGCGCTGACCTGTAGATCGGGCAGGTCGAGAATCTTGCGACTCTCGTTGCGCAGCTTTTGTTCTTCGTCGGTCTCCAGGCTGCCGTCGTCGACCAACGCGCCGCACAGTGGGACCACGTTGCAGGCCAGCGTGGCAGCGAACTTGTTGGGCGCCGGGAAGCTGCCGGATTGGCCGTCGTAGGTGAGCTGGCGCGAGTGGTCACCCGCCGTCTCGAGTTGAGCGGCGAGCTCATCGACGCCCTCGAGGCCCGAGCCCGATGCTGCTTGGTAGCTGCTCACGACCAGCCGCTTCAGGCCGGCTTCGAGTGCGAGCGGCTTGAGTACCGGCATTGCTGCCATGGTGGTGCAGTTGGGGTTGGCGACGATGCCTTTGGGGATCTCGGCCAGATGGTGAGGATTGACTTCGGCCACGACCAGCGGCACGTCGGGATCCATACGCCAACCCGAGGAGTTGTCGATCACGATGGCGCCATCGGCCGCCACCTTGGGCGCCAGCGCCACCGACGTGGTCTTGCCAGCCGAGAACAACACCTGGTCCAGGCCGGCGTAATCGGCGGTCGAAGCGTCTTCGATGGTGATGGTGCGACCATTCCAATCGATCGTGCGACCCGCCGATCGAGACGACGCAAACAAGCGCAGCTCATCGACAGGAAACTCTCGTTCGGCCAAGATCGACAGCATGACGCCGCCCACCTGACCCGTGGCTCCGACAATTCCGATATTCATGCCCGCCACGCTACCGCCACCGGCCTGCGGGCAAGCCCGAATTTCCCACGGCCAACATCGGACGTGTACCTGGTACGAGTTGCATCCGACGCGACGTGTACCCGGACACGTGGCGTCGCGGGGTCAGGAGACGGGGCGGTCGAGCTCGAAAGCGGCGTGCAGCACGTTGACGGCGTCCTCGGCGCGGGCGGCGTCGACGATGGCACTGATACGAATGCCTGAAGTGGACAGCATCTCGATGTTGATGCCGTTGTCGGCCAGTGTTTCGAACATCTGGGCAGCCACACCGGGATTCGACCTCATGCCGGCACCCACCAGGCTCACCTTGCCGATGCCGTCGTCGCTGCTCACCTGTCCAATGTCGAGGCCGTTGGCGGTTGCGACCGCAACTTCGAGCTGCGACACGGGCACCGTGAACGAAATGTCGGTCACGCCCTGGGTGCTCACGTTCTGCACGATCATGTCGACATTGACGTCTTCGTCGGCAAGAGAGCGGAAGAGACGGGCGGCGATGCCGGGCTCGTCGGGCACTTGCGAAATCGTGATCTTCGCCTCGCTCATGTCATGAACCACTGCGGTGACAATTGCCCGTTCCATCGAGCCCTCCTGGTCGACCCACGTGCCCTGTTCCCAAGTGAACGCGGATCGGATGTGTAGTGCAACGCCGTGGCGATGTGCGTATTCGACCGAGCGCATTGCCGGCTTCGGGCACCCGCACGCAGTCATTTCCAATAGTTCGTCGAAGCTGAGTTTGGTCATCTTGCGGGCGTTCGTGACCAGTCGCGGGTCGGTCGTGAACACGCCGGGCACGTCGGTGTAGAGCTCACACGCGTCGGCTTTCAGGCGGTGCGCCAGAGCAACCGCAGTCGTGTCACTACCACCGCGGCCCAAAAACGTGACTTCTTTGTCGGTCGACATGCCTTGGGAGCCCGCAACGACCGGCACCGATCCGGCATCCAACGACTCTTTGATCCGGTCGGCCATCACTTCTTCGATACGAGCGTTCTCGTGAGTGGTGTCGGTGATGATGCCGGCTTGGCTACCCGTGAACGAATCCGCCGGGATCCCCACGCCATGCAGGGCCATGGCGACCAGCGCTACCGCTTTGCGTTCACCCGCAGTGATCAACATGTCCATTTCACGGCCCGGGCGAACGGTCGAGACCTCGTTGGCCAGCCGCAGCAACTCGTCGGTTTCCTTACCCATTGCGCTGACCACCATGACGACCTGATCGCCTCGAGCGACCGTGCGCCGCACATGATCGACGACTTCGCTGATGCGCTCGGCATCGGCCACCGAGGTGCCGCCGAACTTCTGAACATACAAAGCCACGGCGAGCAGGATATATCTCTGGTTTCGCAAACTCCTGCGTGTTTGCAATATCCCCATCGACCCAACTGTGGGTCGCGGCGAACGCCACCGAGATCGAGGCGGTAGATTTCTGGCCATGGGAACCGAAAAACGCGCTCGCCAGAAAGCGAACCGGCAGGCACGACTGGCCGAAGTCGAAGCCGAAGAGATCAAAGAGACTCGAGAAGCATCGACAAAGAAGTTCGGCAAGATCGCCGCAGTCGTCGGCGCACTCGTGGTCATCATCGTGCTATTCACCGTGCTGGGCGGTGGCGACGACGACGGGACCACGGCGGTGTTTCAACCCACGCCGGCACCCGAGGGCGAACCCACGCCCGTCGTGCTGGAAACCGAGGTGCCCGACGATTTCGAGCCCTTCGCCGGCAACCGTGCTCTGGCCCAGGTCGAGCCGGTCGCGCGCAACAATGCGTACAGCCAACCGCCGGCCATGACCATCGATCCCGCCAAGACCTACATCGCGGTCATCGATACCGATGCAGGCGAGGTCAGCATCGAGTTGTATCCCGAAGCCTCGCCGATTGCCGTCAACAACTTCATCGCGCTCGCCCGAGACGGCTTCTACGACGGCACGGTTTTCCACCGTGTTCTCGAAGGTTTCATGGTGCAGGGCGGCGATCCGACCGGCACCGGCACCGGCGGTCCGGGCTATTCGTTCGCCGATGAATTCGACAACGGCCTGGCATTCGACAAGGTTGGCCTGCTCGCCATGGCCAACGCGGGTGCGAACACCAACGGCAGCCAATTCTTCATCACGCTCGACGTCGAGGCCACGGCTGGCTTGACCGGCCGCCACACCATCTTCGGCGAAGTCGTGCGTAACGAAGAGGTGTTGGCCGAGATCACTCGCGTCGATCCAACTGTCGAGGATTCGGCCGAGGGTCCGTTGACGGTTGTCGAATCGGTCCGCATCATCGAGAGCTGATCCCGGCCTACCCGCCAGCGGTACTGTTCGGGGTTGCGATTTGCGGGGTCGAGCGGACGTCGCCGATTGCGAACTCGAATGTGCCCGACCGGCTCGGCACCAGCACACGATCGAGAGCCCGGGGAGACCAGCCCGCGCTCCACAGATCGAGCGTGGCGTCGTCTCGCCAGTTCATGGCGCGTTGCCATCGACGACTGGTCAGGGCGATGGGCGTGACGAAGCCGAACTTCTCGGTGGCAGCGGTTGCGTGTTTGAGAACGAACGCCGGCGGCCCCACCAGCACCGCCGTGCTCTCGGAATCGGTGCCTGCACCGTTTACTCCGTCGACGAAAAGCTGTTCGGAAACGGGTCGCCAGCGGTCCAACGTCACGATGTGTACTGCGCCGAGTCGATCCGCCAGACGGTCGGCCGCAGTGCGCAACGTAGTGGTCACCACCAGTGTGCGTACGTCTTTCACCGCTGCCAGGCTAGGTGTCGCGACCCTCACTGTGTGCCCAACCGCTGTGACCCACTATTGTGCCCAACCGCGGTGACCTCACCGTGTGCCCACCTGCGGAGACCTCACCCGGTACACCAACCGCGGTGACTTGACGACTATGACCGCTCCCACGCCGCTGCCTGCCACACCATGGCACTTCCCTCATCCCGAAACCGCCGATCCCCATGGCGTGGTCGGCATCGGCGCCGACCTCGAACCCGGCACGCTGATCCGGGCCTATCAGAGCGGGTTGTTTCCCATGCCCGCGGGCGAAGCAAGCAACGGTGACGAAACGATTGCATGGTGGTCACCGCCATATCGGGGCGTTCTGGATTTCGATGATCTCCGCATCACGCGTAGTTTGCGCCGCTCATGTCGCCGCTACGACGTGACGGTCAACAAGGCATTCGACCGGGTCATTCGGGCCTGCGCCGAATTACCCCGAGATGGTGGCTGGATATCTCCTGCAATCATCGAGGCATATGAGCGTCTCCACTCCCTCGGATGGGCCCACAGCGTAGAGACCTGGCACGAAGGCCAGCTGGTCGGCGGCCTCTATGGCGTGCAGATCGGCGGGTTGTTTGCAGGTGAGTCGATGTTTCATCTGGCAACCGATGCTTCCAAGGTCGCCTTGGTCGCACTGGTGAGTGGTCTCGAACACTGCGGAGCCGAGTTGCTCGACGTGCAATGGGCCACCGAACACCTTGCCACGTTAGGCGTTGGGGAGATCACGCGAGGTGAGTATCTTGAGCGCTTGGGCACGGCGGTACCATGCCGCTCTTCTTCACTCGCAGTACTCTCCAAGCAGAAGCCAGTGGGCAAAACACCAGAATTCCTTGATCGCATACTGTCGAAGCCGACAGGAAGCACTCCTCTGCCGCATCGGAGAACCACATGACCGAAAACTCGACATCGCAGGATCGAGCTCCCACTTTGCCAGGACTGCTTGCTGCAGCCCTGGCAGTCATCGCCGTGGTCGTCTCCATCGTGGGCGTGCTGAATGACATCCCAACGCTCGGCATGGTCGCCGGCGCGATTGCGGCCATCTTGGCGGCAGTCATCGTGTGGGTCAACGGCAACTACGTGTCGCAGAACGAACGACTGGTCAAGGCCGAAAACGAGCTCGCTCGCCTGCAATCAACCACCACTGCCGACTCCGTCACCCAAAAGATCACCGGCCCAACTCCCGCAGCAATAGACGCCATCCGCACGCCGGGCGGCGACCTGACCGGCCTCGACATCAGCGACACGTCTGATCTGGCAGACCCCGACACCGGCCTGCTGGGTGAGCGCTATTTCGTCATCACTCTCGAGGCCCGCGTCGCAGCGGCTCGCCGCCACCTGCGGCCACTGGCGCTGATCCTGCTCGAAGCCGTGCACGACCCAACCGGAAGTGCTCCATCGATCGATGCCACCATCGCCGCCGATGTCGTGCGTGAAACGCTACGAGACGCCGACACGCTCTGTCGACTACACAATGGCCGCTACGCCATCCTGCTCGAAGACACGCCCGAGAATGGAGCTATCTGGACCGTCGAGCGCATTCGTCGCCGCCTGGGTGAGCAGCTCGATGATGTGACCGTGTGGGCGGGTATTGCTTGTTACCCCGCCAATGGCTTTGATGGTCCCGAGGTTCTCGACCGGGCTCGTGAGGCGCTCGAGCAGGCACGTGAGTGGCGCCAGGACCGAACCGAAATCGCCGACACCTGATTGGCTTGGCTGGTCGTTGGGCGCTCGCAGGACTCGCTTGACGGTTTCTTGTCGGCTGGCGGGAACTTGCTTTGACGGTTTCTAGCCGCGGTCCGCTACCAGTGGTTGGGTAGGCGGCCTTCTTGCCACCAGCGGCCGGCGTAGCGCCACGTGGTGTCTTGGTTCGGGCGAGGGCCTACTCCTGTCGGTGGCTTGGGCCAGGACAGTTCTATGGCGGCGACGATGGCAGCCACTTCTTCTTCGCTGGGTTGGCCGTGAACTTCGATCTTCACAGTTCAACCTCTCGGAGTGAGGGACGAGCGAGTAGCGCACAGGGACGCAGGGCTGCAACTGACGAGAAACCAAGTCCGACGCAGGTCGACCCGAGCGGAGCGATACAACCCTGCATTACAGCGGGACGATTCCGTGCTTGCGGCGGGGTTGTTCTTCTCGCTTGGTTATGAGCATGTCCAGGCCGGCGATGATCTTTCGGCGGGTGTCGGCGGGATCGATCACTTCGTCTACGTAGCCGCGTTCGGCAGCGATGTAGGGGTTGGCGTATTGCTCGATGTATTCGTCGACGAGTTGGTCTTTGCGTTTTGCCCGGTCCGCTTCGGTGTCGAGTTCACCCAACTCGCGACGGTTCACGATCTCGACGGCACCCTGTGGTCCCATGACGGCCAGTTCGGCGGTGGGCCAGGCAAAGGTCAGGTCGGAGCCGACCGACTTGGAATCCATGACCACGTACGCGCCGCCGTACGCCTTGCGAGTGACGACCGAGATGCGGGGCACCGTTGCTTCGCAGTAGGCGTACAGCAGCTTGGCGCCATGGCGGATGATGCCGCCGTACTCTTGGTCGACGCCGGGCAGGAAGCCGGGCACGTCGATCAGCGTGAGGAGCGGGATGTTGAACGCGTCGCAGGTGCGTACGAAACGGGCGGCTTTCGACGATGACTCGATGTCGAGCACACCGGCCAGAATCATGGGCTGGTTGGCCACTATGCCGACAGTACGCCCGCCCATGCGAGCAAATCCACACACAATCGACTTCGCCCAATGCGGGAAGTACTCCATGAAGTCGCCGTCGTCGACGACACACTCGACGACCTTGATCATGTCGTAGGGCAGATTCGACGATTCGGGCATGATCGTGCGCAGTTCCACGCACGAGCGTTCGGGGTCGTCTTTGGGCTCGAAGAACGGCGTGCTCTCGAGATTGTTCGACGGCAGGAAGCCGAGCAGCACCTTGACCGAATCGAGGACGTCTTCCTCGGACTCGCCGACGAAGGTGGCCACGCCGGACTTGGATGAATGGCTACCGGCGCCACCGAGTTCTTCGAGGGTCACTTCTTCGCCGGTCACCGTCTTGACCACGTCTGGCCCGGTGATGAACATGTGCGACTTCTCGCGCACCATGAAAATGAAGTCGGTCATGGCCGGGCTGTATACCGCACCACCGGCGCACGGGCCCAGGATCACACTGATCTGGGGGATCACACCCGAGGCAGCGACATTGCGACGAAAGATGCCGCCATAGCCGTCGAGGGCCACCACGCCTTCTTGGATACGGGCGCCGGCACCGTCGTTGAGGCCCACGATCGGGGCACCGACCGACATGGCGAGGTCCATGATCTTCTGGGTCTTCTCGGCGAAGACTTCGCCGAGGGCGCCGCCCATGACCGTGAAGTCCTGGGAGTAGACGAAGATCTTGCGGCCGTCGACGGTTCCCCAACCGGTGACCACACCGTCGGTGTAGGGGCGATCGGGCAGGCCGGCCTCGGCTGGGGCTCGGTGCCGGGCCAGCATGTCTACTTCGTGGAACGAACCGGGATCGAGTAGATAGTCGATGCGCTCACGGGCCAGCATCTTGCCCTTGTCGTGCTGGCGAGCAACGGATCGCTCGGACCCGGCATGGATCGCTTCGTCGCGACGGGACTCGAGTTCGTCGAGCCGGTCCTGCATGGTGCGTTCAGCCATAGCGCGCAAGGATAGGCCAGCGGCCGACCAGCGGCGTAGTGCTAGCCACCTGTTCTGTCGCGTCGGCGTGGCGCTGGCGTTAGGGTCCAGAGCGGTGAACCAACTCAACAGCGTTGCCGTGTTCTGTGGATCGAGCAACGACGCAGACCCGTCCTATATCGACCTCGCCCTACGCGTCGGGCAACGACTGGCGCACGAGCGCATCCGGCTCGTCTACGGCGGCGGCCACAGCGGACTCATGGGCGCGGTCGCCCAGGCCACGATGGCGGCCGGGGGCGATGTCACCGGCGTGATACCCGGCGGCTTGTTCACCAATGGCATTCCCGAAGACCAGGTCACCGCGCTCGAAGTTGTGGCCGATATGCATCAGCGCAAGGCCCGCATGTACGAACTCGCCGACGGCTTCATCGGCCTGCCCGGCGGGCTCGGCACGTTCGAAGAGGTCTTCGAGGCCGCCACCTGGACGCAGCTGGGGTTGCACACCGGCGGGCGATCCAAGTCTGTGGTGCTACTCGACGAAGATGGCTTCTGGCGCGGCGCTCATGCCTTGCTCGACAAGGCGAGGTCAGGAGGCGTGTTGACCGAGAAGAACCGGCCCATCATCCAGGGTGCCTCGACGCTCGACGACGCCATGGCTATTTTGCGCGCCGATCGCACCACGGACCTTCCCCAGTTCGTGACTGGTCAACAGAACCCCAGCGCCTGAGGCCAGTTCGCGACGCGTTGCTCTGCGTCGCGTCGGGATCGCTAGGGCCGGGGGACCGCTCTGGCCCAGGTGCGGATCTCGTTCAGGTAGAGCTCGGGTTGCTCGAAGGCGGCGAAGTGGCCTCCTTTGTCGAGACGGTTCCAGTGCACGATGTTCTTGAACCGTTTCTCGGCCCACCGGCGCGACGGCCGCATGATCTCCTTGGGAAAGATCGAGCCGCCCATAGGGATATCGACGTCGCCCGGTCGGGTCTTACCGAAGCTCTCCCAGTAGATCCGGGCCGACGATGCCGCAGTCTCGGTGAGCCAGTAGAGCATCACATTGTCGAGCAATTCGTCGCGACTCAAGACATCTTCGGGGCTGCCGTTGTTGTCGGTCCACGCGTAGAACTTCTCCAGGATCCATGCCGCTTGCCCGCTGGGTGAATCGGCCAGTCCGTAGGCCACGGTCTGCGGGCGCGTCGACTGCTGCTTGGAGTAGCCGCTGTCCCATTCGTTGTAGAACATCAACGCTGCCATGCCGTCTTTTTCTTCGTCGGTCCAGCTGTCCTTGTTGGCCATGTCGGGTCCGACCCATGGCATGTTCAGGTGAATGCCGATGCAATGGTCGGCATCGAGCGAGCCGATTGCACCGGTGACTGCTGATCCCCAGTCGCCGCCTTGGGCCAGGTAGGAGTCGTAGCCGAGCTTGGCCATGAGATGGCCCCAGGCCACGGCGATCTTCTCGACCCCCCAACCGGTGTCGCTCGGCTTGTCGCTAAACCCGAACCCCGGCAGCGACGGTGCCACCACATGGAACGCGTCGGCGGCGTCGCCGCCATGAGCGACCGGATCCACCAGCGGTTCGATGACCTTGTGGAACTCCACGATCGAGCCCGGCCAACCGTGGGTGATGAGCAGGGGGCGGGCTTCGGGATGCGGACTGCGTTGATGGATGAAGTGGATTCCGAGACCATCGACCTCGGTTCGGAAGTGGTCGAAGCGATTCAGCAGCGCTTCTCGGGCTCGCCAGTCGTAGTCGTTCGCCCAGTATTCGCAGACCTCTTGCACATAGGCGAGCGGGATGCCCTGGGTCCAGTCGTCGACCAACTCGGCCTCGGGCCATCGGGTGTTGTTCAGCCGTTGCTGCAGATCCGCCAACTGCTCGTCGGTCGCAGCAATCGTGAACGCTTCGATCTCACTCATCCCCGCAACCTAGCTCTTTTCCTTCGCTCCGCTTTGGCCGGCGTTCGCCGGATATGGCTTCTCGTCAGCTGCTGCGGCTCCGCCCCTCCGCCGCTTTGCGCTCGTCCCTCGCTTTCATGTGTGCGATTTCGTCTGCTACTTCAGTGATTGGCCGTCGATGCGTTCGAGGAATTCCTCCCAGCCTGATTGAGGTCCCTGGTAGAGCATGCTGTCGACGTCGCCGACCTCGGGACCCTCATGGTCGACCGTGGCGATGCGGCGAAAGAGGAAGGCGTCCTCGACGTTCTCCACCAGTGTCTCGCCCAGCTTGGCGGCACTGCGCACCTTGACGTCCCATTCGGCCGGGTCAGCCGGGATGTTCTCGAGATGGTCATAGCGATACAGCAGAGTCGCCGTTGATTTGGCGCCCCAGCCCTTGAGTCCGGGGAAGCCGTCGGCCGTGTCACCCACCAGTGCGAGATAGTCGGGTATCGATGCCGGCTTCACGCCCCATTTCTCGATCACGCCGGCTTCGTCTCGCAAGATCTGTTGGCGGCGATCGAACTGCACCACCCGGCCGTCGCTGGTCACACACTGGGCCAGATCCTTGTCGGGCGTGCAGATGAAGACCCGCTCGACTCGGTCGTCGGCAGCCGCCACCATGGCGCCAGCCGCCAAGCCATCGTCGGCTTCGTACTCGATCATGGGCCAGACCTTGAACCCGGCGAGCGCGAGACCTTCTTCGATCAACGGGAACTGCGACATGAGTTCCTCGGGGACACCTTCGCCGTTCTTGTAACCCTCGTACAGGTCGTTGCGCCACGACTCGATCACGCTGTCGGTCGCAATGGCGATATGGGTCACGCCTTCTTTGCGGACCATGTTCAGCATCGAGCGCAGTACCCCGCGAGTGGCGCCGACCTCTTGACCCGACGCAGTCACGTGTCCTGCACCCGGGGCGAAGTGGTACCGGAACAGTTCGTATGTGCCATCGATCAGATGCACCTGCATGTGGGGTTCCTTCGGTAGGTCGGCGCGATCGGTAGCATCGCAGGATCAACCTTATGACGTCCACCGAGAGAGTTGCCATGCAGAAAGTTCGATGCGTATGGGCCTGACTCCGGAAGAGATTGCGCGTCGCGCCTTCACCCCCAGCGTCGACGGCTACCACCAAGGTGAAGTGCGCTCGTTCCTCGAACGCATCGCTGTTCAGTTGCGCGCCATGCAATCGGGCTTCCCCGAAGGCCGCGTCGAGATCGCCGAGCTGACGACAGCGATTCAAGACCGTGAGCCTCGCCTGATCGCACTGCAAGACCAACTACAGAACACCATCGCCGAACTCACTGCGGCGGCGACGCTCATGAAGCAAGCACAGACCGAAACCACCCACCAACTCGCCACCGCGCAACAGATCACCGCTGATCGATCACCAACAGCGGTTGTAGCTGGCGGGCAGCGCTTCAGCGCGGGCGAAGATACTGCCGAGCAGCACGGATTGCCGACGCGATCCACGAACGAGCAGCAACGCCTCGACGAACAGCTGATAGACGCGCAGAAACTCACGGCAGAGCAACGCGCACTTGCTGAACAGCTGGCGGCTGTTGGGCAACAACAAAGCGAACAACTGGAGATAGCGCGCCAGCTTGTCGCCGAGCAGCGCGAGGCAAGCGAGTACTTGGCAACTGCTGGCCAGCAACAGAGCGACCAACTCGACACGGCGCAGCGAATGACCGCCGAGCAACGTGACGCAGCCGAGCACCTGGCGATTGCCGGCCAGCAGCAGGCGGCCCAGATCGAAGCCGCCCAGCAGCTCACGGCCCGCCAGACCAAGGCCGCTGATCAGCTGGCGTCGGCAACCGAATTGACCGCTCAGCGACTGGCCGAGGTCACGGGCGCAGCGGCTGCCATTGCCGCGGCCCCGCCTGTTGCGGCGTCACCCGCAACACCAGCGGCTCAACCTTCGACGGAGCGGAGCTACCGGGCCGAACAATCCGATTCGGCCAACGCTTCGCCGTCGTCGCAGACGCAGCCAGAGGCAACCGCAGTGCGAGCGACGACGTCGGACAAGGCGTCGTCATCGGCCTCGACGTCGGCCCCTGCGCCCGACAACACCATGTCGCTGTTTGCATCGGACCTCGATGACCAACCATTGTTCTCAGATAGCGCAAACGATCTGCTCGACGGCGTCCTCGACGATGTCATGGGCAACCTCGAAGGAGACGAATCATGACCAAAACGGTGATTGCGGGCGGCGCCCGAACGCCCATCGGCAAACTGTCCGGGGGCCTGAGCACGTTGAGTGGCGCAGAGCTCGGCGGCCGTGCCATAACGGCTGCACTGGAACGTTCTGGCGTTGCACCCTCTGACGTCGACTACGTCATCATGGGTCAGGTCTTGCAGGCTGGAGCCGGCCAGATCACTGCTCGCCAAGCATCGAACCATGCAGGCATCCCGCTGTCGGTGCCTTCCACGACGATCAACAAGGTCTGCCTGAGCGGCATGAATGCGATCTACCTGGCATGGCGCATGATCATGGCGGGCGACGCCGAGATCGTGGTCGCCGGTGGCATGGAATCCATGACCAATGCGCCGCATCTGCTGACCGGCACCCGTGGCGGGTGGAAGCTCGGTGACCAAACGGCGATCGACTCACTGAACCACGACGGCTTGTTCTGTTCGCTCGAGCACGAGCTGATGGGCACGGCGACCGACCGCTATCTGGCGAGCACCAATTTCGATCGCGTCATGCAAGACGAGATCGCAGCGGCGTCACACGCTCGAGCTGCCGCCGCGCAGAAGAACGGCACACTGGCCGAAGAGATTGCTGCGGTCTCGGTACCACAGCGCCGGGGTGATCCGATCGACATCGTCGACGACGAAGGCATCCGCCCGGCCACGACCATGGAATCGTTGGGCAACCTGAGGCCGGCGTTCACTGCGTCGGGCAGCATCACCGCCGGTAACGCTTCCCAGATCAGCGATGGGGCTTCGGCCACGGTGATCATGTCGGCAGCCAAGGCAGCCGAGCTCGGCGTCGAGACCTTCGCCGAGCTGATTTCCTATGGTCAGGTTGCCGGGCCCGACTGCTCGCTTCTCACCCAACCATCACGGGCCATCGAAGCTGCGTTGTCTCGAGCCGACGGGCTCCGTCAGTCCGATATTTCGCTGTATGAGATCAACGAAGCGTTTGCTGCGGTGGCGGCCGCTTCGATCGACGACCTCGGCGTCTCTTTCGACGATGTCAATGTCAACGGCGGCGCGGTTGCACTGGGACATCCGATCGGAGCGTCGGGCAACCGGCTGGTGCTGACGCTGGCGCACGAACTCCACCGTCGCGGTGGCGGGATTGGCGCCGCCGCGTTGTGCGGTGGTGGCGGCCAGGGCGACGCGCTGATCATTCGGGTCTGAGTCAGCGACTTGTGTCTCTGTGTTTGTCCGAATGCGACTTTAGGTCCCGAAATACGCGATTGCGTACCCAAAATTAGCTTGACATTCGCGTTACAAGCCGTAACATAAACGTCATAAGCGGGTGAGGGGGGTTCCCTTCCTTACCCGTTGTCAGGGTGTCATCATCTCTCAATCTCTGCCCGTGCCCGAGAGTTGATGACGCCCTGATGGCGTTTTCTGGCACTTGTCCCGACTGAGCCCGTCGGACCTGTGCTTAGTGCGTGTGCGGCACCAAGTAATGTCGCTGAACAGCGAGATCTCAAACGTCGGTGTCAGGCGTCGGTGATCAGGCGCCGGCCGGTGAGCGCTCGGCCAAGGGTGATCTCGTCCGCATATTCGAGATCCGAACCCACCGGCAGACCCGACGCCAAGCGGGTGATCGTCAGATCGGGCGTGTCGCCCAAAAGTCGAGCCAGGTACATGGCGGTGGCTTCGCCCTCGATGTTGGGGTTCGTACACACGATCACTTCGGTCACACCCTCGTCGGAGATGCGACGCATGAGTTCGGTGATTCGCAGCTGTTCTGGGCCGATGCCTTCGATGGGATTGATCGTGCCCTGCAGCACGTGGTACTTGCCAGCGAACTCTTTGGTGCGTTCCACCGCGATCACGTCGCGGGCGTCTTCGACCACGCAGACGACCTTGCCGTCGCGTTGATCGTCAGAGCAGATCTCGCATCGCTCGAGCTCGCTCAGGTTGTAACACGTGTGGCAAAAGCGAACCCGCTGCTTGGCCTCGACAATCGCCTTGGCCAGACGCTCGGCCTCGGTTGCTGGCACCCGCAACAGGTGAAAGGTGATGCGTTGAGCCGACTTGGGGCCGATTCCGGGAAGGCGCCCGAACTCGTCGATCAGGTCTTGGATAGGGGCGCTGTACACCCGTTATTCACCGCCGCCGAGAAGTCCGCCGAGCCCCATGCTGCCCAGGTCGAGGCCACCCATGTCAGGGCCTTGGACCAGGTCACCGGCGTTGGCCACCGCATCGTTGAGCGCCGCCAGGATCAGGTCTTCTAGCATCTCGACATCGTCGGGGTCGACGGCCGGTGGTGCAATACGAACCGACAAGAACTCGCCGCCGCCAGTCATACGAATCTTGACGGCGCCACCACCGGCCTGGCCTTCGACTTCGGTTTCCTGGGCCGCTGCCTGTTGGGCCGTGAGCTGTTCGGCCATTTGTTGCGCCTGGGCGAGCAACGAGCTCATGTCGGGCATCTGCCCACCGGTGTCGGTCATGGGTCAAGCCTTACTGATTGGGAAGGTTGTGCTGGGGATCTTCGAGAAGTGTGCTGTTTTCGAACGTGGCCATGACCCGATCTTCGGCCGACGGAACATCGTCGGTGGCATCGACCAGGTCATGAACATCGACTGCGTCTTCGTCGGGGAGCGAGTCGACGGCTTCGGCGACACCTGCGCCTCCGCTGGGAGGTGCAGCGAAGAAGTCGGGTTCGTCTTCGACCAGGTCGACCACCAAGGTCAGCGGCATCGGCCGGCCGAACTGGACAGCGAGCGCGTTGTCGACTTCTTCGCGAACTTCTTCGCACCGATCGCGGTGCACGGGATTCGGTAACGCGAACATGACGCTGTCGGAGGTGGTTTCCATGAAGTGGCCCGCGCTGAAGCGTGCCTTCACGCGACCGGACATGGATTCGAGCACCGTCTGCCACGCCGCCGTGAGTTCCATGAGCGACGGCAACCTGGCGCCATCGGCATCGGCAGCCGCAACAGCCAGTGCTGGCTCGGCGTGTGGTTGCTCGGTCGGTGTTGGCTCGGCGTGTGGTTGCTCGGCGGGTGTTGGCTCGGCGTGTGGTTGCTCGGCGTGCGGTTGCTCGGTCAGTGGTTGCTCGGCTGGTGTTGGCTCGGCTAGTGTTGGCTCGGTGACTGCTGGGGCGGGAGCCCCGGCGTGCATGGGCTCAGCAGGTGGGGCCTGGTCGACCGGCGCGGCTACAGGCGCGGGCTCACTTGCAACTTCGGCCGGCGCGGCAACAGGAGCGGGCTCAGCCTGCTGACCGGCCCCAACCTGCTCGACTGGCGCCGCAACAGGAGCGGGCTCAGCCTGCTGACCGGCCCCAACCTGCTCGACTGGCGCCGCAACAGGAGCGGGCTCAGCCTGCTGACCGGCCCCACCCTGCTCGACTGGCGCGGCAACAGGAGCGGGCTCAGCCTGCTGACCGGCCCCAACCTGCTCGACTGGCGCCGCATCAGGCGCTGGCTCACTTGCAGCTCGGGCCGGTGCGGCAGCCTGGCCCGCAGACTGGGCTGCGGCCTGACGTTCGCGCCGCGCCGCCGCGGCTGCTTCGACGGTGGGATCTTCGGCCGGGGCTCCTGCAGCATTTGCGGCTTGTCGCTCGCGACGGACGTCGGCCAGCGTTCTGCCGGTGGACGCTTCGGCTGCTGCCGGGGCTGGGGCGGGCGCAGGCTCAGCCGGTGCTCCCCGGCTGGGGGCAGTCGGAATGCCCTGCTTGACCAACTCGGCCCGTGCAATGTCGGCCCCACGAGGACGCCCACCGGGTGACGGCTGCTGATCTGGCGCAGGCTGCACCGGCGGGGGCGCCGGCTGTGCTGCGCCATGAGGCGACGGGCCAGGGTCAGCCGGAGCCGGGTTGAGAGATGGCGCGGCCACCACGGCTGCTGCTGCCGGGTCCGATGCTTGTCCGACCGACGCAGATGCTGGAGCCGAGTCCGATGCAGACTCGGCCACCGCAGGCGCAGGTGCACTCGGCGCAGGGCTTGCGCTGATGGGTGCACCGCCGGTGAGCTGCGACTCGATGGCCTCGAGCCGTTCGATCATGGCGGCCGGGTCGGTGTCGAGGTCGGCGCGAGTCAGTCGCATGATGGCGACCTCGAGATCAACGCGCGGGTCAGGCGCTTGGCGCATCTCGATGACGGACGTGCCGATGACTTCGATGGCGCGAGTGACACGGGCGGGCGGCATCGACGCCGCCCGTTTCATGGCCTTGTCCTGCTCGGCTTCGGGCAAGTGGCCGAGATCGGCACGCATCGTGGCCAGAAAGACGGTGCGCAGTTCGTGCAGCAGTGCCGTGCCGATACTGGCGGCGTCGCGACCGGCATGCAGCGCACCATCGATGGCCGTGAGAGCCTGGGCGGCATCACGGTCGATCAGGGATTGAAAGAGCGCTTCGAGCTGTTCGCCGCCTTGGGGAGCGCCGCCGGCTGCAACGACCTGATCGAGCGCGGAGAGTGTGTCGCGAGCCGAGCCACCCCCGGCTCGAACGATGTACTGGCGATCTTCGTCGGTGATCTCGATACCGGCGTCGGCGGTGACATAGTCGATCAGTTCGCCGACCTGACTGGCAGACAGCAGCGAGAACTCGAGATGCTGCGTGCGGCTACGGATCGTGGGCACGACCTTGTTCGGCTCGGTCGTGCACAACACGAACACCACATGAGGCGGTGGTTCTTCGAGCGTCTTCAACAGCGCGTTCTCGGCGCCAGACGAAAGCATGTGGACTTCGTCGAGGATGTACACCTTGGTGCGCCCCGGTGAGCCCAGCGCCACCTTGCCGATCAGATCACGCATGGCTTCGACGCCGTTGTTCGACGCCGCGTCGAGTTCGTGCAGGTCGTAGCTGCCGCCGGCGATGAACGCCTGACACGACTCGCACTCGTTGCAGGGCTCGCCGCCCTGCAGATTGGTGCAGTTCAGCGCCTTGGCCAGGATGCGCGCCGATGTGGTCTTGCCGGTGCCTCGAGGGCCACTGAACAGGTAGGCATGGCCGACACGGTCGCCTTCGATGGCATTGCGCAACGCCGCAACGACATGGTCCTGCCCAAAGAACGCGTCTTGGAATCGAGAGGGTCGGTAGCGCCGATACAGCGCCTCATAGGCCATTGACAACTGATCCTAACCGCCGCCTACGACACCAAGCACAGGAACATGCACCCACCGCTGGGAGTGACCACGCCCACAACAACTAGGTTGGCCCGGTGGATCTGAATCAACTTGCAAAGACCGGCGTTTGGCATTTCACCGATGGCATGAGCGTTGCCGAATCCGGTGCGTTCGCAGCCCGGATCGAATCGCTCGGCTACTCGGCGCTATGGGTGCCCGACGCAATCGGGCGGGACCCGTTCGTCAACTGTGCAACGCTGCTGAACGCCACCACCGATCTGATCGTGGCTACCGGTATCGCCAACATCTGGGTACGCCACCCGAACGCCATGGTGCAGGGAGCGCTGAGCCTGGCCGACCTGTCCGGTGACCGCTTCCTTCTCGGTATCGGCGTCAGCCACCAACCGTCGGTCGAGGGGATCATGGGCATCCCCTTCGGCAAGCCGCTGGCCACCATGACCGGCTATCTGCAGGCCATGGCAGACGCTGGATGGCGCGGCCCCGAGACCGACATGCCACCGGTGGTGATTGCGGCACTGGGCCCGAAGATGCTCGAGCTTTCTGGCACGGCAAGCGCAGGCGCGCACCCCTACTGGACCACGCCCGAGCACACGGCCGGAGCTGCAGAAATTCTGGGCCCCGACGCACTGCTGTGCGTTGAGCAGAAGGTATGTCTCACGACCGACGCCAGCGTCGGGCGGGCCAAGGGCGCCGAGCAGCTGGCCATCTACAGCCGACTACCGAACTACCGAAACAGCTGGAAGCGCATGGGCTTCACCGAGGAACAGATCGCCAACAACGACCCTGCGTTCGTCGACGCAGTGTTCGCGTGGGGAGACGCCGAAGCGCTCGCGGCTCGAGTACAGGCCCACTACGACGCAGGCGCCACCCATGTCTGCATCCAGCCGGTACATCCCACCGCAGAACGTGGTGCCATCGACTGGGGCGTCCTCGAAGCGCTTGCGCCGCAATAAGCACCGGCCCAAAACACAGAACCCGCCAGGTCGGCACGTGGCGGAACGTGCGACCTGGCGGGAAGCCTGCGTGAGGCTTGCTCAGCCGGTTACGTTGACTGAATCAGCGGGTGCCCATGGCTCTTGCACCACGGCATCGAGTACGACTTGGCGCCCGTCCTCGTTGAAGAAGATCACCGCCGAGGCCTGGCTCAGGTCATAGCTGAAGAGCTGCATGGCAGAATTGATTCTCACGCTGTTGAGGTTCCAGATGTTGCCGGAGCCCTCCCACAACATCGTGAGCTCGGATCCGGGGCCACCGATGCCGGTGTCCTTCAGGAAATCCTGCGATTCCGGAAAGGAGTCTTGGGAGCCAACGCCCACCACTTGCAGTACATCTTTGTTGTCGAGAGCAAACTGCTCCAGGTCGGCCGCATGAGAGCGACACCTTGGTCAATGAGGTGCCCAGTACCAGAGCAACACCGGTCGATCGCCGGCGACGACGTCGGAGAGAGCGGCGATGGCACCGTCGGCGGTGTCCAGCAGCTGAGTCGATCCGACATCGGACGTCAACAGCAAGTCGATTTCATTTGCTTCCGCAGCAGCTTCAGCTGCGCTGGATTCCTCGGACGAGGGACCTCCGCCGTCGCCGCATGCGACTGCGAACAAGGCAAGCGCGGCAAAGATCAAAAGCAGCTTGCGCGCCAAGATGCGTTTGGGGTGGGGCACGAAACAGACTCCGGGTCGAGGGATGGGTTGGAAACCCGCATGTTCCACGAGCTATTCCCGGAACCACACGTGTGACATTCGCCACGTGCATGGCGGACGGCGAGATGAGGAAAGCCCGGGTTCGAAAGTGACGACCAGGCGATCTGCGGCACACTTCAGGCTTCGTTGAGAGCTGCTGCGTTCCCGCCCTGACTCGGTTCACGAACTGAAGTTGCACAGGACCCGGCCGTCACATTCCAACCCGGGCTCACTTCACGATAGCGTGTCAACTTCTGTTGCGACACCCTCGGGTGCTGCATCAAGGAGGAGTGCGAGAGCGGCCGAATCGGCACGCTTGGAAAGCGTGTGTAGGGAAACTTACCGTGGGTTCGAATCCCACCTCCTCCGCCAATGGGGTCTGTGGACCAGTCGGGTCATCCGGTGTGGATGGTGACTGGCCGCAGGCTCACGGGTGCTTCAAAGCGCCTTGGTCGGTGATGATGAACGCGGAAGAGCCCCAACCTTTGAGGGTCGGGGCTCGTGTCGGGGTTGCTGGCTTGAGGTTTGGTCCGCGTTGGGTTGGGCTGCTGGTGTTATGCGGCGGGTTCTGGGTCGAGGGTGTAGTCGAGGTCGGCGATGGTGGGCGGGTCTGGTGACGTTTCTGGTGCTGGTTCGATGTAGGTGGCGGGTATGGGTTCGGGGTCGGCTTCGATGAGGGGGTGGGTTTCTTCGCCGGTCTTTCGTCGTTGACTCGCAATGAGGACGACGTTCGTTGCTGCTATCACGCAGAGGAAGGCGAGGCCTCGGGCTTCGAGGCCGATGGTTCGGATGGCGAGCGAGTGCGCGTAGTGGGAGATGTTGCCTTTGAATTCGGCGTATTGGCTCTCGACGAGTGCGCGTGTGCCGTAGTGGTTGTCCCATGCACGCGTCGACCATGGGCGGTGCTGTCGGATTTTGGCGAATTTGTGGTGGTCTGGGTCGTCTAGGTCGAGGTTGACGGTGACGAGGCTTCGGCAGTGGCAGGTGTCGTTGTCGGTGCAGGGGGTGTGGTCTTGGGTGTATTGCTTTGGGTCTGCGTGGTGGTCGGGGTCGGTGGTGTTTGGGCAGTAGGCGGTGGGGTTGGATTTGTGGGAGGGACCGCGTAGCCGGAAGCTGGTTGGGGTGACGCGGTCGTGTTCGCGCCAGGCGAATCTAGCGCGGTAGTCGTATTTGTCGAGCAGCACGCGTCGGAGGGTGGTGTTGGTGCCGTTGTTGAATGGGAGCCGGGGTAGGTCGAGGAGGCCGTTGGCGTCGAGCCAGTCGGCGACGTGGTTTTCGAAGATGAGGCCGTCGACTACGACGAGGGTGATTGTTTGACCGTTGCGGCGGCGGGTGAAGAGCGGGAAGCGGCCGCGTTGATCTTCGCGGAGGTCGTGGACGAGTCTCATGCCTCGTTCACGGAGGGGGATCGCCCATTTCTGTGGGACGGAGTTGGTGAAGCCCCGGTCGGCTGCGACGGTGTCGACGTGGGTGCCGAATGCGGCGGTGATGTCGAGGAGGTTGACGACTTCTTGGCCGCTGTGGCGTCGGTTGTGGAATCGTGCGCCGTCGCAGACTCCGGTGTATGGCTCATCGTGGACGGATAGGTCGCTTTGGTTTGGTGGGAGGTCTCGGACGATGACGGACGTTTCGATGTAGTGGCCGAGGCCTCGGTCTCGTTTGTCTCGGTTGGTTGGGGTGCGGTAGAGCCATCGTGCTGATGGGTCGTAGCAGGCGTAGAGGATCTCTCCGGTTTCGTCGTCGATGCGGGTGCTGCGTGCGGCGATGGAGTCTACGAATGTGCTGTCTACGGCACGGCTTGCTGATTCGTTGTGGAATTGGGCGGAGCCGGATGCGGCGATGCTGGCTTTGGGTAGGTCGACGCCGAGCAGGTTGAGCAGCGTGTCTTCGATAGTGCCGCCATCGCCGTTGGCGACGCGGAACGTTTCGGCGAGCGCCGTTCGCAGCAGGTCGTGGGTGTTTTGGACGTGGTCACGGGTGATGCTTTTGCGTTTGGGTAGCCCGAGTGTCTTGCGGGCTTTCTTGTTGATGTTGGAGATGTTCTTGCCGTGGATCTTTGTGAAGGAACAGAGATTCGCTCCAATGGCGGTGAGGTGGAGCTTCTGGCCGCACAGTGCGTGAGCGATCATCATGACGATGAGTGTTCGGACGGTCACTGCTCGTCTGATGCGGTTGCCGCCAACGTCGGGGACCAGTGTTTCAAGGAGCGGGCCGAAGCGCAGATGTTCGTACACCTGGGCTGCTGCCATGATCGCGGTGTTGAGGTTGTAGGTAATCGACACTGTCGAAGTCGGGGTGCCGTCCTTCGCTGCTTGCGCGTCCGCGGCAACGACTTTGGTCTTGTTGCGGATCGTTGATTGCTTGCGCGCGTTGGAAGGCATGACCTACGACTTCGCCCCCTCAGCCGTTGTGGCTGCTGGGCGGCGTGTGCGCCCGGAGCTGTTCGTAATGGACTGGTGACGGGTTGTCGACGAGCTGCTTGGCGACAGCGATGATCGTCGCGAGTGTCGACAGCCCGAGCATTTCCTGAATCACATCAACCCGGACGGGTTGGGATAGGCGCTCCGCTATCCAGGTGGTGCGCAACCGGGCGACTACGCATGGTTGTTGTCCGCCCCAGCGGACCCGGGTCAGTCTGTGCGAGATCAGGTTTTTGGAGCGGACGTTGCCCTCACCTACCGCCCACTTGTCCGGTGACGTGTCGGGGAGCTGGCCGACAGTGTCGGCGAGTAGCGCGGCCCACGGCTCTGCTACTGGCACCTGGCGCGGTGTGCTCGTTCCGCGCAGCCACACATCTACGGCCACACGATCGGGTGTGCGTTCGATGATGATGTCACCGAAGCGGAGCAGACGCAGGTCAATTGAAGACGCACCCGCGCCTGTCGAAACGCACAGCACGACTGCGAGGTTCCGAGCAGTGGCAGGGTTTGGTTGGGACGCTACGAGATCCCACCATGACTCGACCATGTGCGCCGGGTACGGATCTTTCACCAGCTTCTTCGTCGAGTACTTGGGCGGGTCCAGCGGTCGCGCGTTCTTGTTCCGGCCGATGCGGCGCATCTGAGCGGTGAACTTCTCGACCTTCCATTCGGCTCCGCCATCAGTGAGCATCTGGGTTGCGACGCGGTAAATGTTCTGATCGGTCCACAGTCGTTCACTGCTTACGTGTGGCGACCGCTGGTACAGGCGAAGGATGTCAAGCAGCACCCCCGAGGGCGCGCTGGCGGGGAGGTCGCCGTAGTCGGCGGCGTCAGCGATGAACTCTTCCTCGCGGTCATTTCGGATCTTGCGGAGCGCCGATCCTTTGGGCCGGTAGCGGATCAGTTCTGCTTCCCATTCGGGACTGTGCGGTTTCAACGGTTCATGCTCCATGTATGACGGATTGGTGCCAGGCCTGGGCGGCTCGGCCGGTAGCGGGTTAGGGAAAGGCGGGATGGTGGTCATCTGTGTCTCAACGATCTGGGGACGATGCATGAGATAAGTGGATGAGGATCGACGCCTTCACAAGAATCAGCGCGTCGTGTCAGGGTGTTACGGTCAACCGGGGAGAGGGAGATTGCGTGACCTGTTCAGAGCCGTGCTGCCAGCCGCCAAGACAACGCGACCGGCGACGACGCCCCGCACATCGAAGTGCTCCAGCTACGCACCAACCTGCTGCTGCACATCGACGCCGAATGCCGCGACGCGAAGAGCGACGTGATCGAAACAAACTTGGCCAAATATCAGGCCATCGCGCAAGTTGACCGACGCAACGTGTGGCGGCACCTCCGATGGCTCACAGACCACGGATGGCTCAACTGGGCAGACCGGCGCAGCAAGTACAGGAACCGCGGCGCAGTCTCTGATATCGGCCCGAACTATGGCAAAGCGATCGGCGGCATCGAGGTCCGCTACTGGCTCGCCCTCATCCACCAACACCGGCAACTGAAAGCTCAAGTAGCCGCGTCAGGTCGGCGACCCAATAAGCCGCCACACTGCCCTGGCTGCACCTGCGGACTGAACGACACTCAGCTCCGGCAGCTCCTATGGAGTCAGCGTGGACTACGGGTCAGATAAGACAGCCACATTCCCGCGGCCTCCTTCATGCTCGACAACAGATGACCCACCCACCATAAACCTTGGGTGTGACATTCATGTCACAGTCGGGTTGTGTGAGGACTGCTGCCGCCGTCGACTATCTTTCAACCGTGGCCCACAACAAAAAAGACGACACCGACCCGCCGCCACTGCTGTCATCACACGGCCGACTACTCGTCTCCATCCACCAACACCCAGGCCTCACCCAAACCGAATACGGCCAACACATCGGCCTCAGCCGCCGCACAATCATCCGCCTACTCAACGACCTCGAACAAGCCAGATACATCACCACACGCCAAGGCCAAACCAGACTCGACATCACAATCAACGGCGACACCAAACTGCCCTCTGGAGTCACACTCGGCAACTGGATTAGTAATGTTGCATCAAGTGTCTAGTGCGTGACACAGTAGCCATTCAACCTTGAGCGGGGGCCGCTGAGCGAGCAGGCAGGGACCCGCGTCATATGTTTCTGCTGGGAGTCTGCGGAACAGCTCAGTTGTCACACCCGACATGTACTTTTCAATGCGTGCTTCCCCCACGACCTTGACCCCGAGAGCACCGAAACCTATGACCACGCACAAAGTCAACCCAGCCCTAGCCGAACTAAGCCGCAGCGAACTAATCGAAATAATTCAGCAACAAGGCGACGGTCCAATCCGCATCCAATTCGCCGGGAAATCCACGGCCAGCGGCATCGCAAGGAAAGTACGCCCACGGGTCATGAACCCGATAAAGAAGTACAGCGCAGGCACGCCCGATCAGCAATCTCGGAACCTATTGATTGAAGGCGACAACCTACAGGCTATGGCAACACTGCATCGCCTACGGGGGCAAGTCGACCTCGTGTTGACTGATCCCCCTTACAACACAGGGATTGACTTTCGCTACAACGACAAGTGGGATAAAGACCCAAATGATCCAGGTATTGGGGACTTCGTATCCGACACCGATGGGGCACGTCACACTAAGTGGATGAAGTTCATGTGGCCACGTCTCCACATGATGAGGTCGATGCTTAAGCCAAGTGGCGTCCTCGCCATTTGTATCGACTATCGCGAGCTGTTTCGCTTAGGCCAGATGCTCGACGAAATATTCGGCGAATCCAACCGGCTTGGGATCATCAATTGGCAGCGCAGCTATACGCCCACCAACGACGCGGAACATGTAGCGACAACGACCGAATACGTTCTCGTATACGCCAAGGACGCAAATGCCGCTACCTCACGCCTGTTGCCGCGCACCAACGATGAACAGATTCGCAAAAACTTGGACGCGGACAGCGAACCATGGACTGATGCCCCCGCCACCGGCTCGAACGCCAAAGCGCACCGGTCGATGGTCTACGCCATTCAGTCTCCCTTCACCGGCGACTTGCTCTATCCCCCGAGAGGATCTTCATGGCGACAAGGCCAAGATCGCAACCTCGAACAGCTTCATGGCTGGGGCTGCAAGTTCAAGTTGGAACTGCTTGATGACGTTGAGCGGCGAGCGGAGATCATCGGCGTGCCGGTTGACGAAGTTCCACAGGTTGCCGCTATCACTCTTGACCAGTCCTTCTCATCTGCCTCAAAGGCTGCACAACAGATCTACGACTCAGGCGTCTGGCCGCGCCTCTACTTCCTTTCGAAAGGTCGTGGTAGGCCGCGTGTCAAGAAGTACCTAACTGAGGTGCAAAACGGGTTCGTCCCAACAACATTTTGGGCTGATGATGGGCTCGACGTCCCACCGCTTCCGCAGGATGCGATGTCATGGCCACATCGAATATCTGGACACAGCCAGCAGGGCGTTTCCGAATTGACCGACGTCGTCGGTGCAGGTCACGAGTTCAAGACCGTGAAGCCTCTGAAACTCATCAAGAAGATTTTGCAAATATGGAGTCCCCCCGATGGGCTGATCTTCGACCCGTTCGCCGGTTCAGCCACGACTGGACACGCGGTTTGGGATCTCAACGGTGAGACAGACGCAAACAGATCATTCGTGCTGGTCGAACAAGGACGCCCCGAGAATGGGGATTCGTTCGCTCGAACCCTTGCAGCCGATCGCCTTAAACGGGTCGCTACTGGAGCCTGGAAGAGCGGAAAACGGGACCCGTTGCCAACAGGGTTCGAGTTCGTTCAGCTTAAGAAGAAGGTAGATGCCGAAGCGCTATTAGCGATGGAGCGCGACGAGATGACTGACACCGTCATCTTTAGCCACCACGACACCGGGGTGCAGGGCCGCTCCAGCCTGATCCGCACACCAGGTGAGCACAAACATCTTGTCGCTCGAAACGCCGACGACGAGGGATTCTTCCTTGTATGGGACGGTCCAGATAAGAACACCGGCTTAAATCGCGAGGTCTATGCCGAGATTGCTAACGAAGCAAAACAAGCTGGCCTAGGACGCGTCTACCACGTCTACGCCCGTCAGCAGCTCTACGTGACCAACTCGGTCCGGTTCTATCAGATTCCTGATCGAATCCTTGCCGACTTCGGGCTGAACCCAATGAGTGAACCATTTCTTGAGGATGATTTGTGATCCAACTAAAAACGTTTCAGCAGAAAGCCTCCGACTCGCTAACGACGAGATTTGGCGACTACATCAGTGACGCGGTTCAGGCTGGAACGAAAACGAATCCGCGCATAGTCCCATTCGTCCAGATGCTGGCTTCTATCACTGCATCCGGGAAGACGGTAATTCTGGCCGACGCTGTTGCCTCTATCGCCGTTGAACTTCCCATCAAACCTGTCGTGTTGTGGCTCAGCAAAGGAAAGGTCGTCGTTGAACAGTCACTAGCGAATATCCAACAGGGAGGAAAGTACAACCACCTGATTCAAGGATGCAGCGTGAGGACGCTCGCAGAGTTCGATGAAGCAGAGTTGGAAAGCAACGACGGACCTTTTTTGTACTTCGCTACAGTCGGCACCTTCAACCAGAAACAGAAGGAAAAGGGCAGCCTCAACATCTTCAAGAGCGACATCGACACAACAGACGATGCGACTTGGAACAAGCTCAAGACCCGCACTGGCAGAGACGGGAATCAACGCCCACTCATCGTTGTCTACGACGAATCCCACAACCTCAGCGATCAGCAAACAGACCTCTTGTTCAGCCTGAACCCCGCAGCGTTCCTGTTGTCGAGCGCCAGCATGCGAATACACCAACTGATGGCGACCGAGATCGACACACTCAAACGCGAAAAGTCCTGGACCGACGACGACCTCATCACAAAAGTCGATGCAAGCTGTGTTGCGCAATCGGGACTCGTCAAGACCACAGTCCATCTCGCTGGCTACGACACACCCATGGAAGAGGCAGTCTCCGCCATGCACGCCGAACTCCTCGAAACCGACAAAGAGGCCAATGCATATGGGCTGGATGGTCGCCCCAAAGCTATATACGTCACGGGGACAAACACAGCGGTAGCTGGTAACAGCTATCAGCCCGATGACCCCAAACGACCCTTCGCTGAACGCCAAGCGCCACCGATCCTGATTTGGCGCTACCTCACTGAGCAGCTCGGCGTCGACCCCGCAGAGATCGCTGTGTATTGCACACTCCGAACGCATCGGAGTTTCCCACTTCCAGACTCATTCAATCTCTTTAAGGGCGGCGACAAGGACTACCGCGACTTCACCGCTGGAAACTACCGCCACATCATCTTCAACCTAAGTCTCCAGGAAGGCTGGGACGACCCTTGGTGTTCCTTCGCGTACATCGACAAAAGCATGGAATCAAAGGTGCAGGTCGAACAGGTCGTCGGTCGCCTCCTACGCCAACCCGGCGCGACCCATTACCCTTCTGACCGCCTGAACACAGCTCAGTTCTTTGTTCGCGTCGACAAGAGTCAGGTCTTCGACTCCATCGTCACTGAAGTCCAGTCCAAGCTCGCCAACGATGCGGCCGCTGTAAAGGTCACACGCTCAAAAGACACAGGTGACCGCCCAGCCGAGTTCGCGCCGCGATTCGACCAGCACCTACCTGAGGTCGCTGTCAACGCCGAAGGGACCCGCGACCCCATCGATGCGGTCCTGTCCAAGCTCCACGACTACAGAGGTGACACGACGAACACCGTCGCTGGCGGGAAAAGAATAATTGTTAGCCGCCGAGTCGGTGTTTTGGGAGGCGACTCGGCAGAGTGGGAAGACTACGAGCACACACAACAGGTACTCGCCAGATGGATCTTCGTTCGATCCATCAAGCGCTTGTTCCCAGAAGCACTTGGCGCAACCGTCACAGACGATCCGCGATTCGATGCCCGAATCGGTTTAGGTAGCGTTGCTGAAGAGCAAGTAAAGGCGATCGCGACCGAAGTAGTTGACACCTACCTCGAACACTGCGAAGTCGAACAGTCCCCAAGCGACGGCGAACTGATAGGAACGCTGAAGGCCTACCCATCCGCAGTCGTCAAGTACAGCAACAGCATTCACGACGGATACGCCGACCTCAACCCGTTTGAGGCAGAACTTGCCGCAGAACTCGACAAGACTGATTGCCGCTGGTACCGCAACCCGAGCCAAAGCGGCTTCCGAATCCCCCTCATCACCTTAGGACGAACACGCAACTTCTTCCCAGACTTTCTGATTTGGTCCAACAGCAAGGTGTTCGCTGTCGACACCAAAGGAGAACACCTGATCACCGAGGACTCGAAGCGAAAACTCTTCGGTATCCAATCAGCGAGCGAGGTCGATCCACTCTGTGTGCGGCTCATCTCACACGGCACCTATTCCAAGACAGCAGAACGTCAATCCGCTGACGGTTACACACTGTGGGGCTGGAACCACAGCCACGGCGAACTCCGGGTTCAGCACTATCACACCATCGCAGACCTCACGGCAGAGATGCTCACCTAAGGTGAAGACGAACCGGGTTCCGTGGTGAACACCGATTCGTAGCCGATCCGCGACCCCCACCACCGCAGGCATCCCGAGACCATCCACACACCCCGCCAATGTCCTGCTTCAGGACATATGCAAGGCCTGAACCCACGGTGTGGTGTCAGGTCTTGTTTGGGCTTTGGCGACGGTAGTCGTGTTCTGGGTTGAGTTTGAGGTGGCGGATGAGTTCGCCGGTTGCCGGGTTGATGACTCAGATGTCTTCCCCATGTGTATCCGGTGTTCGAGACGGCAACGCAACCGGCCCGAGCCGTGGTCGATCAGTGGCTTCGACAGTTGCCGGGCATCTTGGCGTTCGGTCGTCAAGGATTGGGCGTGCCCGACAACCTGCACCATGTACTGGCAATGGGTAGTGCGGTCGCGGAAGCAATCGACGGCGGTCGACAGATCAACAACGCAGCATGGCGCACGTCGCTTGCCGACTTTGCAACCAATGTCGTCCAAGACTGATCGAGCTGGCTCAGCTAGGGGTATTCGGTTGCGAGTAGCTGGTCGTATTGGGCGATCTCGAATGTCTGGACGGCGGTCTGCGCCCCTGCGAGACGCCTGACGTCTTTCACTCGGCGGTTTTTCTGAGGATGAACTGGGAACCCCGTATCCAGACTGTTGTGACAGGGTAGTTTGCACAAAACTCGTCTACGGCAATCTGAACGCCGCCGTCCCACCAACCGCCTGGACCGTAGTCATCGCCGGTAATTAAACCTCCTGCTTTCACCTTTTGAAAGGAGAGCTCTAAATCTTGCTTTACGTAGTCATATAGGTGGTTTCCATCAATGTAAACGAAATCTAATGAAGCATCTTCTAGACCTATGAGGGCTTCAGCGGAAGACTTCCTGATTACCTCTACCTGACCATTAGATGTGACGACCTGAGAGGTTGTCCCTGGATTGGTGGGGTCCGCGGGGTAGTGAGCCTCCTGGGTGATGCTGGAGGTTGCGAAACCAACCCAGAGGCCCAAGGAGGCTCACATGAGTGATCGTAGACCCCAGCACCCGAACGCGCGGTTGACCCCGAAGCATCGCCTGAACATGGTGCGGTGTGTGCTCAACAAGCAGTGGTCGGTGGAGGCGACTGCTGACCGGTTCCAGGTCGACGCGAAGACCGTGCGCAAGTGGGTGCGCCGCTACAACGAGGAAGGCGAGGATGGTTTGTGTGACCGCTCCAGCCGGCCCAAGTGTTCCCCGAATCGGACACCACGCCATGTTCGCCGACAGATACTTCGGATGCGCAAAACGTATCGATGGGGCGCCGATCACATCGGCCACGAGTTGGGGTTGGCCGCCTCAACCGTTCAAAACATCCTCAACGCGGCTGGTGTTGGGCGTCTCGATAGCGGCGACCGAGCCACCCGAGAGCCGGTGGTCAGGTACCAGCGTGACCGGCCCGGTGAACTCGTGCATGTTGATATCAAGAAGATCGCAGCGATCCCTGACGGTGGCGGCTGGCGCACCCACGGCCGCCTCGAGGCGCCTACGCGCCAAGGGGTCGGCTACCGCTATCTGCATTCCGCGATTGATGACCGCACCCGCATCGTGTACTCAGAAACCCACGACGACGAGAAAGCTGGCACCGCGGTCGCGTTCTGGCATCGAGCCGTCAACTGGTACGCCTCAATCGGAATCCGCATCGAACGAGTGCTCACCGACAACGGATCCTGCTACCGCAGCCGCCACTGGATCAACTACAACCAACTCGCCGGCATCAAAGTGAAAAAGACCCGACCGTACCGGCCCCAAACCAACGGCAAAATCGAACGGTTCCACCGGATCCTGCTCGAGGAATGGGCCTACATCCAGGACTGGACATCAGAGCTCCAACGCGAGACCGCCTACCGTGGCTTCATCCACTTCTACAACAACCATCGCAGCCACGGCGCACTCAAATGGGCCACACCCGCAGCCACCCTCAACCAACTACCTCACCGGGACAACGTCCCCGTCATGCACAATTAGAGATGTTTCCGGAAAAACGCGTTTTGACTGATTCGTAACGTTGATCCAATTCGTTTTCACCTTCAGATGCACCCCCATACCATGCTTGCTCGTAATCGTCGCCACTTTCGTACTTCCAAGGATCAATCAGATAGAGTTTTACAGGCTCAGAAACTTCTATAATCTTCTCACTAAAATATCCCAAATGGACGCCAATCTCAGCTCCAACGGCATTTCGGGGCAACGCCCGTAGGAGCTTCGATCTCTCCGAAAAGTGCTCTTTTACCTTTCGGTTTAAGGTTCTGGCGAAGGGCAACTTCTTGATCAGTTCTTTCATGACGTGACGCTGAGATTTGGACGGAGATAATCAATCGTGCGATCAAGTCCCTCACTGAGCTCGATCGTTGGCTCCCAGTCGAGGTCCTGTTTAGCGAGACCGATATCAGGCTTCCTTTGAAGGGGGTCATCACTCGGTAGCGGGTGGAACGTCAACTTCAATGGCCCTCCGACTTTCTTTAGGATCAGATCGGCGAGCTCGAGCATCGTGAACTCCCCCGGGTTGCCAATATTCACTGGCCCCGTCTGGTCTGGGTGATTCATGAGGCGGACGAAGCCCTCGATGAGATCGTCAACATAGCAAAATGAACGGGTCTGGCTGCCATCGCCATAGATCGTGATGTCTTGGCCCTTGAGGGCTTGGACGATTAAGTTGGAAACGACACGCCCATCGTCTGGAAGCATTCGCCGACCATAGGCTGGGGCGGCTTGGGTGGTGGGTTCTTGAGGGCCGGTCGAGGTGTTGCATCCGGGTCTACACACTTGCAGCTTCTGCAGGAAGCTGCTTTGCGTTGAGGGCCGCACGCGGAGAGTGGTCGTTGGGGGTTTAGCTGGCGGCGGTTTGGGTGGGGTTGGTGATGGCGTGGAGGCGGGTGCGGCTGAGGAGTGCGTCGAGGTGGTCGGGGAGTTCTTGTTGGTCGGGTTCGTCTAGTTCGGTGATCTGGGCGAGGCGGCCGTCGGTTTTGTTGGCGGGTGTGTTGAAGCGTGAGCTCCTCCGAGTGACGGCAGGGCCGGATGATCCCAGGTGCTGGCCAGCGGTGGGTTATCCAGCGGCGCGTTTGAAGATGTTCGGTGGGAATGCTTTGGCGTCGATGCATTGCTGAGACCAGCGGGTGGTGGCGTCGACGACGGCGTCCAGGTCGTTGCCGATTGCATCGATGATCGATTGCTGGGCTACGTCGGTGTGGTCCTCGATGCCCGCACGGAACGACTGGCCGGCGTCGGTCAGTTGGCCAGCGTCGACCAAGCCACGGTCCTGCAGCCGTTGCGCCGCGCCTTGCAGTGCCGCTTCGTCCCAGCCTCGGCTGGCGCTGTAGGTGCCCAGGTCCATGCCGACGTACAGCTCGGTCAGCACGTTCATCTCGACGGGGTCGAGCCCCGCAGCCACGCATGCGGCCACATGACTGTCGCCGCGGTGTTCCCGAAACAACTCCGACGCACGCCAGAGCTGACCCACCGGCGACTCGGGCCATGGCTGATCCCGCAGACCCGAGAACAGCGGGCGACCAGTGCCGCTGGTCGCTTCGACACCACGACGCAGCACGCCCGCGGCCACGGTCACGTCTTCGCCATCGAGCACGCAGCTCAAGCTGGCAATCGTTGCATCGTCGCGGGCTCGCAAAAGCTCCTCTCGACCGCAGACTTCTTTACCGGCGGCGTAGATGCCGGTGACCATGTTCGGCTCGAAGACCGCAAACGACGACGCTACGACACCAAGTGCCGGGTCACCCAGCAGCGCCGCCCGACTGTTCACGTAGGACGTCATGAAGTTGTGACCGAGCTCGGCCAAACGTTCGTTGGTGGCCCGGCTCCACACCGAGTGCATGGCAATGGGTTCGACCGCATCACGCAGCCGCCGAGCACCAGAGGCCTGCACCGTCGGAGCCGACACCGCCCCCTCGGGCGAAGCTTCGAACATTGCGGCAATGACGTCGTCGTATTCCATCAGCCAAACCTAGTAGCACCACTCACCGCGGCGCCCAGGCGGACAGCGTCCTCACATCTTGGTGAGGGATCGGTCGTCGTTCATGGCATCGAGCTGTTTCTGGATGGCCTTGGTCCAATGCGGGTGCGTCAGGATCCAGAACTCGTTTCCCTTGATCGAATCGAGCACCATGCGACCGACCTCGTCGGGAGCGGTGCCATTCTCCAGAATGTCCTGGATGCCTCGTGCGACCTTGCCCGCCGTCTTGCCATCGGTCTTCGGCTTGGCCTGACCGGGGCGAAACTCGACCGAGTGACGACTGATATTGGTGTTGACGGGACCGGGACACAGCACCGATGCAGTGATAGTGCTGCCGCGACCGCGCAGTTCTCGTTCGAGCGTGGCCATCAACGCCACCACGCCATGCTTGGCCACGTTGTAGGCGCCCATCATGCTTCCGGCCGTCAGCCCGGCCATCGACGAGGTGGCATTGATGTGGCCTTCGCCCTGCTCTTCGATCAACGGCAGGAAGATCTCGACGCCATAAATCGGCCCCCATAAATCGACGTCGATGATCCACTTCCAGTCGGCGAGCTTGATCTTCTTGGTCGACGTCGGAATACCGACGCCGGCGTTGTTGCACAACACGTTGACGCCGCCATAGGTGTCGACAGCCATGTCGGCAACAGCCTGGACCTGGTCGTACTGCGACACGTCACACAGCCGTGTCACGACCTGGGCGCCGGCTCCTGTCAGTTCGGTTGCGGCCGCATCGAGGGCCGCTCGATCCAGGTCGGCGAGCACCAGCTTGGCGCCGGCACCGGCAAACGCTCGGGCCATACCCAGGCCGATACCGCTCGCTCCCCCGGTGATGACGGCGACCTTGTCCTGGAAATCCTGCATGAGTCGACTTTAGGTGCTGACCCGTCGACAGGACTCGATAGAAACAGACAGTCCCAGTTGACCTAGGATCGACGACATGTCCGATTCGTCACCGAGCGGCCATGTCCCCATCGCACCGTTGAGTCCGTCGTACGTGCATGCTCGTCGCGCCTTCCTCCGCGCCGCAACTGTCGCCGGGGCACATGTCACCTCCCATCCCCATCCACTCACCGGCCTCGAAGACGAGCCGCTGTTCGTCGATGTCGCCGAGGTAGGTCCCGGCGCTGCGACATCGGTGGTCGTCGTGGTGTCGGGCACCCACGGCGTCGAGGGTTATCTCGGCTCGGCACTCCAACGCCATCACCTCGAGAATCGAGCCGACTTCGACACCGGCCCGGCGTTCATCTTCATTCATGCACTGAACCCCCACGGCTTCTCATGGGTTCGCCGGGTCAACGAAGACAACGTCGACCTGAATCGCAACTTCATCGATTGGTCCCAGCCACCACCGACCAACCCCGAATACGGTGGCTTGGCCGACATTCTCGTGCCGGGATCCTGGACCGAAGAGGAGCAAGCTCGCACTCGGGTTGACTTTCTCGCCAAGCTCACCGAGCTCGGCATGGAGCGAGCGCAACAGATCGTCTCTGGTGGTCAATTCGATCACCCAACCGGCTTGTTCTACGGCGGCACCGAACCCACGTGGTCGAACCGTTGGCTCACATCGTTCGTCGAGCAACAACTCACACGATTCGAGCGAGCCTCGATCATCGACGTTCACACCGGGCTCGGACCATGGGGACACGCCGAACTCATCAGCTCCGAAGATGATGGCAGCACCGAACTGGCGCGCCAGCGGTCATGGTGGGACAACGTGACGGCAATCGGTGAAGACTCCAGCGTTTCCACACAGCTCACCGGTGACTGGCTCGGCGCAGTCGGCCCGCTCGCCCCGGCTACCGAGCTGACCGCCGTTGCCATCGAGTACGGAACCGTGGACCAGATCATGATTGTCGACAGCTTGCGAGCCGACGCGGTATTGCACGCCACAGGTATGCAGACATCACCCGGCGCCGCGGCAATCAGAGCTCAGGTCCGTGCCGCATTCGCAGACGACGACCCTGCCTGGCTACACACCTGCTGGCCCAGCTACGAAACAACGTACGCCAGCGCCGTCACCCACCTCAGCTGACACACATCGAGTACCGATCATTGGGGTTTCACCACGGGGTGGAATGCTCGGATCACGACCGACTCGAATACACCGGCCTGGTTGAACGGCTCTTGTTCGATGAACTCGACCGCTGCGGCACGATCGGAGAAGTCCATGATCATCATGCTGCCCACGGCGGTCGTGCCGTCGTCGTCCAACAACGGACCGCCGACCCACATCGCGTCGACATGGTCGCCGAGAAACTCCTGGTGGGCTTCGGCAACCGACGCCCGCACCTCGGCTGCGTCTGGGCGGTCGGTCATATGAATCACGAACATCATGGGGCCATCTTGCTCTACGGCGGGCGCCGATGGAAGCGGCCGTCGCCTCGGCCCGTGGTGGGCTGGCGACATTGCCCGGAGGCGAATGGGATCTGTTCGTTCCCGCCCGGGGCAAGATCGTTGCTGTTGTCGGTGTTGCATTCGACGACATCCTCGAGGTCCATGCGGCACCCAACAGGTCGCCAGTGCGCTGATCGCAGGGCTGTGTCAAGATGCCAGGGGCACACGAACGACGCAAGAGAGCGGACCATGATCGCGTTCAGCAAGTCCACCGCCACCATCGCCGCCTGGAACCTGGCCGGTTTCGGAGGCATCGCTGCGGAACGCCTGGCCAAGCAGGTCGACGGCTTGACGCTCATTGATGCCGAGTTCGTGACCCTGGTCGAAATTCCGGCCGAGGCCGATCTGATAACTTTGCAGACCGGGCTGGCCGCCAAGGGTCTGGACTACGAGCGGCTGTTTCTTCCCCAAGCAGCGACCGAGAACCCGCTCAACATCGGTGTCTTGTTCAAGACCGGCATCACCGTCGAGAACGTGTTCCTGCTCGATGGTTCCGACGACAATGATCCTGCTCGCCGTAGGGCACTGGTGGCCGACGTGAAGATCGGCAAGTTCGACTTCACGTTGATTGCGGTGCACCTGAAGTCGGGCCGCAGCGCTGCAAACCAAGAGATACGCAACCGGCAGTGCAAGGTGATCGGCGACTTCATCACCGAACTGCGAGAGGTGAACAACCGCAATCCCGACATTCTGCTGATGGGTGACTTCAACATGATCCCCGGTCAGGACATCAGCAACTTCCATTATCTGGGCGGCAACGACCTGATGGACTTTGTGTCGTCGTGGGACTTACAGGAACGGTTCTCACATATCTTGTCGGCGGGCCGTGCCAACCTGCTCGACGGTTTCGCCATCAGCCAGAAGTACAGCACCGAGTACATCCGGGGCAGCCTGCGCCTGTTCCCCATGCACTGGAGCATGAATCTGGGTCGCGAGCGATTCCGCCGAGATGTCTCTGATCATCTGCCGTTCGTGGCCTCGTTTCGCATCGACCGCGACCGAGATTGACGCACAAACCAGCGCAATAGATGGCGTGCAGCTGCGAGAGAAAATGCGCGTTTTCGTCATCATTTCGTCATGGACACGCCGACCGATCAGGCGCATGATCGCGTTTGGTCGGCGCTTCACTCGGTGCCGGCGAGTCGCTCCCTCAGCCACGTGTGGCAGGAGCCCCTCGCTTGACACCGGTCAGCTCCGGCCATCCATATTTCATTGACACCCGGGGCACGATCGCCTCGAGAAGAAAGAACCAGCCGTGTCCGTTACGTCCTACGACGCACCCCCTTCCCCTGCCTCCGGGTACATCCCGCAGCCCGCTTTCAACCCGACCCCCACCAATGGTCAAGGCAACCGCGCGGGTGACTCTTCCACCACCCGCAACCTTCTCATCGCCCTCGCAGTGGTGAGCCTGATTGCAATAGTGCTACCAGTAGCGCTTCTCTTCGCGCTCGGCGGCGACAACGGTTCCGAAACCACGGTGGCGACTGCGCCCGATACCGGCGTCGAAGTCGCTTCGACCGACGATGTAGCCGTGCCTGCTGCTGTAGAGCCGGCCACCAACGCTGCGCCAGCCCCGGCTGATCCTGCAGCAGCACCAGCAGCAGCAACCCAGGCCCCGGCAGCGCCAGCCCCAGCAGTAGCCGCTGCGGCCGCCTCTGGTTCGGCACCGGTTGTCACCCAGCTCACCGGCCAGGCACCTGCGGTGTACAAGGTAACCGGTATCTCTGCAGGCTCATCGCTCAACGTGCGCCAGTCAGCTGGCACCACGAATCCTCTGATCGGCACGCTGGCCAACAACGCCACCGACATCGCCGGCACCGGCCGACGGGTTTCTGTCGACGGAAACGAGTGGCGAGAGATCAAGTTCGCCAATGGCACCGGCTGGGTATTCGGTGGTTACCTGACCTTGGCACCTGCGCCCGCCGCCGCTACCACGCCAGCCCCCACGCCTGCACCCATCGTGGTCACCGAACTTGCTGTGGACTCCCCTGCGATCTATCGCGTGACCGGCGTTTCCACAGGCGCATCGCTGAACGTGCGGGCTGAACCCGGCGCATCGCAGCGACTGCTCGGCACGCTGGCTGGCGATACCTCGGCAGTTCCCGCAACCGGTCGCCGTTCACTCGTGGGTCAAACCGAGTGGCGTGAGATCGGTTTCCGCACCGGAACCGGTTGGGTCAACGCCAGCTACCTCACCCCCGTCCCCGAGGTACCCGAAACGATCATGCTCCCCGCCGTTGCATCGACCACCGTCGGCATCGTGCCCCTCACCTCGCCCCGCGACCGACTCGTGTTGCGAGCCGAACCCGGCTATGACCAAACCGTCGTCGGCACCGTTGGTGCATCGGCGGTGAACATCACCGCCACGGGTCGCAAGGCACAGATCGGGACCGAGGTGTGGTCTCAGGTCACCGCATCGGGCGTGAGCGGCTGGGTTCCGAGCCAGCTGACCATCCCCGTTGTTCGATCTGCGGCCGACGTCATCGCCACCAATGGTGTCGCCGCAGTGGTGATCGACAAAGTCGTAGTCGCCGAGAACGGCGATGTGATGATCGTGATCGGCACGCAGTCGATCACGGTCGCAAACGACACGACAGTGACCACCTCGACGGGTCGCCAGTCATCTATTACGGACTGGGCCCAGATAGCAAAGTCTTCGTCGACCTCGTTCAAGGCAGAAGTCACGGTCGTTGGCAACCAAGCCACCCGACTCTGGGTGGCCTAGTGATCGCCGACACACCGACGTAGCCGAACGGGCCGCACTGGCCGCACTGGCCGGTCGGCCCAAAATCAAAGAAACAGCCCCGGTATGAGTGCCGGGGCTGTTTCGCGCACCGGTCGCCGCAGTCTGCAAAGCGGGCCTATCATTTGGGATCGCCTGCCCGACCGACGAGCACGGCGTTCCTCTTCAGGACCTTGCCATGAGCTATGACCCCAACCGCACCACCGTGCTTCCGGAACTCGGGTTTCCCATCACCGAGGAACTGCCTGCAGTCACGTCCGGGCAGCGCCGGGGTCCGGGGCCGGGCGGCAGTGGCTTTCTCAAGATCGCTGCCTTTCTGCTGATTGCGTCGATGATCGCCATTGCCGCCGTGCTGTTCATCAACAATCAGCGATCCAACGAAACGGCGACCGCCAACGAGAACATCGATCCAACAACAACCGCTGCTACATCGAACGAGGCTCCGACTCCCGCAGTAGTCGAAGTCGACGACACCGAACCGGGCTTCTGGCGGGTGACCGGCGTGCCCGATGGGCTCAACGTCCGCTCGGGACCCGGCATCGGCAACGACATCGTGGGTTCGCTCCGGGTCGATGACCGTCATATCTTCGGTACCGGAGAACTGGCCAACGTGAACGGCGCCGAGTGGACACAGGTCGTGTTCGGCGACAACGACAGCACCGGCTGGGTGAGTTCGCAGTTCCTGGCGACGGACACAGCGCCCGATCCCGATGCACCCACGCCCACCCCGGCACCCGCGCCATCGTCATCGTCGGTGGTGTGCTTCGAGAGTGATCAAGAGCCGACACGCGTTGCCCGCCTGACCATCGCCAGCGGCAACATCACCGGTGTCATTCGCACCATCGACGGTCAAGCAGCCAGCGATCAGACGGTCACTGGCACGCTCGCCAACGGCAGCGCGCTGGTGACACTGACCACGCCCACGACCGGCGCCTCGAGCCAGCGCACCTGGGCCTTCCGCCCCGCCGACGTGGTCTTGGGTAACGGCATCATCTTGTCGGTCGTCAACTGCGCAACCGTCGCCGGGCAGCTCCCACCCGCCTGAGCCGTGTTGGCTCAGTCGGCCCACCGGCCGCGATCGATCACGGCCATGACCTCTTCGCCGGTCACATGGGTACCGAAGCTCTGATACGACCAGGTGGCGCCCCGCCGGTGCGCTTCAGCTGGGTCCAGATCCGAGCTGACCATGGTGTCGAACCCTGCGAGTGATCCTCGCTCGGCAATGACCACATCGAGCATGCGACTCAGGTGGTCGCCGTCGTCGAGTTCGATGGGAACCATGCCGTCGTAGCGGGCCGCTCGACGAATCGGACGCTTGGCTGATCCGCCCCGCGCCGCAAACCACAGCGGGATCCGCGGCTGCTGGACGGGCTCAGGCAACACGGTGACCTGATCGGCGCGATAGGCCGAGCCATGATGGCTCACCGGTTCACCTGACCAGAGAGCGACCAGCAGTTCGACGCCCTCGTCGAGTCGGTTGCCGCGTTCTTTGGCATCGACGATCTCGCCGAATCGGCTCAGCTCTCCGCCGCTGTCGACCCCGAGCCCCAGACCGAGCGTCAGCCGCCCCGCAGAGAGATGGTCGACGGTCAGCGCTTCACGAGCCAGCTTGATCGGGCGCCGCCGCGTGAGCGGTGTGACCATGGGCCCGAGGCGGATCTCGTTGGTGGCGAGCGCTTGGGCTCCCAACACGACCCAGGGGTCGAGAATCTCCAACGGGTCCGATTCGGGCCGATACACGTGATCCCACAGAAAGCAACCGTCGAGTCCGGCTTCTTCGGCGGCGATGGCGATGTCGACCAAGAGAGAAGGATCGCTGAGGTGCCCGAACGGAGGAAGCGAGAGCGCAAGCTTCATGATCGCGTCGCCTGTGCAACCAGCGACGAATTCACATGCTCCTCGGCCCGAACGCGTCGAGCTACCACCTCGTGGGCGAGAATCTCTGCGTTTCGAAGCGACCCATCGCAGCGCTGATGAATGTCGACCATCTCGGCCTCGGTCAGCTCGAACGCCGGAGCAGCGATGCCATGGACAGCCGCCCGGCGCACCCGCTCGCTGAGTACCGCACGAACGGTGGCGAGATCAGCCGGACCCAGCCGATGGGTGACCACGCACAATCCAGCACGCTTGGCCACCGACTCGAGATCGACATGAGTGCCTGCAATCACGGTTGCTCCCTTCGAAGCCAACTTGCGCATCCATCGCCAACGAAGAAGCGCTGGCATGCGGTCGATCTCATCAGCGTACACACGCTGCTCGACCGGGGGTCGAGCCCACCGGCTGCGATAGGGGCGTGGCGGCACGTAGTGATACGGGCCCGGCGCTCGGCGGCGCCAGCACTCGAGCTGGGTCGACTTGCCAGCGCCCTTGTCACCAATGACCTGCACCAGCGTGCACGATGACGCGAGCGGTGGGTCGGGCAGATCGCGCTCGACGAAAAAGAACTGGGCACCCGTTCCTTGGCTACCAACCGCAAACGGATTGGCCTGCAGCCCGTGAGCGACATAGCGGTCGACGATCATGAGGCGAGACGGGGCAGGGGATGCGGCCGATCATAGACACCCATTCCGCCCTCCGGGACCACCAACACCTGCCGGGCGAACTTCTCGTCGCGAGCCAGCTTGAGATCGACCTTGGCCTCGATTTCGTACTTGATGCGAATCAGTGTGCCGTCATAGGAGATTGGGCTGCCCTCGGGCACCGCCAGCGCAAACGGCACGCTCAACCCGCCATGAGACTGGAGGTCGAAGTTCAGGCCGGCAATCTCAATTCGGTCGGTGTCACCGCGGCCTTCGGTGTACATGCGCAACACGAGCCGAACCGAGCGAGCCTTGGACGTCGACGAGAGCCCGTCGGCGTCGGGCTGACGAGTCAACGTTCCCCGAAAGTGATGCCCGATGGGACACACCATGTCATCGAGTTCGAGTTGCATATTCACATCCTGTCAGGTGTCCTGCAGCCCGACCCGATGCGCTGGGTCGAGCACAGGAGCGACCTTGATCACAAAGGTATGTTCATCGCGAGGCAGCTGGGCGTCAGAAATACGAAACTCGGCGAACCAGACCACCTCGTTGTTCGGCAGGTCCAGCGACGGAGCACCCATATGAGCGCTGATTTCGAGCTCGAGTTCTGCCACCAGGCCCTCGGTGGTTCCTTCGCCCGTACCGTCGAAGCGGCGCTCGAACACCCGTCGTTTGTCGGTCCTGGTGTCGGTTCCCTGCCTGTAGGTGACTTTCTCCTCGCACACCAGCAGGCACTCGACGTTGAAGGGCGAGATGTCCCTGACACGCTTTGGCTGTCGGCAATAGACGACCGTGGGCGTGGACCCCAGGTCGTAGGGAGTAGACGAGACCTGCAAAGACGGCTGCTTCCATTTCACTGCTGCGATGACCGAGTTTCTGGACCCCAGCAGGAACAGCAGTAGCACCGCCACACAAATCACGATCGCCCATTGGAGCCCGAGGAACGGGAATGCAACGAGACCCACCGCAATCAGCACGAACGCGAGCGTGAACGTTTGCGTTCTGAGACTGTCTCGAGGCTCCAGTAAGAGGGTCTCCTCGGGCGGCGACAGCGAAGGGTCGGTCGACATCAGGTCAAGAGTAGAACAGGCTGCCCCGCCACATCGACAACCCAGCCGACAGCGCCGTCGCCCAGAGCCGAGATCAGCGCAGTTCGAACTCGCAGACAAGACTGACATTCGAACTGTGGTCGTCGCCCGTGATAATGGTTTCGGCGTCGAATGCTTCGATGCACACCAACACATCGAGGTCGAGCCGCTCAGTGTCGGGAAACGACCCGACTTCGACAAGAAACGGCACGGGCCGACGCATTGTCCGAGCAATGTTTTTTCGCCGGCCCGTGCAGATCACTGAAGAGTGCACTCGAGGTTCGACCGCGGCAATGATTGGCGATGATTGCCACCGTGCCTCTTATTTTCTCGCTCAGGAGACCGCCGCTTTCGAGCCTCGCTTGCACGCAAGGGTCGCATACGTCACTGTCCAACGCAAGACATTCCGCCCCATCCAAGCAAACGATTTGAAAGTGCCTGAACAGCGACCAATGTCCCAAAAACGATCGCGGAGAACCCGGGCGGAATTGCGCGACGTGCGGCTGTCGGCGGGCCCGGAAGTCCTGCTCGGATAGAGCCGACATCGGGCTCTGAACAGCTGACCCAATCGGCAGTTCATTTCGACGAGCCGATGCGAGTTCCCGCTCGTGCCCGGGCCGATGCCTGGCGCAATCCGCAGCCGGTGCGACGCGATGAGACTCTCAAGCTGTGACGGCTGCCTGCTTTGCTAGTAGACAAGCGCCATGAGCCATGATCTCACCGCCGGGTACACGACACTTGATTCCGAATGGGTCGGTCCCGTGCTGCACGTGTGGCTCGACCGGCCTCACAAACTCAACGCAACAGACTCGATCATGCTGCGAGAGATCGGCGACCTCTTCATTGCACTCGAGCTCGAACACGATGCCCGCGTCGTCGTGCTAGGCGGGCGAGGCCGTTCGTTCAGCGTGGGCGCCGACCGCAGCCCCGACCCCGACCCCGATTACCCCACATCTGACCGAGGAAAGCGCTGGCACGCAAACCTGGGTCGACGGGCATGTCGGGCGATCGAAAACTGTGCGATTCCGACGATCGCTCGAGTGCAGGGGCACGCGATTGGTGGCGGTATGTGCCTGGCGATGTCGTGCGACTTTCGCATCACCACTCCCGACACCGCCTGGTACCTGCCCGAAGTCGAACTCGGCGTGCCACTCACCTGGGCAGCCATTCCGCGCTTGGCGCAGGAGATCGGCACTGCCCGTGCCCGTCAGTTGGTCATGCTGTCAGATCGCATCACCGGAGCCACTGCTGCCGACTGGGCTGCTGCGCACGCCTGTGTGAGCGATGCCGACCTGGATACAACCGTGCAGGCGTGGGCGGATCGCATCAGCGAACTGCCCGAGCTCGCCGTCGATATGACCAAAACCACGTTTCGTGGTTACCACCAGCATCACAGCCTGGGCGATGCATCCGAAGCCGACGTCGACTTGATTCGCTTCGCCCAAGCAGACCCCGCCGTAGCGGAGAACTTCGGGCTCACCGACTAATGGACCTTCATCGGAAACAGGCATCGCCGTCGCCAGCTACCAAAGACCAGCGGCATTTCGGGGGTCGCACAGTCAAGTCAAATCCGTTCACGCCGTGACCAGCACATCTCGCGCACACGATCCGCCAGAGGAGTCGTTGTGGCAAACCGTCAAGAATGATCTGGGGGCATCGTCTGGGCTTGCTCTGCTCAGTGTCATCGCTTTGCTTGGATGGATGGCGTTTCAGTGGGGTTTCGGTAACGACGCTCTGCTCCCGCCAATCGTCGCCTGGGTGTTCGACCAGATCGACGACGGATCATCTTGGTCAGCCGGGTTGGCAGGGGTTGCCGGAGCAATGGTCGCCGGATTCATCTTCTGGGGCACCACCCAACTCATCGACGCCGTGCTGATGTTGAGCGGACTTCGCCTGATCCCCGGTATCACCGATCGTGTCTCGCGCTTCCTGCGCCGCAAGGGTTGGGCCACTCCCTACCAGGAGATGTCATGGTCGACCCGCTGGATGATTGCCTACGCCACCGGAGCATCGGTGCTGTGTCTTGTCGACCTCTTCGCCACTGGCGAGCGGGGCGTGCGAAGTCGGCGCCACATCATTGTTTCGGCCGTGTTGCTCTCTGCCGGCACCGTGAGCTTGGTGGTTGGAGTGGCTACGACGGCGGCCATGGTCGCCACTCGAGTGCCGGCAACCGAGGAGGCTGCGCACACCCTGATCAGGTTCGCAAAGAACCCGCTGACCTGGATCGTGATCTTCGCCACCGTGTTCGCCATCGGCCACGTTCGCTCAAATCGAGCACGGAAAGGCTCTGCCTAGCAGGTTGACGGCGGATATAGGGCAAGTCCTGCGGCGTCAGGTCCGCGGCGTTCCGCTCTAGTTCGCTGCGCTTACGGGCCGCTGGGCCACGACCTCGCTCACTGAGCGTGACAGGCAACGACCCTTTTGGGTCCTACCCGCTCGGACTCTTAGCTGGTCGATAGCAACCAGCGCCGAGCGCGCTTGTCGACCTGGCCATCGGTGAAGAAGTCTTCGACGCCGCTGGACACATCATCGCTGTTCAGCCACGCGTCGGCGAATCCCGATGCTGCTCGCGCTACCAGCTGGGCGCGTTCACGCTTCACCCGGCGCAGGTCGATGAGTGCATCCTCTGAGGCCGCAATCGCCTCTTGCAGTGCGGTTTCGAGTCGAGTCACTTCGGCTTTCAAGCGCTCGATCTCGCAATCCTGTTCCGCCGCCATCCGACTCCGCTCTCCCCGTCGCTTCTGCTGCTTGAACATTACGCCTCCTAGCAAGTGTGAGGAACCTGCATCGACCTCTGGGGAATCCTGTCTACCAAAGTGAGACATTTGTCGCACCACGATTCGCAAGAACTAGGCCCGCAGGCCTACCAAATTCGAAATGACCCAGAAGCGCAAGTGTGGCCGATACGTAGACCAATGTCAGCGCGTCCTACGCTTGGTCCGTGACCATCTCTCGTATTCGTCCATCTGCTCGTGCCAGTGCCATCGTGATCAACCGAGGCACGGTCTACCTGTCTGGCCAGGTAGCCGAGGATCCCGAGGCCGATATCCAAGCGCAAACGCGTTCGACGCTGGCACGCATCGATGCTCTGTTGATCGAAGCAGGCACCGACAACGAGCATCTGTTGTCCGCCACGATCTATTTGCGCGATATCGACAACCACTTTGCGCTGATGAACGAGGTCTGGAATGCGTGGGTGCCCGATGGACATGCCCCGGCGCGCGCCTGCGTCGAAGCTCATATGGCTCGCTCCGGTCTACTCGTAGAAATCTGTATCACCGCCGCCCTACCCGACAGCTGACACGGCTCTACAGCTGACACGGGTCTACGGGGCACCCGGCTCTGCGGGTCAGCCGAAGGGTGACTTGACCGACTCGACCGGTTCGCGAAACATGGTGGGGTTGCGCTTACCGATGGGCTGCATGTCGCGTTCGTCGCGAATGTCGTAGTGCACTGCCAGCTCGGCGGTGGTGAACACCTGACCGCTACGTTCGGCACGAGCACCGTCGGCGGCGAGGGCGGCGATCACTCGGCCCGTGTACAGCGGCGTCTCGGCGTGTTGCTGGTCGAGTCCAACGTCACCCTTCTCGATACTCTCGAGCATGAACTCGGTCAGCACCTGGCTTGGCCACAGACCAACGACGACCAGACCGTCTTCTTTGCCCTCGACGGCGAAGTCGCGGGTCAGCCGGTCGGTTCCTGACTTGGCGATGCCATAACTGGCGCTCAGGGCATAACGCTCGGAGCCACTCGAACTGATGTTGGTCACAAACTTCAATGAGTCACTGCTTGCCATCATCAGCTTGACGGCGTGCACGCTGGCCACGTACGCCGCGCGCAGGCCAATGCCGACCTGGTCGTCCCAGACCTGAATCGGATGCTCCCAGAACTTGCCGCCCCACACGGGTGGATCGGGAATCTTGAATGCATTGTTCACGTGGATATCGAGGCGGCCTTGCTCGCTCTGAATCTGGGCATACAGCGCCTCGATCTGGGCGTCGTCGAAGAAGTCGGTCGCTACTGCGATGCCGGTGCCGCCTGCTTCGGTGACCATGGCGGCGGTGGTATCGATGGTCAGCGGACCATCACCAACCGAGCGCCCGGTGATGTAGACGGTGGCACCCGCCTCGCCTAGTCCAACGGCAATACCTCGGCCGATACCTCGACTCGATCCCGTGACTACCGCAACACGACCCTGCAATGGATGTTCAGTCATGCGTCGAGACTAGAAGGTGGGGCCCTCCAGCAGTAAACGCTGGTGCCAAAACGACGATTTCCCGATGTGGGTGCTCTCGGATAGCACCCACATCGGGAAGTCACGTCGTTCGCAGAAACTGCGAGCGAGTTCTGCGCTGGTCAGGCGACGCCTGCAGCCTCGAGGGCTCGGCGGGTCAACACGGTTGCCAAGTGCGAGCGGTACGCAGCGTCGGCATTGTTGTCTTGGGGAGGTTCGGTGTCCTGGGCCGCAAGTGCTGCTGCGTCGGCAGCCGATGCACCCGACGCCAGCGCCTCTTCGGCGGCGGTTGCCCGCACCGGGGTCGAACCCATGTTCACCAGGCTGATGCCCTTGCCGCCATCGGCAACACCCACACCCACAATGGCCCAGTCCTGGGCGCGTCGGTTGAACTTCTGATAGTTCCACCCGCCGGTGCCGGTGGGAATCCGGACCTCGGTCAAGATCTCGTCGGGGGCCAGGACCGATTCGAAATAGCCGGTGAAGAATTCGTTGGCCGCGATCTCGCGAGAACCATTCGGCCCTTGAGCGACAATGGTGCCGCCCAGCGCCAATACGGCGGCCGGAAGATCCGAAGCCGGGTCGCTGTGGGCGATCGTGCCGCCGAGAGTGCCTCGGTGGCGCACCGACGGGTCACCGACCAATGCAGCCACATGACCAAGCATGGGTGCATGTTCGGCCACCGCGGCAGATGTCTCTAGTTCGAAATGTTTGGTCATTGCGCCGATGGCGAGATGCCCGTCTGCTTCACGGATGTAGCTCAGGTCGCTGATGCGGGCCACGTCGATGAGCACCGTCGGCGCAGCCAGTCGAAACTTCATCATGGGGATCAGGGAATGACCGCCAGCCAGGAGCTTGGACTCGTCGCCGTACTCGCCGAGCAGCGAGATTGCTTGTTCGGCCGACTCAGCGACCTTGTAGTCGAACGCTGCCGGAATCATGAGCTACCTGCCGCACTCATCACTGCCTTGACGATGTTGTGGTAACCGGTACAACGACAGAGGTTGCCCTCGAGGCCTTCGCGCACTTCGTCTTCGGTGGGATTCGGGTTTTCCTTCAAGAACGAGGTGGCGGCCATGACCATGCCGGGGGTGCAGTAGCCACACTGCAGTGCGTGGCACTGCTGGAAGGCTTCTTGCATGGGATGCCAGTTCTGGTCGCCGGTGGCGGAACCATCGGCTTGTGCAGTGGCAGCAAGACCCTCGATGGTGGTGATATCGCTGTCAGAGGCTTGAACGGCCAGCACCGTGCAGGACTTGACCGATTGGCCGTCGAGGTGAACCGTGCAAGCGCCACACGACGATGTGTCGCAGCCGATGTTCGTGCCGGTCAGACCGACGTTCTCTCGAATGTGATGCACAAGCAGAGTGCGAGGCTCAACGTCGTGGGACTGACTCTGTCCATTGACGTTCATTGAGACATCCACGAAGGACTCCTCCATTGGGTTGATGTAGACGGTTGGGCCTGGCGACCTACAGGTCGAGGCCGGAGACGATCATGCCACATCTGACAAACCCGTGCCCCATTGGTCCCGCCAAAAAGTCTGGCAGTGTTTACAGATGCCCTCGGGCCTCGAGGCCCAGTTCAGCGAACGCGTTGCGCCATTGCACTCGGGTGATGGATGTCGGGCGAGTTCTGGATCAGACGGCGCGCCCGGCCATGAGAGTGGTCGGCGAAGGCCTGGCCCATCACGCCCAGCATTGGTCCAATACCCAATGCAATCACCAGCGTCGCCGGCCCGATGTTGCCGCCCAGCGCAACACCGATTGCAAAGACGCCGACTTCGAGTGTCGTTCGCACCGCCTGTCGGTTCAAGCCGCGAGCTTCGCCCGCAGCGGTCAACAATTCGAACGAACCACCAGTGGTTCCCGAATGCACGACCAACGAAATTCCCGCGGACAGCAGCGCCAGCGCAGCAACGACGAAAGCGACGCGGGCAGCCAATGAGGCAGGAGCGACGATCACGCCCGACACCAGGTCGATAGCGATACCCACGGAGAGCACATAAGCAATACCCCACCGATTCGGTCGGTGGCCCAGTGCGGCCGCCACGGTGAAGAGCACGCCCGATACGAGCCATACGGTCTGCCCAAAGGACAGACCAACCCGAGGCAGCAGTCCCGAGACCAGCACGTCGAAGGGAGACAGGCCGAGATCTGCTTGGGTGAGCAGTGCTACGCCGGTACCGATCACGATGGTGCCGACGAGAAGCGAGATTGCCTGGCGTGCCGGGGTGATCGCCCGCATGGGGAACATACGGCGCGTCGCCACCAGCGCGGACTGGCGACCGAAGCCGAGCCGTCCGACGAAACGGAACGTGAGCCGAAGCCACGAAATGGCGCGAGAGGGCGCACCGCGAACCAAACTTTGCATGTAGTAAGTGTCGCCCGCAAGGAAGCTTTTCTGAACGAAAACACCGGTGTCAGCGGTCACGTATCGCAGGTGTCACAATCTGAACTAGACTTTAGTCTCATGTTGGGGATCAGTCGGATCGCACTCGCAGTCGCGCTCTGCTGTGTGTTGCTTGCCACCACTGCCGTCTTGGTCCCTGATGCCGATGCGCAAACCTTGTTCGAAGACGATCGGATCGACTTCGGTGGCACCGGCAACGGCGAAGCCTTTGCAGTGCGCGCCGTGGGCGATCAGGTCTGGGTCGGCGGCACGTTCAGCGAAGCGGTCGACCCCGACCCTGCAAGCACCCACCCTCGGGTGAACCTGGCCGTCTTCGACTTCAACACCGGCGAGGTGTTGCCGTGGGTGCTCGACACCAACGGCAAGGTCAAGGCCATCGCCAGCGACGACGAGAGCACCGTTTGGGTGGCTGGCAACTTCACCCAGATAGCGGGTCAAGACGCAAGTTATGTGGCCGCAATCGACGCCTTCACTGGCGAAATCGTGGACTCGTTCACGGTCGCGCTCGACAACGAGACCAACGCACTGCACTACGACCAAGGCTGGTTGTACATCGGCGGCGAGTTTGCGCAGGTGAACGGGTTGCCGTTCACCACGCTGGCGCGGGTCGATGCGTTCACCGGTGAGCTCGACACGAACTTCCAACCGAACCCCGATGCTCAGGTGCACTCGGTCGACGTGTTCGGCGACCTCGTGTACGCCGGGGGCGAGTTCGAGCAGGTCGGGACCGATCCCGCCCTCTTCGACCGGCGCTGGGTCGCTGCGTTCGACAGCAGCACCGGTCAACCCGCGGGTCCTGAGTTCGTGCTTGCGCCGTTGAACCCTGGCGAAGCGTCGCACCGAGCCGGCGTGCTACGCCTCGAGATCTCACCGGGCGGTGACTATCTTTATACCGGAGACAAGCGAAACCGGGTCACCCAATGGGATCTCGCCACCGGACAGCAGCTCTGGCGACGGGGCGCGCAGGGTGATATCCAAGCCGTCGCCGCCGATGGCGCTTCGGTCTATGTCGGCGTTCACGACGGCTTTCTCGTAAGCGATGACCAGCGCCTGCTCTATGCGCTGAACGAAGCCGACGGCTCCAGCGACGACACCTTCCTGCCGCTGCAGGACAGCTACTGGGGCACACGCCAGATCCACATTGCGCAGGGCGCTTTGATCGCAGCTGGTGACTTCGAGACGACCAAGGGCCTGCCGTCGCCACGGGTGGCGGTGTTCCACGGCCCTGATTGGGCAGGGGCCACACCGCTCACTCGGCCGCCGGTAGTGGGTGACCTCAACTGCGACTCGACCCTCGATATTGGCGATGCGCTGGTGATTGCGCAGTTGACCGTGGGTCTGCGCACCGAGGCAGACACCTGTGATGGCATGGATCCGGTTGGGCAGATAGGACCAGGCGGCGACGTGAACAACGACGGCGTCATCGATATAGGTGATGCACTGCTCATTGCCCGATGCTCTGTTGGTTTGTCCAACGTCCTGTGTCCAGCACCTGGCGACCCTGGCGATCCCGGTGACCCCGGCGACCCAGCCGACCCCGGCGACCCTGGCGACCCAGCTGACCCCGGCGACCCAGCTGACCCCGGCGACCCCGGCGACCCAGCTGACCCCGGCGACCCCGGCGGCTGACAGACGCCTGGGCTCGGCGGTCTACGGTTGGTCGATGAGCCGTGATCGCACTCGACATTGGCCTCGCGCCAACGTAGAACTTCGTGCCGCAGGTTTCGATCCTGGCGACATCGCATCTCGCCGCCCATCATCACCGTCGCTGCGCCGTACCCGAGTGCGCACCCCTTGGGTTAGCCCCTGGCGGCGACCACCACCGACACTCTTTATGGCCCTAGGAACCGATGGTCCTGAGCGCGTCGAGTTCGTTGGCGTAGTCGGTGATCAGACCGTTCTCGAAGTCGTCGCGTAACGGTTCGAAAGTCGCTTGGACTTCGGCCTCGTAACAGTCGAGATCGACCAGGGCCAGGGCCCGTTCTTCGTCTTGCAGATCTCGCAATGCCTGCACGTCGAGACCGGGTAGATCTTCGAGATCGAGCGACTCTCCGGCGATCAGCGCCTGGCCTTCTTCGTCGGACAGCCCATCCAGGGCCGCCGACATGGGAGCGGTCACGACTTCGAGTCGTTGGGCGATGTCTTCTTCGGGATCGTCGAGTTCGGAGAACTCGACGAAGCCTGCCTCGCTCATGCACCGCGACCATGCGTCGAGGGCTTCGACCATCTCGCGCGTGTCGTATATGGCTGCTTCGCCTTCCTCGTACGCGCTCCCGAATGTCTCGAGGCCCTCGATCGCTTCTTGGCCGCCGGTCTGGATCAGTGCTTCGCCAATACATCCCTGATCTTCGAGTGGGCGGCTGGTGAAGTCGCCGCCGGTGGCATCGCCCAAGTCGCCACCCGACAGGGTTTGGGCCCAGATTTCGCGCTCGCTGGGACTCATGCTGAAGAAGATCTCGGCATTGGGTTCCGAGGCTTGGTCCTGGGCAATCGAGTCGAACGATGTCGAGATGCCGAAGCCGTATTCGGCGGTCCACTCTCGTCGGGTCAGTTCGTTCTGGCGTTGTTCGACCTCGTTGGCGCGACCATTCGCGCTGACGGCGAATTCGAACCCTTGCTGGGCCATACACAACACGATCGTTTCTTCGACTCGCGTGGTGTACTCGGCGAGTGCCTCGTCGAAGCCCCCATCGAAGAACTCACCGATCGGTGACGATGCTGACATGGGCGTACCGCCCGAGGCCACCGTGTCGGTGATGGGTTCCTCTTCGGCGCCGTCGTTGGAATCACCGTCGCCATCGACTGCAGCAGCATCTTGCGCAGTAGACGACGACTCGCTTGCTTCGGTAGGTGCTGCTTCGGTGGTTTCCGCGCTGTCGCCATCGCTGGTACCGCCGCACGCAGAGGCGAGCAGCGTGATCGCAAGAAGAGTGAAGCCAAAGCGCCGGATCATGCTTTGTACTGTAGATGCATCCGGCGCCAGGTGGCGTCGGCGTCTACGAACTGCGCAACGCCGTGATGGGCTCGGTCTGGGCCGCTCGCAAAGCCGGATAGGTGCCGGCGATCAATCCGATCAGCGCCCCCAGACCAACGGCCGCGAACGGCAGATAGCCCTCGAGCACGGGTGTCCAGTCGCGGACCGCCGATACCGCCACGATGGTGAGCACGCCGACCGAGGCACCGATGATTCCGCCCAATAATCCGGTGACCGTGGACTCGAGCAGGAACTGGGCGGCAATATGGCGACGAGCTGCGCCGAGCGCTCGACGCAGGCCGATCTCGGGCGTGCGTTCGAGCACCGATACCAGCGTGACGTTGGCGATGCCGAGCCCGCCGACCAGCAGTGACACGGCACCCAGCACCACGAAGAGCGCGTTCACGTCACCCTCGACATCTTGGCGCACGGCGGTGTAGCCCTGCGATGCCTGGGTGCGGAGTGACTCGGGGTCGTCGGGCGTCAGGGCAATCTGCACCATGTTGGCAGCAGTGCCGCTCTCGCTGATCGTCATGGGCTCATTTGCGAGCAGCGCCGTGGCGCCAACTGCGGCGTCGATGTGCACCTCGGCCGGCGCAGCGAGGCCGAAGAACTCTCGAGCGGTGCCGTCGGGCATCACGATGGCATTGAGCAGGTCGGGTTCGCGGGCGACATCGTCGATGATGCCCAGCACGGTGAAACTCTGCTCGCCGATGAAGATCGCCGGTTGGGTGTCGAGTCGAAAGATGTTCAACCGTTGCGCAGCTGCGGGGCCGAGAACGACCACCGGGTCGGATCGGTCACTGTGGCCATTGTCGAAGTAGCGGCCGGTTCGAATAGAGCCACGTACGGCTTCGAGCAGCCCACCCGAGGTGGCGATCACGCTGATCTGATGCTCGTTGATTCCGAGCGGATCCACGACCGGCACCGACCGAGAAAGCGCGCCCGAGATGTCGACGTCGCTCTTGGTGCCAGCGGCGACCACACCGTTGAGCCGGCTGACTCGTGTCTCGGCATTCCACGGGATGGAGCTCGTCGAGTCGTTGCCGCCGAAGCCGTTGTCGGACGGCGAAATGACAATGCGCGTTTCGGTGAGTTCGTCGAAACGGCTGACGATCTGGTTCCCTGCAGTCTTGGCCAGGCCCAGAGTGGACACGAGCGCCGTGATACCGAGCACGGTGCCGAGCGCCGTGAGCACCAAACGCCCGGGCCTGCCCAGCAGACCGCTGACCATCTCGTCGAGCAGGTCACGAAGGCTCAGGCGCGGATGCTGCACGACCGAACGGTCGCGTGCTTCGGGGGTCAGGTCGTTCATGTTTCGTGCAACGTTCCGTCGACGATGCGCACCTGGCGCTCGGCACGTCGGGACACATCGAGATCGTGGGTGATCACGGCGAGCGTCAGGCCAGCGCCATGAAGATCGTCGAGCACCTGCATGATGTCGCCGGACATCTCGGTATCGAGGTTGCCTGTTGGTTCGTCGGCCAGCAGCAAGCTGGGTTCGGTCACCAATGCTCGGGCCACCGCAACGCGCTGGCGCTCGCCGCCGGACAAGGTGCGAGGTGTGAACGACAGGCGGTGGCCGAGCCCGACCTGTTCGAGTGCATTGACGGCCCGCTGCCGCCGTTCTTTGCGGGGCATGCGGTTGTAGATCTGGGCCAGCTCGACATTCTCGAGCACCGAGCGGTGGTGCATCAGGTGGAACGACTGGAACACGAACCCGATTCGGCTGCCGCGCAGGCCGGCTCGAGCGTTGTCGCCCAGGTGACCGGTGTCGATGCCGTCGAGCAGGTAGCTACCGGTTGTTGGTCGATCGAGCAGACCCAGCAGGTGTAGCAGCGTGGACTTTCCCGATCCCGAAGGGCCGATGATCGATACGTACTCGCCGCGCTCGATCTTCAGGTTCGAGGGCCTGAAGGCTTCGACCGGTGGCGGGCCGGGAAAGGTCCGGCCGACTTCGCGCAGTTCGATTACCGCCGGGATCGTCGAGGGCTCGTCTGACATGGTTGGTTCGACAGCTAGCGACACAGTCAGCTTCCTGCCTCGTCGTCGGTGTCACTGGCCTCGGTGGAACCGCTGGAGTCGTCGGTCGGTACTGCCGCAGCCGCAGGTTGCTCGATGCCGATGACCACCAGGTCGCCGGCCTCGAGGTTGCCGCCGATCGGGATGACCTCGACCAGGCTCTGATTCTTGTCCTGCAGGCCGACCTCGATGGCAACCAGCTCGGTCGAGCCATCGTCGCGCTCGACCTCGACCCGAGAGGAACCGTCGGCGCCGGCCGACAGGGCCGCCAACGGCACGGCCAGCACCTCGCCTTCGCTGCGTTCGAGCGGAATCTGGAGTCTGAAGTTGATGCCGACCAGTTCGGACACGTTGTACTCGCCAACCGGCGTCACCAGCATGTAGTAGCGGGTATCGGCGACACCGTTGGTTCCTCGTCGGTCGGCGAGCTCGGTGATCTCACCCTCGATTTCGATGTCGAGCTGCTCGCTGTCGATGATGACCCGCTGGCCAACTTCGAGCAACGGCCGGTTCGATTCCGACACACCGGTCGTGATCCGTACCTGGGTGCCGCTGATGCGCATGACGGCACCAAAAACGAAGTCGCCTCGCTCGACATCGATCGACGTGACCGTTCGTGGCAGATCCGGCAAGAATACGACTTCGGCTACCGGCAGTCGCACGCCGATGTCTGCTTCGAGTTCCGCCAGGTCGGCCTGGGCTTCTTCGAGTCGCTCGGCGGCATCGTTGACGTTCTGCTGAGCGCTCGAGGTGTTGACACCGTCTTGGTCTTCGGCGGCACGGATTGCGTCGGCATCGGCGAGGGCGTCACGTGCGCTGTCGAGTTGTTCCTGCGCTGCGTCGACGCGTTCCTGTTCGGCCTGTTGCGCTGCTTGCACGCTCTGGTTGGCCTGAGAAACTCCCTCGCCCGCCAGTTCGGCTTGCCGCAATCCGTCGATTGCCTGCAACAACGAGTTCGATGGTCGATCTGCCTTGGCTTCGTCGAGCGCTTCTTGTGCTCGATCGATCTGTGCCAGGAGCTGCTGACGGGCCTGGGCTTCGCGCGTTTGCTCGACCAGCGATGGCGGTTGAAGCAGATCAGACAGACCGTCGTTGGCGTTTGCCAGCGTGGTTCGGGCCGACTCAACCGCTTGTTCTGCACTCTTGATCTGGGCTTCTTCGCCTTCATCGGCGGCCCGTGGCTCGTAGCCGGCTTGGTCGTACATCGCCGAGATCGCTTCTTCGGTCGCGGACCCGTATAGGCGGTCGGGTTCGACCGTCAGAAATCCGAGCCGGGCGAGCGAAGTCTCGAGCTGCAGCACATCGTCGCCCTCGAGTCCAGGTTTGAACTCGCGGAACGTCGGCAAGTCACCTGCCAGGAGGAACACCGGACGGCCGCTCACTTCGATGACGACGTCGCCTTCGTTGACTTCGGTATCGATGTCGGGTACCCGACCCGTCACCACGCGAGACGTGCCGTCGCCCAGCGCCGAGTCGAGTTCGAGATCCACGGCGCCCTCGAACTCGGCGTCGCCGCGGACCACCACGTCGTTCGACAGGGCAATCGACTCGACGGGTACGGCAATCAAGGATGCTTCGGGCGCAGCGACCTCGGCCCGAGCATCTTCTGGAGACTCGAGCTGTTGGCCCAGCACGTAGCCACCGGCGCCAAAGGCGACGGCCACCGCCACTACAGCGAGAAAGAGTCGTTTACGGCTTGTCATGTGTGCTCCATGTTGCAAGCAACAGTGTTGGGCGAAAGCAAGGGCAGGGTGAGGGCCACCTGAGTGTTGTGCTCAGATTGTTCATAGCCGCCCTCCATAGTGGCCCATTCTTGCGCAGAAGTGAACGCGTGCAAGACCGCGTCGATGATGGAACGCTGGTCAGATTCCCATGAAACCTACCGACCACGAGCGTCGGCGTCATCAGCCATCCGGACGATTGATGATCCTCCCCGGGAACCAAGCGCAATCGATACTGATGCCCGCCATTGCCCGCACGACCCCGGCGCGGCGCAGCGACATGTTTTCAGTCCTGTAGATCGGCGATTCGGAAGCGGTTGTCGTCGAGGAATTCGCGTTCGTAGTCGCTGCGTAGCTGCTCGAGTTCGGCGGCGAAGCTTTGGCGACAATCATACGAGGCGACCGCAACCTGGCGTTCATAGATGCTGAGCTCGTCGAGCGCCTCGGGCGACACGACCTGGGTGACACCGCGGTTGTCGACGAGTTCGATGTCGAGTAGTCGAGCATAGACATCGTCGCTCAGCGCACGTTCACTGGTGTAGGAGTAACCAGCGGCGTCCATACATGTCGACCAGGTGGATTGGAATTCTTGCACTCGCGGGTCGGCATTCAGTCTTGAGTTCAGCGAGGCGAGTTCGGGTTCGAACTCGTTGATCAAGGCCAGCAGGCTCACGACGTCTGGGTACGACTGTTCCCAGCAGCCTGAGCCTTGCACCGCAGTGGTTGGTTCCGACGAAGCGACCAGGTCGCCAATGAGGGCCAGGTCGTAGTCGACCTGTTGTGCAGGCGTGAGTGAGGCGACGTAGTCGAGGTTGCTCGAGGCGGCGTCGGGCGAGGTGCGGGCGGCATCGGTGGCGAGCGCGTCGATGAACGACGAGGTGATACCGAGGCCATTCACGAGTGTCCATTCTCGCGAGCCATCGCCTACGAACGCTCCCGAGCGAAACGTCTCTTCGGCCGGGCGAACGGCATAGAAGAAGCCTGCTTGCTGCATACATTGCACCATGGTCGTGTCAGCTGCCTGTTGGCGAGAGATCAGCTGGAAGCGACGCCGCTCGGGCTCGCTGGCGAAGCCCAGTTCTGCTTCCAACGGCGACTCCGGCATGGGGACCTCGGTCACTGCTGCATCGTCTGCGTCGGACCCCACTGGCGTGGTGGCCGCCTCGGATCCGCCGCACGCAGCGACCAGCACCGCGGCAACAATCATCGCTGCAACAGACCGCACCACGCCCCGATCGTAAACCACCCCGCCCACCCAATCGGGGCAACGAAGCAACACAGTCCAGCGGACCAGAATCTGTCCGAACTGTATACATCCACAGTCCCCGCAAAACTGTGAGACGGGTAGTACGCCGGCCCAAGCGGAGCGAAGCACCACAGGCAAGAGCGAGGGACGAGCCGCTCAGAAAGACGAGTCACCATGTCCAGCGAACGCCGGCCCAAGCGGAGCGAAGCACCACAGGCAAGAGCGAGGGACGAGCGGTTAGCGAGCGAGGGACGAGCCGCTCAGAAAGACGAGTCACCATGTGCGACGAACGTCGGCCCAAGCGGAGCGGAGCACCACAGGCAAGAGCGAGGGACGAGCGGTTAGCGAGCGAGGGACTAGCCGCTCAATGAGACGAGTCACCATGTGCGACGAACGTCGCCCCGAGCGGAGCGGTGCTACACCGCCTGCCAGAGACCGGGTTCGACTTCGATTGCTTCGCTGCGCTGGTGCATGCGAGCCAGGTGGAGCGACGCGGTGCGGTGCTCGACAGAATCGGCGAACACATGCTCGACATGTGGCCGGTAGACGAATCGGTGCGTCATCATCTCGTCGATGGTGTGCGGTTCGGCCAAGTAGTCGAGCATGGCGGCGTGGCGGCGTTCGATCACGGCATGGAACGCGTCGATGCGTTCGACGAACTCGTCTCGACCTTCGATGATGCCCTTGTGGTGGAACGTGACATACCAATCGGCTTCTTCGTCGCGGATCTGGCGCAGGCTCTCGTCGAAGTCTTCGAGGCTGGACCAGACGTCGCCGTAGTACGGGCCGAACCCCGTGAGATCGATGTCGGACAGGAAGAACACGCCGCCATCGATACGAAATCCGCTGTGGCCGCGGGTGTGCCCCGGCAGATGCACCGCCTCGACGCCAACGCCACCGAGGTCGAACACGTGGCCGTCGGTGAATCCATGGGCGTCGGGGCGGGGTGTGTAGTGAAACTCGTCGAGCACCTGTTGACCGAAATCGATTCGGGGCTGGCCTTCGAGTCCGTAGACGTCCATGAGCCCGTCCAGGCTCACCGCGCCGAGCAGGTCCTGTTCATGAATATGGATACGAGCGTCGGCGAAGAAACCGTTACCGGCCAGATGGTCCTCGTGCGCATGACTGTTGATCACGGCATCGACTGGCATGCCGGCTCCGCCTCGCTCGACCACGGTGACCGACGGGTCGATGATCACCGTTTCGCCTGCCCCCTGAACGACCACGGAATTTCCCGATGGGTAGGCGCCGTTGTCGGCCCCGACGAGCACGGTCACGTTGTCGGTCAGTTTTCGAGCGTCTTCATTCCAGGTTGTCATCGCCATCGACGGTACTTCGATCCGAGACTCGGCACTAACGTGGCCGGCGTGGACGACATCGAGCTCATGAACCAAGCCCTGGACCAAGCACGTCTGGCCAGCGCACACGGCGACGTTCCGGTCGGTGCGGTGGTCGTGGTCGACGGCGTGGTTGTCGCGGCGGCGCACAACGAGCGAGAGCTCCGTGGAGATCCAACGGCACATGCCGAAGTCCTGGCGCTGCGGGCTGCAGCCGAAGCGGTGGGCAGCTCTCGCCTCGACGGCGCCACCCTGGTGTCGACCCTGGAACCCTGTCCGATGTGCGCCGGCGCGGCGCTGATGGCACGGGTTGGCCGGGTCGTGTTCGGTGCCGAGGACCCCAAGGCGGGGTCTACGGGTTCGTTGTACAACTTCGGCGCGGATCCCCGACTCAATCACGAGTTCGAAGTACAGGCACGGGTGCTCCAAGACGAATGTGGTGCACTGCTCACCGACTTCTTTGCCGCCAAGCGCTAGCACTTCCGCACCCTGCCAGCGGGGTGGTGCCCAGAGGTTCCGCAGACAGCGACAAGCTCAGCAGCAGCCCCCAGGCTCATCTCGCCGCTCTTGTTGGCTCCCTACGGAAAGGCCGATTTCGCATAGGCGACGACCGCAGCGATCTCGCCTTCGGAGAGCCGATCGGCGAAGCCGAAGGTGACCGGGTGGCCGGTGGTGAGCTCGGCGATCATGCCTTGGCTGGAGTATTTGGAACCCACGCCGATCAAGGACGCGCTGTACTGCGCAGATCCCAGTCCGTTTTCGCCATGGCACCGAGCGCAGGTGAGCGTGTAGATCTCGGCTCCGTTGGCGGCGCGCACCTCCTGCGAGTCGGTCGGCGGCGGCGCTGTTGTTGGCGCGGGTGCTGACGGCGATGGCGGCTCCCCGGCTGGCAGTGGCTCGAGCGCGGCTGCCTCGGGGGTGGTGGTCGGCGGAACCGGTGTTGCTGTCACTTCGATTTCGGTCGGCTCGACCACGACCGGTACCGACGTTGGCACGACAACCGGTGACGGAAGGGCGGGTTCCGGCGTGGTGGGCGCGGCTGGTGCGGTGGTAGGCACCGCCGTTGCGAGCGGAGTGCCCTGGTCGGGCCCAGCAGCGACCTGCGTTCCATCGGTGCAGGCGACGAGAGTGACACACAGGATCAGCGCAGCGCTCGCGACAATGCGTTGTCGGGCGCGGCGCCGAACTGTCATCAGATGTCGGCTGGTGATCAGCTGCGGTCGCGGAGCTCGCGGCGCAGGATCTTGCCCGAGGCAGACTTCGGGACCTCGTCGATGAACTCGACCAGGCGAATCTTCTTGTAGCTCGCCACTTGGCCTGCCACGAACTCTTGGACATCTTCGGCCGTGACTTCGGCGCCCGGAGCAAGGGTGATGAATGCCTTGGGCAGCTCGCCGGCCTCGTCGTCTTGAATGCCGATCACCGCGGCGTCTGCGATGCCGGGATGAGTGAGCAACAGCCCTTCGAGCTCGGCGGGCGGCACCTGGAAACCCTTGTACTTGATGAGTTCCTTGAGCCGGTCCACGATGAAGACGTAGCCGTCTTCGTCGAAGTGAGCAACGTCGCCGGTGTGCAGCCAGCCGTCGGCGTCGATGGTCTCGGCTGTCGCCTGCTCGTTGTTCAAGTAGCCCTTCATGACCTGCGGTCCGCGGATCCACAGCTCGCCGTCTTTGCCAACGCCCAGGTCGTTGCCTTCGAGATCGACGATGCGACACTCGGTGTTGGAAATGGTCACACCCGAAGCGCCGGCCTTGTTCTCGAACCCTGGCGAAGCGTGCGAGACCGGTGACAGTTCGGTCATACCGAAGCCCTGCACCACGGCACAGCCCAAACGTTCCGCAGCCTCGTCGCCCAGCTCGGCTGACAGAGGCGCAGCGCCCGAGAAGACGACCTTGACCGAGCTCAGATCGAATTGATCCACCAGTGGGTGCTTGGCCAAAGCCAGCACGATGGGAGGCACGGCAAAGAACCAGGAGATCTTGCGTTCCTGAGTGAGCGTGAGTGCTTGCTCGAGATCGAAGCGAGGCATGGTGATGATGGTCACGCCGTTGGCCAGCAGGCCGTTCATCAGCACCTGCATGCCGTAAATATGAAAGAACGGCAGGACCGCCAGCGCGACATCACCTTCTTCGAGCAACAGCACGTGTTCGGTCTGGGCAATGTTCGCGGTCAGGTTGCCATGGGTGAGCATCACGCCCTTGCTGCGGCCCGTGGTGCCCGACGAGTAGGGCAGCACGACGACGTCGTCGTTGGTAACGGGCACCTGCTCGGTGAGCGGAGGGCTGGTCATCAGAGTCATGATCGATGGCACATCTTCGACCGGGTCGATGGTCATGACCTCGGTAACGCTGGTTCCCTCGATTGCTTCGTTGGCCACCTCGAGGAACATCGAGATCGTGACCAGCATGGTTGCGCCCGAATCCTGCAGCTGATGACGGATCTCGGCGGCGGTGTAGGTCGGGTTGATGGTCGTGACGATGCCGCCGGCATAGGCAACGCCGTGGAAGATGAGTGCGTACTCGGGGATATTCGGTGCCATGAGCGCCAGCGTCGAACCCTTACCGAAACCTTGAGCCGCCAATCCGCCAGCGAGGGTCTGAATGCCCGTACGTAATTCGGCGAACGTCATTTCGCGCCCACTCATGCCATCGATGATGGCCGCCTTGTCGGCAAGCGCATCGGCATGGCGCAACGTGTAATCGGTGATCGAAACGTCGACGGGAATCTCGACGTCGGGCAAGTTGGACGTGTAGATCATGGAACCTCACTGGCAATCGATGTGTACCCAAATGACACTACCGACGCCGCTTCTGTTCTACTGAGGGCTATGGCACTTGATTCGCACGTGACCCCGCTTCCGCCACAGGGCCTGTTCTACGACGACATGCACGTCGGGCTTCGATTTCCTTCGCCGCCGGGCGTTGCACTCGATGCAGGTATGGCGTCGATGTACACCGCGATCAGCGGCGATGGGTTGGCGTTGACGCTCGATCAAGACCTGTGTCAGCGGGTCACCGGCAGCGACGCCCTGCTGGTGAACCCAGCCTTGGTCTTGCATGCCTCGATCGGCGCCAGCACCGTGGCGACCCGCAATGTGATCGGCAACCTGTTCTACCGCAACGTGGTGCTGGCCACTCAGCTGTTTCAGGGGGCGACGCTGCGCACGGTGACGGGTGTGCTGGCCATGGCGGACTCGAGGCCGAAACCCGGTTCTGCGCCGCGAGGAAAAGTGCTGCTCGGCATTCAGACCACCACGCCTGAAGGCACCATCGTGGTCGACTACGAGCGCTGCCCGTTGCTTCCTTGCCGGGGCGAACAAGCCCCGGGTCACAGCGACGAGATCGGCCCTGCGGCACCCGAGTTGAACCTGGCCGACTTCGCAGGGTCGGTGCCCGGCACCTGGGAGCTTGCACCGCTTGGTGAGCACGACGACTGGCCAGTCGGCGAAGCGCGACCCGATCATCAGCGTGACATGGTCGACATGGCCACCGCACTGGTGCGTATCACCCACAACCAGGCGGCGGTACATCGCGACGCGGCTGCTTCGAGTTACGACGGACGACTGGTCTACGGCGGCCACACCGTGGCTCTCGCCCAGGCCTCGCTCGGTCGGGTGCTGAGCGGACTGGCAACTGTTGTTGGATGGCACTCGTGTAATCACACTGCGCCGGTATTCGAAAATGACATCCTGTCGTGTGGCCACACGTTGCTCGCCGAGCATCGGGTCGACGGCGGTTGGCTACGTGCAGTCCACATCGAAGTCGACGCCCACCGACCGGGTGCAGATGCGGTCAAGGTTCTGGACTGGACACCGGTCGTCTACACGACCTGACCGGATCATTGTCGACGCAGGCTCTAACCCTGGACCAGCGATCATTGTCGACGCAGGCTCTAACCCTGGACCAGCGATCATTGCGTCGGGATCGGTTGGAGTTGTTCGTGAGCGAGATCACAGTCTTCGCTCATGGCGTTGCCGACCTTAGCTCGAGAGCCATAGTGCTCAGCTTGGGTAACTATGGAGTACCCCACTGAATCTTTAAGCTCAGGGCCCGCCAACCCAAAAGAGGAAGCGGAACTACCCCGAGCCGTTAACCGTCCGACAGAGAAGCATGCCCAAAGCTGCTCTCTCCCATCCCATCCCGCCGCCTCGTCGCCGTACTGGTCGAGTAATAACCGTGCTCGGTGCCATTATTGCGGTCCTGACGGTCTCTGCGAGCGTCGCCTTTGCTTCGTCACAACTCGGCTCACTGATCGAAGTTGACTACGCCAGCGACGACATGAACAGCACCGCGGTGGAAACGTCGGGCGCGACATACAACGGCTCCACCCACTCGCTGTTCACCGTCGACGACGAACACAATGCCTACGAGTTTGCTCTCGATGCCGACGGGGTGATCGACCAATCGGTAACACCACGCATCATCGAACTCAATATGGGGCGCGATGATTTCGAGGGTGTCGCTTGGCTCACCGGGCAGACCTATGCATTTCTCAGCGAAGGCGATGGCCAGATAGTCATTGCCACCGTCCCCGAAGCCGACACCAACGGTGAGACCACGATCGGCCTCGGCGACGTGGTTGAGAGCTTCCAGGTCATTTCGGGAGTGTGGGGTAATCTGGGCCCCGAAGGCCTCGCCACCGACAGCGAATCATTCTTCATGGTGCGAGAAATGCCAGCGACACTGAACAAGTTCAGTATTGATGGACAATTCGAGGCGTCGGTCGATCTCAGCAGTGACCTCGCTGACGCAAGCGGCGTTGCGGCACTGCAGGATGGCACGTTCCTGGTGATCAGCCATGAGAGCCGTGTGGTTGCGCACTACTACGTCGATTGGGAGTTCGAAACTGCGTCATTATTGGCGACTCGCGATGCGTCAACATTCTCACAGCTCGAAGGCATCGCCGTCATGAACGGCACCGACGTGTACCTATTCGGCGAAGACAACACTCGCAAGGGCCAGCCCGGGCAAACCTACTCGCACCTTCAGGGTGACCTCTTTCCGAGTGGAACCAACGGGTCTAACGGAGGTGACGGAGGTGTCGGCGACCCTTCCTACGCCGTGTCCGACGTGGATTGCTCTGGCACCATCGATCTTAGCGACGCCATAATCATTGCTCGCTTCGAGGTCGGCATTGCGGAATTGATGACAGGCTGCGGCACGGGTGACCATGACGACAATGGGGTCGTCGACATCGGCGACGCCCTGATGATCGCACAGTGCACCGTCGGTATCGCCAACGTGGGCTGCCTCGACGCCTGACGACGGAGCCAGCACACCCACACGCTCGCTCAGTTGGAGCAGTAGGTCCGGTCGTCGCTGGTTGCAGTCGGTCGGAAGTGAAACAGCTTGCGTGCGAGGTGACCGGGTGGGTCGATGGATTCGCCGCCTGCACCCAGGCGAACATCACCCGCGTCAGTCCGTTCGATGACGTAACCGTCGGGCTCCTGCGACAGCAGATGGCCGATCTCGAATCTCGGAAACTGAATGCCCAGATCATCAACCCCGGGCAGGGTGTCAAGATTGGAGTCGACGACGACGACCAGATCGTTCTGCAGGTCGATCATGTGCACGCTGGGCAGGAAGTAGTGGTTGGTGCTCGGCCCCTCGGTTCGCAGGTTCGAGAACATCGTGAACGTCGACGACGTGCGGAGCCCGATGTAGGGCGACGAGGCATGCACCAGCAGCGCGAGCACCACCAACACCTGGGCGACGCTGATGCGATTGATAAGCGGTTCACGTGGGTAAGCGTTTCGTAGCGTGCTGAATCCCAGGATGAGCAACCGTGCGCCGTAGACGGTGAAGGACGCGTAGACAACGAAGAAGTGCAGGATCTCGGCTGGCCAACCTGCGGCGCCCGCCACTATCCCGAAACCGATCCAACGCGGCACCCGCGGGATGTCCAGGATGGCACGGTGGAAGCGGTTCGGTTCACGAGCATCTCGGCGTTCGCGCCAGCGACGCACGAGATCATCGACCTCGACGTCAGACAGGAACAGCGGGAAGAAGACGAACAACGCGGCAGTGAAGTCTCGTACCGACAATGCCGGACTCAGACTGACGAAGAAGTGGAACAATATGCCGAAGCGCACTCCGAAGCGACGGGTGATGGGGATGAGCAGCAACAGCGGGATGATGGTTTCGGGCACCACCGCCGCGGCGACATGCAGGGCTTGCACGCCTGTCTCTTCCGCGTCGACGATGCCGAATGTCGCAATGTCGGCCAATTCGGATGCACAACTGCCCACAACTTCGAAGAACCCCGAGTTGTACTTTGCGAGCGCAGCAGCTGAATACGCAATGAGCAGGCTGAGGCGCAACGCACTGCGCGACCGGGCGAAGACCGCCGGGCCCGACACCGGACCGGAGCGCCGCATCCATACGAACGTGAACACGATGACAATGTTGCCGACTGCGCTCAGCACGGCATGGTCGGCCGTGAGCGGCGCCTGCCAGTACAACAAGACCAGTTGCGCAACGGCCAGCCCGATCAGGCGTCGAACGTCGGTTGGCTTTGCCATGACCGAAAGCGCGGCCGCCAGCGCAAGCCATTCGAACACCGATGTGAGTCGGCCACGGGTTTGGTTCAACAGGTGGACGAGTTCGGCGATGGCCCACATCGACGCAAATGCCCAATAGCGGGCAGCACCGGGTTCGCTCATGGATGCCCGGGGATTCGTCGCCAGATCGGTCATGAGCTACCGAGTACCCAACTCACTCGCCACTTCTACGTTACATCGCAGCAGCACCCACATCGAGCCAGTATCCGCCGCTTGCCAGGTGCTTGACATGGCCCGCAGTGGGGGTGGCGAAGTGCGTGCCGATGAACAAAACATCGGTGTCAACGTACTTCGCGAGCAGGGTCTCGCGTGTCGACTGCCCCGCCGCCTGATCGAAGTCGGCGCTGCTACACCACTCCATATGGGTCATCTGGCAGGGGTGGTGAAGACAGTCGCCCGTGATCAGCGCCTCCTGGTTACTCGAGGTCAGGTGGATGCTGCAATGTCCGGGCGTGTGACCAGGCGTTGGTTCGAGCTGCACGCCAGCACAGACCTGGTGCTCCCAGCCGACCAGGTCGACCAGACCAGCATCGACCACTGGTTGCACCGAGTCACCAAAGACGTCGCCGTAGGTGTCGTCTGCGTCGGTGTGCAGCCAATAGTCGAACTCTTTCTGGGCCAGCAGGTAGCGCGCATTGGGGAACGTGGGCACCCATTCGCCGTCGACCAGCATGGTGTTCCAGCCCACATGGTCAACGTGCAGATGGGTACACAACACGGTGCCGATGGACTCACGTGGGTAGCCGGCAGCTTCGAGATCCTGCAGGAAGTCGGTTTGGAGGTTGTTCCAGTTCGCAATGTTTCTCAGCTTGTCGTTACCGATGCAGGTGTCGATGATGATGCGTTGATCGCCGGTGTCGACAATGAGCGCATGAATGCTCATGATGAGGTTCCCCTCGTGGTCGGCGAAGTGGGGTTTCAACCAGGAGATCTCGGCGGCGGCGGCGCGGGTGGCGTCGGGCAGGATGAACTTGGTGCCGCCGGCGACCTGCATCTCAACGATCCGAGAGACGGTGAAGTCGCCGATTTGCCAGGTGTTCATCAGTCCGGTGGTTGGCTCGGTCATGTCTGTTTCTGCTCCCTGTCGATGATGCTTGGACCTGGCGCGGTCACCCGACGTTGGGCACCACGTTGGTCATGAAGGACTGCATGGCTTCGAGACGGCCCGCCGTGCCACCGGGCGCGGTGATGTCGACAAGCACATGATCGACACCGATCGCTTTCCACTGCGACATCGTTTCGATCATCTGCTCATCACCGCCGGCGATCGACAGCGCCGGTTTCATATTCGAGGAAGGGTCGAGATACAGCCGCACCGAGAGCTGCATGTCTTCGGGATTGCGGTCTGCCTCGGTTGTGAGCTCGCGCACCCGTCCCCATTCGTGGGTGACCTTGTCGATGGGTTCGAACGCGGCGTGAAAGCAGTCGCCAAAACGAGCGGTTCGTCGATAGGCCGGTTCCGATGCTCCGCCGATCCATACGGGCACCCGCTCCTGTAGCGGTTTGGGCTCGAACTTTATCTCGGGGAACGAGTAGTACTCGCCGTCGTAGCTCGGGGTGTCGTCGGTGAACAAGGTGTGGAAGATCTCGAGTTGTTCGTCGGCTCGTTTGCCCCGGTTGTCGTAGGGCATACCCAAAACGTCGAACTCCTCGCGCATCCATCCGACACCGGCGCCCAGGATGGCACGCCCTTCGGACAGAACATCGAGCGTGGCGATCAGCTTTGCGGTCTGCACCGGCGGGCGATAGCCCATGATCAGCACCGTTTGGCCCAGTTTCATGTTCTCGGTGATTGCCGCAGCGAACAACAGGGTGCCGATCGGTTCCAGCCACGCCATGGTGTTGGGCGCCGGAAATGACCCGTCGTCGCTGTAGGGGTACTTGGAGGCGATGCCGGCAGGCCACGCAATGTGATCACTGACCCAACCCGAGTGCACGTTCAGCCGTTCGGCCTCCGCGCAGAACTCGGTGAGCGCGCTGCGGGTAGCTCCCCGCCCCAACTGCGGCAGGTGAACGCCGATGTCCATCCCTGTTGCCATTGGCTGTTCTCCCCTGTGTTCTGGCTGTCAGAAGATCCTGACACCCCGACCCGGTGAGAACGAAAACGCCGACAGGACCGGGCCGAAACCCGATCCTGTTGGCGAGTGTTGTCCACGCGCTCGGCGCCTGGACATTCGGGAATCAGGAGTACTTGCGGTACCCGCGCTTCGCTTCGAGCAACAGTGCACCCATGGCGATGCCGAGCAGGCCGATCACCACGAGCGGACCGGTGGTCGAGCCGGGGCCGGTGTTCGGCAATGTCGTTACCGGCTCTGGTTCTTCAGCGGGTTCCTCTTCGACTGGTTCTTCGGCGGGTTCCTCTTCGACTGGTTCTTCGGGAGCTTCCCCGGTGAAGGTGATACGTGCAGTGCCCTCGCCGTAGTCGCTTGCCAGGATCGAACCGCCGAGCGGACCTTCGATGTAGTCGGCGAGCGCCTTCTGATACACGACACCAACCGGTGTGAATTCGATGTCGCCCAATGGGTAACAGTCGCCTCCGCCGGCAAGAAAGTTTACCGTGGCCACGTTGACCGGATCACCCGGCACGACTTCGCCGTCGGCAACGATCTGGGTGCCGTCGTCGAGCGTGATGTCGACCACTCGTGAACCTTCGTCGCCGATCAGGTCGCAGTCGCCTTCCTGATCGATTTCACGACCAGGGTTGGCCAGGTTGATCTCTGTGGTGAAGCCAGCGACCTGGGCGAAGCGGCCCTCGGCCTCGGGCACACCCGACACCGCATTCTCCATCAGATTCTTGAACGTCTCGCGTGGGACTTCGCCGGTCACGACGAAGTTGCCGAACGGTGCGACGTCGAACGTGTCGGCTTCGGTGATGTCCCCTGCGGGGATGACCGCATCATTGCGGATACCGCCACCGTTGGTCACCGCCACCACAGGGACCGCAGCACCGAATGACTCGGCTTGTGTCTGACCGGCATCGAGAATCGAGTCGGCCAGCAACTGACCCTCGTTGGTGCTCATGGTGCGAACCGATGCCCGCTGTCCGTCGAGGTCGACCTCGCTGGTGCCGATGACATTGCTGCTGAGTCCAGCGAGCGCTTCGGTGATGGGGTCGACCACGCTGGCCTGCACGTCGGCATCGGGTTCGCCGTCGAGCGCAACGCCCACGGCTGAACCGGACATGGCCGTGAGAATGCCCTCGGCATCGAAGGTCACGTCGAGTTGACCAATGCAGCGGTAGCCGCCAGGACCGGTCACGGTTGGCACGTCACCGATCATCAGCGGGTACGGCGCAGCTGCGTCTTCGTCGGGGATGCAGGTGTCACCGTCGTTCTTCAACAATTCATCGCCACCGCCGGCAATGACGACGTCGACACCAACGAGTTGTGGCACCAGTTCCTGGTCTTGTGACAGGCCCTGCAGGTGGCTGATGAGAATGATCTTGTTGACGCCATTTGCTTCGAGCGCTTCGACCTCGGCATTCACCGCCGCAGCGACATCGCCACTGATGGTCACGCCTCGGGGGCTGGAGATGTTCGGCAGTCGAGGCGTGATTGCGCCGATCACACCGACCTGGGTGCCGCCGGTGTCGATGACGGTCGAGGCAGCAATACGTCCTTCGTCGACCAGAGCCTGAAGTGCGGGTTCGCCGCTGAAGTCGGCGTTTGCGCTCAGGAACGGGATTGCGGGATCGAAGCCCGAAACGAAGTCGGCCGCGATCTCGGGACCGAAGTCGAAGTCGTGATTACCCAGCGCCATGGCGTCGTACAGACCACTCAGGCCGATCGAGTCGTAGTAGGGCGTGCCATTGGCCAAGCTGGCGCTGAACTCCTTGGACGCCAGGAAGTTGTCGCCCGAGGTCAGCGTGATAACACCATCACCAACAGCGTCGGCCTGCAGCTGTTTCAGCGCAGTCACGAATCGAGCAAGCCCCGGATCGCCGCTGTCCTCGTCGGGCAGCAGGTTGGACTCGCCATCGTTGTTGTGCAAGATCGTGATCGTGACCTCGTCGTCTTGTGCTCGAGCAGTCTGTGGTGCCACCACCACCGCGGTGAACATCACAAAAACCGCAGTGAGAACACCAGCAACAGACAGAAATTTGTTCATTCGTAGACCCCTAGCTTCGCCTTGTGCGCCGCAACTTAGCGTGTCTGGCCCGCCATGCATAGCTTAAATTTGTGAACACTCGTTGCAACCCGACTCGGCGCCGTCCGATCGATCATTCACGCGCCGGAAATCGCCGATTTCATTGCTACCGATCCGGCTCGAGTACGACTTCGCCGCAGCTCGGACCCTCAGGCTGGATTCGTTGCGACACCGGCGATGAAATACGACACTGCCCGGGGCCGCCCCACATAGGACGCGTCGGACCACTCCACCTCGAACCCGGCGTCGGTGATCAGGTCCACCATCGGCCGGTTCAGGTGGCAGCCATCGGCGATGCGCTTCTGCAGTGGCGTGAGCCGGTCCTGCCAGGTCTTCACCGCGTGATCCGGGGCGGCGCCGTGCTCCACGAAGTGCAGCGTGCCACCGGGTCGCAGGACCCGCCGCAGCTCGGCCAACGCCACGCCGGCATCGGGGATGGTGCACAGCGTGAACGTGAGAACACCGGCGTCGCAGCTGTTGTCACCCAGAGGAAGCAGTTGTCCGTCGAGGCCCACGTACTCGACCTCGATCGGCGATGCCGCCACCCGATCGGCTGCCAGCTTTTGACCCACGACCGCCGGGTCGACCGCATACACCTTGGTCACGGCGCTGGGCATGTGAACGATATTCAGTCCGCTGCCGAACCCTGGCTCGACCACCACGCCAGAAATGCCTCGCAGACATTTCTTGCGCCATTCGCCGACCTCGCTCGTGCCGAGCGCAAGGTCGATGAAGCGGGGCAGGATCTGATTTCGCCACAGGGCCATGGGGTCAGTATCGCAGCGTGACCGTGCGGTGATGCTCGCCGAAAGACGCGGCTTCGGGTCCGAGCACCGCGATCGACCACAGCCGGTAGTCCAGGGCCGGACCTGTGACCGTCGCTCCTCGCGAGCGCAGTGCGCCAGAGAGCTGGGCCCCGGCATGGACCGTGCCCCAACGGATTGCGTACTCCGCCGGAGAGTCGGCGGGGATGAGCGTTTGTGTATCGACCATTGCTTCCAGTTCCGGGGAGTACCGCAGGATCCCGTAATGACGAAAGACCCGCGGAATCATGTAGTCGGGGTACACGGGGAAATCGTCGTAGCCGACAAAACCGGCCTGGCTCCACCCGGATCCTGCTGCCATGAGCGCCGCCGCCAGATGCGCGAGCTTGTCGAAGTTGGCCACGCCGAGCGAAGTGGTTGGTCGATCGTTGTATGCCGGAAACGTCTCCACGAGCAGACGTACGATCTCACCGCCATCTCGACCAGCGGCGGCCACCAGATTGGCAGCGCTACCGCCCCACTGGCGCTGCAGTTCGGTGGCGACAGCGCGCAGGATCTGCACCCGTTCGGAAATCATCTGCAACGTGCCTCGACCCGCAAAGAGTTGCTCGCCGTCGGCCTCGTTCATGGTTGCAAACCAGTCGAGGTCGACGCCCCCTCGACCATCTCGGCTTTCAGGTCCGAGCATTTTGGTGAAGCTGGCAAGAATGCCGGGGGCGTCGTCAAGCCATTCGCCCTGGTATTCGGCGTGCCACACTGCGTCGCCATCCGGCGGCCATAGACACGCCATGACCGACATGGCCAGGGTCACGTAGTCGAACCACCAGTCTTCGTTCCTGACGGCGGGCGTGCCGGGGTAATCGAACTCGGGCAGTGGAAAGGGCGAGTCGGCCCAACTCGAGGCCAGCGCGCTGATGGCGTCGTTGTCGATCACGACACCCCAGTCGGGTGGCGGTGGCGTGTTGGCCAGGTCGAGCGTCATGATTCGAACAGCGACTGTCCCAGCCAGTCGCCCTCCTGGGGACCGGGCAGAACGAAGAAGAGGCCACCACCCACCGGCTTGACATAGTCCTCGAGTGGTTCGCCGTCGAGACGGGTCTGTACCTCGAAGAAGCCGCGGCTCAACGAGCGCTGGTAGCAGAGGAACAACAGGCCCTGGTCCATGGTGCCGTCGGTGGCTGCGCCATTCAGGTAGCTGAAACCGCGCCGCAGGATGCGGGCCGCATCTGGCGTGCGTGGATTCGCCAGGCGCATGTGTGAGCGCATCGGAATGGTGTCGTTGGACGGGTCCGAGACGAACGAGGGTTCATCGCCTTCGGCGTTCTGTCCGAGTGGTGCGCCGGTGTCGCGCTCGCGACCGAAAATCTGTTCTTGGCGAACAAGTGCCGCTGTGGCCCAGAACTCGATCAACATGCGGATGACGCGGGTCGCTTGGTACGTGCCGCCCACCGCCCAGTCCGGTTCGCCATCGCCAGGCTGCACCCACACGAAGTCCTTCATGATGTCGGCGTCGGTCGGGTCGAGATTCGAGGTGCCGTCGCGGAAGCCCATCAGGTTGCGCGCGCCGGCGATCTGGCCGGGTTGCTCCGGTAGAAACTGGTTGAACCCCTCTTGGACCCACCGCAGGCGAAGCCGACGTTCGGTGATTCGTACCATCTGATGAAGAGCGAAGACAGCGCGTTGGTGGTCCGGAGCCGTGATGGTCAGCGACAGATCGCCGTGCGACATCTCCTCTCGCACCAAACGGTCGTTGGAGAAGCGCGGCATCTCGATGAGCTCGGTCGGTCGCACACCACCCAAACCGAACCGGCCGTCGAAGAAGCTGGCACCAACGGCAAGCGTGACCGACACGCCGGCCGTGCCCGTGTCGGCATCGACGATGCCTGAATCCGCCGGAGGCAGAGATTCGTCGCGGGGCGCAATCGACTGGTCGCCCATGATGCGCTCGATCTCGCCCGACAGCAACTGCACGGTCTGGACGAGTTGGTCGCGATCGGTGGTGACGACGTCGAACGAGGCAACGATGCCCGCCGCCTGCAAGGGCAGCAGAACCCCTGCCTGATGTGGCCCAGCAAAGCCCACCGGCTCGAGCTGAGCTGCGCTGGCCTCTGACCCACTGGACTGGGATCCATTGGCCTGGGAACCATTGGCTTGGGACGTCGTGTCAGTCGGGTCAGCTGGGGTTGCGTCACCGAGCTGGGCAACTTCGCTGCCTGCGCACGCCGCCAGCCCAGCCACTGCAGCCGCGCCCGCACCGGTCAGAAAGGCACGGCGCGAACCATTCATGGGTTGCACGGGATCGGTTCCGGGTTGCTCGACATCCACAACCGCCATTGTGCTCGCTCGCCGCCGCAACGCCGCCGCGCCCGGCGTTGGTTTCTCTGTTCTGCGATAACCAGGCGCCAGCCTGGGCTAGGCGACTGCTGGCAGGATCGTCTCGCCTATGGGTCGTGCAGTCGAAGTTACTGGTCCGGTCGCGCCCCGGTTAACTTCGCACTATGAGCCAGCCGATCTCGATTCACCAACGCCGCTACGAAACCGAAGCATTCGACGAGGGCGACGGCACGATGCGCCTGGTCGGTCGACTGATCGACACCAAGCCCCAGGGGCTTGGCCTGGCCGATGGTGAACCGCTGGTCATCCACGACATGGTGATCGAGATGACTGTCGCAGGCGACACCTTCGAGATCATGGCGATCACGCCCACGATGAACGTGCACCCGTACGGCAACTGTACGGCGGTGTTGGCTTCGTATCGACAACTGGTGGGCGTGTCGATCGCTCGTGGTTACAGCCGCAAGGTGAAGGATCTCTTCGGCGGGCCGATGGGATGCTCGCATATCGGTGCGCTGTTGATCGCGCTCGGGCCGGTGGCTATCCAGGCCAGTTGGGGCATGGCTCGGCTACACGACGATCCGGCCGTGTGGTCACGAGTCGAACTCGACGACGACGATGCCGCACGCCGCACGCGTCTGAATACGAACACCTGTCATGTGTGGAGTGCCGACGGCGATCAGATCGCCCGGCTGAACCGTGGTGAGGAAGCCGAACGGCCCGAGTGGGAAGCCGTTCGACTGACCAAGCTCGGCCTATAGGCCGGGCAGTCGCTACAACGGGAAGTCGTGAGCGAACACGGCGAAGCCGCCGCCGGTGTGCCAGAACACGACCTGATCATCGGGAGTGAACCGGCCACGAGCGATCTGTTGCTTGAGACCGAAGAGCGCCTTGCCGGTATAGGTCGGATCCCAGATCAAGCCGGTGAGCCGGGTGGCTTCGATCTGTACCTGCAGCTCTTCGTCGGTCGTCTTGCCATAGCCGAGTCCTACATGGTCATCGACGATCTCGAACGGGGCGTCGGGTGTGCTGGTGGTTGCGAGCAGCGCTCGGACCGCCTCGGACAGCTCGACCTGCGACTCGCCGACCGATGAGCCGACCACACGAAAGTCCAGACCATTGCGGGCCACACCAGCGGCCAGACCGCTGGTGGTGCCCGCCGACGAGCTGGCATGCCAGATGGTTGCCGGGCCCTGAATCTGTCGGCTGAGCTCGATGGCTGCGTTGTCGAAGGCCGCGACGCCCAGGGCGTCCGAAGCGCCTGCGGGCATGACCCAGCCCTTTTCGCCTTCCTCTTCGAGATCTCGAGCCGCCTGCTCCATCAGTGCCTGGCGGTTCTGCCATTCGGCGGGGGTGATGAAGCGAATCTGGGCGCCTGCAAGTCGTTGCAGAAGATGGTTGCCCTGGATGTGCTCTGGAGCGTTGCCATCGGCCGAACGTATGAACAACAGCGAATTCATGCCGACGCATGCGGCCGCCATCGCGGTCGCTCGACAGTGATTCGACTGGACCGCACCACACGTGACGAACGTGGTTGCATCCGCCGCCTTGGCTGCAGCCACGTGATACTCCAATTTGCGGACCTTGTTGCCGGACAGGCCGAAGCCGGTCAGGTCGTCGCGCTTGATGAAGATCCTGGGGCCGCCCCATGCGTGCGACAACCGTTCGGCGAAGTCGAGCGGGGTCGGCAACTGGGCCAGCGGATAGCGCACATCGGTCATGGACTCAGTATTGCCGAACCGGTGCATGAAGCTTGCTGGAGTTCGCTCAGATGGTTGGAGCGGTGGTTGGTCAACCCCAACGCACCACCGGCCGATCTCTTCGGTGACGCCCCGTCGACCTCGTCGCTCGGCTCTGCGTCCCCAGATGTTCAGCTCAGGAGGTCGAGGCCGAACAATTCCCCGAAGCGAGCTGCGTATTCGGCGTCGTCTTCGATGGCACCCAATGCAACCCACTCTTCGTCGGTCATATTGGCCCGACCAGCCACGAGTTCGTTGCCACCCCAGCCGCAGGTGTAGCGAAGCTTCGGGTCGTCGGTGGTGGCCGCGGTGTACATGACTTCGGCCACTTCGGATGGCATTCCGGGATTGCTCAGGCCGGTCATGTAGAAGTTCAGCATGCGTCGGTTGGGAGCGTCGTACGCGCCGCTGACGTTGGGGGTGTCGGGATTCTTCGCCATGATCGCCGTCTTCACGATGCCGGGTTCGATCATGACCACCCGAATGCCATGGGGCGCAAGCTCTTGCGCCAGACCTTCGGTGAGACCTTCGAGCGCCCACTTGGACACCACGTAGGACGACTGGGCCAGCGCGGCGATGACGCCAGCGATCGAGGACACGTTGATGATGCAACCGCTACCGCGCTCGCGCATGTGTGGCAGGACTGCTTGTACCCCGCGGATGACGCCGTACAGGTTGACGTTCATGACGTCCATGTACTCGTCGATGGGTGTTTCTTCGCACACACCATTGCCCCCGATACCGGCATTGTTGATCAGCACGTCGATCTGGCCTGCCTGCTCGATCACCTCGGCCACAGCTCGATTGACCGAGTCGGTATCGGCCACGTCGCAGACCACCGGGTGGACTTCGACGCCAGCAGCTTCGCACATGGCAGCGAGCTTCTCGCCCTTGTCCAGACTGCGCATGGATCCGTAGACGGTCCAGCCCTTCGCTGCCAGGTCCACAGCTGCGCTGCGTCCAATTCCCGAGTTGGCGCCAGTGATGAGTGCAACAGTCATGGCCTCGAAACTAGCTGCCAGTGTCGGCCAACAACAGATCCGCAGTGATCTCGAGATGACCCAGGTGCTGCACCAATTCCTCGTAGGCGTGGATGAGTGCCGCGCCGACCGTCCATTCGCCTTCGAGCGGGGTCTGTGTTTGGGGCACTTCGGCCAATTCGGTTGCGACTTCGATGGCGGAGCGTCGGCGGGCGAGCGCCGACAGCCACTCGTACACACTGACGTGCAGGTCGGCCACGGTGCCCGATGCGGTGAACTCATCGGCTCGCACCCGAGTCGACGGGTCGGCGACAACCATGTGGCCAACCCACCATTCGCATGCGCCCAGCATGTGGGTGATCAGCGCATAAGGCGTGTTGCCGTTGGTGATGGGCGGGCGCTTGTTGATCAGGTCGTCGCCGAGACGATCGGCCACCGCCAGCACGCCAGCGAACGAACGCCGACAGAACACTTCGAAGTCATCCACGGTGATCACACCGAGCAAGGTAGCTTCACAAGCGTGTCTGAACAGCAGGATTACCCAGCCCAGGCGGGTCAACGTGTCGACGTCGATGTCGGTGGCGTCTTCGATCTCGAGACCCACGGCCCCGATGTATGGGTCGGCGAGAGTCCCGACTACCCGTGGGGGCGTATCTTCGGAGGGCTGGTCATCGCCCAGGCATTGTGGGCCGCGACTCAGACGGTCGTGCCCGAGCATGTGCTGCACTCGATGCACAGCTACTTCATCTTGGGTGGCGACCCGGCCGAGCCGGTGCGCTACGAAGTCGACCGCATTCGCAATGGCCGATCGTTCTCGACCCGGCGGGTGGTTGCTCGCCAGAGCAGCGGTGCGATCTTCAATCTGTCGTGCTCGTTCCAACGCCACGAAGAAGGTGCCGAGACCCAGACCGCTACGTACCCAACCGACGCTCCCGACCCTGCCGAGTTCGAGCCCTTTCGCGAAGGAGCCGGCGTCGACCGCTTCGATGTCGAGCTTCCTGGCAACCAGCCACGGTCGCTGATGTGGGCTCGTTACCCGAGTGCACTCGGCGACGACCCGCGCATCCACCTGTGTGCGCTTGCCTATCTGAGCGACAGCAATGCCATGGATGCCGTGGCGCACTCGCATCCCAGCGGCGTGCCCGACGACCACGAGACCTGGGATCAGATGTACATGAGCGCCAGCCTGGACCATGCCATGTGGTTCCACCGCCCGGTCGATGCCAACGACTGGCTGCTGTTCGACATGGACGGCCTGGGCATCTTGCGTACCCGTGGCCTGACCACCGGGCGAGTATTCGCCGCCAACGGTGACCACATCGCCACCATCGCCCAAGAAGGCCTGATCCGCGAGGTCAAGTAGCTTCGGCAGCGGCTCAGTCTCGAAGGGAACCGGCATGATCCCGCGAATGCCACGGTGCCGGCACTGTGCATTCAGCTGCCCGCAGGTTGGAGTTCGCCGCCGAGCATGGTGCCCCAGACCGGAATGTCCTTGAGGGTCATGGGATCGACTTCGAGTGGATCTTCTTCGAGCACGGCGAAGTCGGCCAGCTTGCCGGCTTCGATGCTGCCCATCTCGTGGTCGAGTTTGAGCTGGTAGGCGGCGTCGAGCGTGATGGCCTTCATGGCGTCCATCACCGAGATGCGCTCGTCGGGACCGAGCACATCGCCGGTGGCGGTCACCCGGTTCACGGCACACCACGCCGTATGCAGATGGCCCATGGGTGTGATCGGTGTGTCACTGTGGATCGAAAAGCTCACGCCTTCGCGCAGCGCAGTAGCACAGGCGTCCATTCCGGCGGCCCGCTCGGGACCAACCGTGAAGTCGCGATGTTGGTCGCCCCAGTAGAAGATGTGATTGCTGAAGATGTTGGCGCACATGCCCAGCGACGCCATGCGTCGATATTGCGCGGGCTTCGTCAGCTGGCTGTGTTGAACCGTGTGGCGATGATCCCATCGCGGATGACGCTCGAGCGCTTGCTCGACCGCATCGATGAAGACCTCGGCTGCCTGGTCGCCGTTGCAATGACAATGCACCGTGAGCCCCGCGGCATGGTGCGTGGTGACGATGTCGGCCATCTGCTCGGGCGGGATCAGCCACAAACCGTTCTCGTCGGCCCCCTCGGGAGGGTGGTAGTAGTACGGCCACGAGATCCGAGCGGTGAAGCCCTGAATCGAACCATCCAAGATGAGCTTCACGATGCCGAAGCGAAGTTTGTCGGTGGTTTCGGACCTGAGCCCGCTGACGATGCCGGCGAGTTCGTCGGGATCCTGGGGTCCACCGAACAGCGGCGAGCCGGCAACCATGACCCGCGTTGGATAGTCGGGGTCGGCGGTGACCGTGCGCCATGCTTCGAGCGATTCTGCGTCGTTCACTCGGGTCGTGCCGAGATCGGTCACCAGGGTGTGACCGTTGTTGCGAGCCTCGTAGGCATAGTTCCATTTGGCGGTGTCTGATCCGATCGCCATGATCAGATCGGTCATGCCGCTACTGGCCAGGCTCATCGCCGCTGGCTCTTGCAGTTCACCGTTGGGCGTGCCATCGGCGTTGCGGGCGACGCCAGGCGTGGTCGTGTGTTCGTTGATCTCGGACCGGTCGAGTAGCGCAGTGTTCACCGTCGCCAGGTGCCCACTGGCGTGATACACGTAGATCGAACGATCGGTGCTGACCCGGTCGAGATGCACGGCAACCAGGCGCTCTTCATCGAAGTAGATCGGGTCGAGACCCCATGCAATGAGTGCCTGCGCCGGATCCGTGATGGCGCTTTCGTACTCGGCGAGCCGGTCGAGGACCTGCTCGATGTTCTTGCAACCGGTCCACAACTTGCCCTGCGGATCCTTGCGATCGAAGAAGCCCACGTAGGGGAACTGCCACACGCCACCCGACATCACATGCGTGTGCGCTTCGATGAAACCCGGTGTCAGCACCTTGTCGGCGAACGTGTCGTCGACCGTGTGCTCTCCCCAACTGGCGAGCTCTTCGACGGTGCCGACCGCAAGCACCCGGCCATCGCGGACCGCCACCGCCTCGGCAAAGGGGACGGCCGGGTTCATCGTGATGATGCGTCGTGCCGGGTAGATCGTGGTTGCCATCGGTGCCTCGCTGCAAGAACAGTCCGTGAACCTCGACGCCGTGTCGAAGCCGCACACGATTGTGCCACTCGCGCCGCACCCCAGCGAAAGCCACCCTGCGACATGTCATGCCCCGACCAGGTTCGGACCGTGACCGAATCAACCGACCGACTCGCCGTGCCACTCGCGCCGCACCGCAGAGAAAGCCACCCTGCGACATGTCATGCCCCGACCAGGTTCAGCCCGTGACCGAATCAACCGACCGACTCGCCGTGCCGGACGTCGTCAGCTGGCCGATCTTCCCCTTCGAAGGCCAGATGCGTGTCCGAGAGATCCAACTGCGCTTCGACCAAGAGCGCACCGCGGCGTGACTCTTCGTCACGTTCGCGGGTTGGGCACTACCTACGCTGCGGGGTTCGACCTCGAAGAGTCAGAGCTGCTGGTTGATTTCCTCGAGCGTTGTGGCGCCTCGCAGGCCAATCAGCACCATGCGGCTTCCGGGGGCGCTTGGCTGCAGGAACCGGCGCAGTGTCCACCGCTTGCCAACTCGTTGGAGCACCATGGGTTGCTCGGGATCATCGGCCAGGAAGAGAATGCCCTTGGCCCGCACGATGCTCTCGGACAGCGACTCCATGAACGCCTCGATCGCATCGCGTTCGATGGGTTCGGTGCTGGTCCACGTCCACGAATCGAACAAGCTCTCGGCGTGCAGATGACCGGCGTGGCCCTCTTTGTGCTCGGACTCGAGCACCAGCGGGGTGGGTATCACGCCGAACAGTACAGCGGGATCGACCACGGCGTTGGCAGCGTCGACAATGACCGCCTGCGGTGCCCGTTGCGCCAGCCATGATCGAGTGTCGGTCGCCGACTCTGTATCGACCAGGTCGGTCTTGTTCAGCACAATGATGTCGCCGGAGCCGAGCTGACCAACAACCGTGTCACCCACGTAGACATCTCTTGCCTTCGTGCGAATGGTCTCGGCGTCGACGACGACAACCGTTGCATCGAGGCGAAGACCGGGACTGTGTCCGTAGGCGGCGACCGTTGCGGGGTCCGCGACACCGCTCGACTCGATGACCAATCGCTCCGGCACCGGATCGAGTGCAGTGATCGTCGCCAGGGCGGCAGAAAATCCGTCGACCAGGCTGCAGCAGATACACCCGTTGGCCAGCGAAATCGTGTCGCCATCCTGGCTGGCGATGAGTGCTTCGTCGATATTGACATCGCCGAAGTCGTTCACGAGCACGGCAATTCGCTCGTCGGCGGTTCGCAAGATGTGGTTGACCAGCGTGGTCTTGCCGGCCCCCAGATAGCCACCGATGACGGTGACTTGGATGTCCTTGTCGTGTGCGTTCGCGTTGGACATTGCGCCCCTACTCTTGCGCGACCATATGACCGGGCGAGACTTCTTTCATGACCTCGCGCGTGGGCTCCGATGCAGGCGCCCAGACGGGGCTGGGGATCTCGCCGGTGATCAATGGTCGATCACGTCGTTGGCGCGGGTCGGCAATCGGCACTGCATCGAGCAAGCGCTGGGTATATGAGTGTTGCGGGTTCTCGAAGATCGCAGAACGGGGACCGATCTCGACGATCTGACCCAGGTACATCACCGCCACCCGGTGGCTGACTCGTTCGACAACCGCCAGGTCGTGGCTGATGAACAGGTAGCTCAGTCCCATTTCTTCTTGCAGTTCCATCATGAGATTGATGACCTGCGCCTGAATCGACACATCGAGCGCAGAGACGGATTCGTCGGCGATCACCAGTTGCGGCTCGAGCGTCAGCGCTCGCGCGATACAGACTCGCTGACGCTGACCGCCGGAGAACTGGTGTGGATACTGACGCATCATCGATGCCTCGAGGCCAACACGGTCAAAGAGTGCCGCCACTCGGTCGTCGAGTTCGGCACCTTTGCAGACCTTGTGGACCTGCAGCGGTTTGGCGACGGCCTTGCCTACGGTCTGACGTGGATCCAGGCTGGCGAACGGGTCCTGGAAGATGATCTGCATCTTGCGCCGGTGTTCGCGCATCGCCTTGGATCCCAGGTCGGTGATGTCGACGCCGTCGAGCACGACGCGACCGCTCGTTGGTTCGAGCAGGCGAATCATCAGGTGCGCCAGCGTGGACTTGCCGCAACCGCTCTCGCCCACCACCGCCAGCGTTTCGCCTGGATCGACATGCAAGCTGACATGCTCGACTGCGTGGACGTGTGCGCCACCGCCCACGGGGAACTTCTTGGACAGCTCGTCGACTTCGATCAACGGAGCCGTCATGGCGTTTCCTCGACCAAGTCGAACGGTGCAGGCTCGCGGAGTCCGCTCATGGAACCGATCTGTGGCACAGCAGACAGCAATGCGCGGGTATAGCGCTCTTTTGGATTCTCGAACAGATCGAAGACCGATCCGGTCTCGACAACCTTGGCCTGGTTCATGACCACCACATCGTCGGCGACTTCGGCGACCACCCCCATGTCGTGGGTGATGATCATCACGGCAGCGCCGGTGGTCTCGCGCAAGTCGCGCATCAGACCCAGGATCTGCGCCTGGATGGTGACGTCGAGTGCAGTCGTTGGTTCGTCGGCGATCAGAAGCGTGGGGTTACACGACAGCGCCATCGCAATCATCACTCGCTGGCGCATACCACCCGACATCTCGTGGGGGTACTGGTGAATTCGCTGATCCGGGTCTGGAATACGTACGAGCTGGAACATCTCGAGGGCGCGAGACTCGGCCCCGTCCTTGTCCATTCCCTGGTGGAGCATGACTGCTTCGGCCACCTGGTTACCCACCGTGTACACCGGGTTCAAACTGGTCAACGGCTCCTGAAAGATCATCGAGATCTCGTTGCCTCGGATCTCGCGCATCTCGTCTTCGTCGAGTTGCACCAGATCCACGACAGAGCCATCGGACTGGCGAAACAGGATCTCTCCACCTTCGATGCGGCCGCGAGTACCGAGCTCGACCAGACGCATGATCGACAATGCGGTGACCGACTTGCCCGAGCCGGACTCTCCCACCACGGCCAGTGTTTGACCGTCGTGCAGGTCGTAGGAGATGCCATCGACTGCGGTGAATGAACCAAAGGTGACGGTCAGATCACGAATGCTCAACAGCGGTGTGTCTTTCACCGTGTCATCGGGTGGCATCAGCGACCACGAAGTTTGGGGTTGTAGGCATCTTGTATGCCGTCACCGATGAGACTGAGACTCAACACGGTCAAGAAGATGGCCAGCCCAGGGAAGGTGATGGTCCACCACGAGGTCAAAAAGGTCGGCCGGTTCAAGCCGATCATCAGTCCCCAGCTGAGTTCGTTCGGGTCGCCCAGACCCAGGAAGGCCAGATAGGCCTCGAACAAGATCGCCGAACCCATGACCAACGTGAAAGCAACGATCAACGGAGGAAACGCATTCGGCAAGATCACCTTGAACATGATGTGCCGATCGGTGGCACCGATGGCGCGCTCTGCTTTGACGAACTCGAGATTCTTGAGCCGCAAGAACTCGGCTCTGGTCAGACGTGCCAGTTGCGGCCACAGCACGATGCCGATGGCGATCGAAATGGTGGTTGGCGTTGGGTCGAACAGTGCCACCACCACCATCGAGAACAACAATGCGGGGAGCACCTGAAAGATCTCGGTGAAGCGCATCAGCAGATTGTCGACCCAACCGCCGTAGAAGCCGGCCAGCGCGCCGATGGTCATGCCGATGAATGCGATGAGCAGCGCCGCCACCGCGGCCACCCGCAGCGTGGTGCTTCCCCCGTTGATCACCCCTGCGAGAACATCGCGTCCCAAGTAGTCGGTGCCCAGCAAAGGGGCGTCCTCGGTTCCGGGCCCCTGGATCGGCCGAGCAACGATCCTGGTCGGGTCCTGGTCGTAGAACAGCGGCCCGAGATAAGTCATCAGGATGACGCCGATCAAGATGATCAACCCGCCGACGGCCGCCTTGTTGCGGACGAACATGCGCCATGCTTCGCGCGTCGGCGCGGCGTTCATCTCGCCCGAGTCGATCACCAAATCGGTCATGCCGAAGACCCTCCTACACGAATACGCGGATCGATGAGTCGGTACACGACGTCGGTGAGCAGGTTCACGATGAGCACGAGCACTGCGGACATGAACAGCACGCCCAACAACACCGGTGCGTCGCGACGCAGCACCGCATCGAATGCCAGCCGACCCAACCCGGGCCAGTTGAAGACGGTCTCGACGACCAGCGCCCCCGACAACAACGAGCCGAACTGCAGACCGGCGACGGTGACCACCGGAATCACCGCATTGCGCAGCGCGTGTTTGTAGACCACCACCTGTTCCGACAGCCCCTTTGCCCGGGCGGTGCGCACGAAATCCGATTGCAGGACTTCGAGCATCGAGGCTCGCGACAACCGGCTGTACTGGGCCAGATACAGCAGCGCCAACGAGAATGCCGGCAAGATCAGATGCACCGCCACATCGAGCTGGGATTGCAGCCAGTTGCCCTCGAATCGAACATCGCGCATGCCCTGCACCGGAGTCCAGCCGAGCACCGACGAGAAGAGAATGACGAGTTGCAGGCCGGTGAAGAACACCGGCATCGAGAACCCGACAAGCGCCAGCACCGTCAATGCATGGCTCGAGCCGCTTTCGGGCCGTCGAGCCGTGTACACGCCTACGCCGATACCCACGATGATGGCAAAGATCAGCGCCGTGCCGACCAACAAGACGGTCGGCCAGATGCGAGCGCTGATCAGCTCGGTAACCGGTTGGTTGAAGAAGAACGACTCGCCCAGGTCACCGGTGGCCACCTTGCCGACATAACTGCCGAGCTGATTGATGAACGGATCATTGAGGCCGTACTCCTCGCGAATCTGCTCGAGTACCTCGGGGTCACCGGCGCCGCTTTCGCCCGCCAGCACCACCGCAGCATCGCCGGGCGCAAGCTGGATGAGCGTGAAGTTGAGGACGATCACGGCGAGCAGTAGCCCGAGACTCCAGGCCACTCGGGTCGCGATCGCCCTCATACTTCAGTACGTCCTTTTCGTGCTTTGTCTGATTGGCTACTCAGCGATCCACACGTCGAGCATGGGGGACATGAGGCCCCAGATACCAACCGATGGATTCTGCACGCTTGGATTGATTGCCTGCCAGAACGGCGGGTTGGTCAAGAAGTAAATCGGCACCTCATCGGCGATGATTTCTTGGAAGTCGCCGTAGAGCGCAATGCGTTCGTCACGATCGAATGTCTGCCCGGCCTGCTCGAGCAACGAGTCGACTTCGTCGTTCGTATAACCGGTGTTGTTCGTCCAGATTGCGCCGACACGGTTGGTGCTCAAGTAGGTGCGGTGCACGCCAATCACCGGATCGCCCCAGTTCCACACGTTGTTCACGGTCAGCTGGTGCTCGCCAGCTGCGACCCGAGCCGCCCATGTCGGGAAGTCCGGTGACACGTTGAGCTCGGCATCGATGCCGATGTCCTGCAATGCCTGCACGATGTACTCGGCATCTGCTTGCTGGCCTGGCGGGATGTAGTCAACTGCGAGGCTGATATCACCATCGGCGTAGCCAGCCTCGGTCAGAAGTGCCCGGGCCGCATCTAGGTCGACGTCGTACTTCTCGACGTCGTCGTTGTAGAACGGGCTGGCCTCGACGATGCCGGTTGCTTGCGGGAACTGGGTGCCCTGCTGGATCACGTCGGCAAGGAAGTCGCGGTCAACGGCATAGCCGATCGCTTGACGCACTCGCGCGTCGGACAAGACCGGATCCTCGACGTTGAATTCGAGCCAGGTGACCTGGCCGATTGCTTCGTGTCCCTGGGCGGTCACGATCACGTCTGGGTTGTCCTGGAGACGCAGGATGTTGGCAGCCGAACCCATCGAGGCCGACACATGAGTCGTGCCGTTCTCGAGACCGAGCACGATCGAGTTCGGATCGGGGGTGATCTCGATGATGATCTCGTCGAGGTACGGGCGTTCGGGAATGAAGAAGTCCTCGAACTTCTCCATACGGATGATCGAACCTGCTTCGTATTCGGTCAGACGGAATGGGCCGGAGCCGACAAAGTCCTCGGTGTTACGAGGATGGGTGGCGATGTCCTGACCGTCGTCGAAGATGTGCTTGGGAATGATGGGCAGCAGACCTGGTGACATAGCCAGCAGGATTGCGGGGTGCGGTTGGCTCAATCGAACAATCGCCGTCAACGGATCCGGTGTCTCGACCTCGGTGACCGGCGCAAACATCGGCTTGAACGGATGGTTGTCGCGAGCGGTGATCATCGAGAACGCCACGTCTTCGGAGGTGATCGGCACACCATCGTGGAACACGGCGCCCTCGACCAGGTTCAGTGTCACGGACAAGCCGTCTTCGGCAACTTCCCAGCTCTCGGCCAGGTATGGCTGCGGATTGAACTCGTCGTCGAACAGCAGCGGGCTGGCATTGAGCTGCGTGCCCGGGACGGCGGTCGCATAGCCGGACTGCACCGCGCCATTCAGGTGACGGGGCACCTGCGTGCTGCCGAGCACCAGGGTGCCACCGGGAACAGGATCTCCATCGGCTGGCGCAGCTTCTTCGACGTCGTCGGAGCCGATTTCTTCGAGTTCTTCCTCGTCGAGCTCGGTGTCGATTGCCTGTTGATCGTCGGGGTCGGTCTCTTCTTCTGGCTCGGCGTCTGGCTCTGGTTCGGCCTCTTCTGGTTCGGCTTCGCCGCCGTCTGCGTCGGCTGCGACTGATGTGTCGTCGTCACCTCCCGACGCGACACCGTCGCCGTCGTCACTGCTACCGCAAGCAGCAGCGACCAGGGCGAGCGCCAATAAGAGTGCAAAAAACTTCTGCAAGGTGTTGTTTCGTTTCATCACGAATCCCCTCCGATGTATGTGACGTCGACACTAATCAAAATTGGTTACCTGTGTACTACTCGGTGCCAGCTCGATGGTTTCCGCATCATGAATTCGCGCCGCCGATGTAGTCAGCAGCGTGTGCGACTCTCAGGCGGTCGAACCCGCCTGGTGCACCACGCCGCCGAGCACGGTGCCCCACACGCCGATGTCTTTGAGTTCCATGGGGTCGACGGTGAGCGGATCGGCGTCGAGCACGGCCAGGTCGGCTCGTTTTCCGACCTCGAGGCTCCCGATGTCGTGGTCGAGCTTGATTTGATAGGCGGCGCCCAGGGTGACGGCGTGCAAGGCCTCTTCGACCGACAGATTCTCGGTTTCGCCCAGCTTCTCGCCGGTTGCGGTTCGCCGGTTGACGGCACACCACATAGTGTGCAGATGGCCGAGCGGTGTCACCGGCGAGTCCGAGTGAATGGTGAACGGCACGCCTTCGCGTAGGGCCGTTGCCGTGGCGTCCATTCCTCGAGCTCGTTCGGGGCCAACCGTGAAGTCGCGGTGCTGATCACCCCAGTAGAAGATGTGATTGCTGAAGATGTTGGCGCACATGCCGAGCGCCTTCATTCGCCGATACTGCGCTCGCGTCGTGAGCTGTGAATGGGTCACCGTGTGACGGTGATCCCAGCGCGGATAACGCTCGAGCACCGTCTCCACCGCACCTATGAATGCCTCGCTGGCCTCGTCGCCGTTGCAATGGCAGTGCACGGTCAGGCCCGCCCGGTGATAGTGCTCGACGATGTCGGCGATCTGGTCTGGCGCCGTCAGCCAGATGCCATTGCCGGGATGTCCCTCGGGAGGGTTGTAGTAGTGCGGCCACGAGATTCGGGCGGTGAATCCTTGAATCGATCCATCGAGGAAGAGCTTGACGATGCCGAAGCGGAGCCGATCGCTCTCCTCGGATTTGAGCTGTGCCGCCCGAGCGGCCAACTCGGGAAACACCGCCGGCCGGTCCTGGGGCACCGATGAGACCACCACCATGCGGGCAGGGAAACCGTCGGCGTCGACCGCCGATCGCCAGATCGCAATGTCCTCTTCGTCGAGCGGGCCGCTGGCAAGATCGATCACGGTGGTGTGGCCGGCGTTTCGCGCTTCGTAGGCGAAGTTGAGAATGCCATCGGCAGAGAGACGCGCCTGCCTGAACTTGGCGCGGGCGTCGACACACAGACCCATCGCAGGCGGTTCCTGCAACTCCCCATTCGGTTCACCGTGCTCGTCGCGATCGACTCCTGGCATGGTGGAGTCCCGGGTGATCTCGGATCGCTGCAGCATCGCCGTGTTGACCGTGGCCAAGTGCCCACTGGCGTGCATGATGTAGATCGGGCGGGTCTCGGACACCTCGTCGAGGTGTTTGGCATACATGCGCTCACCGTCGAAGTAGAGCGGATCGACGCCTCGAGCGACGAGGATCTCGCCGGCTGGCATCTCGGCGTCGACCTCTTTCAGGCGGTCCACGACCTCGGCGATGTTCTTGCAGCCGGTGATGACGGTGCCATCGGGGGATCGAACGTCGAAAAAACCCACGTAGGGGAACTGCCAGAGTGCACCCGACATGGCGTGAGAATGTGCCTCCACGAACCCGGGCACGATCACCTTGTCTGCGAAACGATCGTCGACAGTGTGGTCGCCCCAGCCCGCCAGTTCCTCAACCGACCCGACTCCGAGAATTCTTCCGTCGCAGACAGCAATTGCCGTGCCTTCGGGGTTTGCCGGGTTCATTGTCAAGATCCGGCGGGCGGTGAACACAGTGGTGTCAGGCATGGGCAACGGTCTAGCAGGTGGCCGGCCTGCGAGTTGGTTCGGGGTTGTCTCTGCGCCCACGACTGCGCTATCTTGAGAATTCGAATTTCAGAACTGTTTGGCCGGGTGTTTCTTGGCGGGAACCCAGACAGTCCAGCAGGCCGTCGGTCGCCATCGCGACGACGGACTGTTGGGTTGTTCGGCCAATGAAATGGCCTAGTCTTGATGGCCCAGATGACAAGACCTGCCCGCCGGCCCGGCCCCGACTCCACACTCGACGACGTGCGCACCAAGCTCATCGATGCTGGTGGCGAGTTGCTTCGTGCTCGCGGCGCAGAACTCGGCCTTTCCCGGATCACGCTGAACGATGCAATCACCCTGGCGGGCGTGTCGCGGTCGAGCGCCTACCGTTCCCTGGCGCACGATGATCTTGCACCTCAAGCTGTGTTGCATCAAGAAGTCCTGACACAGCTCTTGGGCCGGTACGGCACAGCCACCAACACCGAGGCAATAATCAGTGCGGTCGCCAAAGAGTTCGAGAGCCAGGCCGATGTCTTCGCCGACGGCTCGGTCCAACAGCGATCCGCGCTCCTTCGATCCCTGATTCGCATCGGGGCGAACACCAGCTTCGCCGATCTGGTCGCCTCTCCAGAACGCTCGATGCTCACGGCGGTCTACGGATCGTTGCAATCATCGCCCGAGCCGGCGGACTGGCGCCACGAAGCCCTCCGACAGGGAGAAGCCAACCTCACCTCGATGTTCAGCGAGCTCTACAACGGCTTTGCTGATCTGTTCGATTACGAGCTGCAAGCACCCTTCACCATGGAACAACTGGTTGCACTAGCTGCCTCGCTTGTCGAAGGCCTGGCCATGCGACATGGCTTCAACGATCAGATAACCATGGTGGATCGGCCCACGGGACTCGACGGGGAGATCGAGCAGTGGAGCCTGTTTGCGATCGGGTTCGAAAAACTGTTCGTCGCCACGTGCGTGCCGCGTCACCCAGAAAAGCCCTTCGCCGACCTGGCCAGGTACTAGCGGAATGGCCAATGCGGCCAAAAACAGCCGTTCTTGCGCAATCTCAACTTCGTTTCACCGGCCACCGCGACCTAACTTGGAAGCACCGTCTCTCAGTTCTGGAGTCTCGCGATGCGCGAAGCAGTATTCGTTTCCTATGCCCGTACCGGTCTGGCCAAAGCAGGCCGTGGTGGTTTCAACATGACGCCAGCGATGTCCATGGCAGCCCATGCCATCAAGCATGCTGTCGCCAAAGCTGGTGTCGACCCGGCCGATGTCGAAGATGTCGCCCTCGGCAACGGTGCGCATGGGTCCGGAAACCTGGGTCGATTGGCCAGCCTGTTGGCGGGTATGCCCGTCGAGACCGGCGGCAATACCATCCAGCGCCACTGCTCGTCTGGCCTCAATTCGATTGCGGTTGCCGCCAACCACATACGTGTCGACATGTCCGACGTTGTCGTCGCCGGCGGCGTCGAGTCGATCTCCATCCCGAGTCCGGGCATGGGTGGCGCGATCAACATGGACCCTGCGCTCGAAGAGCAGTACCCCGCCATCTACATGGCCATGATCGAGACAGCCGACATCGTGGCCGATCGCTACAACGTGTCACGTGAGTCGCAGGACGAATACAGCCTCCAGTCACAGATTCGCACCGCAGCGGCTCAAGAAAACGGGCTGTACGAAGACGAAATCGTTCCCATGGAAACCAAGATGAAGCTCGTCGATCGCGAAACCAAAGAAGAAACGATCGTCGACTACACGGTCGACCGCGACGAATGCAATCGCCCGAACACCACCATCGAAGGCTTGCAGAAGCTGGCGCCGGTGCGTGGCGAAGGCAACTACATCACCGCCGGCAACGCCAGCCAGCTGTCCGACGGCGCAGCTGCGGTTGTGATGATGTCCGACGAAGAAGCTTCCCGTCGCAACATCGAGCCCTTGGGTGCATTCAAGGGCTGGGCAGTGGCCGGATGCGAACCCGACGAGATGGGCATAGGTCCGATCTACGCCGTACCGAAGTTGCTCGAGCGCCACGGCCTGACCGTCGACGACATCGACATCTGGGAACTCAACGAAGCATTCGCCAGTCAGTGCCTCTACAGCCGTGACACCTTGGGCATCGACCCCGAGAAGTACAACGTCAACGGCGGATCGATCTCGATCGGTCACCCTTTCGGCATGACCGGCACCCGTTGTGCAGGCCATATTCTGCAAGAGGGCAAGCGCCGCGGTGCCAAGCTGGGCGTGGTAACCATGTGTATCGGTGGTGGTCAGGGCGCAGCCGGCCTGATCGAGATCTACTGACCCGAGCGCCGTTGACACGGCACCACACAACTCATTCTCCTCGACGGCTCAGCCCGGGCCGGGAACGGGAGTGGGCGGCACGATCACTCGCGCTTCGCAGATCGAACCATCGACCGCCACATCGACGGCTCGATAGTTGGGTTCGGCCGCGTCCTGGCCAAAAATCTGCTCGGCACATCGCCGATTGAAGTAGGTGCGCAGCAGAGTCCCGGTGGCGTGTACCGCCTCGATCTCGGGCTGCGAGATCCTTCGGGCATCGGCGTTGTAGAAGACCGCATCAGCACGCGGCTCGTGAACGACGCCGCCTGGAGCTGCAGCGAAGCTGGGTCGTTCGGCAACGAACGCCAATCGATCAGTGCCGTCGTATCCCTCGATGTTGTCGGTGAGCACCACGATGACCCGACCTTGCAGTTGTTCGATGGTGGGCCAACCGTCGCGTTGTACCGCCGCGAGCAGAGATGCGCTTCCCGCAGATCCCGACAGCAAATCCCCGGGGGTGAACAGAAGCTCGCCGAGCTCATCTCTGAGCACCTGATCGAAAGCATCACTGGTGTGAACCGCACCGAAGTCGTCTTTGTTGTCGAGGAACACCGTCACCGGATCAGAGGAGTCCAGCGAAGCAATCGCGGCCAGCCCCTGGGACAGGGTTTCGTACTCTCGGTGCGACCAACCAAGCACGTGATAGACGCTCCAGTCAGGGGCCATCGAGTCCGTTCGCATGCGGGGAACCTCGAGAAGAGGCGGGTGGTGATGGATGTCGATCTCGAAGGCTCGAACGCCCTGCTCGTAGAGCACGTCGACCCCGCCCGGAACGACATAAGAGTTGTGGCTGGCGACCTGGCGCACATCGTTCAGAGCCGAGGCCGGGGCCGCATTCCATTGTGCAGCCCGGCCCCGCCCGTGCGCCACATCTGTGAGCCCCGGCGATACGGGCGCCATTTCCGGAACGGGAGTGCGGACGGGCTGTGGGGTTACGGGCGGCTCGGCCAGTTCGTGCAGGTTCAACCGGAACTCCATGACCATGGACACCGCCCACTCGATTCGATTCGCCAAGTGGATGAAGTCCTGTTCGATGCCGTCGAGCGCAACAACACAGGGTGCGGGTACGTCGGCCAGGAAGGCGGCATCGGCTACCAGTGAGCGCGCAGTAGCGGCCGTGCTCGCTGCGGACCGCAAGGCGGCCACGAGCACACCGGCATTCTCGACGTCGATTCCCACGTACCCCACGGGCCGCAGGCTAGGCAGCGACCAGAGGACTCGTCAATATATTTCGATATATTTCTGTAATTTTGAGCGTTATTGCAAAGCCGTGGCGTCGCTCGTCTCCGTATCATCGAGCACGATCAGCACCTGGCCGTTGTCGACCTGGTCGCCCACTGCGCAGCGCACCTCGCCAACGATGCTTGCTGCGGGTGCAGTGATCGTGTGCTCCATTTTCATCGCCTCCATGACCACCAATGTCTGGCCGGCGTCGACCATGTCGCCCGCAGCAACATGTACGGCCGAGATCTTGCCCGGCATCGGGGCGACCTGGCCGCCGACCACGGTCACCGCACCATGGTCGGGGAAGCGGCCGACAGGGGCGAGTGCAAGGGTGCCGCCGGCGCACTGCACAACAACGGTGGCCCCAGCGGGCGTGATGCGGTAGCGGCGTCGCACCCCATTGGTCTGCACCGTGACCTCACCTGTCTGAAGATCGGCATCGATCACATAGACGCTCTGGGTCTGGCCGGCCGTGTCAGCGTCGACCTGTGCACCATCGCCCCGATCGCCCACAGAGGCGACCACGTGGAATGCACCACCGCGACGAGCCCGATAGCGCACGGCGACGTCGAGATCGCCATGCGTAAACGTCTGCGTCTCGGCCGGCATCGACGAGTTCCGATAACCGCCGGGCATGAAACGCAGCACCTTGGCCTCGGCGCGGCTGCGCCGATGGGCGAACAGGCTGGCGGCAACTGCGGCTTCTGCCAGCAGGTCGTGGTCGACGATCACTGCCCGGCGCGGTTGCACCCTGTCGATGAAGTCCGTGGTGGTATCGCCGTCGATAAATGACTGGTGTCGAAGCGTTGCCACCAAGAAATCGCGGTTGGTGGTGACCCCCGCAAGCGCCATGTTGTCAAGGACCAGGGCGAGTCGACTGGCAGCTTCTGCACGATCGGGTGCATGGACGATGACCTTGGCGAGCATCGGATCGAAGTCGACGCCTATGACCGAACCCGATTCGACTCCGGTGTCGATTCGGGCCGCGGGTGTTGCAGGTGGTTCGAACACGTGCAGTCTTCCAGTTGCCGGCAGGAAGTCGTTGTCGGGATCTTCGGCGTACAGACGCGCTTCGATGGCGTGCCCGTTGATCGTCAGTTCGTCTTGGCGGAAACTCAGCGGAAGGCCAGCCGCCACCCTAAGTTGTTCACGGACCAGATCGACGCCGGTGATCTCTTCGGTCACCGGATGTTCGACCTGGATTCGGGTGTTGACTTCGAGGAACCAGAAATCGGCTTCGGCACCTGTGCCGTCGAGCAGGAACTCGACGGTGCCGGCCGACGAGTAGCCAATCGCACGGGCGGCGGCGAGCGCGGCGTCGCCCATCGCCGATCGGACCGCCGGATCCAACACCGGACTCGGAGCTTCCTCGATGATCTTCTGATGCCGCCGTTGAATCGAGCACTCGCGCTCGAAGAGATGAACCAACGTGCCGTGTTCGTCGCCTATCACCTGGATCTCGATATGGCGGGGTGCCGGCAGGTACTTTTCGAGGAACACGATCCCGTTGACGAACGACGACTCGGCCTCGCGCTGCGCGCCTGCGACTGCATCGACGAGCGCATCGCCAGACTCGACGACCCGCATGCCCTTGCCCCCGCCACCAGCAGTGGCTTTCACCAGCACGGGAAATCCGATGTCACCAGCAGCCTGCAGCACGTCGAGATCGCTGGTGACCTCGACCGACGGCAATGTAGGCACGCCCGCTTCGACCATCAACTCCTTGGCGGCGAGCTTGTCGCCCATCGCTGCAATCGCCTGCGGGGACGGGCCGACCCAGATCATGCCGGCGTCGAGAACGGCGGCAGCGAATTGGGCGTTCTCGGCCAAGAATCCATACCCCGGGTGCACGGCATCGGCGCCGGTCACACGAGCCGCCTCGAGCACCTTGGCGAAGTGCAGGTAGGACTCCTTCGGCGTGCGGCCCACCAGCGAGACGGCTTGATGGGCTTCGCGCACGAATGGCGCGTCGGCATCACCATCGGCGAAAACGGCGACCGTTTCGATACCCATCTCATGGGCACTACGGAAAATGCGACGAGCGATCTCGCCGCGGTTCGCAACCAACAGCCGGCGTATCGGCCGCTTTGTGCTCGAGTCTGAATTATCGGAAGACACCGAAACCCTCCGCTCCTTTGACGTCGTTGTTGTGGCAGACCGACAGCGACATACCAACGACGTCGCGAGTATCTCGTGGGTCGATGATTCCATCGTCGGCGATGCGCCCGGTGGCGTAGAGCGCCAGCGATTTGAGTTCGTGGTAGTGCTCGACCTCGGCAACCATTTCCACGTCGGCCTCCTCGTCGAATTCGATGCCTTTACGGGCTGCTTGCGCGCGACGCACCAGCGACATGACACCGGCAATCTGCTTTGGACCCATGATGGCGATCTTGGCGGTTGGCCACAGGTAGGTGAACCGGGTGTTGAAGCCGCGACCCGACATGCCGTAGTTCCCGGCGCCGTAGCTGGAACCGATGATGACACTGATGTGAGGCACCATGGAGTTCGAGACGGCGTTGATCATGCGGCTGCCATTCTTGACGATGCCCCCGTGCTCGAAGTCCTTGCCGACCATGTATCCCGTGATGTTGTGCAGGAACAGCAGCGGGATATCGCGCTGGTTACACAGCTGGATGAACTGGGCGGCTTTGTTTGCGCTTTCGCTGAACAGCGGCCCGTTGTTGCCCAGAATGCCCACCGGGTACCCGTGAACATGAGCCCAGCCACAAATGAGCGTGGTGCCATAACGAGCTTTGAACTCCTCGAAGCGACTGCCGTCGGTGATGCGTCCGATTACCTCTCGCACATCGATCGCCGTGGTGAGATCGCGGCTGACCAAACCCAGCAGCTCTTCGGGATCGAGTGCCGGTGCTTCACCCTCACCCGCCGGGCCGTAGCCGCGTTTGTGAGTATTGAGATGGGCCACGACTTCGCGACACATGCGTAATCCATCGAGTTCGTCTTCGGCGAGATAGTCGGCCAAGCCACTGGTGTCGGCATGCATTTGCGCCCCACCGAGTGTTTCATCATCGGAGATCTCGCCGGTGGCCATCTGCACCAGCGGCGGCCCGCCGAGAAAGACCTTGGACCGCTCCTTGATGAAGATGTTGTAATCGCTCATGCCCGGTTGATACGCGCCGCCGGCAGTCGAGGAACCAAAGACCACAGCGACCGATGGGATCCCGAGTTTGGAGAGTTCGGTCACGTCGTAGAACAGGCGTCCTGACTCGCCGAAGTGGTCGACCTGCTCGCGCATCTGCCGCTCGGGATCGTCGGAACCACGGAGATCGCCGCCAGCCGACTCGACGAACTGGATGTACGGAAGACGGTTCTCGCGACTGATCTGAATCGCTCGCATGATCTTCTTGCCAGCAAACGAGGTCAGCGCGCCGCCCAGCACGGTCGGATCATTGCCCATGATCATGCATTCGGTGCCCTCGATCACACCGATTCCCATCACCAATCCCGCACCGACCGTGTAGTCGGAGCAATAGGCACCGAGCGCGCTGATCTCGAAGAACGCCGAGCCGGGATCGATCACCGCCGAGATTCGCTCCCGGACCGGCAGCTTGCCACGTGAGCGCAACCGGGCCATCGATCGCTCACCGCCCCCCTGTGCAGCTTCGAGGTTCAAGCGGTCGATCTCCGCCAGCTGTTCGAGCATGTCATCGCGATTGCGAGCAAACTGTTCGCTGCTGGAATCCAACGTGCTTCGTAGAGTTGCCACGACGCGAATGTAGGACTCTTGAACCCCTCTCACCAAGGGCGGCGACAGCGCTCGGGTGCGGGCTGGTTTCAAGCGTCTCGCGCGCCACCATCGACGGCGATGTCGGCACCGGTCATGTGCCATGCCGCTTCGCTGGCCACGAAGGCAACGACTCGGCCGATGTCCTCGGGTTCGGGTAGGCGCTCGGTCAGGTTGGGCATCGCATTGGCGAGAGCCCAACGTTGCGCATCAGACCAGGTTTCCGCCGCCGCCTCGCGCTCGGCCCGCCGGGTGATCATTGCCCGAACCTCGTTGGTTGCAATCATGCCCGGACTCACGAGATTGGCCGTGACACCGCTGCCTCGCAATTCCATCGCCAGCGTGCGGACGAGCGTGGGCAGAGCTGTCTTGGCGCCGTAGTACCCCGCATTGCGTCTTCCCGGTTGCTGGGTGCCCACCGTGCCCATGAAGATGATTCGGCCCCATCCCCGCTCTTGCATTGCGGGCATGCACAACTGTGTGACACGCACGGCGGCCAGCACATTGACATTCCATTCGTCTTCCCAGGTCGCCATGGTCGCCCAGCTCGACCCGCCGGGCGCTCCATAGCTGTTGACCAGAATGTCCACGGTCGACGCATGGTCGGCCAGGTCGGCCGCACCGACATCGTTGCGGATGTCGGCAGTCACGGCCTCGGCGTGCAGACCCTGACCAACGAGTTCCTCGACTGTGGCTTCGGCTTGGCCCGTTTCGAAACCGTGGACAAGCACGTGGGCGCCTTCGCCCGCAAGGACACGGGCGATACCTCGCCCAGTGCCCCGGTAGCTGCCCGTAACCAACGCCCGTTTTCCCGTGAGTTCCAAGTCCATCGGCCGTGTCTAGCAGACCGAGCGGGGTGGGCATGCGTGGACTCCGGGTGTGGACCTCAGACGCGCCGGGCGAGCACCACGTACACGGTGCGCAGCAGAATCTGCGCATCGAGGATCGGCGACCAGTTCACCAGATACTGCAGATCATGGCCCAGCTTGAAACCGGGATCGGTGTGGTAACTGCCGTTGACTTGAGCCAGACCGGTGATACCCGGGCGGATATCGTGGCGACGTCCGTAGCCAGGGATCAACGTCTCGAAGCCATCGGCCAGCTCCTGACGCTCGGGGCGCGGCCCTACCAGCGACATGTCACCCCGCATCACATTCCAGATCTGTGGCAGTTCGTCGAAGCGCATTTTGCGCATCCACGCCATTGCCGGAATCACCCGAGGATCATCGCGTGTGGCCAAGATCGGACCCGTCTCGTCTTCGGACCCCTCGTACATGGTGCGGATCTTGACCATCGAGAACAAACTGCCGTGTCGGCCGACCCGCTCTTGTCGATACAGGACCGGAGCGCCCGCCACGATGCGGGTGTAGAGCAGGGTGAGGCCGACTACCGGCATCCAGAGTGGCAAGGTCGCGAACACATAGAGCAGGTCGAGTATGCGTTTGAAACGCACTTTGGATCGCGCCATGGCGTGGGATCGCAATGCAACAAAAGGCATGCCAGCAATCTGGCGTGTCTTCTTCACCCCGAGCAGCGTGTCCGACGGCGTGAGTCGGTGGTAGACACCAACCCGCCGGGCCTCGAAGTCTTCGAGCGGTTTCGGATAGACCTCACTCAACTCGATGCCACCCAGCAACAACACGTCGCTTGCACCGAGATCGCCAACTGCCTCGGCCAAGTTGTTGGTGCTCGAACGTCGCCCGACCACCACCGCATCCCGGTCGGTGCTGACCAGGTGGGCTTCGGCCAACGCAACGTCGTCGGGGTTACCGACGAGCAGGACTTTCGGTCGTCCGTATCGTGCAGTGAGCACCCGGTGCGCGAACCATCGGTTGAGCGCCAAGGCCGAAGCGGCCGCCACCCCAAAGACTGCCAGATTCAGCCGTGGCATCAGATACTGCGATGACCCCAGAGACAGCGATGCATCGATCAGGATGGCGATGCCCGTCAACGACGACGTGCGAGGCAGGCGCGATGTCCTACCCAATCGAGGATCGATCTCGTACAGGCCGCCGAAGTAGGCAACGATGACATGCACCACGGTGACAACTGCGAAGCCGATGAGATAGTCGCCGTAGGAGTAGTTCGGCCATGCCGTTCCCCAGCGGGCAAATGAGATTCCGAGCATCGCGACGAACAGCGAAGTCATGTCGACGACGTACATCCAGCGGAAGCCGGACTGCACACGCACGGCTTCGAGCGGCCGGCGCGCCCCCCTCGAAGGGTTCCTGGCCGGTGCAGTTGCATCGCGCTTGTTCGAGATGATCGCCACCACGCAAGGCTAGTCCCCGATCGACTCGGGATCGACCCGCGCTTTCAGTCCCCTACCAACGGCCGTTTCGCCCAGTCGGCAATGCGCAGGTCTTGCGTCAGAGCTCGTCGGGTCATGGCAATCGTGACCACCACCACCGAAAGCGCAACCGCTCCAAGAACCAAGAACATCACCACGAGCTGAATCAGCACGGCATCCACCGGATTCACGCCAGCAAGAAGCAGGCCCGTCATTGCGCCTGGCAACGCAATGAGGCCGACCACCTTCGTGCGCTCGATCTGCGGGATCATGGCCAGCCGCGAGACATCGTGGACAACACGCTGGGTCGCCGCCGGCCCGTCGCACCCCAGAGCCAGCATCGCTTCGATCTGACCAGCTGACTCGACGAGTTGAGTGCGCGTACGATCAACCGCCTGCACCACCGTGGGCAGTGTGTTGCCAATGGTGATCCCGGCAATCACCACGACCGAGACCGCTTCGAAAGCCAACACGCCTAGCCCGAAGATGACTGCCAGGACAACCGAAACCGTCAGCCCAATGGCTCCCAGTCCAACCACGACCAGATCGTGCGCTGCCCCGGTCCGACGGGCCACCACGATTCCTGCAATGACCACCATCACTGCCACCCAGAAGCCCGACCACAGGCTCGCCCATCCCGATTCGAATATGACCGTGAAGAGTGCCCCGACGGCAAGCAGCTGCACCGTGGCTCGGGCGGCGGCCCACAAGATGGCCCGCTCGAGGCCAAGCCGCTGCCACACCGAGACCGCAACGACGAGTACGATCAGCACCAGCGAGAGTGCCGCTTGCCAGACCTCGAGATCGGTGCGCATAGCCATAGGCCTAGGAGTCCGACTGCAGAGCCAACGACGCTCGGAGATGATGGGTGAGCGGCTCTCCAACGGCGGCCATGGCGACGACATAGGACAGCACTGCCTCGGCTCCGTCGCCGTCTACCTGGAAGGTGCGCTGCACATCGGTAACCGATTTTGCCGTAGGTGTCGTGTGCACGCTGTCGAGCGTCAGCTCCAGCGAGTGAGCTTGCACCGTTCCGTGATGCAACTCGACGATGCCCGATGGCTGAGCGATCACGAACTCGATCCGGTCATCGCCGGCTGCGCGAAGGTAACCGGCCTCGGCATGCAACGGTTGCCCGGTCTCGGCGTGCTTGGTCTTCTGTACATAGGCAAGAAACGGCTTGCCAACGTGGCCGAAGCTGACTTCTTCGACATAACGAAACGCATTGATGGTGGGATAGGAACCTTCGCCTGTCCCGCGCCAGGTGCCAAGCAGAAAGGCAAGGGGTTCGCAGTCAGGATGCAGTTGCATTCAGAAAGTCTTGCAGGTGACGGCGGCGGTCGGTTCGCTCAAACCCTCGGGATCTCTGTCGAGCGGGCCACCACCGGGACTAGCTGACCTGTAAAATTGCGCTGGTCGAGACTCGACCGCGGTCCCAACGTCAACTTGCCCCGGTCTACTGCACCTGAGCTGACCGTGGCGAGGTCTTGTGGGCGGGACTGGTACGTTCGGCTGCATGGAGCGCTTCTACCCGATCGGCACACCTGCAGAGCCGTGGGGTGACGCCGAGAAGCAGCAATGGTTCGCAACGCAACGTGTGCAACGCAGCTACCGAGACGAGGTGCTTGCGAAGCTCGAACTGCTGCCCGACGCGTTCGAGTTGTTCCAATACGGCTCGCTTCCGATCGACGTCGAGCGATATCCGCTCATGGCGGTCAAGATCAGCTCGGATCGGCCGGAGTCGCCGTGGGCATTGATCACCGGAGGCGTGCACGGTTACGAGACCAGCGGCGCCCAGGGCGCGATCGAGTTCTTGGCTTCACACGCCCTGGCCTACCGGGAACACCTGAACCTGGTGGTGGCGCCGTGCGTCAGCCCGTGGGGTTACGAGGTCATCAACCGCTGGAACCCGAACTGTTTCGACCCCAACCGGTCGTTCATCCCCGGTAGCGATGTCGAGGAGTCGGCGGCACTGTTGGCAATGCTCGCCGATCTCGGCGTCGAGTTCCAACTCCACATCGATCTGCACGAGACAACCGACACCGACGAGTCGGAGTTCCGTCCGGCCGCCGCAGCACGCGATGGCAAAGCCTATGATCCGGGGCTGATTCCCGACGGCTTCTACACCGTCGGCGACACCGAGAACCGCCAGCCCGAGTTCCAAGCCGCGATCATCGCCGGTGTCGGCCGGGTCACCCACATCGCCCCCTCAGACGACCACGGCCAGATCATTCAGACCAACGTCGCGCAACCCGGAGTAATCAACTACCCGAACGCCGAGCTGGGGTTGTGCGCAGGAGTGACCGGCGCACGATTCACGACGACGACCGAGGTCTACCCCGACAGCACGAAGGTGACGCCCGCCATCTGCATCGATGCGCAGGTCGCCGCGGTCCGGGCCGGCCTGGACTTCCTACTCACCACCGACTGAGTAGTTCTCCCGAGGAGAAGGGGTGGCCGGTTCGCTCAAGCCCTCGGGGTCTCGATCGAGCGGGCAACCACCGGGGCCAGCTCGGTCCCCTGGGCCAATTCGACGGCCTGCTCGAGCGCCTCGGTCGAACCGAGTTCCGCCCGGTCGAGTCGGGTGCGCACCCGCCACAGCAGCGCACCTTGCCGGTCAGCAGCTGCAATTGCGTGATCGATCACCTCGGCCCGTTGGCGCAGGTCGACGGTGAGCTGGGCCACGTATCGAGACGTCGGCCCCATGCTCACTGCGCCAAATCCTGCGAGCAGGGGGTTATCGCCGAATTGTTCGAGCCGGGCTTTGGTTCTTGGCACCAGGTCCGGTGCGTCGGCCAACAAGAAGCGATTGACGAGCAGAATCGCCATCAACGAGACCGAGTTGCCGGGTCGATCGTGCGCATCCTCGACGATGGACCGGACTTCGCTCGGCGTGTATTCTTTGCCTGCCGCACGGCCGCTGAGAAGCAAGGCGGCGCGCCCCGGCGCAAGGGTTTCGAGATCGGATCGAAACGGTGCGAGACGCGGATGTAGTTCTTCGAGTTTGCCGAGCTGGTCGTAGCTGAAAACCTGCTGGCCTATGTAGTTGGCAATGCCGAGTTGCAGGTCGTGCAGATCGGCAAACTGCAGATTCTCGAGCGCCAGCGCCTCGGCCGCTTCGAAGCGTGCATCGCCGAGCAGGAACGAGCCTCGCAAGCCTTGGGCGTGCCACATACGCAGCGGATCGCCCACGACTGCCGCCATCTCGGCGAATTTCTCACACTCGCGTTCGGCAGCTTCCAAATCTCCCGCTTCGGCGAGATTTATTGCGTTGATCTGTGCAATCCGCATGCGTATCTCGGGATTGGCATCGAACATTTCGTTGGCTGTCACCTGATGCGGGTTTGCCCCACTGTGTCGCGTTGCCATCCACCGCAGCACGTGCGCAAGCACTGTTTGTACGGGGCCGACAGCCAGGTCGAGAGCCTCGTCGGAGCAGCGCAAGACTGCCGCATTGTCGCGCCCTACCAACGAGTACTGGCGTCCAAGTAGATGCACCCGGTCAAAGCGTCGCTCTTCGGGAAGCTGGTGCGAGGGGATCCCCTCGAGCATCTCGATACGTTCGCGATCTCCGCCGGGTGACTCGGTTTCGGGTAACCCCGAGAGCGCCGCATCCAGGGCTGCTTCCCACTGTTCGGCCTCGACAGCCAAGGAATAGGCGCGGCGACGATGAGCGGACCCGTCGGCTCCCGAGCAGTCCAAGGCCTGGGCCCAGAGCGTGAGGGTGGCCGCATCGAGGTGTTCACCTGCCAGATCGTCGATTCGCCGAACTTCGCGCGCCACCTTGCGCCAGCTTCTTCGTTCGGCGAATACGACCGCTGACTCTCGAAGTGATTGCGCGGTGGTCTCGGCGGGTACGAGCGCGCTGGCGTTCACCTGATGGTCGGCTCGAGCGTGAGGATTGTCTGCCAGCTCGGCCGCCCGACGGTGGAGCTGACCACGACGAAAAAGTGGGACTGCTTCGAGAAACGCGCGCCGGATGAGCACGTGCCGGAACCGAACCTTGTCGGGGTCGTCGGTCTCGATGATCAGGCCGGTGGTCCACAGCTCGTCGAGCACCCGAAAAATCGATGATTCGTCGAGTTCGGTGAGCGCGATCAGTGCCCCGATCGAGAATTGATGACCAAGCACGGCTGCAGCCGCCACGACTTCGGGCGCTCGCTCGGAAAGCGAGGCCGTGACCCGTGCCAAAGGAGAAACTCCGGACAGCTGTTCTGGCAAAGCCAAGGTGCCGGGCGCGGCCGATGCAATGAGCGGAGCAGCTACTGCAGGAAGCCCGCCGCTGGCTTCGTGCACATCGAGGGCAAGGCCTTGGCGAGCAAGGTGCGTTGCACCGGGAAACTGCTGAAAGACCATGAGCTCGATCTCGCCGACATCGAAACCCTCGAGTTCGATCGGGTCGAGACCGGCACGTTCAGCATCACGGACCAGGTCTTGCCATTCGGGATCGTCGAAGTCGTTGCGACCGCACACGACAAAGGTCACGTCGGCGGTCGTATTCGACCGGATGAGCAGGCGTAGCAGGCCCGAGGACGCAGGATCGAGCAGGTGTGCGTCGTCGACGACCAGCCGCTGACGACGCAGCGCGGATCGCCTTTCGAGGTGGGCGAGAACGATGCGCCAGGCCCGTGTCGACGCCGCCTGTTCCGCCGACCGCTCTTCGCGTGTGCTCAGGGAATCCTCGTGGACGCTCGAAAGCAATTCGTCTCGCAGCTTGGGCATGGCAACGGCAAAGGAGCCGAGCGGCAGGTCCATCAGGTCGTCACCCACGACATAGGTCGTTTCGGTTTCTGGGTCCTCGACGATCAACGCCGCAAGCAGCCGAGACTTACCAGCGCCGGTCGGGCCGGTGACCAATGCGCCGCCGGACGCCTGCAGCTTGTCCAACTCGACGGTTCGCCCGAGCAACGGCCCCTCGGCGAGCTGGCGGAGTTCCTTTGCGATTGGGATCGGCTGGCGCTCAGCAGGGGCTAGCTCAGTTGCAGCAGCACTTGCAATATCTTCGTCGCCGCCGGAGGCGAGAAAGCGGGAGATATCTGCCGGGACGGATCCGATCTCGCTGGCATAGGATTCGGCGAACGTCGACAACGCCATGATGCCTTCGGTGCGGCGGCCAGCTAGGGCCAGGGTCTGGGCGACCACCAGCGCAAGTCGGTCGCTGTAGGGGTGGTCCCGGACGAGACCCGTGAGCAGCGCACAAGTCGCCGTGGAAACCGACTTCGGGTGCTGGGTACAAAAGCGCTCGGCCATCGTGACTTGCAGCATCTCCAGGCTCTGGGTGCTCGCTCCGACCAGCTCCAGCAAATCGATATCGCCGAAGGGTTTCCCGGCCAGCATCCACGCCAGATCCTCTTCGGCGATCGGCGCGCCAGCAGACGCCGCCGACTCGAGTCGCCACGCATCGACCCAACCATTGGTGGTTGCTATGCGGTAGAAGCCGCCATCGGCAACCAGGTCCCACCCGGGAGGAAGCTGTTTGCGCAAGCGAGCAATGGCCATTCGCAGTGCCGGTCGCCAGGGATCTGGTTGTCGAGCAGCCCAAATCTCTTCGGCGATGCGCTCGGCGGTTGCGCCGTCGGGTCCAGCCGCAACCATCACGGCCAAGAGCCGCTGCGCGCTTCCCGTCAGGCGCTGCGACTCACCTTCGTGGTGAACGGCCACTCGGCCGAGCACCTGCACCCTGGTCGAGGGCGCCACAAAGTCGGGTACTGCCCTCAGCATGCGCGAACGTGCGCAAACGGGTGAGACGCACTCCTCATGTAATGAGTATGGCGTACCATCAACGATTTTGGAGAACTGTTGTGCAGAGTAGAGTCACGCGCCGCGACTACGCCGCAACCGTGGGCTCCTGCGTATTGGTGGCGATGGTCGCCTGCTCAGTCGTATTTCGCCGCAGGTGCAGGTAGCTCTCTGGCTCTGCTCGGTGTTCGGCGGCGTCGACAAGACACTCGGGTTCGGGGCTGTCACCAATATTGGTGAGATCCAATTCGGCCCGACTCTGGACCGAGATTGCGTTCCAGATTTCTGTCGGGCCGCACAACCATCGAGCGAACATCTCGTCGCGCTTGGTCGACGGGGTGGCATAGGCAGCCTCGTCGTCGGGGTGCGCCGACAGCGGGATCCGGAGCGGACGATCCAGTGTCTCTTCGATGATCGCCCAGGCAAAGGTTGAGCAGACAAACGCGGGACGTTCCCTATAGCGAACGCTTTGGAGCCAGCAGTAGAGGTATATCAGTGCCAGCAAGACACGTCGGACAGCGCCTGGCGGAAGTCGTCGAGCCATCAGATGCAGTGGTCCAACAATGATGCTGCTGTACGCATAGGGTGCATCGGCCCGCTCCAGATGTTCGAATCGGCGACAGAACGCTTCGACAGTCTGCACCTGGACATCGGTCGAGAAGATCTGCGCGACCCCGACTCGGGTATAAGCCCCCATGATCTCGAATGGACTATCGAGGCGAAAGCACTTGCGGTGCCCGTAGCTGGCAATCATGAGTCCCGCATCGGTTTGCACGGTGACGCCAACATGTCGCCACTCATGGCCAAACGTCTCGGCCCAGGTCTGGAGCGGACTTGGTCGGTCGAAGAAGAGCAACAGCCCAGGTGTGAGCTCGTGAAGTTGCGTCGGCGGAGCGGTGACTTCACCTGCTCCATCGCGCAAACCAACCGCCGACATCTCGGCGGTTGTCATATCAGGCGTGCACGATCGCGGTTACGTCGTTCCAGACTGCGGTCCTGAAGCTGCACTGTTGCTCAGCTGGTTGGCTCGAGCAACTCGGCAATAGTGAGTGGTCCGTCCATTTGTCGAGCGATTTCGATTTCGAGCGCAAGGTCGGCAAACGCCGAACTGACGGCGTCGTTCTGGGTGATGTGGCGGTCGAGCGATCGACCGAGACTTGCGCCGATCGATGCCAGTTGCGGATGGGTGTGCTGCGGAATCTCCACCGGTGAATGTCCCTGTTCTCTGTGGCGGTAGGCGTTGCGTTACTACGCTGTGTAACCAATTTCCGTTAGGGGCGCAACCAAAGCGCAACAGACCATTTAGATTAGGCCTTACGCACCAGACCTCTCGGCAGCGTCGGGGAGCCACCTGAACCTCGGTGCAACCGACCGCAGGGCTGGCTCACCAGCCGACACCGGCCGAAAAGAGCGCAGTACCCGCACCTTGCGGGGTGGTGCGGGTACTGCTCACAGCTGCCTAGTTGCGACTGCCGCGAGGCACGCAGGGTCGCACGATTGACAGGACAGCTGAGAAACGAGGTCGCTTTGACCATGTGGAGATCTTCTGCGATCTGCGCAACCAAAGCGCAACATGCGAGACTTTACTCTCCAATATGGACTCATTATGAGACATTGGGCCCATATCGACCATCCATCTCGAAGTCGCAACCTGATTCGATCTGCGAATATCGGGTAAGCCGGTCGCCTGCTGCGAGCATCTGTACGATGGCGGCGTGTTGCGTAAGAACCTCACCTTTGTTGCAGTGGACCCGCCACGACAGTCGTTCTTCGCCGCATGGGATCCCGACAACCTCGGCGGTCTGGGAGCCGAGTCGACGATCGACGTCGAACTCGCCCTGCCCGCATCACGAGGCACTCAGAAACGCACCGTGGCCGCCCAGAAGCTGGACCTGCCAACGGCGATCGACGATCTGACCACCCTTCGCAAAGACGACGACGCCAGTGAGTCCGCTCATGCGTGGGCCGGGGTTGTTCGCACGGGCCTGTCACTCGTTGCCCGAGGCAAGGTGCTCCCCTGGGTCAGTCCGAGCGGCTATGACACCTGGCGCGTAGATCCGCTCGAACCCGGAGACCACCAACTGTTGTCCGCGTTGGTATGCGCGCTGCCCGCTGTCGGCCACGCCACTCCCGGACCAGGTCGCGGCCGCATCAGCGATCCGACTTACACCATTCGAGCTGCTTTCGACGCCATCGCCGACGTCTTCCTGCGCACACCAGCCGCGCACCGGGTCGGCTCGTTGCGGCTCTTCGCTGATCGCACCCCAACCAAGGTTCCGCACCTGCGACCCTGGGTAAACGACCTGGCGGCTGCGCATTGTTCGAACAGCCGGTTGGTACTGCGCATGCATCCGCCGGTGCAACAAGTCGATGTCTCGAGCCCCGCCGATGAGGGGTCTGGCGAGAGCTCGCCATCCGCCGATGCCGACGCCGTAGCGCCAGGCACGGTCGAAGACGTCGATCAGCCGTGGCGGGTCACGTTTGCGTTGCAGTCGAAATCCGATCCTTCGCTGCTCGTCGACGCACGCGATTATTGGCTCGCCCCATCCGAGGTCATGGATCGTCTCGGACATCAAGCCGAGACCACATTGCTGGCCGGATTGTTGACGGTCACCAAACTGGTCACGCCCTGGTCCGACCTGCTCGACGTGGTGGCACCGACCGAAGGCACACTCGACGGCCACGACCTCGACGCGTTCCTCGATCAACTCGATGCGCTCGAGGCGGCCGACATCGATGTTCGGTGGCCATCTGAGTTGGTTGCACCCAAGATCAAACGGCAGCTCGTGTTGTCGGCTGGATCCCCGAGCAGTGGTCTGCCGTCGGCGCTGAATCTCGAAACCCTGCTCGATGTCGATTGGGAGTTCCTGCTCGAAGGCGTGCCGCTCACGCAACAAGAGCTCGAGATCCTGGCCGAGGCCAAACGGTCGGTCGTATCGCTGCGCGGTCGTTGGGTTCGACTCGACAGAGAAACCGTTCGCAAACTGCGCGCCCCGGCGCCCACAATCAGTGTGACCACCGCTCTGGCTGCAGCACTGGGAGCCGACGTCGATCTCGCCAACGATCCACAAGCGATCGAACTCGGTCTCGACGGCGATGAAGAAATCACGATTCGGGTCGTCGGAGCGCTCGACGAACTGGTCATGCGGCTCGAGACACTCACCGGTGAACGACATGCCACCGAACCAGACACCTTGCGCGCCGAGCTACGCCACTATCAAAAGCGGGGCCTGGCCTGGATGGTCGACCTGTGCCAACTCGGGTTCGGAGGATGTCTGGCCGACGATATGGGGCTCGGCAAGACCATCCAGGTGCTGGCGTTGCATGCGACCAGACGGGGCGTCGCCAGTGACACCGACTCGTCGCCTGGTCCAACTCTCGTTATCTGTCCGACGTCGCTCATGAACAATTGGGCTCGTGAGGCCAAACGGTTCGTGCCAGACTTCCCTGTCCAGATTTTTCACGGTGCTAATCGATCGCTCGATGCGTTGACCGATGACTCGATCGTCGTGACCAGCTACGGCGTGGTGCGCAGCGAGACCGAGCAGCTCGGCGCCGTCGAATGGGATCTCGTGATAGCCGACGAAGCCCAGCACGCAAAGAATCCCCGATCGCGAACGGCCAAGGCCATCCGCCAGATCAACCACGGAGTGCGCATTGCGCTGACCGGCACGCCAGTCGAGAACAACCTGAGCGAGTTGTGGTCGATCATCGACTGGTCGGTTCCCGGACTACTCGGACCCCTCGAGACCTTTCGCCGCACGATGGCGCTGCCCATCGAACGCGACGGTGACAGCAAGGCCACCGAAAGACTGCAACGCCTCGTGCAACCGTTCTTGTTGCGACGCACCAAAACCGACGAGGGCATTGCGCCAGAACTGCCCGACAAGATCGAACGCGATGTCATAGTGCCGCTGTCCGACGAGCAGGTCACCCTGTACAAGGCCACCACCGAGCAGGTGCTGGCCGAGGTCGCCGGAGCTGAAGGTATCGATCGTCGTGGGCTGATCTTGAAACTGCTCACAGGACTCAAACAGATCACGAATCACCCGGCGCAGTTTCTGGGTGAAGATGGACCGCTCGACGCTCGTTCCGGAAAACTCGACGCCCTCGACGACCTGTTGGCCACGGCTCGCGCGGCGGGCGAATCCACGCTGATCTTCAGTCAGTACGTCGCCATGGCCAATCTGATCGTCGAGCACCAACGAATCCGGGGTCAACGTATCGCCGTGCTCCATGGTGGTCTGTCGGTCAAAGCCCGCCAAGCGCTCGTCGACCAATTCCAGGCCTGCGAACTGCAGGTGCTGGTGCTGTCACTCAAGGCTGGCGGCACGGGGCTGAACCTGACCGCCGCCACCAACGTCGTGCACTACGACCGGTGGTGGAACCCGGCCGTCGAAGATCAGGCAACGGATCGGGCGTATCGAATCGGGCAGACCAAGGCGGTCACCGTGCACCGGATCATCACCGAAGGCACCGTCGAAGATCGCGTTGCCGATCTGCTGACCGCCAAACGCAAGTTGGCGGCGTCGGTCACCGGCGGCGGCGAGAGCTGGATCGGCGACCTCGACGACAACGATCTTGCCGAGCTCGTCGAGCTCGCCGCCTCATGAGTACCGCCAGGCAGGACCGCATCTGATGGCCAAGATCCGCAAGTTCGGCAACACCTGGTGGGGCAAAGCATGGCTCGACGCGCTCGAGCAGCGTGCACTCGTCGATCCGAATCGGCTGCCCCGAGGGCGCACCTACGCACGCCAGGACCGGGTGCGAGATGTTGAGCTGTCACCGGGCCAGTTACGTGCGCGGGTTTGGGGTAGCCGCGACGATCCGTATACCAGCACGCTCTCCATGCGGGTGCTCACCAGCCAACAATGGGACACCGTGCTCGACCTGGCGATGAACAAGGCCAGCAATGTCGCTGCATTGTTGGCTGGCGAAGTCCCCAGTGCGATTGGTGATCATGTGCTGCCCGATCGCGGAGACCTCGGCCCCGAGTGCTCGTGCCCCGATTGGGCCGAACCGTGCAAGCACGTTGCTGCACTTTGTTACGTCGCCGCCGACATGTTCGATGCGGATCCCTTCGCATTGCTCACGCTCCGAGGCCGTGGTCGCGATGCGGTGCTGACCGAAGTCCGCGCCCGGCGAAGCAAACGCCTCGGTGTCGACCTGAGTCCGTCGAGCGATCAACCCCGCGGCGCCGACCCCACCATCTCTGCCGCCCAGGCATTTCGACGCGTCCCGATACCACTTCAGCAATCTGCCCCGCTACCGCCGCATCCCGTAGGCCTGGTTCAACTTGCGGTCGCTCCAGGAGCCGACGCCGGCATCGACCTTCACGACCTCACCGAGCTCGTCGGCGATGCGGCCGAGCGCGCGTGGTCGATGCTCGCCCGAGGTACCGACAGCGGCTTGAGCCTCAGCGTTGGTGCCGACGTCGTGCGACGAGCCGCCCGGGGCGACGTCGCACAGATTGCCGCAGCAACCGGACTCGACCCAAGTGAGCTGCAGGCCGCAGTGACGGCCTGGCGCATCGGTGGGATCGCCGGCTTCACGGCTCATTCGGCCAAGCCCGATGTCGACGCCGAGGCGCTGACTCGCGGTGAGCGCACCCTGGGCAGTGGGGCCCGGGTTCGCGGTAACACTGTCAGCTCCGGTTCCATACAGCTTCGCCTCGACGCCGATGGAAGTTGGTGGCGGTTCACCGCCGACAACGATCTGGGCTGGATACTCGCCGAAGGACCAGCCGAAGACCCCGAGGATCTGATGTAGCTCTGCTGCGCCACTGCACCCAATCTGCAGGCAGCGACACGTTCGACGTGTCTGGTGGCGCGGGTGCATCGGCTACTACGTTCGGGTTATGGATACTTCTACCCATCTCGATGCGCGTGGGCTCACGCTCACCACGAGTAGCGGCGACGCGGCTGCAGCATTCGATGCTGCTGTCGCCGACTACCTCGACTACAGATCGTCGGCTTTCGGTCAAGTCAAGGCGGCCATCACTGCGGACCCCGAGTTCGTCATGGCGCTGTGCTTCCGGGCGTGCTTCTTCCAGATGATGGAAACCACGGGCGTCCGGCCGAAGGTGCAGGGATGGCTCGACGACATCCAACCGCTGCTCGGCGATGTGACCGAGCGCGAGCGAGCCCATGTGCGCGCCGTGCAGGCATGGGTCGACGGCGACATCATCGGGGCAACGGCCACTTGGGAGCTCATCCTGGCGGAACATCCGCACGACATCATTGCGTTGAAGCTGCATCACTACCTGACTTTCTGGACCGGCCGCACCCAGGCATTGCGCGCCGTGACCGCTGCGGTGCTGCCGGCTTGGGATGCGACCATGCCGGGGTATGCCAGCGTGCTGGGCATGCACGCCTTCGCCCTCGAGGAAACCGGAAACCACATCGGCGCCGAAGCTATCGGTCGCGAAGCCGTCGAACGCAACCCCGATGACCTGTGGGCCATCCACTCGGTCGCCCATGTGCTCGAGACGCAGGGGCGGTCGGCCGAAGGTGTGGAATGGCTCGACTATCCGTCCGATGCGTGGGATGACCGCAACCCGTTCCGCAGCCATGTGTGGTGGCACGCCGCGCTCTTCAACGCTGCGCAGGCGAACTTCGACAAGGTGTTGTCGCTCTACGACAACGAGATCAGTTCGGTGAACACCCCACAGAATGTCGACGTGCAAAATTTGGCGTCGCTGCTCGTGCGCCTCGAGCTGCGCGGGGTTGCGATCGGCGATCGGTGGGAGGCACTGGCCGAACACAGTGAATCTCGCAGAGGTGATCATGCAATTGTGTTCAACGACATCCACTGGTGCATGGCCCTGGCTTCCGGCGGGCGACCCCAGGCGGCGACTCGCCACGCTGACCAGATGGCCGAACACGCAGCGACCAACTCGGTGTGGACGGCACACGTGTTTGGTGCGGTTGGCACTGATCTCTGCCGGGGAATCGCCGCGTGGGGCGAGAAGGACTATTCCACCGCAGCCGATCTGTTGTGGCCCATCAAGGATGACCTTGCTCCCATCGGAGGAAGCCACGCGCAGCGCGATGTCTTCCCCCAGATACTCGGCGATGCGCTTCTGCACGCGGGCAGTTTCGCCCGAGCCCGAAGCCTGTTCGCCGAACGCGTGAGCCTGCGACCAACGGCTCGCACCGACTGGCAACACCTGGCGGCAGCCCTCAGCGGACTGGGCGACCTGGCAGGCGCAACCGCAGCAACCAACCACGCAGCCAATGCAACCGAACCCGCAGCCTGAGCCACCTTTCACCGCTCCGCTGGGGCCGCCGTTCGCCGGACACGGTCCCCACAACTCACCCTGCTCTTTGCTCAACGTGCCGGTGCCTGGCATCGACACGTTCGACACCGACACGCTCAGGCGGCGACTATGTCGCCCCGGTCGACTCGCCAGATGAGCTCGGCGCCGACGACCAGTAACAACGTGATCACACCCATACCAGCGAGGGTCTCGCGCAGGCCAATGGCGTCGGCCAGAAGACCGAGCGGATACGACACCAGGCCAAAGGCGCTGAAGCCGAGTCCCAGCAGCGATTGCACCCGCCCGTGATAGTCGTTGCTGCTCAGGCTCAACGCCAGGGTGGCGTTCATCGACTGGAAGCCAGCCGTAGAACCTCCAACGACTACTGCCGCCACAAGTGCCACGTTGAACGTTGGGGCCCAACTGATGAAGATCAGACCGATCGCCAACATCACACCCGACAACAACTGCACTCGCGGGCCCTGAGCCAACACCGTGCGCGCCACTCCGACTCCGGCCAGCAGCCCACCCGCCGCGCCTACCAGCGACAACAGCGCAAACCCCTCTGAACCACGACCGAAGAAGTCTTCGGACACGCTCGGAAGGAAGGCGATATACGGGAATCCGACCATCGTGACCAGAATTGCCAGCGAAACCACAATGCGCAACGACGGAACCGACAGGGCGTAGCGGAAGCCATCGGCCATCTCGACGAGCGGCGCGCGCTGCGGACGGTCGGGGTTCGGCATGCCGCGACCCAGAAACAGGAAGCACAGCACCGCCAACACGCTCAGCCCTGCGCTGAACAGATAGATGCCAGCGAAGCTGAGCCAGGCTATGCCCAGAAAGACACCCGCGAGCGCCGGCCCGATGACTCGATTGCTGTTCATGGAAATCTGCGCCAGCGCAACCGCGTTCGGAATGAGCTTGGGTCCAACGATGTCGATGGTGAACGCCATACGCGCCGGGACCAGGGTGGCGAACGCCATGGCCTGGGCGGCCGACACGACGATCAGCATCCAGAAGCGGGTGATGTCGAGGACCTCGGTGATCCCGAGGGCGGCGTTACTCACGGCGAGGAAGCTCGTCGCGCCGATCAGGATCGGGCGCTTGGGGACCCGGTCGGCCAGCACGCCGCCGATCGGCGTCATGATCAGCGATACGGCACCGAATGCCAATGTGACCAGGCCGAGGGCAGCGTTGGTTCCACCGAGTTCCTTGGCCAGCGCGCCCCGGGCGACGATGCCACTGAAGATCGACAGGTAGTACAGGAACGTGCCGAACCAGATGATCCGGAAGGCCGGAATCGAGAACGATGCCAGCGTGGGCGTGCGAGTCTCGGGCTCGCCATTTGCGTCCGAAGCGGGTTCAGATGATTCCGATGTGTCGAGCGAAGCCAAGATATCGAGACTATGGCGCGCAAATGCTCGATCACCAGATCAACGACAGGATCTGTCAGCGTCAACGCACGCACGGCGCAACCGTGATCGTGATGCACCTATCTCACCGGGCTGCGACGGCGGTGCATTTGGGTCTCTCTGGCTACGTCAGCGTGAGGGTGCCTTCGGCGTCGAGGTTGCCGGTTCGGCCGATGGCTTCTTCGGTGATCATGGCGGTGGCCGCCGCCACGTCGGTTACACGTCCCCAAGTGCGCTCGCCCGCGCCCGTCTGCAGAGCACACAGACCGACTTCGGGGCCCTCGGCGTTGTGCATGACCGTGTACGCCTCGATGGTGACGGGACCGGTGTGCTCTTCGGCCACCGGAGTCGCGGGAATCACGTCGACCTGATCTTGCACGTCTGCCGCCTGGTAGCCCGTGACTGGCGGCTCGGTCGAGTAGAGCCCGATGGCGTGCTTGGTCAGGAAGCCGCCATTGGCGCTCACGAGGCCAACAGATCCCGCATCGCCGCGCAACACGTCGATCATGGTGGCGATCGAGTGTGTCACATAGTTGTTCAACGGACCGCCAGCGAAGGTCAGGCCGCCGGTCTGGGTGAGTTGGCGATCTTCGCCGAAGCCCATGGACTCGGCGCCAACCTGGACAGCCGACGGAAAACACGAGTACAGATCGAGGTGATCGACATCGTCGGGGCCGACGCCAGCGAGCGAGAACAGCTTCTTGGCCGCCTCGGTGATCGCAGGCGAAGAATGCAGGTCGCGCCGATTCGACACCGCGTAGGTGTCGTGGGCATCGGTGCCAGCCCAAGGGAACACCCATTGGTCTCGAGGTACGCCTGCGGCTTCGGCGACTTCGACCGAACACAGCAGGACCGCTGCTGCCTGATCGAGATCCCAGTTCGAATTCATGGCTTTCGTATACGGAAAGCCGACCATGCGATTACCGGGACTCGCTTCGCGAATTTCCGCAGCAGTCATGGGCGTGCGTGACCATGCGAACTGGTTGTCGACGGCAGCCTGGTTGAACTTCTGCCACAGCGTCGCCAAACGATCGCGATGCTCGTCGATGGTCTCGCCACGGGCATGGCGGATGGCCGAGTCGAACAGCGGGTAATAGTGAATGGGCATCTCCATGCCCCGGGATTGTTCGAAGTCGGTCTGCATCGCCACGTCGGCGCCGAAGCGCTCGTCGGGCTCGACGTCCTTCTGCTTGGTGAATGGCACGGTCATCTCGGCGCGGCGCTGACGGCGTCGACTCCAGATCGTCTCGGCACCCACGAAAACTGCGCAGCCCATCTCGCCGGTGCTGATGCGGCTGGCCAGCGAGTTCAGGTACGACTGCGGCGTATTGCCGCCGTTCGCCGACAGCGATGTACGGGCGTTGGAAGCGCCGACTCGCTCTGCGATGAGTCGGGCCGGGTCGCTGTACTTCCAAGCCCCCTGCACCACACCCACGTGATCGAGTTCGGTCAGGAGCCCAGGCGCACCTGCGTCGCTGGCGGCGTCGCGAACGACCTGCTCCATCAGGGCCACAGCTTCGAGCGCGTGGCTGAGGTCGTCGGGCTTCTGTAGTGCCTGCGCAACGCCAACAACCACCGGAGTACGTGGATCAATCGTCATACGACAAAGTTACTGCCGCTGCTGCGCCACCCGCTAGCCGAGGTCGCAGACGATGCGGGCGTCGACCTCTACCAGCTGACTGCGGTAGCCGAGATGCTCGACGCCGAGCAGCGTTGCCGATGACACGTCGTGACTCCACCAGGCCGTCACGGCATCCCATGCCTCGAGCAGGTTCTGGTGCCGGCCCACCACATAGATCATGACAAGCACGCGTGGCCGGCGGTGTTCGGCGTTGTGATCGTTCGCGATCACGCCATGTCACGACTGTGCCAGAAGCAGTCTCCCCACAGCTCCCCCTACCATCGTCTGCGAATGGGTGACCGGGCAGACATTCTGACAAATGGTTTGACAGGCGCTGCGATCGGGGTGCTTCAGCTCGGGGTGACCATCTCGCTGGCTGCGCTCATCTTTTCGGGGCCACTCGGTGCGGGAGCCGGTCGAGCCGCCGCAGGGTTCGTGCTCGGCACTGCGATCGTCAGCTTGCTCGTCGGTAGCACCAGCAGGCTCCAAGTCGTGACGGCGGGAGCGCAGGACACCGCCGCGGTTCTGGTGGCTGCCGTGGCCAGCGCGATTGTGGCCACACCTGGACTGCGTGACGGCGAGATGCTCTCGACCGTCGTGGTCATGATTGCGATTGCCGGTGTCGCCACCGGCATGGTCTTCTGGTTGATCGGTCGCTTCGGCCTGACGTCCTTCGTGCGCTTTCTCCCCTACCCGGTCATCAGCGGGTTCACGGCGGGTACGGGTTGGCTGCTGTTGCGCGGTGGCGTCCAGGTCATGCACGGTCGCCCCATCACCAGCGACTTCTTCCGCGACATCTTCTCGTGGTCCGAACTCAAGTTCCTCCTGCCTGGGATCGCGCTTGCGCTGACCATCTTGTTGGTCTTGTCGGTCCGACGCATGCCCAACGTGCTGGTGAGCGTCGCCATGTTGAGCGCGACACTGTTGTTCCACATCGTTGGCCGCTCCGCTTCCTCGTTCAGCGTGCTCGAAGCCGAGGGCTGGTTCATTGGACCGTTCGAATCAGACAGCGGTTGGTCACCAATTGGACCAGACGACCTTCGCAACACCGACTGGTCCGTACTACTCGACAACAGTGTCCTGATCGCAGCGGTCGTTGCGGTCTCTGTCGTTGGGATATTGCTCAATCTGAGTGGGCTCGAAGGCGATCGCGACGCCAACATCGATATGAATCATGAGATTCGGTCGGCTGGGCTTGCCAACTTGGCTGTCGGCGCGACTGGCGGGCTGATTGGATATCACCTGCTCGGCGACACTCTGCTCGGGCGACAGATCGGAGGTCGGGGTCGATCGGTACCGATCGTCATCGCCGCCATGGCAGGAGTGATCTTCGTGATCGGCCCCGACCTGATCGCACAGGTACCCCGGGCCGTCGCCGGAGGGGTGCTCGCCGGACTGGGCGTTTCGATGCTGGCGGCGTGGGCGCGACAGGCGCTGCCGAGAATGAACCGAGGCGACCAGTTACTGAGCTCGTTCATCCTGGTCACCATCGCCGTGCTCGGTGTGCTCACGGGCGTGGGCGCAGGAGTAGTGGTCGCCGCTGCAGTATTCATCGTGAAATACAGCCGCACGAACCCTGTGCGCCATGTCATCGACGCCGCCGGACGTAGTCGAGTCGATCGCCGCCACCACGACCAGATGCTGTTGTCGTCGTCACCGCAGACCATCGTGGCGTTCGAGCTTCAGGGGTATCTGTTCTTCGGCTCGATCACCGGGCTGCGCCGCCAGATCGATGCCCACCTGGACGAATCGACCACCGACTATCTCATTCTCGACTTTGCGCGCGTGACCGGTATCGATTCGACCGCCGCAGGTGGCGTCGCCGCCATCGCAACCGCGCTCGACGACCGCAATATCGCGATGCTCTGGAGCGGGCTCCAACCCCACGTGGCCACCGAGCTGAGCGCTGGCACCCAGCCGGTCGCTCACGTCGCGTCCGACCTCGATCACGCGATTGCCTGGTGCGAAGACCTCGTGCTGGCCAATGCGAACATCGACGTCGGCACCGATCCGCCCAGCATCGATCCCTTCAGCCCCGACATCATGCGCGCCCTCGACCTGCCGACGATCGAGCTCGATGCGGGCACCACGCTGATCTCGACCGGCGACGCCGACCACGACATCTACTTCGTCGAGTCCGGCACGCTCACCGCATGGCTACATCGCGACGATGGCCAGCCGATCCGCATTCGCCAGATGCTGCCCGGCGCAGTACTGGGCGAGATCGCCTTCGTAACCGGCGCACCCCGGACCGCGACCGTGCGCGCCGATACGCCCGTCGTCGTCCAGGTATTGCGGCGCGACCGATTCGACGAGATAGCGGTGTCGAATCCCGAAGTCGCCCTAGCGGTGCAACAGGAACTACTACGTCGGATCGGGGCCCGACTGGCTTCGTCGTCTGCAATGGTTCGCGACCTGCTCGAGTAGCTAGTGTTCGGTCATGAACCAACGAATCGTCGTGACGGGAGCCGGCCGCGGTATTGGGCTCGGCATCGCCAAAAAGCTCATCGCCGAGGGCCACGAGGTGTGGGGAACCGCTCGTAATCCCGACAGCGCGACCGAACTCGCCGAAGCCGGGGCCGCGGGTGTGCTCACGCTCGATGTTGGTGACACCGACTCCATCGAAGGCTTCGCTCGCGATCTCGCGGCTCGAGTCGATTCGATCGATACGTTGATCAACAACGCTGGGATGACGTCGGCGGATCTCGGTGTAGATCGACGAGCGCAAGGTCCGCTGAGCACCACCAAAGAGGTCGTGCTGCGACAGATCGAAGTCAACGCCGTTGGCCCCATGTTGGTCACGCAGGCGTTGCGTCCGCTGTTGGGTAATGGAACCAACCCGGTGGTACTGAACATTTCGTCACAGCTCGGCTCGATGGTTGTTGGTGCCCAGATGCCGTTCGACGTCGGCTACAACGCGTCGAAGGCGGTGGTGAACATGTTGACCGTCATGTCCGCAACCGCGGACAAGGATGTGGCCTATGTGGCGATCCATCCGGGCTGGGTACAAAGCGACATGGGCGGACCAAAAGCAGCGATCAGCGTCGACGAATCCGCCGAAGGCATCGTGAACACACTCCACGGTCTGACCCAAGCCGACAGCGGTCGTTTCGTCAAGCTCGACGGCACCGATCACCCCTGGTAATCATGATCGACATCACGATCGGCGCAAACGCCGCCGTATGAAAACACGAAGTGCCTCTGAGTTGGACTCAGAGGCACTTCGGTGTGTCGTGACGACACCTTGGCGGAAGGTATGGGATTTGAACCCATGGATACGTTGCCGCATCAACGGTGTTCGAGACCGTCCCTTTCGTCCGCTCAGGCAACCTTCCGTCGGCAAGGGTAGCGGTTTCGATCGATGTTCCGCATGGAAAATTCGCCGAGCAGCGCTCCTCGAAGCGTGCCCTGGAATCAACGAAGTTGCGCTCCTGCTGAGGACTTTGGACTCGGGCGCAAGCTGAACCGTGGCCCAACGGCGGGTGAGCCTCGACCCTGCGGGATGCTTACGAACAAGAGCGGGACCAAGAGCCTGGGGGCGTAGGAGCGTAACGCCCCCGGCGCGGCCTCAACGCACGGGCGGAGAAGCGGTAGTCACCTTCGCTGGCGATCGCCTGCTCGCCCGCGTTGCGGCGGGTTACACCGCTGCTCATCGAGCATTTGTAGGTCGCCAGCACCACAGAATTTGCCCGCAGAGACGTTGGAATCATCTTCGGTGCGGCCTCTCAGAATGGCATGACGAAACCCGATGGAGTGCCATGACGCGCAAGCCACAGACATGAGGATGGAATCGCTCTTCGATCAGGTCGTGGGCGAATCAACACCAGCCCGGGCCGAGGTCGGGACCACCGGCGCCCGTTTCGGTTGTGGGGCGCGCGCCGAGCGTGAGCGCAACGCGTGTTCGCTGTACCTGTGGCTTCTCGGGCCCACGACCGAGCAACTCGCCACGAACTGCCCGTGTCGGCCCGAATGACCCGATCGCCATCCTCGGAGCACCAGCCAATGGGGTCCTGGAACCGTCAGCGGTTCGGCTTGACTGCGGCGCTCGCTCCCGGCCCGAACGGAGTGGTGAAACGCAGCCTCAGCTGATCCAGCCCTTGACCTTCTCTATGGTTTCGAGGCGGTCGGGGCCGACGGGGTTGATCGACAGGCGGGTCACGCCGGACTCTTTGTAGGCCATGATGCGGTCGCGCACCCATCCTTCGTCGCCGACCATGGCGGTCGCTTTCAGGAACTCGTCGGGCACCGCGGCTTCGGCCGAGTCTTTCTGGCCGCTCAGGTACAGGTCTTGGATCTGCTCGGCTTCGTCGTCGTAGCCGTACTTGCGGAAGATGTTGTTGTAGAAATTCTTGCCTTTGGCACCCATGCCACCCACGTAGAGCGCAGTCATCATGCGGCCACCGTCGCGTATCTTGGTGGCGGTGTCGTCGTCGCAGAACGCCAGGCTGCCGCCAGCCACGACCTCGAGCGGTGCACGTCCGTCTTCACGCTTGCGCATACCTGCAGCCAGATCGTCGCCCCATACCTGCTTGGCGCGATCGGGGTGATAGAAGACCGGCAGCCAGCCGTCGGCGAGTTCGGCGGTGAGCTCCACATTCTTGGGACCGAGGCTGGCGATGTAGATGGGGATGTCCTCACGCACTGGGTGGTTGATGAGCTTGAGCGGCTTGCCCAACCCCGTGCCTTGGTCGTGCGGGAGCGGCAGCGGATACATCGGGCCGTCGGCCTCGACCCGTTCGCGGCGCCATACCTTGCGGCAGATGTCGATGGTCTCGCGGGTGGCTTGCAGTGGGCGCTTGTACGGCACACCATGCCAACCTTCGATGACCTGGGGCCCCGATGCGCCCAGGCCCAGGGTGAAGCGTCCGCCCGATACCGCGTCGAGGCCGGCCGCGGTCATGGCGACCAGCGTCGGCGTACGGCTGTACAGCGGCAAGATGCCAGACGCCAGCTCAACGGTTTCGGTCTTGGCTGCCAGGTAGCCCAGGATCGAGACGGCGTCGAAGCTGTACAGCTCGGCCACCCAGATCATGTCGATACCGGCTCGCTCCAGGTCCGCAGCGTCGTTGGCGGCCTGCACCGGGTCGCCCATGTAGTTCAGTGACATCGAAAGCTTCATGACGCCATGGTGGCACGCAGCAACAGTCCGGCCGTAGCCGGCATCGACGCGACGCAGCCCAGCGCCTCGCAACGAGACACCGGGCTGCATACTTTTTGATCGGGCCGTGTGCGCTTGCGGCGCACGGTGCCGTAGGGCGGACTACCCGGCTTCGGAGTGGGTGACGGGCTCTTCGCCCATCCATTCGCGCAGGGTGTTCTTGAGCTTGGTCTGCTGGATGAAGATGTCGTGCTCGGGACCGGCTTGGCCTGCCTGGGGAGCTTTGAAGTAGAAGCTCAACCATTCCTGCACACCGGATTCGCCGGCGCGCTTGGCCAGGTCCATGAACAGGGCTAGGTCGAGCACGAGCGGTGCGGCCAGGATCGAGTCACGGCACAGGAAGTTGATCTTGATCTGCATCGGGTAGCCGAGCCAGCCGAAGATGTCGATGTTGTCCCAGCCCTCTTTGTCATCGCCTCGTGGGGGGTAGTAGTCGATGCGGACCTTGTGGTCGATCTCGCCGTACAAGCTGGGGTAGAGCTCGGGCTGCAGGATCGTGCCGAGCACGCCCAGCTTGGAGACTTCCTTGGTCATGAAGTTCTCGGGAGCGTCGAGCACCTCGCCGTCGCGGTTGCCCAAGATGTTGGTCGAGTACCAACCGCGAACGCCGAGCATGCGGGACTTGAGTCCTGGGCTGATGAGGGTCTTCATGAGCGTCTGGCCGGTCTTGAAGTCCTTGCCGCAGATCGGCACACCTTCGCGTTCTGCCAGTTGCACGATGCATGGCAGGTCGAGCGTCAGGTTGGGCGCACCGTTTGCGAATGGCACGCCGCTCATGATCGCGGCGTAGGCGTAGATCTGGCTCGGCGCGATGTTGTCGTCGTTGTTGCGTAGGCCTTCTTCGAAGGACTCGATCGTGTCATGAACCGCCGAGGCTTCTTGGTAGGCCTCGGTCGATGCACACCAGACGATCACGACACGCTCGCACTCGTTCTCGGTGCGAAAGCGTTCGATATCAGCCATGAGTGCTTCGGCCTGCTCGAACTTGTTGGTCTGCTCCTTGACGCGCACTGCGCCTTCGAGACGTGACACCCAGCGCTGTTCGAACACGGCGTCCATAGCGACGATGCTCTCGAGCTCACCCGACATTGCGGCCAGGTCGGTTTCGGACATGACCCCGGCAGTGCGGGCCGCTTCGTACATGTTCGGCGAAATGGGATCCCAACCGCCGAAGACAATGTCGTCGAGACCGGCGAGGGGGACAAAGTCCTTGATCTGGGGATTGCGATTCTCTTCGCGTTTACCCAAACGAATATGTGCCATCTGCGTAACCGAACCTATAGGAGCAACACCTTCGTTGCGAGCCTGCATGACACCGGCGATCAGGGTGGATGCCACGGCGCCCATACCGGGCATGAGGAGGCCGAGGCGGCCCGAGGCGGCAGGAATGTTCCGAGGAGAGGTCATGTGCCAAAGAATAAGGGACCGTTTTCCTACAGAAGTATCAGTTAAGCATCACTTCACTTAACATGGGCGACGATGAAGCTCGCAAACGTCACCACCAGCCAGCTCGAGTATCTGGTTGCAGCCGTCGACGAGACCAGCTGGAAGGCAGCTGCAGCCCAAGTGGGTGTTTCGCCGTCGGCACTGTCGCAGGGTATTGGTGAGCTCGAGCGAAGGTTGGGCGTTCGCCTGTTCGACAAGCAGGGGCGACGCCGACTGCCCACCGCCGAAGGCGAGGCTGCGGTGATGCACGCCACCCGCATCCTGGCCGAGATGCGAGAGCTGAGCCGATGGGCCGAAGAGGCTCGCGGCGGTGGCACGGGCCAGCTCTCGATCGGCATGATCGACACCGCGGCCATCCATCACTTCGGTGACACGCTGGCGAACTTTCGACGCGAGCATCCGGCGCTGAAGGTCCGGCTGCTCGTGCAGCCCTCGAACATTCTGCTGGAGTACCTGCGCGCAGGCGAGGTCGATGCCATCGTATGTGTCGATCCCGATCCCGACGAACGTTTTGCGCGGGAGCCGTTGATCGGAGAGCCCCTCCACGCCTACGCTCCGCCGGACACACGGGTCGGTCCGCCAGCAACGTGGGGGCCGTGGGTCAGCTTCCCCGAGGCATCGCGAAGTCGTTCGCTGGCGGCTCGCCGCCTGCGAAGCAAGGGCATCCCCTTCGAGGTCGTGGCCGAAAGCTCGCAGCCGGCGGTGCTCAAGGAAATGGTGCGCTTGGGCATGGGATGGACGGTGCTTGCGCCGGTCGACGCCGAAAGCCAGCCCCACGCATTGACCCGCGCATCCGACGAACCCATCGCCGAGCGAACGCTGACACTCGTTCGCCGTGCCGACCGTGAACCCAACACCGCACTGGGCCACCTTCTAGACCAACTACGAGCCACCGCCGCCGCCTCGGCCTCACCAACTGCAAAGAGCCAAACGCCAGAGCGACGAACGTCGCCCCAAGCGGAGCGGAGCAACCCACTGTCACAGTGAGTAAGTAGTCTTTGTCCCTGATGCATGGAATGCACCCTCATATGGTCATCGGCCGCGACAAAGACGGCGTCAAGGGCAAGTCCCTGGACCGTTCGACCGTGCGTCGTGTGTACGCCTACGCCGGTCGTTATCGCGGCATGCTCATCGGCTTCGTCGCCACGTTGTTGGTCTCGTCACTGCTCAGCATCGTTCCTGCGTTGCTCGTGCGCCAGATCATCGACGACGCCATCCCGTCGAGCGACCGCGGCCAGGTCAACACGCTGGCGTTGATCATGATCGGTCTCGCCTTGGCCAGCGGCGTGATCTCGTTGTTCGAGCGCTGGTTCTCGGCCCGCATCGGCGAGAGCCTGATCTTTGACCTGCGCGTGCAGTTGTTCGACCATGTGCAGCGCATGCCGATCAGTTTCTTCACCCGCACCCAGACCGGCGCGTTGATCAGCCGCATGAACAACGATGTCATCGGAGCCCAGCGAGCACTTACCGGAACGCTGGGGCAGGTCATCTCGAACATCATCGTGCTGGTGACAACCCTGGTCGCCATGTTCATTCTCGAGTGGCGGCTGCCGCTGCTGGCACTGGGCTTGTTGCCGTTCTTCTTGTTGCCCACCAAGCGGGTCGGCCGGATCCTGCAGGGGCTGACGCGCGAACAGATGGAACACAACGCGGCCATGAACACCACCATGACCGAGCGACTCAATGTCGCTGGCGCCATGGTCGTCAAGCTCTTCGGTCGCCATGACGACGAACGTGATGGGTTCGGCGCCCGCGCCGGAGCCGTTCGTGACCTGGGCATACGCAGCGCAATGTACGGCCGGGGTTTCACCATTGGGCTCACCATCGTCGGCGCGCTGGGCACCGCGATCATCTACTGGGTTGGTGGGCGCTTGGCCATCAGCGGTTCCATCAGCGTCGGCACCGTCGTCGCCATGGGCCTCTATGTCACCCGCATCTACTTGCCACTCACCGGTCTGACCAACGCACGGGTCGACATCATGACCGCAATGGTCAGTTTCGAGCGAGTGTTCGAAGTGCTCGACACGCACAACCCCATCACCGACGCACCCGACGCCATCGAGTTGTCGTCCCCCACGGGGCGTATCGTGGCTTCGGAGCTGACCTTCTCCTATCCAACCGACAGCAATGCTCCCGCATCTCTCGAGATCGGCGGGTCGGCTTCCACATCGCCGGCGACAGCACCGTCGGACAACCCGCTGGTGTTGCGCGACATCGACTTCACCATCGAACCCGGACAGACCATTGCGCTGGTTGGCCCATCAGGCGCAGGCAAGTCCACGCTCATCTCTCTGATTCCTCGGCTGTACGACGTCACCACCGGCTCGCTCAGCGTCGACGGCCACGATGTCCGCTCGCTGACCCAGGCATCACTGCGAGCAGCCATCGGGGTCGTGAGCCAAGACCCTCATCTGTTCCACGACAGCGTGGGCGCCAATCTGCGATATGCCCGACCAACTGCGTCCGACGACGAGATCCGCGAAGCATGCCGGGCGGCACAGATCCTGGGTGTCATCGACGCCTTGCCCGATGGTCTCGACACTGTCGTCGGCGAACGTGGCTACCGCCTGTCCGGCGGTGAGAAGCAACGCCTGTCCATCGCCCGCATGTTGCTGAAAGACCCCGCAGTGGTTGTCCTCGACGAAGCAACCAGCCACCTCGATTCCGAGAACGAGTCGCTGGTGCAGCAAGCGTTGGCCACCGCACTCGACGGCCGCACTGCGATCGTGATTGCACACCGCCTGTCCACGATCACCGCAGCCGACGTGATCCTCGTCCTCGAAAATGGCCAGATCATCGAGCGTGGCGTCCACGCCGATCTGCTCGCCAGCGGTGGTCTCTACAGCGAGCTCTATCAGACCCTCATCCGAGGCGAAGCTGCACCCGCATGACCGACAACGCGCTGTTCGACGCGGTCGAGACGCTCACCGTTGGACAGGTGAACCGGCGGGTCAGCGAGGCCATGCGCCGGTCCTTCGCCAAAGATGTGTGGGTTCAGGGTCAGATACGAAACTTGAGCCGCTCTGGCCGAGGCCACGTGTACTTCGACCTGTGTGATCCAACACCGTCCGGGGCTCAGCCCAAGGCATCCATCGCCGTCACATTGTTCGACTCGAATCGCCAGATCGTCAATCGCATTCTCACCCGCACCGGTAACACGGTGCGGATCGACGACGGGGTCGAAGTCCGCATCAGGGCTTCGGTCGAGATCTACATGCCGCGTGGCCAGCTGCAGTTGAACATGAGCTCGATCGATCCCGAGTTCACGCTCGGCCGTTTGGGAGCCGACCGCGATCAACTGCTGCGCGAGCTCAAAGCCGAACAGCTGCTCGATGCCAACAAACAGATTCCGATTCCCATGGTGCCGCTGCGAGTGGCACTGGTGACCAGCCATGGCAGCGCCGCTCATGCTGACTTCCTGCAGCAGCTCGCAGCATCGGGTTATGCATTCCAGGTCACCACGTTGTCGGCACGAGTCCAGGGCGAGTTCGCTCCCGAAGAAATAGCACAGATGATTGCTTCTGGCGCCGACCTCGACGTCGACGTAGTTGCCGTGGTGCGTGGCGGTGGAGCTCGCACCGACCTGGCGGCATTCGACACTGCGCCGGTCGCACGTGCCGTTGCCATGTCGAACGTGCCGGTGGTGTGTGGGATCGGCCACGAGATCGACACCTCGGTCGCCGATCTCGTGGCGAGCGAATCGCTGAAGACACCCACCGCCTGCGCTCAGTTCTTGATCGATCGGGTGAGCGACTTCGACTTCGCTCTCACCGAACGCGCCGCCCGATTGGCTGCGGTGGCTTCGACATTGCCGCAGGATCAAGACAAGCTCGTCGATGAACGAGCAGCACTGCTGTGCCATCGCGTGGATCAAACTCTGCAAGCAGCCTCGGCGGCCAATTCGATGGCTGCGTCTGGTGTCGAGCGGCGTGTCCATCGAGCTATTGCCCGCAGCGAGCAGCGTCTGGCCACGATCCAAGGTCATGTGGTCGCCCAATCGTCAGGTGCTCTTGCCACTGCATTGCGACGATGCAGCGAGCGCGAGTTCTTGCTCGCGCAGCGGCCAGCACGTGCGCTGCACGAGCAGACATCGCGCCTGGCTCTGCTCGAAGCAAAACTCAGCGCAGTCGACCCGAAACAGGCACTGCAGCGTGGATACAGCATCACCACCACCACCGATGGTCGACTGGTGCGCCAAGCCGATCACGTCAGCTTGGGAACCGAGCTCGTCACTCACCTCGCGCACGGCACGGTCACCAGCACCGTGACCAGCGCCTCCGCATCCATCGATCAGGAAACCCATGACTGACCCCGACTCCACGAGCAGCGATGAGATCGGCTACGCCGATGCCGTTGCCGAACTCGACGAAATCCTCGAACGCCTCGACGACGACGGCATCGATATCGATGTGCTGTCTGGCTTGGTCGAGCGGGCGGCGCGCTTGATCACCATCTGCCGAGGTCGCATCTCAGCCGCCCAACAGCAGGTCTCAAGCATCGTCGAGACGCTTGAGAGCGAGCGACCAACGTAACGAGCATTTACTCACCCCCGGATACGCCAGTACTGGTGCAATTGACTGCTGTCCGTCAGCGCAATTGCTTCTATCGACGCCCCGCCTGCAATCTTTGATTTCGCCAAGCAGATGTCGCCACTGCAGATCACTGCCACACCCTAAAATTGGGTAGGACTTTCGTGGGCAGTTCGACCCAAGCAAGGTGACTGTACGGTCGAGCCATGCGACGTTAGTCTAACGTTACGAGGATTGCTCGAGATGAGCTCGCCGAGGACTAGCAGATAGGAACGGTAGTGACCGAGGTTCTGGGCCGAGAATTGAACCCAAACCCACCACTCGGGCAGCCCGGTGGGCAGATGCCTGCGGAAACGGCAGCTGCGCTTCGTTGGTTGCGTGCTGGCCTGAGCGAAGAGACGATGCGGCTCGAGTTGCCGCCAGACATTCGCTCGACCATCTCCCCCGTCATCACTGCGTTGCGTTGGGGTGCGCTTCTCTACGGCATGGTTTCGGCCAGTGCCGCTGCCAGCGCCGGCGAGATCAGTGTGGTCGTTACCTTGGCGATTGCACTGTTTCTGACGGTCTGGCGTACGTTCCGTCCGCTACGCCTGGCCTGGCAAGAATTGACCGACCGCACCCTGCCCATCTTCGATGGCGCCGTCATCGGCGGCGCAGTCGGCATCAGCGGCGGTATCGATAGTGCGTTCATCTACTGCCTGTTGGTGGCCGTGGCAGTCGCTGCCTTTGGCTGGGGCCTGCGCAGTGGTCTGCTGACCGTGGTTGCTGGACTGCTCGCCATGGCAGTGGTGTCGGTGGCAACCGGCGGCGGGATGAACATCGACGACATCGGCGGGATTGCCTTCCTGATGGTGCTTGTCAGTGCGGCGGCGCTGATCGGGTTGCTGCGGGACTATTTGATCTCCCGCCAGGCAGAACGCGTGGCCATGACCGGGCGCCTGAACATGCTGACCGAGACCAACGAGATGCTCGGCATCTTGAATCAGGTGGCCCGCACCCTGCCCGAGTCGATGGACATGACCGAGGCAGTCAACGCCACCCAACGCGAGCTTGCAATCCAGTTCCGGGCCTCAACCGTCGGCCTGGTCGTGCGAGACGAAGCAACGCAGCATTGGTTGCCCATGATCGCCGAAGGGTGCCATTTCTTCGAGTCCACACCCACCAGCGAGTTGCCACGACCAATGCAGACGGCATTGCTCGAGATGACCACCACGGTCAATACCGACACCGACGCCGACTTCGTCAATCCGGGCTCCACGTCGGGCTTGTACACCGCGCTTCGCACCCGGGGCAAGGTCATTGGTGTGCTGGCCGTCGAGAACACCCGGCTCAACGACTACGACGAACGCGAAGTCCGAATTCTCGATGGCCTGTCGAGTGCGCTGGCATTGACGATCGACAACGTTCGCTCGTTCGGCCGGCTGCGCACCATCGGCGCCGACCAAGAACGCACCCGCATCGCTCGTGACCTGCACGACCGCCTCGGCCAATGGCTCACCTATATCTCCATGGAGCTCGAGCACATCATCGGCGAGGTTCCCGAATCGACCTCGCTGCAATCGTTGCACGGCACCGTTCAAACCGCGATCGACGAGTTGCGCGAGACCCTGCGTCAACTTCGCACCAAGGTGAGCGACAACGAATCGCTGGCGATGGTGGGCAAGGCAATGGCCGACCGATTCACTCAGCGCACCGGCATTGCGACCAACTTCACCGTGACCAATCCCGACGAGTCGCTGCGAGTCAACATCGAGAACGAATTGCTGCGGATCATGCAAGAATCGCTCAACAATGTCGAAAAGCACGCCAAGCCCAACCATGTCGACATCGTCTATGCCGTTGCCGATGGACACGGCGAGCTGACGATCGTCGACGATGGCAAGGGCTTCGAGACCACCGGAGCCATCCGCGACACTTCCTATGGTCTGATGGGTATGAGAGAGCGAGCCGACGTGATTGGTGCGACACTGAACATCGAGAGCAAACGGGGTGTTGGAACCACCATCAAGGTCCGCGCCACAAACGAACTGAGTGTTTGATGTCTATTCGAATCCTGCTAGCCGACGATCATCAAATCCTACGAGAGGGCATTCGACGCGGTTTCGAGTCCGCTGGTCACGAGATAGTCGGCGAAGCGGCCAACGGCGCCGAGGCTGTTGAACTTGCGCTCGAGCTCAGGCCCGAGATCATCATCATGGACTTATCGATGCCGGTGATGGACGGTGTGACTGCGACCCAGGAGATCTGTTCCCAGTTGCCCGAGACGCAGGTCGTGGTGCTGACCATGCACGACGACGTCAACAAGACACGACAAGCACTCGACGCCGGCGCCAATGGTTATCTGTCGAAGGGCTCGTCGTTCTCCGAAGTCCTCTCGACGGTAGAGGCCGTGGCCGCAGGCGAGACCGGGCTGTCGCCCGAGCTTGCCATCTCGATGCTGCGTGCCGCCCAAGATGCCACGCCCGGCCCCGACGGCCCGCTGCTCAGCGAACGCCAGATCGAGATCCTGCAGGCCATAGCCGACGGCGAAACCACCAAGCAGGTGGCCCGCTCGCTCGGCATTGCTCAGAAGACGGTGCACAATCACCTGAACTCCATCTATCGCCGCCTCGATACCCAGAGCCTGACCCACGCCGTGCTCAGCGCGGTTCGCCTCGGAATAATCAGCCTCGAGTAGCCCTCGGGTATGGCAGTTGACTTCTCGAAGAACGTCTTCGACCTGTTCTCGGGTAAGAAGCGCATCCGGTTGCTACCTACGCTGGCGATCGCGTTTGTCGTGACCGGTTTGGTCGCCGTGCCGCTGACCTACAGAGCGGTCGACAGCCGCAACAACCCGGTTGATCCCGAGGTCGTGCTGGCCCCAGCCGATGCCGCTGTGATCACCGTAGACACCGCCACGACCGAGCGTATGCCGCTCGATATGGCAACCGTCGAGGGATCCATTCTCATCTCCGTATCCGACGCCAGCGCCCAGGCGGTGTCCTTCAGCTTGTTCGCAGCCGACTCAGATCAAGCGATCGTCGAGTCGGTAGACCTCGAGGGTCCCCAGTTCGACCTGATCGTCAGCGAGTCCGGGGGCGGTAGTCCGTTCGATTCCACCATGCTGCAGAACGGCCGATACGAATTGTTCGTGACCATTCGTATGCCGAACGAGGATCAACGCACGGCAGTGGGATTCGAGATCGAGAACCCGTGAGGGCACCGATTGTGGGGTCCGCGGGTCACTTTTGGGTACGCGGGACAATTACCCACCCGGATTCCACGCGTTTGACCCGATACTTAGGGGTTCCACAACGCGCGGCGGTGACGCATGGCTGAAAAGAAAGGGTCCTCGCTGAAAGGACGCTTTCTCGCGGCCGTTTTCACCGTCTTCACCATTGATCGTGCCATCGCGATGGGAGTCGCCGTTGGGCTCACTGCCGCGGTAACCACGCCGCTGGCAATGACTGCCGTCGATGCCCAGCGCGAGGCCGACCGAGTAGCGGCACTTCCTGACAGCATCGAGACATCGTTGGGTGAAGTCGCACTCGCCGACGTCCGGTTCCCCGTACCACCAGCGGCGGGTGATGCACCAGCCGGTGGCTCCGCGGTCGAGTTTGCCCTAGACGCACCCGGAGTCGAAGGCGGCGGTGCAGGTGGCGGCGGCGGTGGCGGCGCAGGTGGATCCGACAGCGACAGCGACGATGGATCCGACAGCGACAGCGACAGCGACGATGGATCCGACAGCGACAGCGACAGCGACAGCGACAGCGACAGCGACGATGGATCCGACAACGGGTCCGGTAACAACGATGGATCAGACGCCGACGGCAACGACAACGGCACAGATGACGGCGGGAACGACAACGGATCAGACGCCGACGGATCAGACAATGGGTCCGGCAACAACGACGACGGATCAGACACCGACGGATCAGACAACGGGTCCGGCAACAACGACAACGGATCAGACGCCGACGGATCAGACAACGGGTCCGACAATAACGACAACGGATCAGACGCCGACGGCAACGACGACGGATCAGACAACGGGTCCGGTAACAACGACGGATCAGACGACGACGGCAACGACGACGGATCAGACGCCGACAGCGACGACACCTCTACTTCTACCGATTCGCAACAACCGGTAGACACGTTCGGTTCTGACCCCGCCCCGACGGCAACTTCTTTGCCTGAAGATGCAGACCCAACTCCTACCCCATTCGCTCTCCAGGTCGCACCTACCGCCACGGCAGTGCCCACCGCTACCGCCACACCCACGGCGACGGGTACCCCCACGCCAACCGCCGCGCCAACAGCAACCGCCACCAGCACACCCACACCAACCGCGACCGCGACCCCCGAATCCACCAGCACCCCCACACCAACCGCGCTCCCCGAATCCACCAGCACACCCACACCAACCGCGCCCCCCGAATCCACCAGCACCCCCACACCAACCGCGCTCCCCGAATCCACCAGCACACCCACACCAACCGCGCCCCCCGAATCAACACCGACACCCACACCGGAATCCACCGCCACACCTACGCCGACACCCACACCGGTACCCGAACCCACTGCCACACCCACGCCCACGGCGACCCCGACACCCAGATCAACCCCCACACCAACTCCAGGGCCCATCGCGACGCCGACACCTTTGCCAGAGCCCACCCTCACCCCCACGCCGGAGCCGACGGCAACTCCGGTTCCAGGACCTACTGCGACACCGACTCCCACACCCACCGCAACACCGGTACCCGAACCCACCGCCACACCGGTACCCGAACCCACCGCCACACCGGTACCTGCACCCACCGCCACACCGGTACCTGCACCCACCGCCACCCCAGTACCTGCACCCACCGCCACCCCAGTACCTGAACCCACCGCCACCCCAGTACCCGAACCCACCGCCACACCCACACCCACCGCAACGCCAGTCCCTGAACCCACCGCAACACCCACACCCACCCCAGTACCCGAACCCACCGCCACACCCACACCCACCGCCACCCCAGTACCTGAACCCACCGCCACACCGGTACCTGAACCCACCGCAACGGCA
>Ga0209187_1000141_pt1 | contig 155413 bp, 116 predicted proteins | sample BantaG_FD_187430 | JGI IMG/M metagenome (GOLD analysis project Ga0209187, IMG submission 187430) | Marine algal microbial communities from Bantry Bay, Ireland - BantryBay_4 metaG (SPAdes) (version 2) | ecosystem: Host-associated > Algae > Red algae > Unclassified | place: Bantry Bay, Ireland...
AAGGGTTACAACGAAGTAACCATGAAACGTAATGAGATTTCAGCAACTGGAGTACTTTACTATCAATTAGATACTGATGAATACTCAGCAACTAAGAAAATGGTTATTATTGAATAATCATTCTTAAATTAATACGACCGATAATTCGGTAAAGAAAAATCGGTTTTTGGGATGGCCTCTCTCCACTGCATGTGGAGGGGGGCTTTTTCATTTCACCCATAACATATTAAATAAAATTATAATATGTTAATTCAATATATCAAATATATGCTATAAAAAGCTAATAAATCATAACATATTACATATTTTTACAATGTGTAATTAATTATTAAAGAATAATTTACACTTTCAATATATTAATTATATAAAAACAACTGAATTTCAGTTTGTTGTGAGAAGAATGTTTGTTCAAGGAGGTCTCATCCCAAAATTTACTTTCGCATAGCCGAATGAAGGTAAATGAGATTAAAACAGAAACGCCGTACAAATAATTTATTTTTTAACTCTTTAAACAGAGACTCTCATGCTAAGTAAAAATATGCTTGTGAATCGTAATGACAGAAGCTGCCACTTTCTGTTAACGAAACACCTTTTGAATCGAGTAAGAATACTCGGTTTTATTTTATTATTGATTTTATGCACATCTGATAAGCTAATTGCTCAATGCGATATAATTTGTTTTGATGTTACTGTTGGATTAGGCGATGATTGCTTAGATACTTTGTCCTTAGATTTACTAGGTACAGATGTTTCTGATTGTGACGGACCCTTTACATTTGAATTATTAGAAGCAGATCAAACTCCACTTGGAACTGATATAATTGATGCTTCTATGATTGGTATGAATTTGGCATATTCGGTCACAGATAGTACTACTGGTAACTCTTGTTGGAAGTTTATATTAATTGAAGATGGAGGAGGGCCATCAATTATCAACTGCCCTGCAGATGATACTTTAGGGTGTTATACTCCTTTAAGTGATGCTCTTCAATTAACCGAAGCCGATGTTACGGATTGCTCCAACTTTATGATAACTTTCAGTGATTCATTAATTTTTAATGATAGTTGCGGAGGTCCTTTCAGATCCGAATTCTTAAGAACTTATTTGGTCGTTGATGATTTTAATAATGTATCTACCTGTACTCAGAGTATATTTTATGAATTACCCACACTTTCAGATGTTGTATTCCCACCGAATTTCACTTCAGATAGTTCATTAATTTGTTCTCCAGACTTAGATACATCAATGGCAGTTACAGGATTTCCTACAATAGATGGAATGCCAATAGTAAATGGTACTTTTTGTAATCTCAACCTTTCCCAATCTGAATTTGTACAACCAACATGCGATGGTGGTTACAAGATATTTAGAACTTTTACAATTACTGATTGGTGTGATTTAATGAATTCAATAGATAGCACTCAAATAATAGAAGTAAAGGATACTATTGGTCCTCTTGTAATAGCACCAGATGATATAACCATTGGAGTTAGCTCTACGGTTTGTGCAGGAAGTATAATATTACCCCCAGCGACCGTATCGGATTTCTGTTCTTCCATCATCAATGTTCAAATGGATGGACCTATGGGTACTGTATTTCAGAACGGAGGTACATTTGATAACCTCCCAATAGGTGATCATATATTTATTTATACAGCGACCGATGACTGTTTAAACGAATCTACTGATACAGTTATAGTGACGGTAGAGGATAATGTAGTCCCAATTGGTCAATGTAATTCTTTTCGCTTTATTCCATTGGGATCTAATGGAATGACAACTTTAAGTGCAGAAAGTTTTGATAATGGAAGTATTGATCAATGCGGACCAGTATGGTTTAAAGTTAAGAGAATGAATCTTCCAAATGGATATGATTGCTTTCCTAATACTAATAGTAATTACCAATTTGATGATGAGATTAAATTTTGCTGCGAAGATTTAGCAAACAATAATATAATGGTCATTCTAAGAATTTATGATAGAGACCCTGGGCCTGGACCTGTAAGTGATGATCTTCTAAATGGTAGATTTAATATTTGCATGGTGGAAGTAGAAGTACAAGATAAATTGGACCCAACAATTATTTGCCCACCAGACTTAACTGTAAGTTGTGAATTTCCGTTTGACGAATCCAACTTGTCAGTTTTTGGAACTGTGTATACTGATCCAAGCCTAAGAGATTCTATTTGTATTGATGATCCTGGTAATCCGTTTAATAGTGGCTTGGTTTGTCAAGGTTTGAATGGACTTGCTTTAGACAATTGCTCAGTCTCAATTAATAGTGATGCTACAGTTTCTATTGACAGTTGTGGAGAAGGAACAGTAGTCAGAACATTTACTGCGACAGATGGAGGAGGAAGGACGAGTATATGTCAGCAAACTATAACTATTGTGAACTTTACACCTTTTACTATTGATGATATTTCATGGCCTCCGAATTATACAACGGATGTATGTGGGGCTAACTTGGATCCAAGTAATTTGCCTGCTCCATTTGATAGACCTATTTTAAGTGATGATATTTGTGACTTAGTAGGAGCTACATTTAGTGATGAGGTATTTACTTATAATCTAGGAAGTGAGACTTGTTTTAAAGTACTAAGAACATGGAAAGTAGTCAATTGGTGCAATGCTACAGTAGATACACTTAATGGGGCAACTATATATCCAAGATGGGAGCATCAACAAATTTTAAAAGTTATTAATACGGTCGCACCAATAATAACCTCATCATGTGATTCTTTAGAAGTTTGTTCTGATGATGATGCCTGTGGACCTGGAAACGTAAGTTTAATTGCGAGTGCTACAGACGATTGTACTGATGTAGATGATTTGGTTTGGTCATATGCAATTGATCAAGATAATAATAACTCATTTGATTTATTTGGTTCTACAAATGATGCAAGTGGATTATACCCAATAGGTACGCATAGAATTCTTTGGACAGTTGAAGATCGATGTGGCAACAAGACAACTTGTGAGAAAATATTTACGGTCTTAGACTGTAAATTACCATCTCCATATTGTCATGATGGTTTGTCCATAAGCTTGATGCCAATGGATGATGATGGTGATGGAATTTTCGATATGGGTATGGTAACTATTTGGGCCTCAGATTTTGATCGTGGAAGTTTTCATGTTTGCGGAAATGCGGTCACTGTATCCTTTTCTAGTGACCCAGCTGATTCTTCTCGAACTTTTACTTGCGATGATGTTGGAATAAATACGGTGCAAATATGGGCAATAGATGAATTTGGTAATGCAGATTTCTGTAGTACACATATTGACATCCAAAACAATAATGATATTCAAAATTGTAGCGCAGACGATCCATGTGAAATTGATGTAGATGTAAGCTCAACTAGTGTTGTTCAGGGATGTAATCCTGTCAGAGCTATTAACGATGCTTCTACCTTTTCGAGCATGAATGTTAATCGTACTTGGACAATATTAAAAGACGACTTTATTACGCCCGCTTCGATTGGGACAGATTACACAGGGTTTGAAAATGGAACCACTCCTACTTCCAATCCGATAAATATTGGTCTAATTCCTACTGGAGCTCCTGGAGGCAATGATGGATTTAACGACCTAGATGCAACAATAGATGAAGGAACTGTAATTGTACAACTAGAATCGTTTGATGACTTAGGATGCGAATTTACCGCTTATCAAAGCCTTATCAACATTACTTGTTCTAATGCTTGTGATGGTTTTGGGTGTGGCCAAATTTTAAATCCTGCTACCGGTGATCCAAGAATTTTAAATGCAGATAATCCATGCTGGTTAAGATTTAGTAATATTAATAGAAAAACAATAAATGGAGAGCGATGGATTTATTTCGCTATTCAATTCGGATCACTGGATGCTATTCCAAATGATGCAGTACTAACATTAACGCAAAATGGAGTTCCGGTTTATACCCAAAGTGGAGTGTCTAATGTTACCGGATGGCATCGATTTACGGATGGTCTTCCTGCAACCGCTGGCACGATGTGGGACCTAAATGTAACATACACATCGGACCTATGTATTAAAAACCTAAGTCAAAACTTTACTGAACCAACTAATCTAATTGGGGGTACAATCTCTGGACGGATTCAAAATGATACAGAAGAAAATGTAGAAGACGTTCAAGTTTATCTTGAAGGTGCCACTTCACAGCCTCTGATGACAAATGAGGAAGGAGAATTTGCTTTCCCGGATATGCCTTTTGGCGGATCATACAGCATCAGACCGTATAAAAATGATGATCATTTAAATGGTATTTCAACTTATGATATAGTTTTAATTCAAAAGCATTTGCTGGGAGTGGCTAGATTAAATTCTCCAGAGAAAATAATTGCTGCAGATATCAATAATTCGAGAACCATCACTGCTTTGGACTTAGTAGAGCTCAGAAGATTAATATTAGGAATTGATACGGAATTTGACAATAATAATTCATGGAGATTTGTAGATGGTAGATATGAGTATCTTGATGTTAATAATCCATTCGCAGAAGTATTTCCTGAGTCTTATTTGATTGATCAGTTTACGACTGACATGCTTAATATTGATTTTACTGGAATTAAGATAGGAGATGTAAATGGTTCTATCCAATTATCTAATCTTAATAATGGAAATCCTCGTAGTGGAGATTTTGAATTGCACCTTAAAGATCAAACCTTAGCTGCAGGAGAAACAGTAGAGATTCCATTTAATATAAACGCAAACACTGAATTTAACGGTCTTCAATTTGTTGTAGAATTTGATCCTAATCAATTGGAATTGGAAGATATTATCCATAATAATTCTAGTGATCTAAATTTTGGTCTTCAATGGAAAAATAGGGGAATTCTGGTTTTCAGTTGGGATGACGTATCCTCCTCATTCAAGGAATCTAATTTATTCAATTTAAAATTTAATGTCAAAACAAATGCAAGATTGAGTGATATATTATCCATTAATGATGCTATTCTACAATCAGAAATTTATTTTGAACAAGATCTAAATACGGATATTAAAAATATCAAATTGGCATTTGATAATATTAATGAGGAAGAGAATGTTTTCCAATTACTTCAAAATAAACCCAATCCATTTTCAAATGAAACAGTCGTTGGATTCTATTTGCCAGAGGCAAATGCGATGAGGTTTAGTATTTACGATATTAATGGAAAAGAAATTTACAATGTAAGTAAAGAATATAGAAGTGGTTATAATGAGATTGTTATTCAAAATGATTTTACTCAATCAACCGGAGTATATTATTACAGAATTCAATCTGAACAATATAGTGCAACCAAGAGGATGATAATAGTAGAATAAAGGTATATGGAGGGTATTTCAACCGATGCCCTCCTTTACTTTTAACTGACCTGAAAATTATTTTTTAAACGAATTAATACTGTCATGTGCAGTATTTAAACCGGTTTGTTATGAAACGAACGAGCGGAACAGAAAAAAACTTTGTTATGGAAATTAAATCCAATTATCAAACTCCAATTACCAATTGGATCAAATGTAGTGGTCTACTACTTGCTACGTTATTTTGCTTTATCAATAGCGAAATGCGTGCCAATTATTTTGAATCAAATGTCAACACAAATGAAATTTCTGGGATAGACCTAGATTGGGATTTTAGTGAAGCTGATGAAAATTTATTTTCAGAAGTTTTTATTTCTTGTGTTGGCTCTGTTCAATTATCTTTGGGGCAATCAGGCTCTGCTACTCTGACCCCAGGTATCTTTCTCTTAGGAGTAGCTCCGCCATACACGAATTATACTGTCGATATTGTAGGGCCGCTAACTGATGTAGTGACATGTAATGAAATTGGAACCACCTTGATGGTTAAAGTGACGGACACAGTTGCGAATAATTCGTGTTGGTCTAGCTTGAATGTCGAAGACAAATTGGCGCCAGTTATTATTTGCAATCCAGATACGTTGCCATGTGGAGTAGATATTGCAAATATCGATTTTGAATCTTTAATAGATTCTTTATCTGATAACTGTGATGACGATATTACCTTGTGGTTTAATCAAGATTTCGAAGATTTTGATTGCGATCCTCAATTTGCAGGAAAGATAATTCGTACTTGGCATGCAATAGATAATTTTGGAAATGAGTCTACTTGTACACAAGAAATTTTCCTTGAAAAAGCGCCAATTGATAGTGTTATGTTTCCAGCGAATGATACTTTGTTTTGCCCTATAGGAAGCACAGAACCGGAAGTTACAGGAGAACCAACTATTAATGGAGAACCCTTGAGTGCGTTTTGCGAACTTATGGCTTTTAATACGGATATGATTATTCCTACTTGTGGTTGTGATTTTAAAATAAAAAGAACATGGACTGTCATGGACTGGTGTACTTTAGAATCTAGAGTTATGGACCAGTTTATTGTTGTAAAAGATAGCATCGGGCCTCAGGTAACTTGCCCATCAGATATGATATTAAATACTGATCCAGGGCAATGCAATGCTAGTTTTATTGTTCCTGCTCCTACAATTACAAGCTCCTGTGGTTGTATTGATAACGATTATAATATTCAAGTCACCTTTGATCCTTTCCAAATTCCAGTTAGTCCGGGAGCAATGGTATCCCTAGATACAGGAGTACATGTACTTACCTATACAGTAACGGATGGCTGTTTCTTGCAAGAAACTTGTACCACCACAATAACGGTAAGAGATAATGAAAGTCCGAATTTGAATTGTTCAAATTTATCAATCAACTTAGATAATAATGGCTTTGCTCAATTATGTATATCTGATATAGATTTTACATATTTTGACAATTGTGCTATTGTAGATACACAGATAAGAAGAATGCCAGATCTTTGTAATAATCCAGTAAATGAAATTTTTGGGGATTGCATTACTTTCTGTTGTGAAGATATTATGGAGACCGTAATGGTTCAAGTACAAGTGACGGATGCTGCAGGAAATATGAATAGTTGTATGGTTCCAATAATAGCGGACTTCAAGCTTACACCCGAAGCAATTACATGTGCAAACGATACGGTAGTTGCAGCTGGCCCAAGCTGCCAAGCATTTATTACATTGGCCGATCCTACAATAGTTTCTGGTTGCCCTGTGGATTTTGAAGCAACAAGAGATGATGGTTTAGAATTAACGGACGCTTATCCGAAAGGATTAACAGTAGTTACATTTTTTGTACCTGGTCCTAATGGACCGATTGTTTCCTGTGAGACTAATGTCACGGTTAACGATTCAACGCCACCAATGATTACCTGTTTACCTACTTTGATAACAGGAACCAATAATGGAGAATGTTCGGCTACCCTAACCTTGCCTGATGCGATTGCTACGGATAATTGTACTGTTGATGTTACTGCAGTTCGTTCGGATGGTCTATCAATTACTGTACCATTTTTAAAAGGGGAAACGACAATTACTTATACAGCTACAGATTGTGGGAATAACATTGTGACTTGTACGAGACTAATAATAGTTGAAGATGACGATTTCCCAACCATCGACTGCCCAGATAATTATGTAGTATCTACTGACCCTGGAGTATGTTTTGCATCTGCAGCATCGGTAAACTTACCGGATCCAGTCACAACTGATAATTGTCCGATGGAAACATTTGTTGGTACTAGAAGTGATGGAGAAGATTTAACAGCGGATTATCCAAAAGGAGAAACCACTATTACTTATGTGGTAACAGATTGTGGAAACAATACGGCGATGTGTAGCTTTACCGTAACTGTTGAAGATCAAGAAAATCCAACAATAACTTGCCCAGATGATATTGATGCCTTTACAAGCCCAGGGGAGTGTACTGCAATTGTAATGCTACCTCCACCTATAGTTGATGATAATTGCCCGGAAGAGACTATAGCTACTTCAAGAAGTGATGGAGCTGCTATGGATGCTCCTTTTATGATTGGTATGACCACAGTTATGTACACTGTTACAGATTGCGGTATGAATACAGATACTTGTTCATTCATCGTAATGGTAATGGACACTATGAGTCCAATGATTACTTGTCCAAATGATACAATAGTTGATGCCAATGCAGATTGTGAGGCAATTGTAGTATTGCCATCTCCAATGACTTCAGATAACTGTCCGATGGTAGGTTTTACGGCGACCAGAAGTGATAGTTTAACTTTAGCCGATCCTTATCCAAAAGGAGTTACCACGATAACTTACGTAGCGATGGGAGTTGGTGGAAATACAGCAACTTGTATGACTACTGTTACTGTAGAAGATAATTCCCCACCAGTGATTACTTGTGCACCAAACATAGTAGTTGGAAATGATCCAGGAAGTTGTGATGCAATAGTGGTTATTCCTGACCCTACAATAACAGATAACTGTACGACCACTATTACTTCAATTGAAAGAAGTGATATGCTAGCCATTACAGATCCTTATCCTAAAGGAGAAACAACTGTTACTTATACCGTTGAAGACTGCGGAAATAATGTAGTTTCTTGTTCGCTGACTGTTACCGTAAATGATTCAGAGTTCCCAGTAATAACTTGCCCTGCACCGGTCATAATTGATACGGACGCAGGTGTATGCTTTGCCTCTGCAGCTAGTGTTAATTTGCAAGCGCCAACTGCAACAGATAATTGCATGCCACTGACTTTCGACGGAACCAGATCTGATAATTTAGATTTAACAGCAGATTATCCTAAGGGGGTAACTACCATTACTTTCATAGTAACGGATTGTGGAGGAAACATGGATACATGTGTGACAACTGTAACGGTAGAAGATAATGATCCCCCTCGAATTACCTGTCCTGCACCAGTAGTGGTCGGAACTGATGCACCGAATTGTTTTGCATCAGCAATGAGTGTAAATCTAGGAACTCCGACCATAGTGGACAATTGTCCTCAATTTACATTGGTAGGACTAAGAAGTGATAGTTTAGACCTAACCGCAGATTATCAAAAAGGAATAACAACAGTTACTTTTATAGTAACAGATTGTGGAGGAAATATGGATACTTGTACGACAACTGTAACAGTGGAAGATGATGATCCACCAATGATAACTTGTCCAGCAAATATTATTGTAGATGCTGGTGTTAATTGCGATACAGTAATAACTATACCAGATCCAACAGTAAGTGATAATTGTCCTATTACTTTACCCGTGGTTGCGCTTAGATCAGATTCGTTAGCATTGACAAATCCATTTACAGTAGGTACAACAACAATAACATTTACAGTGACAGATTGCGGGAATTTAACAGCAAGTTGTTCAATGACGGTAATGGTTGTAGATAATACACCACCAGTAATAATATGTCCAGATCCAGTAATGGTAGGAACAAATCCAGATTCATGTAATCAATTTGTATCATTGCCAGATCCAGTAATTACAGATAATTGTATGAATCCTAGCTTTACAGCTAATAGAAGTGATGGATTATTATTGACAGATGCATATCCTAAAGGAGTAACTACGATAACGTATACTGCTGGTGGAGTTTCTTGTACAACAACTGTAACGGTTGAAGATGATGATCCTCCAATGATAACTTGTCCAGCTGATTTTACGGTAGGAACAGATCCAAGTGGCTGTTTCGCTTTGGCAAGTAGTTTCACAATTCCTGATGCAACAGTGGTAGATAATTGTCCAGACGAAGTAGTGGTAATAACAAGAGTAGATGGAATGTCATTAATGGCAAATTATCCAAAAGGACCAAATAGAATTTTATATACAGTGACAGATTGTGGAGGTAATGTAGATACTTGTAGCACGGTGATAACAGTAGTAGATGATGATGCACCAATGATTACCTGCCCAGCAGATATAGTAGTTGATGCCGGATCAAATTGTGATACAGTACTAGTTTTACCAGTAGCAACAGCTACTGATAATTGCCCAATACCTGGGCCTATTGTGGTGACGAGATCAGATGGGTTTCCATTAACCGATCCTTTCATGATGGGAACTACCATGGTAACCTATACGGTTACGGATTGCGGAAACCTAACAGCAAGTTGTACTATCAGTGTGACGGTAATGGATAATACACCACCAACGATAGTGTGTCCAGATCCAGTTGTTGTGGGTACAAATCCAGATTCGTGTAATCAATTTGTAACCTTACCGGATCCAGTGATAACCGACAACTGCGCAATGCCTGGCTTTACAGCAACCAGAAGTGATGGATTGTTATTAACAGATGCATATCCGAAAGGGGTAACCACAATAACATACACCACAGGTGGAGTTTCTTGTACAACAACTGTAACGGTTGAAGATGATGATCCTCCAATGATAACTTGTCCAGCTGATTTTACGGTAGGAACAGATCCAAGTGGCTGTTTCGCTTTGGCAAGTAGTTTCACAATTCCTGATGCAACAGTGGTAGATAATTGTCCAGACGAAGTAGTGGTAATAACAAGAGTAGATGGAATGTCATTAATGGCAAATTATCCAAAAGGACCAAATAGAATTTTATATACAGTGACAGATTGTGGAGGTAATGTAGATACTTGTAGCACGGTGATAACAGTAGTAGATGATGATGCACCAATGATTACCTGCCCAGCAGATATAGTAGTTGATGCCGGATCAAATTGTGATACAGTACTAGTTTTACCAGTAGCAACAGCTACTGATAATTGCCCAATACCTGGGCCTATTGTGGTGACGAGATCAGATGGGTTTCCATTAACCGATCCTTTCATGATGGGAACTACTATGGTAACCTATACGGTTACGGATTGCGGAAACCTAATAGCAAGTTGTACTATCAGTGTAACGGTAATGGACAATACACCACCAACAATAGTGTGTCCAGATCCAGTTGTTGTAGGTACAAATCCAGATTCGTGTAATCAATTTGTAACCTTACCGGATCCGGTGATTACCGACAACTGTACAATGCCTAGCTTTACAGCAACCAGAAGTGATGGACTGTTATTAACAGATGCATATCCGAAAGGGGTGACCACAATTACATACACTACAGGTGGAGTTTCATGTACGACAACGGTAACGGTTGAAGATGATGATCCTCCAATGATAACTTGTCCATCTGATTTTACAGTAGGAACAGATCCAAGTGGATGTTTCGCCTTGGCAAGTAGTTTTACTATTCCTGATGCAATCGTGGTAGATAATTGCCCAGATGAAGTGGTGGTAATAACAAGAGTAGATGGAATGTCATTAACGGCAAATTATCCAAAAGGACAAAATAGAATTTTATATACAGTAACAGATTGTGGAGGAAATATAGATACTTGTAGCACGGTAATTACAGTAGTGGATGATGATGCACCAATGATTACTTGCCCAGCTGATATAGTGGTAGATGCTGGATCAAATTGCGATACAGTATTAGTGTTACCAGCAGCAACAGCTACTGATAATTGCCCAATACCTGGGCCTATTGTTGTGACGAGATCAGATGGGTTTCCATTAACAGATCCATTCCCAATAGGAACTACCATGGTTACCTATACGGTTACAGATTGCGGAAACCTAACAGCTAGTTGTACAATAAGCGTAACGGTAATGGACAACACACCGCCAACAATAGTATGTCCAGACCCAGTAGTGGTAGGAACAAATCCGGATTCGTGTAATCAATTTGTAACTTTACCAGATCCTGTGATTACAGACAATTGTATGAATCCTGGCTTTACAGCAACTAGGAGTGATGGATTGTTATTAACAGATGCATTTCCTAAAGGAGTAACTACAATAACCTACACATCAGGTGGAGTTTCATGTACAACAACGGTTACAGTTCAAGACGATGATGGACCTACGATTACATGTCCTGCGCCAGTCACTGTAGGAACAGATGCACCACTATGCGGTGCAAACGTTACATTAGCAGATCCAGTAATCATGGATAATTGTCCTGATGCAACTTTTGTAGCAACAAGAGCTGATGGATTGGCGATGACAGATATTTATCCAAAAGGAGTGACAATAGTTACATTTATAGCTACAGACTGTGGCGGAAATATGGATACATGTACAACAACCGTAACAGTTGAAGATGATGATCCACCAACGGTAACTTGCCCTGCAGATTTTACTGTTGGAACAGACGATGGTGTTTGTACAGCAATCGTGCCGTTTGCATCAATCCCATTACCAACGTTTATGGATAACTGTACCGATACCACTTTATCTTTAGTAAGAGGAGACGGTTTAGCATTAACAGCTCCTTATCAAAAGGATACGACTTTAATGACGTGGACTTTGACAGACTGTGGAGGAAATGAGGTTTCATGTTCATTTAATTTAATTGTAGTTGACGATGAATTACCTAGTGTAACTTGTCCAGATGATATAACAGTGAATACGGATCCAGGTATGTGCTCTGCAGATATTGTTTTCCCTCAAATTGCATTTAGTGATAATTGTCCTGATCCATTATTATCTGCATTTAGAGAAGATTCGGTATTAATATCACTGCCATATCCAAAAGGGTCTACTAGAGTATTTTTGCGAGTCTTGGATTGTGGTGGCAATATTGATACTTGTTCCTTCTTGGTAATTGTTGAAGATATGGAAGCACCTACTTGTATTACTCAAGATATAACAGTAAATATTGGAGATGTATTTGATCCTTCTGATATCGATAACGGATCTTCTGATAATTGTACACCAGTCACTTTTGACCTTGATCTTACTGTATTCGGTTGTGATGATGTAGGTGATAATACTGTAGTTTTAACTGTTTCTGATACTTGTGGAAATTCTTCAATGTGCAATGCGACGGTTACTGTATTGCCAGCAGGGGCAATTGTTTTGACATGTCCACCAGATACAATTTTATATGCAACAGAAGACGATTGTAATGCAACGGTAAATTTAATAGCAACTGCGCCAGGGGCAACAACTATAACGAATGATTCCCCATTTGCAGCAAATAATAATACTGGAGATGCGAGTGGTACTTATCCACTAGGAACTACAATAATAAACTTCACTGCTTCTGATTCATGTGGTAATTCAGATATGTGTATGACTACTGTTCAGGTCTTAGATACCATTCCACCAGTTATTCGTTGTGGTAAAACATTGATCAATATGACGGATCAATTGACTGATACTTTTTTCATCACAGATGTAAGAACCTCTTTCGAACCACCGATTACCACAGATAATTGTACTGCCGAACCTGATCTAGAGTATGGTTTCGAACCTACCTTTACACAAACTTTTATTGCTTATGATTGCAGCGATGTAATAGGGATGGAAATTTTTATATCATTATATGTTAGAGACTTAAGTGGAAATGTTTCCGTGTGTCAACACGTGGTTGGAGTAGAGGACCAGGATGGTTTCTGTCCAACCCCATTAGTGGTAAATGTTGGAGGAAACATTCATACGGAGGATGGAGAAAATGTGTATGAATCGATGATAGAAATTTCTAATCCTGATATGGATGCTCAAATGACGGATGTGGAAGGAATGTATATGTTTGAGAATCTTAATTCAGGAAATGCTTATGAATTGATGCCAATGAAAGATGACGACCATTTAAGCGGTATCTCCACATACGATATTGTTTTAATCCAAAAACATTTGCTTGGAATCGATTTACTAGATAGTCCTTACAAATTGATTGCTGCGGATGTAAATAATACTGGAAGTATATCAGCAATTGATATGGTGAATTTAAGGCAGGTAATTCTTGGATTGAGAGATGACTTCCCTAACAATACTTCATGGAGATTTGTTAGAGATGGCTTTGAATTTAATGATTCATATAATCCTTTCGCAGAAGAATGGCCAGAATCAGAAATGATTGATCCTTTGTTATATCATGATATGCATATTGATTTTACGGGAGTGAAGGTAGGAGATGTAAATGGATCTTGGATTCCAAACATTAGAAGAAGTGCTCCAAGAAATGCGAGAACTTTAAATTTCAATGTTGAAAATAGAGATCTTGAGAAAGGTGAAATTATTACTGTGCCGTTTACGGCAAATGAATTTAATGAAATTTTAGGTTATCAATTTACATTAGGATTTAACCATAATATGCTTTCATTTATTGATTCAAAAGCTGGAGCATTAGATATGTCTTCAGAAAACTTTGCTACTCAATATGCAGAGCGTGGAATTATTTCTACAAGTTGGGTAGGAGATGTCACAGGTTCGACTGTCGAGAATGATGAAGACTTATTTTATCTTTCATTTGAAGTTTTAGAAAATGGTAAGTTGAGTGATGCACTTTCACTAAATTCAAGAATACTTCAAACAGAAGCATATCAGCAAGAAGAAGTGGATGAAATGTTGAATATAGGAATATTATTTACTGAAAATGGCCTAGTTTCTAATGATTTTGAATTATTCCAGAATAGACCAAATCCGTTCAATGGTGAAACATTGATAGAGTTTAGGTTGCATGAAGCTTCGGAAGCAACTTTAGATATTTATAATGCTGAAGGAAGATTATTAAAATCTTACCAGCATGACGGATTGAAGGGTATGAATCAAATACTTATATATCAGAAAGTTTTAGAAGAAAATGGAGTACTTTATTATAAATTGAGCACCCCTAAATTTACTGCAACTAGAAAGATGATCGCTTTCTAATTGCATAAGAAATGAGAGTCTCCATGAGCCTACTCAAGGCTCTGGAAAATTTCTGTACGGTGGCTAATCCCTCTTCATTTGAAGAGGGATTTTTTGTTTTAAAATTTTTATATATAACGATTTTCTATATATCAAGAAAATATTGGTATATAATAAATTGAAATACAGTATAATACATAGTATAAATTAAGATAATGTAAAAAATACCATTATTTAGGTAGTATAAAATGCAATAAAGCATTCTATATTTGTAATGTATTAACAATAAATATTATTTATAAGTCACTGATAAGAACCTTTTAATAAATAAGATTTATAGATAATGTTTAATTTGTTGATACTGATATTTAAAACCTGATATTTTCCAACCTTTGGGGCCCTGAGAAGCCCATTTCGATAATAGATCCAAAAGTTATTTAGTGTTAGCTAAAGTGCTAGCCGATTCACAGTTTTAGGTTTACTAAGGCCCTATTACTGTATTCTAAAACAAAATTTAGAAAGAACATTTCATTTAACTAAAAACTAGGATCTCATGGAGAAAACGAATTCTACCGTTTTATTTAAGAGTGGGGCAGAAAAAGAGAAAAAGAATTTTCTTTCATTTCTAGGCCATTCTGCAAGATTTTTATGCTTCGCTATCGTAATGATGGTGACCCAAAATCTTACTGCACAAGATTGCACCATGGTGTGCAAAGATGCAAACATTTCACTTGGATTAACTTGTGACACTGAAATAACCTACAGTATGGTTTTAGATTCAGTTCCTTGCCCAGGTGGATCTTTTATTGTTGAAGTCTTTGACGGAGACGATATCATTCCTACTTCACCTATTGTTCCCAGTACTTACGTTGGTCAAACCTTAATTGCAGAGGTAACTGATTTAATTTCTGGAAATAAGTGTTGGAGTAATATTTTAATTGAGGATAAAATGCCTCCAATGGTAATGTGTGATGATACATTAAGTTTGCCATGTACTTCTTTTGCGAATTTGCCTGACCCCCCTGCTACGGATAACTGTGATTCAGATCCAACTGTAGTAATATTAAGTCAAACGGAAATTCCATTAAATTGCGATTCACTTTTTGTGAAAAGAGTAGAAAGACAGTACACTGCAATCGACAATTTTGGAAATCAAGGAGATACATGTACTCAAATTTTATTATTAGAGCGTGTTGATTTTGACCTCATTGAATTTCCAGATTCATTAGTCCGATTTAACATGACTCAAATTTCATGTGATGAGGATTTTGATGCGGATGGAGATGGTGTAGTAGATCCTGATTTTGCGGGCGTTCCTACATTGGATGGAGAGGATTTATTTCCTTTACCAGCGACTTTCTGTAACATCGGAGTCATTTTTGAAGATTTCGAATTTCCAACTATCCAATGTGTAAGAAAAATTGTTAGAACTTGGACAGTTAGAGAATGGTGGTGCTCAATAGAAATTGATACTACTTACATTCAATTGATTGAAATAGTTGATGATGAAGGACCAATTCTAACTTGTCCTGATGATATTACTGTTGGTGCAGGCATACACGATTGTGAAGGAGAGGTATATCTACCGCCAGTAGGCATTGAGCACAATTGCCCTAGTGGAGCAACTGTAAATATTAATTACCCAGGTGGATTTTTGGAAGACTCTAACGGAGGAACGGTTACTTTACCTGTGGGAGTTCACACTATAGAATATCAAGTTCAAGATGATTGTGGTAATATTAGTACTTGTAATGTGGAGGTAACAGTTGAGGATCTTTCCCCTCCTGTTCCAGTTTGTGAGTCTCATACTGTGGTTGCATTAACTACAGATGGAGTAGGCAAAATTTTTGCTCCTACGTTTGATGATGGCAGTTTTGATAATTGCGGAGATGTTTACTTCAAGGTTAGAAGAATGACAATCAGAGAATGTGATAATATAAATGGTGACGATTCAGCAGCTGGTGGTTATCAAGAATGGTTTGATGATTACGTGAAATTCTGTTGTGAAGATGTTGGGGATAGTCCTATCATGGTTATCTTAAGAGTCTATGATGTTGATCCAGGAGATGGACCAGTGAGACCAAACAGAGAGACAGCTGGAGACTTAATGGGACATTGGAATGAATGTATGATTGAAGTGACTGTTCAAGATAAATTACCACCATCGATTGTTTGTCCTCCTGACCTCACGGTGAGTTGTACTTATGACTATGATCCAAATAATTTACAAAACTTCTTTGGAGATGTTGTTTTGGATCAAGCAGATCGTGATAGCATTTTAATCGATGACATGGATTATCCAAATCAACCAGTATTCAGAGGTCTAGATGGTTATGTAATTGATAATTGTGGAGTTACTGTAACAAGTACAGCAAACATTAATATTGATCAATGTGGAAATGGAAGAATTATCAGAACCTTCAGAGCTACTGATCCAAATGGTTCTACCACTTGCAGACAGATTATAACTTTTAATAATCCTGAACCATTTGATGGTACTAATATTATTTGGCCGTTAGATTATGAAGCAAACTCTGGTACTTGTGATCCTGGAGGTTTAGATCCAGAAACACTTCCAACTAGATTTGGTTTCCCAAGATTTACGGAAGATGAATGTGATTTGGTGAGTGCAGCTTATGATGATTGGGTATTCCCATTCGGAACTGGTGGATCCAATGCTTGCTTTAAAATTATAAGAAAATGGAAAGTAATTGACTGGTGTGGTGCCTTTACAGATCCAGTGACGGGTCAAACAATACACCCAACTTGGGAGCACGAGCAGGTACTAAAAGTAATCAACGATGTTGCTCCAGAATTCACTTCTGGTTGTGACCCCGTAACTGAAATGTCAGTTGATCCTGATTGTTCAGATGCACAAGTAGTATTAACTGCTACCGCAACAGATGATTGTACCAATGAATTAATCTTTACATACAGAATTGATGCTTTCAATGACGGTACTTTTGATATTAATGGAACTGGAAATGATGCTACTGGAAGTTATCCTGTAGGAACACACAGAATTCTATGGACTGTAGAAGATCAGTGCGGAAATTCAACCTCGTGTGAATCATTATTTACGGTTATCAATAGTAAATTACCAACGCCATATTGCTATAATGGATTATCAGTGACGGTAATGCCAAGTAATGGAATGATTGCCATTTGGGCTAGTGATTTTGATGCGGGTTCTTACCACTCTTGTGGACTAGATGTAACGGTTGCATTCTCTTCAAATCCTTTGGATACTGGAAGAATATTTACATGTGATGACATCGGAGTACAAACTGTTCAAATGTATGTTATTGATGAAAACGGAAACTTTGATTTCTGTACTACATTTATTGACATCCAAGATAATAATAATGTTTGTGGACCGAATCCATTAAGAGCAAGAGTAGCAGGAAGAGTAATTACGGAGGATACTGAGAATGTAGCTTTTGTAAATGTTGAAATGGATGGTTCAGGAATGGATGCGGTGACTACTGATATGGAAGGTGCGTTTGCTTTCCCTGCAATGTCAATCGGAGGTAATTATGTAGTTCATCCTGAAAAAGATATGAACTATATGAATGGTATCTCAACTTATGACTTAGTATTAATTCAAAAGCATTTATTAGGAGTGCAGAGATTAAATTCTCCTTATAGAATGATTGCTGCGGATATTAATAAGTCAAATCACATATCTACCATTGATCTTGTCGAGTTGAGAAAACTAATTCTAGGTATATACACAGAATTACCTGATAATGATAGTTGGAGATTTGTAGATGCAGGTTATACCTTTGATGATCCTAATAATCCTTTTGCGGAAGTATTCCCTGAAGATCATTCGATCACAAATTTAACTGAAAACATGACTGTTGACTTCTACGGAATTAAAATCGGAGATGTAAATGGAACAGTAACGCCAACTAGCAGGGGAGCTGAAAATATCAACTTCATTGTTGATAATCAAAATTACCAAGCAGGTGAGCAAGTCACTGTTGACTTTACGGCTGAAGATTTAGAAGGTTTCTTAGGATATCAGTTTACAATGAAATTTGATCAAAATGCATTAAAATTTGACAAAGTAACCGCTGGTGCTTTAGATGTTAGTAATGCAAACTTTGGATCTCAATTTGCAGAAAGAGGATTACTTACTGCAAGTTGGTCTAATGCTAATGGTTTTAATATTGATAGCGATGAAGTCTTGTTTAGCATTACTTTCAATGCAAATCAAGCAGGTCAATTAAGCAATGCATTAGCACTAAATTCACAAGTATTGAATTCAGAGGCATATAGCGAAGAATCAGAATGGATGAACCTAGGTTTATCATTCAGATCAGAAAATGGAAATGTTGAAGAAGACTTCGCATTATTCCAGAATACACCAAATCCGTTTAATAATGAAACTAAAGTAAGTTTCAATTTACCAGAAGCAAGTGCAGCTAGCTTGTCTATCTATGATGCAACTGGAAGATTATTAAAAACGGTTAAAGGTGATTATGCAAAAGGATTTCACGAAATGGTGATCAGTCAATCAGAATTGGCAGCAAAAGGGGTATTGTATTACCGCTTAGATACTGAGAAGTATTCTGCTACTCGCAAGATGATCATCATGAAATAAGATAGTTTCGTTTTGTTCTAAATGAGTTTACTGTTTTTGGGATGGGACCCCTTTACCGTAATGACGGTGGGGGTTCTTTTTTTATAGGGTAAATAAAATTAAGTGAGAGGTGCCTTTTAATTAGATGCTTTCCAATAATACCTTCAGAATTTTTATATAAATTTGAACTTTGAATGTATTAGGAGAGTTGTTTCTTTAAAGAATGTGAATGCCAAGAATATTATGCATAGATTATGGTAGGAAAAAAATAGGCTTAGCGGTTACAGATCCTTTACAAATTATTGTAAGTGGATTGGATACTGTGCCTCGAGCAGATTTAGATAATTTTTTAGAGAAGTATTTAAAAGAAGAAAAAGTAGAAAAAATTGTATTGGGTGATCCTGGTGCAAGTAATGAAAGAACGGCCTTATTGCAGAAAGAAATTTTTAATTATAAAAATAAATTATCAAAGAAATATCCTGAAATTGTATTTGACTACCAAGATGAATCCTATTCCTCACATGATGCAAAAGCGGTAATATTAGCAAGTGGAGCTAAGAGGAAGAAACGGAGAGATAAGGCTTTGGTGGATAAAGTCAGTGCGATTTTAATTTTACAAGATCATTTAAATCATAAATAATTTGATACTCCCAATATTCGCTTATGGTCAGCCTGTATTAAAAAAGAAAGCTGCTGATATTGAAAACAACAATGAAGATTTGCAAACACTTATTGAGCATATGTGGGAAACCATGTATAATGCCAAAGGCATAGGTCTTGCTGCTCCTCAAATTGGAAAATCAATTAGATTGTTTTTAATTGACACTGTTCAGGTGATGGAGGAAGAAAACTTAGACAAAGGAATAAAACAAGCTTTTATTAATGCTGAAATTATTGAGGAGGAAGGAACGCCTTGGATTTATGAAGAAGGCTGTTTGAGTATTCCCGATATCAGAGCGGATGTAGAACGCTTAAGTAAGATTAAAATAAAATATTTGGATATTGATTTTAATGAGCACATTAAAGAATTCGACGGAATAAATGCTCGGGTAATTCAACATGAATATGATCACATAGAAGGTGTTCTATTTACGGAACATTTAAAACCTTTAAAAAAACGATTAATTAAAAGAAAGTTAGATGCTATAAGAAAAGGTAAATCTTTTCCAGATTACCCTTTGAAGTTTCCAAAAAAATAATTTGTATCTATATATGGCATTAAAAAAGAAATATTATGTGGTTTGGATTGGGCATAATCCTGGAATCTATGATTCTTGGGGAGTTTGTCAAGAACAAATTAAAAATTACCCAGGCGCTAAATATAAATCTTTCAAAACCAAAGCTGCTGCAGAAGAAGCTTATGGAGATAATTTTCATGATCATTATAAGACAAAAAGTGAATCGAAAGCTTCTCCGGATATTAGTCAATTCTCAGATGAAATTGATATGGAAAGTATTTCGGTAGATGCAGCTTGTAGTGGCAATCCTGGCTTGATGGAATATAGAGGCGTGATTACAAAAAGTGGCGAAGAATTATTTCGAGTGGGCCCCTTAGAGCATGGGACTAACAATGTAGGAGAATTTTTAGCATTAGTACATGGCTTAGCTTATTTGAAAAAAATAAATCAACCGAAACGTGTAATTTATTCAGATTCAAGAATTGCGATTGGATGGATTTTGAAAAAGCATTGTAATACCAAATTGAAACAGATTCCAAAAAATAGGAAACTTTTTTTATTAATAGAAAGGGGGCATACTTGGCTCAAAGAAAATTCACTCACCAATCCTATTTATAAGTGGGAAACCAAAGTGTGGGGAGAAATTCCAGCGGACTTTGGAAGAAAATAAAAAAATGAAATTTATTGACACACATAGTCATTTGTATTTAGATCAATTCAAAGAAGATTTGCCCCAAGTAATGCAAAGAGCAAAGGAAGTTTTGGAAGCGGTATATCTTCCAAATATCGACAGTTCAACGATCGATGCAATGCACGCTTTGGAAGCGCGCTATTCAGGGTTTTGTTATGCTATGATGGGTCTGCATCCCTGTTCGGTAAAAGGCAATTGCCAAGCAGAATTAGAAATTTTATTGCAACATTTGAAAGAAAGATCATATGTTGCCATAGGAGAAATCGGAACAGATGTATATTGGGATAAAACGCATATAAAGGAACAGGAGTTGGCATTTAGAATACAATTGAATTGGGCGAAAGATATGAATTTACCAGTGGTCATTCATTCTCGAGATAGCTTAGATTTAAATATAAAAATTGTAAATGAAGAACAGAATGGATCTCTGCGCGGCATCTTTCATTGTTTTAATGGGACAGTAGAACAATCTAAGGCTATCATTGATCTTGATTTCTTAGTGGGTGTGGGCGGTGTATTGACCTTTAAAAATGGAGGCATGCGTGAAATTTATTCGGAAATCCCAATCGATAAAATTGTTTTAGAAACGGACGCACCATATTTAACACCAGCTCCTTTTAGAGGAAAGCGAAACGAAAGTGCATACATACCAATCATTGCAGAAGTATTAGCAGAGGTGAAGCAAAAAAATATCGAAGAAGTGGCCGAACAGACAAACATGAATGCTACTCAACTATATCACCCGAAATAAAAATAGGATTGCTTTGAATTAGAAAAATTCCTTTTGTTTTACGAGATTTGCAGTCCTTTTGATTAAATGAACGAGCAAAAGCTCAGGCAGGATATCGTCATTTTGAGCGAGTGAAGTGAATCAAAGGAGAGTTGGCCGAGCGGCTTAAGGCGCACGCTTGGAAAGCGTGTATACTCCAAAAGGGTATCGAGGGTTCGAATCCCTCACTCTCCGCCATAAAAGAGATGATCTAAAAGTCATCTCTTTTTTAGTTTCCATACGCCCAAATTGGAGTTATTTGCATCTAAGAAATTAAATATATGATCGTTAATTCAGGTGATTTTTGATTTGTTATTATCATAAAGTGGGTAAGATTGCAATAATTTAAAAAAAAATGATATTTTTCGTTTATATTAAGGTGGTTCTTATAAAATGTAAAACGCATAGAATAAGCAAACAACATATTAAATATTTATTTATTTAAAAAATAATATGTTTAATCACTTTTCTTTATTTAGAATTTATATTTTTAAGAATCTATTTTTTAATTCACAAAACCAAATCATATTGATTATGCGAAAATTTTTGAATGTACTTCTTGTCTTTGGAGTTAGCTCTATCTACGGAGCGAGCCAATTGGCAGCGCAGTCTGGCTTTCAAGTATTAAAAGAAAAGTTTATTGAGGGTGACTGGCAATTTATGAGTTTGGTGTTACTATGCTTAATACTAGGTCTTGCTTTTTGTATTGAAAGAATCGTGACACTTAACATAGCAACTGCGAACACAGACAAATTATTAAATAATATCGATTCCAGATTAGCAGAAGGCGATATGGATGGAGCTATGGAAGTTGCTAAATCAACTCCTGGTCCAACTGCAAGTATCTTATACGAAGGCTTGAGAAATGCTAATAAAGGTCCAGAAGCAGTTGAAAAAGCTATTGTATCTTATGGTAGTGTTCAAATGGGTCTATTAGAAAAAGGATTAGTTTGGATTTCATTATTTATTGCTATTGCACCGATGCTTGGATTTATGGGTACAGTAATAGGTATGATTCAGGCATTTGATAGAATTGAAGCAGTAGGAGATTTATCTCCATCAGTTGTAGCCGGTGGTATTAAAGTAGCCCTACTAACAACAGTATTTGGTTTGATTACTGCCATTATTCTTCAAATATTATATAATTACATCATTTCTAAAATTGACGGAATCGTTAATAAAATGGAAGACGCTTCTATAGGTTTAGTAGACGTTATGGCTAGAAACAATGTTTTTAAATAATTGATCATCTAACAGTATAATAATTATGTATAAATTTTTAACAAAAAATGGCCAATTAATTGCGCTCCTTGTAGGTGCAGTAATTTCAATTGGTTCCTTGTTGATAATTCTTGGCGGAATAGATGATTTCAACGTTCTTCCAAAAGAAGAAAAGGGTACAACTACCATTTTCGATTTTGGCTTGAAAGCAGCTATCGCATTAGTAATTATTGCAGTTGCGGCAGCGATATTATTTGGAATTTATCACTTGGCAACTAATCCGAAAGGTGCGGTTAAGTTTTTAGCAGGTTTAGTTATCCTTGGAGTGGTTTTTGGTATAACCTATGCAATGTCCAGTGGATTTGTAGGTGGACCGAAAGAAACCCTTGCATTAGAATCAGGATCACTATCTGCAACCGCTTCGCAATGGATCAATGCAGGAATTAAAACTACCCTCGGGTTATTAGGAGGAGGAGCACTAATCTTAATTTTATTAGAAATAAGAAACCTTTTTAAATAATTAACCATGGCTAAAAAAAGTAGCAAAGATCGCCTAAGTAATGAAATTAATGCCGGCTCAATGGCTGACATTGCATTCTTACTTTTGATATTTTTCCTCGTTACTACTACCATCGTTGAAGATAAGGGAGTCTTAGTTAAATTACCACCTTGGTCAGAAGAACCGCCTGACATTCAGAAATTGAATGAAAGAAACGTCTTCGGGGTATTGGTAAATAAAGACAACCAACTTTTAGTAAGAAAACAGCCTGCAGAAATAAAAGATTTGCGGGAAAGAACCAAAGAATTCATTCTTAATCCTCAGAAAAGACAAGATCTCGCTGAAAAACCCACAAAAGCTATTATTTCATTGAAAAATGATAGAGGGACAGAGTATAAAACTTATCTGAATGTTTATAATGAATTGAAAGCTGCTTATGCAGAACTTTGGGATGAGGCAGCTCAAACTCAATTTGGTTCAACTTACGAAAGCTTATCGAGAGAGGATAGAAGGACGATTAGGAATAAAATACCACTTGTAATTTCTGAAGCGGAACCAACCGCATTCGGGGATGAAGAATAATCTAAATCATTAAATTTTAAAGATGTCAAAATTTAGTAAGAAAAGAGGTAAAGCATCACCAGAAGTAAATACTGCTTCTTTACCTGATATTATATTTATGTTACTTTTCTTTTTTATGGTGGTAACTGTTTTAAGAGATGCTGAATTGATGGTGGATGTTAATACTCCAGATGCAACGGAATTAACTAAATTGGAGAAGAAGTCCTTAGTGAACTATATATACATTGGTAGACCTACAAAGAAATATCAGGCAACTTATGGAACTAGTCCACAAATCCAATTAGGAGATAAATTTTCTAGTGTTAGAGATATTCCTTTATTCTTAGAAAGACATAGATCTACAGTATCTGAAAAACAACGACCGGGTATTAATACCTCTCTCAGAGTAGATGGAGAAGTAACCATGGGAATTGTTCAAGATGTTAAAACCCAATTGAGGAAATCTAATCAACTAAAGGTTAACTATTCAGCGGGTAAACGAGCTGACGAACCAAAAAATTAAAAGTACATCATGATTAAGAATATTAAAGGTGCATGTTATTCGTGCACCTTTTTTTTTATTAGTAGGTTTTTAAATAATCAAATTATCATTTAACTTGCAGCATAAATAAATGAAATGATACAAAGAATTCAAACCGTATTTTTATTAATAGCTGCAATCGCATTTGGGCTTTTATTTCAATTTCCTTTTGCTAGCAGCACTACTAACACAGGAAATCTTTTTAGAGATGGCGTTTATAATTTAAATGATCATACTATATTATTAATCCTCTCGATTGCAGGTGCAATTTTAGCAGTTGTCAATATATTCTTATTTAAAAATAGACCACTGCAAAGTAGGTTGTCCTATTTAATCGTGGTGTTCGGGGTACTACTTGCTTTTGTTGCCACTTTTTTCTTTATGAATGAATCAAAAGATATGGCTGAAACACAAGTGGTAAATGATCAGGCTGGGATGTATATGCCCATTTTAGTAATAATATTTGGTATTTTAGCTTCTGTATTTATTAATAAAGATGAAAAACTAGTAAGATCTTCTGATCGATTAAGGTAGGCCTAAAAACAAATGGCAGGATCTAATTTTTATGCTTTCCACATCCCTTTATTTTCGTATTTTATACTGAACAATTTAAAGTCATTATGCAATACAGAAAAGCAAAGCGGAGCTTTTGGGAAAATGAGGTTTATCCAGATCAATATCATGTAGTCATTATTGGTGGTGGAATAGTAGGGCTCAATACAGCTATCGAATTGAAAGAAGAAGATCCTCGATTAAATATTTTAATAATTGAGAGAGGCCTTAATCCAATAGGTGCAAGTACTAGAAATGCAGGTTTTGCTTGCTTTGGGAGCTTATCAGAAATTTTAGCAGATTTAGAGGATCAAGATGAAAGTGAAGTGGTAGAAACCATTCAAATGAGATGGATGGGACTGAAAAAGTTAAAGGCTAGAGTTGGAACGGAAGCAATGGAATATCAAACTTGCGGCTCTTATGAGTTATTTGATCATGCAACCAATGAATTATATGAAAATGCTATTGATAAATTGTACCACATTAATCAACTCCTAAAATATGAAATTGGTCCTGAAGCATTTAAAAAAAAGGACGAGGACATAGCTACATTTGGTCTAAGTCAAACTAATCATTTAATCTTCAGTCAATATGAAGGTCAACTTCATCCAGGAAAAATGATGATTAGCTTGTACGAGATGGCGGTTAGAATGGGAGTGAGATTCTTATACGGTCATGAAGTTGCCAAGATCTATGCGTCCAATAAAGCTGGTGTTCAATTGAAAAATGGCGTACAATTACGAGGGGAGATTTTAATTTTAGCAAATAATGCCTTCAGTAAAGACTTAATTCCTGAATTAGAAGTGCAAGCTGCACGTAATCAAGTTTTGATTTCCGAACCCAATAAACATTTGAAAATTAAACAGTGCTTTCACTACAATCAGGGATATACCTATTTTAGAAATGTTGGAGATAGATTACTGATTGGTGGTGCGAGAAATTTAGACTTGCTTAATGAAGCTACCGGAGAATTTGGGCTCACCACTAAAATTCAAGATTTTCTAAAGCAATTCATTGTCCAAAAAAACCTGCTTCCACCTAAATTTAAAATTGAAACACAATGGAGCGGAATCTTAGGTATTGGGAAATCTAAGAAACCTATCATTAAAGAGGTAAAAAGTAATACTTTTGCAGCGGTCAGATTAGGGGGCATGGGAATAGCCATTGGAACTTTAGTGGCCGAGAAAATAGTTAATGAAGTATTAAATCGTTAAATCTTTAAAGCAGTTAGAAAAGTAGATCGTTTCAGCATTGATGTATAAACTAATCAAATATTCTAAATATATATTTATCCTACTATTGGCTTGTTCAATATGTATCGATATATCAGCTCAGATTGAGATTGATACCTTCCCTGCAGATTCAACAAATGGTTCTAAAGTAAGAATTATTCATGCTGATATTGGTAGATATGAAAGGCTAAAGGATAATGAAGTACAAAAACTGAAAGGCAATGTCAAACTCTATCAGGATAGTACTTTTATGTTTTGTGATAGTGCCACTATATCTGATAACAAAGTGAGTGCATTTGGATCAGTTAGGATTGTCCAAAGTGATTCCCTAAGTGTATTTGCTGACTCATTAGAATACGATGGAGATCTTAAAAAAGCGGTCTTATTTGGTAAAACAGACGCAGATGTAGTGCTAGTGAACAAAGATCAAAAATTATTCACGAACCGCTTAAATTATAATTTAAAAACTAAAGTCGCTTCTTATTATACAGGCGCAACCCTAACAAATCAACAAACTTATTTGAAAAGTAAGAAAGGCTCTTACCACGTAGGATCAGAAGAAGCTTATTTTTTAGATAGTGTATATGTTAAAGACCCTGAATTTTCTTTAAGTGCAGATTCTTTAAAATTTAATACAAAATCTCAATTAGCAACTTTTATAGGCCCAACCCGCATAAAGCAAAAAGAAAGAGATGTTTATTGCGAGAAGGGTTTCTATGATATTGCTAATAAAAAAGCAAGGTTCGAGCAAAATGCTCAATTCAAAGAGGAAGACAAGAAAGCTACAGCTGATGTGATCATCTATGATGGAACATCCAAATTAATAACGCTCGAAGGAGAGGCACTTGTAAAAGAAGAAGATCGCATTGCATCTGGTGATAAAATCATTTACAATGAAGAAACTGGGAATGCGGATATTATCGGAAACGCCAGATATAAAGATGCTGATAGAGATGTAGTAGGTAAGGACTTATCCTACAATGATAAAACTAATAAAATTAAAACTAAAGGCCGGTCTACCATAAGTGAAGAAGATCAAGTTTTGGTGGCTGACAACATTGATTACAATGATGAAAATGGATTCGGTTATGCAACTGGAAATGTAATTTGGATTGATACTGCCGCCTCCGTTGTGATCGTCTGTGATAGTGCTGACTATAATAAAGAAAACAATTACATTAAGGCATATGGAAAAACTAGACCTTTGATGAAAACTGAAGTTGATGGAGATACTTTATTCATTACTGCGGAGCAGTTAATTTCTCAACAACAATTAAAGTATGGAACGCTGGAGTTTCAAGATTCAATTTTAAAAATTGATACTTTAGATAACATTGGAGATAGCATATCTGAATATTATCAACCAATAATTAGAACTGAAATAGATTCTACCATAGCGGACACTGCCCAACAAGTACGCGCTTATAAAGATGTAAGAATATTTAAGTCAGATATGCAGGCGATTTGTGATTCTTTAGTCTACAATGACCTAGATTCTATTTTTTATTTTTATGAAAATCCTGTAATTTGGAAAGATACTTCACAATTTTCTGCAGACACTATTTTAGTGTATTTGGTGAATGATAAAATTGATCAAATTGACATGATTCAAAAAAGTCTAATTTTGAACACAGAAGATGAAATTTTATTTAATCAAGTAAAAGGAAAGAAAATTACAGCTTACTTTATAGCTGATGAATTGAGAAGAATGAAGGTAGAAGGAAATGCGGAATCCATCTATTATGCAAAAGATGAAGAGGATGCTTACATTGGCGTAAATAAATCAATATGTAGTGAGATTTTAGTGTTATTTGGATCAAATGAGGTTGAAAATATTAAATTTTATGACCAACCTAAGGCCGCTTTGACGCCCATGGGAAAGGCAGATCATAAAGGTATGAGGTTGGAGGGTTTTAATTGGAATCCTAATTTAAAACCTAAGGAAATAAAAGATTTATTTAATTAAATACAATTGAAAATGCGATACTGCTTTCTACTTTTATTTGGTCTAGTTTTAAGTTGTACTGTTAATGCACAACAGGAAGTTTTCGAACAAGCCAACCAATCTTATGAGAAAGGTCAATACAAAGAAGCGATTACAAATTATGAAGCGTCCATTGCAGCAGGCTATTCTTCAGATGAATTATTGTATAACCTTGGTAATGCTTATTATCAAAATAATGAAATAGGCAAGGCAATTTTGAATTATGAAAGGGCTTTGAAGATAAATCCAAGTTTAAAAGATGCAAAGCATAATATTGAAATAGCTAAACAAAAGATAAATAAGGATATTGTTTCTTTGCCTCCTTTTTTCTTGAATAAATGGTTTAAAAGTGTTCGTAATTTAATGACATCAACTGCTTGGGGAATATTATTCATCTTATTCCTAATAGCAAGTACTGTCGCTTTCGGGATTTGGATTTTGTCTAAGGAAAGAAGTAGAAAAAAGAAAGGCTTTATTTTAATTTTGCCGCTTTTATTTTTGGCAATGCTTTTTTTCTCACTAGGAAGTAGCAAGAAGAGTTATGAGCTGCATACCAACGAAGCTATTATAATAGTTGATCAAACCACCTTAAAGCATGCACCTGATAAAGTTGCCGATGATGTGCTGGTTATTTATGAAGGCTTAAAAGTGAAAGTTCTCCAAGAATTGAGTGATTGGGTGGAGATAGAATTACCCGATAAAGAAAGAGGGTGGGTGGAAAAGAAGCTGATGGAAGAAATTTGATTTTACTAACAGAGCCTCAGCTTAGGTTAGTTAGTTTTAATAAATTGGTAACCTGAACTTTTAGTTCCACTCCAAAATTGCGCCACGTAAACACCATTAGGTAGTGCAGAAATTTTTATACTTTTTTGCTGATCAATCCCGTGTTCAGATATTAATCGACCGTCAAGTGTATATATTAAAACATGGTCAATGTTCTCATCAACGTTGAAATGTAAATCATCGATTACAGGATTGGGATAAATAGATATATCTATAGTTTGATTTTGTAAAGAAGATATTTCATCTATTTGATAATAATACATGGAGCGCCCATAAGTGGCAGCCGCCAATTTTCCATCTATTTCTATATCTAAATCCATAATCGGAACATTGGGTAATCCCTGACCGAGCATGTTCCATTGTTGACCTTCGTTTATAGAATAAAACACGCCAATATCTGTAGCAACAAATAATGTACCGTGCCCATTTAAATCCTTTTGAATATTGTTTACTGGAACATCTGGTAAATCTCCGGTAATATCCACCCAAGTGTTGCCTAAATCGCTAGTTTTATAAATGTGGCCATCGTTAGTCCCAAAACGAAAGCCTGAAAAAGTAACATAGGCAGTCAATTCTTCATCAGGACTAGGCAGCACTGAAGTAGTCCATCTATTAATCATTGGAGGGTTTATTTTATTCCAGTGTAAACCCCCGTCTGAGGTATTCCAAACATTTCCATCATCAGTCCCAGCATATATGATTTTATTGTTCAGGGAAGAAACTTCAATAGTGGTTATAGTTCCAAATTGACGATTACCTGGATAGGGGCCATTTGAAAGATCAGGTGAGATAGAATCCCAAGAATCACCGCGATCTGTCGATCTCCAGATGTTTTGACTTCCTGAGTATAATATGGCAGGATCAAGCTGGTCTAAAGTAATTGGTGTATTCCAATTTTTTCTTCCTAAAATTTCTCCTCCTATTCTTCTAAATGAAAAACCGTTATCTATAGTTTTGAAAAGTACACCATTTTGAATTTCTACATAAAATATACTTTCATTGCCTGGTTCGAAAGCAATATTAAATCCGTCTCCTCCTTGGAAGAGTGTCCAAGTATTTGGGTTGTCCCCAACGTTACCCCAGGTTCCATTGTCTTGGGATCCACCTAGAATTCTATCCGTATTGTTAGGGTCAATTTCGCAAGCGTAAAATTGAATGTTTGCCAAATTTCCCGATTTAATATTATCTCTACCTCCATTGTTACTTATGTTTATGCCCCCATCATTCCCGTTGATAATAAATTCTGGGTCAATCGGATGTATGTATAAAGCATGATGATCCACATGCGCACCATTGAAACTTCTATTCCATGATTGCCCACCATCAATAGATCTTTGCATATTTAAGCTTGCATAAAATATAACTTCTGGTTTTTTAGGATGCACAAAAAGCTTCGAAAACCACCATTGATAACTTACATTGTCAATTCCGAGGGTTGATCGCTCTTCCCAACTATTTCCTGAATTGTAGGATACGTAGAATCCCTGAGAATAGCCTTCTTGATCAGCAAAGTGTGCGTATATAGTTTTCGATTCAGATGGAGCAATTGCCAATGCAATTCTTCCTTTTTCAGAACCTGCTGTTGGTAAGCCATTTTCTAATTTAAACCAATTATCACCACCATCAATGGATTTCCATATACCAGATTCTTTTCCGCCATATTTCAAATTATTCACCTTCCGAGTTCGTTCCCACATTGCAGCAAAAATAATTTCAGGTTCCTCCGGATCAATAGCTAAATCAATAGCACCTGTTGAGTCCGAAACAAATAAAACTTGCTGCCAGCTTTCACCTCCGTTTTCAGATCTATAAACACCTCTTTCATCATTGGAGCTAAAAAGCCGTCCCATTGCTGCAACAAAAATTATATTTTCATTATCAGGGTGAATAATTACTTTTCCAATGCTGCCTACTTTTTCTAATCCAACTGATTCCCATTGCTCGCCTCTATCCGTTGACTTATATACACCTGTTCCGTCATAAGCAATGGAACCGCCGCCAGCATTTGATTCTCCTGTACCAACGTAGATGTGATCAGGATTGGATTTTGAAATGTCAATATCACCGATGGACAAACTTGAAGCATCATCAAAAATGGGTGACCAATTTGTTCCTTGATCTTCAGATTTAAAAATACCTCCTGAAGCAGAGCCAGCCAAAATAGTATTCAAGTCATCTGGCCACATTTCAATATCCGTTATTCTTCCTCCAACATTGTTAGGCCCGATAAATATCCAATCTTTATTAAATGCAACCGGGCTTGTTTTCAATTTTGCCATTTCTTTTTTCTGGACCATGGCATACTGTAAATATTTTGGATTTAAATCTTTATTTGGAAAAGCTCTTTGTTGAAAAAACCAATCTGAGGGAGGTGCTTTTGTAGCAACTTGATCAGTTTCATATTTACAAGCTGATATAGCAATAAAAAGAAATAAACTAAACCAACAAAGATGTTTTTTAATCGTCATGTGATTCTAAATAGTTACAATTATATTTTTGGTCTAGATATATAAAATTAGTCAATTTAATTGAGTTGGTTTAAAAATATCGAATTACTGCTATTTAGATTGCAATAATAAAAAAAGCCATTCGTTTTGACGAATGGCTTTATGATATTTTTATAGAATTCTAAAGACTATTCTTCTTCTGTATTCCCTGACATAAGTTGCTTCGCCTGTCCAGCCCAATCATCTCTTTTCGCTCTACCTTGAAAACTATCCATTAAAGAATCAACTAATTCGTATTCTTTATCAGTCATTTTTGAAACTTGAGCAAAAGTGTAAATACCAAGGCTATTTAGCGTTCCTTCTAATTTTGGTCCCACTCCGCTGATTTTTTTCAAATCTTCTTTTTGATCTTCAGTTGCTGATCCAATTCCTTCAAGTAAAGATGCTTTATTTAATTCAGGATTGACTGGAGCTTTTGCAACAGGCGCTTTTTCTTTTACAGGAGCTTCTTTTGCCGCAGCTTCTTTTACAGGAGCTTCTTTTACAGGAGCTTCTTTTACAGGAGCTTCTTTTGCCGGAGCTTCTGCTACAGGTTCTGCCTTCGCTTTTTTAGGTTTTGAAACTTTTTCTTCTACAGGATTAGTAGGAATAATATTAACAAATACCCTTTTTAATCTTCTTTTACGAAATTCAATTGTTCCATCTACTAATGCATATAAAGTATGATCTTTACCCATTCCCACATAAGTACCTGGATGAAATTTTGTACCTCTTTGTCGAACTATAATATTACCAGCTGTCGCTTCTTGACCACCAAACAATTTTACTCCTAAGCGTTTACTATTACTGTCCCTTCCGTTATCTGAACTACCAACTCCTTTTTTATGAGCCATTTTTTTTAAAATTTAAAAGTGAAAAAAGAATGAAGCTAATCGCTTAGGCGCTGATTGCATCAATTTTTATTTTAGTAAATGATTGTCTGTGACCGTTTTTAAGTTTGTAGCCTTTTCTGCGTTTTTTCTTAAAAACGATAACTTTATCGCCTTTTTGATGGCCTAATACTGTTGCACTGATTTTTGCACTACCTAAAGTAGGCGTACCAATGTTCACAGCTCCATCGCGATCCACAAGAAGTACTTGATCAAAATCAAGTTTATCTCCTTCGTTCGCTGATAACTGGTGGACGAAAAGCTCTTGCCCTTCCTCAACTTTAAACTGCTGACCAGCTATGCTTACAATTGCGTACATATTTGATAAATTTTAATTATAAAAATTGGACCGCAAAGATAATGAATAATGCCTGAAATACAAGCAAATAGATAGGCTTTCAATTAGACTTTTTCTAAATCTACTAAAACTAGTGCTTAATTAAAGTAATTCTTTTAAAATCAATGTTTTATGTATTATATCTTCCCCTCTTTGTATTTTCAATTTTACCTTTTTACCTGGTCTCTTTTGGAATTTTACGAGTAAATCTCCCAATTTCATCAATTTTGTAGATATAATGCCTACCCTTTTAATTTTATCTCCAATCTTAATACCAGCCATTTCTGCGGCAGAATTTGGAATAATGCCTTGAACGATAAAATCATTGAGATGCGGACCAAAGGCATAAATGATCATTCCGCTTTTATCAAATTTGAATGCTTTTTTTAAGTTTTTTCTAGGTTTAAAATATACCTTTTCAGTTATGGGGTTGAAAATGACCGTGAATCTAGATAAAATTTGAGTTCCCATTAAACCGTTCCGATTAATCTCATTTTGAGCTATTTTGGAATCGGATAAATCTTGAAAGGAGGTTATGATTTCACTAAACTTAAATTTTGAAAAATTCAAGGATTCTATTCTCCCCATAAATCCTTCTATTGCACCTCCAAGGCCAACGCCCAATTTTCCTGATATAACATTTTCAGGAATTTCTAATGAAGAATGACTATTGGCATGCAAAAGTAATGGAAGAGCCGCACCAGAATCTATCAAAAGTTTTAAGTTTAAGGTAGTTCCATCTTGTAATTTCGCAGTGGTATTGATGTAAGGCTTTCTTTTAAAAAATTCAACTTCAGATTCTTCAAAAGTCTTAGGTGCTTTAAAAGCCACAGGATTATACAGTGTAATTAAATTCTTTTTGAAATCAATTTTAATTACCATATTATTAAAAAAAGACGGGCTAATAATACCATCAATATTAATACCTGTAATCTCCTTTAAGTGATAATAATCTTCATCCAAAACAACAATATCTCTTGGAATATTTGCAATTCCACCTATTGCCATGCGAACGTTTCTTGCGACATTGGCAAACAACTGCTTACTTAAATCTGCACCATAAATTTTTATTTTTCTATCATAGGGAATATTGAATAACTCCGTATAAACCTTGTCAAATAAAATAGTGTGTTCTGCACCCGTGTCAAACATTAAAGTAAGGGGCACTACGTTTTGAAATCGAACTTCAATCAGTAAAAAATTGTGTTTAAATTCGAAAGGAATGGACACCTTATCTTTACCTTCCAAAAAATCAAAGACTTGTCCATCGGATGAGAAACTATGCATAGTGATTATGCAAATAAGTATTAACTTTAGAATATGATGGTTAAATCGTTTCATCTATTGAATAACGAGTTATTTGCTTAAAAGTTAATCATTTTTATTATTGATTTGAATTTTAATTGCCTAATCTAGAAAAGAAGTATCAGAAAATGTCAGAATTGAAACAAGATCTAAGTTTAAGTGGTTTAACTATGATTGCGGTTGGGTCTTGTATTGGTGTGGGTATTTTTATTACTCCTGCTCAAGTTGCTTCACATTTAGGAAATGCAAATTTGATATTTTTGGCTTGGGCCATTGGTGGAATGATGGCAGTTACAGGGGCATTAACTTTTGCGGAATTGGGTGGTCTATTTCCTAAAACTGGAGGCGTGTATGTTTTTTTAAAAGAAGCCTATGGAGATTTAATCGCCTTTCTCTATGGTTGGGTAATTCTATTAGTTATCACATCTGGAGCATTAGCAGCGCTCAGCTTAGCCTTTGCACATTTTTTAAATTTCATTATTCCCATTCCAGAGTCATACATTAAATTTATAGCTATACTTTTGATTCTCTTTCTTGCTGCGATTAATATAATGGGTATAAAAATTGGTGACCTATTTAGTAAAATATTTTCTGGTTTAAAATTACTTGGTATTCTTTTTATTGTTTTGGTAGCTGTCTTTTTATCAAATCCAGAAGCTAGAGCTATTAATTTTGGAGAATTATCACTGCCTGATCAAATTGGTCCAGCCATTGCTGCTGCCTTGGTAGGGGTCTTTTTTTCTTTTGGTGGTTGGCACCATACCTCATACTTAGCAGGAGAAACCAAGAATCCTGAAAAGAATATTCCTAGAGCAATGATCATTGGGGCAAGTATTGTGACCATAGCTTATCTTTTAGTCAATCTTGCTTATTTATTAATGTTGCCGATGGGTCAAGTGGCTTCATCTAATGCAATAGCAGCAGATTCAATGAATTCAGTTTTTAAATTTGGGGCAATAATTGTAGCTACAATTATTGTACTATCTACTTTTGGTACAGTAGGAATTTACACTATCACCGCACCTCGAATTTATTTTGCAATGGCAAAAGACAAAATATTCTTTAACTTTTTAACTAAACTTCATCCTAAATATAAAACACCTGCATCAGCTATCTTAGTTCAAGCTGTTTGGACCTGTGTTTTAATTTTGTTTTGGGGCACCTTTGCTTCATTGATTGAATATGTTGTATTCATGGATTGGATTTTCATGACCTTGGCGGCAATAAGTATATTTATTTTTAGAAAGAAATTATCAACAACTATTCGTCCATATAAAACAATAGGTTATCCTATAATTCCATTAGTATTTATAGGAATTTCGGTCTGGTTTATTTATCAAATGTTGCATTTGGAGCATGAGGATGATGCAATTATCAATAATCCAATATTGATTGCCTTAATTATAACCTTGCTTGGTTTACCAGTATATTTCTTTTTTAAACTTAAAAGTAAAAGGAATTGAAATAGTAGCTAATGCTAATTTATAAATTTTCCTTTTGCTATTTCTTACCAGTTTAAACCAGTTTCCAAAAATAAAGGTTTTATACCAATTATCGGTGAAGTGCAGGTTAAGCAATACTTTTATAAATAAAGTAATATAAAAAAAGCCCGATCAATGTCGGGCTTCTTGAAATTTATTTGAGTGTTTATTATTATCTTTTTGTAATGTAAACATCCACTCTTCTGTTCTGGTCTTTTCCAGCTTCCGTCGTATTATCTGCAACTGGTTTCTCTTGTCCAAGGCCAACAGCCTCAACTCTATTAGCAGCAATTCCTGATTGACCTAGTGCATTCTTTACAGCAAGAGCTCTTTGATTAGATAAAGCTTTATTACTAGCAGCGTTACCTGTATTGTCAGTATGACCCTCTAATCGGATATTCACTGATGGGTAAGCTTTCATTACATTAGCTAAGTTTTGAATTTGTGATTTAGACGATGTAGTTAAGTTTGCAGATCCAGTATCAAAGGTAACCCCATCGAAAGTAAATCTTGTATCGAGATCTCCTCCTTTGTCTCCTAAGAATTTTGTGAACTTGTCAGTGAAAGATCCAGCCTTAGCTTTAATTTCCGCTCCACCTGGAAGGCTAATTGAAGTTACTGCATCTTTAACAGCATTTGCTCCATCAACAACAGCATCACCCATAGCTTTCGCACCATCAGCAACTGCATCGCCTGCATCTTTAGCACCTTCTACCATAGCACCTCCTACATCTTTAGCACCGTCCATTGCGCTATTACCAGCATCTTTTAAGTCAGCTCCGCACATTTTCCAACCAATCAAGGCTGCTACGGCTAACAGTAAAAGACCTAATAAAGGCATCATTTTACTAAATCCAGATTTACCAGCATCTACCGCTCTTCCAGCAGTAGCAGTTGCAGCACCCGCTGCTTTTCTACCAGTGTCAGCAGCTCCTGTAACTACTCTCGCTCCTGAGTTCACTACATTTTGTGCACCGTCCTTTAAAGCTGAAAAGCCTAGTAGGTTCCCTAAACCTTTAGGTGCAGCAGCACTAACATACTTTTTTTGGCCTTTTAATAGGTCCATCAATCCAGAAACGCCTAAACCTTTAGAGAAGACTTGTTTTCCAACTGCACTCATTACTAAAGGAGCAGCCATTTTCAATAATGATCCTGCTATTCCATTTTTAATGCCAGCTTTATTAGCAATAAAGTCAACAATACCGCCAAGCTTATTGCCTAAAAGTCCGGAAAGTAATGAAGTTCCTGTGTTTAGAAGGCTATCGGTTTTTGCACCGCCATTAAATAGCCCACCTAGATTCTCAAGCATACTTCCATTGAAGTTGCCTTCTTTTAATATTCCTAATAAAGACTCGGCGCCTCCAGTGGAATTTCCTTTTTGCATTACACTACCCAACAAAGCTGGGAATATAGCATTTACAGCAGAACCTGTTTTTAATTCAGATTCTCCTAGATAACTGCTTGCTTGCTTTATTAAAGCAGATCCAGCAGTAGTTTTTAGCATGTCTAGCAAATTAATAGCCATGGTTTCTTGTTTTTGTTTTATTATGAAAAAATTCGATTGCGGTGATTAAATTGTCAGTAGGTACAATAATAGCAGTAGTAGTAAGTATTATTTCAAAGATATGGGGTGTATTATTTAATTTCATCTTATTTCCACTTATTATACGAGGAAATGTCTTAAAGGTCACAAATTACATTTAATGATTTAGAAATCAAAGTTTTATATTAACTCAATTTTGTTATAGCGGACGTCGATTCCAGTACATAGCAAGCCCAAAGCTAGATATTAGGTCCCAAATACCCCACCAAGCAGCTACAACCACCATTCCTCCCAAGCCTCCAAAAAAGTTAATTATCAAAATCAAACCGAGTCCTGAGTTTTGAATTCCTGTTTCAAAACAGATCGCTCTACTATCAAATTTGCTCCGCTTTAGAAGCCTTGGAAAATAATATCCTAAAGCCATCGCAGAAATATTATGAAAGATTACGATGAAAAAAACGAGGTATAAGTAATTAATGATATTATCAATATTAGTTGCCAAGGCTACAATAATGAAGGCTGCATATATCAAAATTGCCAATCTTTTAAAGAACGTTCTAATCTTATCAGCAAAGCTTGGGAGTTTTTGATTAATAAGCATTCCCAAGGTCAAAGGAATAAAAATAAGTTGGACAATTATTTTGAATAGATCTATAAACCGAAGACTTATATTTTCCATTATGGCGTCAGTACCAGGAACAAATCCTGACCAAAAAGTAAAAGTAAATGGGGTTAGAAATATTGCTCCTAAGGTTACCATTGACGTTAAAGTCACAGACAAAGCAGTATTCCCTTTTGATAAATGAGTAGCGAAATTTGATACATTTCCTCCTGGACAGGCAGCTATCATTAACAGTCCTAAATTTACACTAGGGGGAAATTCAAAAACCAATATGATGAGCACCGTTAATATAGGTAGTAAAATCAATTGTGCAAATAAACCTATCCCAACCGATTTTGGAAATTGAATTACTTTTTTAAAATCCGAATATTTCATGTCAAGGGCTACACTGAACATAATGAGCATCAGGCATATGTTCATGATTAACATGGTATCTTCTGAGAAATTTAATTGAATCTCGTCGATTTTATCCAATAGCTTTGTTGTTACTTTCAGAATCAAAATACTCTTTTGTCTTATGTTTTTTTAATTTTAATGAGTGAATTTTTATTAATCCACTTTTGTTTACTAGATTAGACATAATTTCTTTCCAACATCGAATAGCACATTAAAACCATTAAGTATGCAATCTGAATTAGCAGATTTATTGTATAAAGAAGTTTTAAAGGTCGATAAAGACGATGAAAAATCGGAAAGAGAGAAAATCATCAGCCTATATAGTATTTTAAAGCTAGTCTTTTACGAAGCGACTAAATCTGATCGATTACATTTTACTACCTATTTTTCTCGAATCGCCTATGCGGGTAATAGATATGGTCTATCCAAAAAATTACTATATTTTGTCCATAGATTTAGAGTCTATGTCGCTCGAATTTACGATGGGGCAGGAGAAGAGGAATTAGATAATGAGAAAATTTGGAAGTACGGTTTATATTCAATAACAAATACTATAAAAGAAATTTTTAAACAAGATGCCCCGAAAGCATTGCACGATTTATTTCCGCCAGATTTGAAATATGAGGAGGGTGATTATGCCGTTATAGCTAAAATACCTGCTGCAAGAGTGGTCGCAGTAAGCATTGATGAAAAGAATCATATTTTGACAGTGATAGATAACGATAAGCCGCATACGGAACATAAAGTAAAATATAATATTCCAGAAATTAATGAGAATTTTAATTCAAGTATTAGCAGTCTAGTAAAAAGCCATGAGTTTCCTGTTATATTAAAGTTGCTAGAAATTGATGTTGATGAAAATGAATTTTATTTACCAAGAGCTTTAGTAATTGAGCCCGATTATTTAATTGATGTGACTGCTATTGCACAATGCTTTCAAGATCATGGACAACTAACCTTGTCTTATATTCTTAAAAAGTTTTTAAGTGCTGAAGCTTCTCATTATTTGTTACTTGGAAATATTGCCAACTTCTTTTTAGATGAATTGATTACTAATCCCGAAGCAGAATTTCATGCTACTTTCAAAAAAGTTTTTCAGCTCGATCCGATTGGATTTACTCTTTTTTCAGATAAGGATATAAGGATGGTCATGATGAAATCCAAAATGCATTTTGATAATCTTAAAAAAAGTATACAACTTGATTTTGCAAAAGAAGAAATTGATATCAATAACGTATATCTAGAGCCTTCTTTTTATTCTAATGATTATGGTATACAAGGTCGACTAGATGTATTACATCAAAATTTAAAAACTAAAAAGGGACACATTGTGGAGCTTAAGAGTGGGAAACCATATAAGCCAAATCTTTATGGACTTAGTCACAGCCATTATAGGCAAACCATTTTATATGATTTATTAATTAAGTCCTCTCATCAAGATATCGATATTACTAACTATATTTTATATTCAAGTCAGCATGAACAAACATTACGGTTTGCGCCTGCTATAGCGGTACAACAAAAAGAAGCCATTAGTTTGAGAAATGAGTTGATTGAAATAGAGCATCAACTGATTGGTTTAGCTGATAATTTAGAAGAAGATTCCTCCTTACTTTCAAGTTTGGATCCTGCCAAGTCTCCTAAGCTAAGTGGTTTTATTAAGGCTGATTTAAATAGATTTTGGACTTCCTACAGTCATTTAAATAAAGTAGAAAAAAAATACTTCAAATCATTTAATTCTTTCATTGCAAGAGAGCATAGGATTGCTAAAGTAGGGAGAGATGAATTGGATAGTATTAATGGATTAGCTTCATTATGGTTGAATGGAATTAAAGAAAAGTCGGACAATTTTAACATCATAAGTTTCTTAACTTTTAATAGTCAACAAACGGATGGTGATGCACCCGTTCTTGAATTTAAAAGAGAAACAAAAGATGAGCTGAGTAATTTTAGAGAAGGAGATATCGCTATACTTTATCCGTTTAATAAAGGTAGAGAATCAGTAACCAACAATCAAATATACAAGTGTACCATATTAAGTATGGGAAAGCTTTTTGTAAGGGTAAGGTTAAGGAGCAAGCAAGTAATGGAAGAATATTTCAAAAGTAATAACTATTGGAATCTGGAACATGATCTTCTAGACAGCAGTTTTTTAAGCATGTATCGAAACCTATTTGCTTTTATAGAAAGTCCTTCAGCAAAAAGAAATTTATTGCTCGGTCAAATTCCACCTGCAAAACCAACGATCAAGGAGGTCATCCCTCCCAGTAGTTTGAATAATGAACAAGCCTCCATTTTCAAAAAAATTATAAATGCAGAAGATTATTTCCTTTTGTGGGGACCACCGGGCACAGGTAAGACTAGTTTTATGCTGAAGCATTTAGTTGATTATATACTATCAAATAGCAAAGAAGAAATATTACTCTTAGCATATACGAATAGAGCTGTTGATGAAATTTGTGAAGCTATAGAAAGCATTGGGCCAGAGATTAGAGAGAATTACTTGAGGATTGGATCAAGGTATTCAACTAGGGTGAGTTTTAGAGATCAACTCTTATCAAGTCAAATTCAAAATATTACTCGTAGGGAGGAGTTAAAAAACTTGATTAAAGGTAGAAGAATAATTGTTTCAACAGTTTCATCCATGATTGGAAGAAAAGGGATTTTTCATTTGAAGAAATTTGATCGAGTAATTATTGATGAGGCATCCCAAATATTAGAACCAATGTTGGTAGGTTTACTTCCGTTGTTCAATAAATTTATTTTAATTGGTGACCATAAACAATTACCTGCAGTAGTCTCGCAAAAGGAAGAAGAGTCAGAAATAAAAGATAAATCTCTGCGTGCTTTGGGCCTTTCAAACATGAGAGATTCACTGTTTGAGAGAATGATGAAGCAATGTGAAAAAAATAATTGGACTTGGGCTTTTGATGGCTTATCTGAGCAAGGAAGAATGCATTTCGATATTATGAAATTCCCAAGTGAGCATTTTTACGAAGGTAAATTAAAAGTGATACAAGAACCATTAGCCATTAATAAAAGATTGACTGAGCAATTGAATTATAGACTTCCTGAAAATAACATTCCTATTGAAGAACTGATAGCGAATCATAGAATGATCTATGTGCCTACATTTATTGATCGATCAGTTGGTAAAGGGAAAACTAATAAATATGAAGCGAAAAGTGTAATAGAAATTTTGAATGCTTTTAAAAGGATGTTTCTATACAATGGTGTTGAGTTTTCCTCTAAGAGTATCGGTATTATTACCCCTTATAGAGCTCAGATTGCGATGATCCGACAAACTTTATTGGAGAGCCAATTAGATTTTGATAATGTGTCCATAGATACCGTAGAAAGATATCAAGGTGGGTCAAGAGATATTATTATTTTTAGTTTGTGCACTAATCGAATAACTCAGCTTAATTCATTGGTCTCCATGTCCGAGGAGGGAGTTGATAGAAAATTAAATGTTGCATTAACTAGAGCCCGAGATCAATTGGTAATTCTAGGAAATAAAGATATTCTATCTACTAATGAGACTTATAGTAAATTATTGGCCTATTGTTTTGAGCTGCCTAAAGCTTAATAATTATTGTTGTTTTGGTAAATAAAAACTACACCTTTTTACTTTACATTAAGCATTAAGATATTGCATTTAGCGGTTTATGCAAACGCTTTAATTTTTTATAAGATTAGCATTAAACGCTTTCAATAACAATTGCACTGGCTCCACCACCACCATTACAAAGGGTAGCTAATCCAAATTTAGCATCATTATTCTTCAGTATATGATTTAATGTTGTTAAAATCCTTGCTCCAGATGCGCCTAATGGATGACCAAGAGAACAGGCTCCACCGTTTACATTCACAATAGAAGGGTCAACATTTAACTCTTTATTGAATGCTATAGTAACTGCTGCAAAAGCTTCATTAACCTCAAAATAATCCATGTCACTTAGCTCCATACCAGCACGTTTCAAAGCTAATGGTGCTGCTAGAGTTGGCGCAGTGGTAAACCATTCTGGAGATCCAGAAGCGTCAGCAAAAGAAACAATCTTTGCAATTGGTTTGAGACCTAATTCATCAACTGCTTTTTTACTTGCCAATATTAAAGCTGAGGCACCGTCATTAATCGTTGAGGCATTCGCTGCAGTTACTGTTCCGTCTTTGGTAAAAGCTGGTCTTAATAAGGGAATTTTATCAAATTTTACTTTCTTATATTCTTCATCTTCTGAAATGACAAGGGGGTCACCTTTTCTTTGAGGCACTTCGACCGCAATAATTTCATCTTTAAATTTCCCATTTTCTGTTGCACTTGCAGACCTTTTATAAGATTCAATAGCAAAGGCATCTTGTTCTTCTCTGCTAATATTATATTTTGTGGCTGTGGCGTCTGCAAAAGTACCCATTGCAAGGTGGTCATAGGCATCTTCCAAACCATCTTTGTTTAATCCATCCACTAATAGAGTATCTCCAAACTTATTACCCCAACGTGCTTTAGGAAAATAAAATGGAATGTTGGACATGCTTTCCATGCCACCAGTTACCACTATGTTGTTATGTCCAAGCATAATACTTTGCGCACCGAACATTACTGATTTCATCCCAGATGCACAGACTTTATTTATTGTTGTGCAAGGAACTGTTGGTGAAATTCCAGCCATAATCGATACTTGTTTTGCAGGAGCTTGACCTAAGTTTGCCTGCACAACACAACCAAAAAGTACTTCATCTACTTTCGAAGCATCTACATTAGCAGTTTTTAAAGCACCTTTTACAGCAGTGCTGCCTAATTGGATAGCAGAAAGGGAGGCAAACATTCCTCCGAAACTTCCTAAAGGAGTTCTTACTGCGGAAACTATATAAACATCTTGCATTTTTTATTCATTTGGTGATAGCATCAAAAGTAAAAATATTAAATAAAACAAGCTAATCTATGTTTGTATTTAAATTGTTATAAATTAATGTTAAAAATTATGGATCCAGAACAGAATGAAGCATTTATCAAATCTATTACAAGTAAGGCATACAAAAATAAGAAACCACTAGACTGGTTTGAGGAGTTATACAGCGCTTCAATTTCAGATAATGTAACTATCCCTTGGGGAAAAAAAGCGCCCAACCCTCATTTAGTTAGTTGGTGGGAAAACAATCACGTAAAAGAAAAATCAAAAATATTGGTCATTGGTTGCGGACTTGGAGATGATGCAGAGTTCCTATCTGATAAAGGTCTTGATGTAGATGCCTTTGACCTTTCAAGTACCGCTATTCGACTAGCCAAAAAAAGATTTATAGATTCAAAGGTTAATTATTTCCAGACTGATTTATTTCATTTGACTAAAAACATGTCTAATGCCTATGATTTTATTTTCGAGGCTTATACATTACAAGCGTTGCCAATTGATTACAGAGCAAAGGCGATCCCAATAATTGCGACCTTATTAAAACCTAAGGCATTTTTATTATTAATTTGTAGAGGTCGGGATGAGGATGAAGAAATTAAACAATTGCCTTTTCCGCTATCTAAGTTAGAATTAGAAAAATTTAAACCGATATTGACAGAGATAAAAGTGGAGGACTTTATGGATGAGTCAAAAAGAAGATTTAGAATTTTATATCAGAGAAGAAGTGCTTAAACAATCAATTTTCCATGGAAGTAAGCAGTCTTTATTTTAGATTGAATTTCCTTAAGATTTTGATTCGTAATTTTTCCAGCAGCTATAATATGGATATGATCTGCTGACCATTTGATCATGTCATTTAAAATGGTTGCACCTTCCAGAGCAGTCTTTTTAGTGCCTGAACTTAAAATAAAATTAATTCCATTTATTGAATTTAAATCCCTTATTGCTTTTTCTAGATCAACAACTTCATCAATTGCTTTATGAAAAGTGCATGGAAATGGATGAGCCAGATCACACAATCGTTGCGTTTTAGAAATATCGATAGATTTATCTTCCGTTAGGCACCCGAATACAAAGCCTGCCACTTTAAATTGCTTAAAAATTTTTATTTCAGTTTCCATTTGGCTTAATTCTATCTCTGAGTAAACAAAGTTGCCTGATCGTGGGCGAATCATAACTTTTATATCAATAGATACTTGATCATAGACAGCCTTAAAAAGGTTGGCATCAGGCGTTAAGCCATCTAATTCTAAATTAGCACATAATTCTATTTGATGTGCTCCATTATGTTCGGCTGAAATTGCAGTGTCAGCATTATCAACGCAGGATTCGATTATCATTTAGATCTATTTATATTAAAGATAAAATAAAATCAAGCATTTTATATGTAGTGCTATTGTAGAGCATGCGAGGGTGTTGGGTAGGATCGAATTTTTGATACAATATTCTTAATAGGTGTAAATTTGCACTACCCTTAATAGACTTATAATAGTGGTATTATAATATAGCAGTTAAAATCTTTAGACCGGCTCAAGCCGGTCTTTTTCTTACTTATTAAAATCCATCATGATACTATCTTGCACTCCCGTTGACAAATTAGTCAGCACCATAAAGACAGCTATCCCCAAAGAAAAACCTGATTGCTTCATAGCTATACCTTCGAATTGCAGCTTAGATTTGGATAATTTCAGAGCTCAGTTGAAAGCTGAGGATATCTCCTTCGTTGGAGCTATTTATCCATTTGTTTTTGATCAAGATGATGCTTACGATGATAAAATTTTAGTAAAATTTTATAAATTCGCGCATCCTCCAATCTTCTTTGACGAAAATTGTAAAGGAAGTTCAGATCTCAAGATCCTTGAAAATGATGCTTCAAACAGCTTATTATTATTATCTCACGCAACTCATCCCTATTTAAGTAATTTTCTAGTTGATCTTTTTAAAAAATTTGGTGCTTCCAAGAAAGTTGCTGGAGGCTGCACTATATTCGAAGAGAATAAGTTTGGAGGTAATTTATTTGATGCAAATCAAATTTATAACAATTATATTGTATTAATTCCATTGATATCTAAAATGCAAATTTCATTATATCATGGATGGAAAGAAATTTCAGGACCATATATTGTTACTAAAGCCAATGGACAAACAGTTGAGCATTTAAATTGGGAGTCCGCCAATCAGGTTTTTGCAGGAGCTTTTCCCGATTTGGTCGGCGATGATTATAATTTTTCGGACCTATTAAATTTAGCTAGAGAATTCCCATTTGGTATGTATAAAGAATTAGGAGAATGTATTATCAGAGATCCAATCCAATTCACTGAAAAAGGCATAACATTTTTAACTGAAATTCCTGAGAATACAGTCTTGTTTATTTTGCAAGGTGCAAAGAAAAGCTTATTTTCTGCATCCTTTAAAGCTGTAAAAGAGTCCATTGATTTAGATGCTAAAATAGAGGATCATTTGATTTTTAATTGCACTGCTAGGAAAAGCACATTAGAAGAAGATTACAAAGAAGAACTTAAGAATATGAGCGAAGTTAGTTTAGGCAACATGATAGAAGGTGTCTACGGGTATGGAGAAATTGGAACTAATCCGTTTGGGTTTCTTGAAATTAATAATAGATCATGCTTAAGTATATCATATTATAAATGAAAGAGGAAGAAATCCAATCAAAAATTATACATGATCTTTCAATCCTCTATGAATTATCACTTTCTAGTGCAAATTCTTCAAGCGTAATTGACAATTGTTCGACTTTCATGAAGGTTTTAATTTCTAGGAAGAATTTGTCCTTTGCAGGATATTGGTTGTATAACGAGGAAAATCAACACTTGGAAAGTTTTTTCTCGTTTCCAGCAATTGAGAAAAGAAAGTCAGCAAATTTAGACTTGGAATTTTTCGAAATGATTAATCATGAAGGTGAATTAATAAATAGTAAAGATCCAAATTTCAACATGCTATGTGAAGCTTGTCAGCTTGAAAAAGGGTCTTTTTTAATATTTCAAATTGGAAAAGATAGCTTGATAATATTAAACAGAAATGATAAAGAGCTCAATAACAAAGATCGATTACAACTTAATACCGTTATTAATAAATTTGGTCTCTTTATTGAGGGATTACTTTCTCAAGAAAAATTAACGGAAGAAATTCAAATCAGAAGGGCGGCTGAAGAGGAACTTAAAACGAAAACAAAAGAACTTAAGAAATTTATAGATTCCAATCTTCAGTTGGAGAATTTCGCATACATTGCTTCACATGATTTAAAAGCCCCACTAAGAACAGTTACAAGTTTTGCAAATTTATTAAAAGATAAAGAATATGATAAGTTTGATGATAAGTCTAAGAGTTTTCTAGACATTATTATCAAAAGTTCCCAAAATATGCAAGAATTGATTGATGATTTATTAGAGTATTCAAGAACCAATACTCGATCAATAAAACTTGAAGAAATCGATTTGCATAAGCTGTTTAAAGCGCTTGATTTTGAATTGAGAGATAGTAGTCAGAAGGAAATAGTGATCGATCTAGAAGTAATTCCACCCAAAATCATTGCAGATAGATTTAAAATAAACCAATTATTTAAACATATATTAAAAAATTCGATTAAATTTAACAATAGTGCTACCCCTAGTATTAGTATTCATACGTCTGAAAAACCAGAAAGTTGGATTTTTACAATTAAAGACAATGGGATTGGAATTGAGAATGAATTCAAAGAAAAAGTATTTTTACTTTTCCAAAAATTACATAGTGTAGATAAATTCGAAGGCTCAGGTATTGGTCTTGCCATTTGCAAGAAAATCATAGAGCAACACAATGGAGAGATTTGGTTTGAATCAGAAGTCAATAAAGGAACTAGTTTTTATGTCCAACTTCCAAAACTAAAAAATTAGGAAGGTATGCAGCTACCCAAGATACTCATAATTGATGATCGCGAATATGACAGAACACTCTATAAGGAATATTTAGGCGAATCGAATTATGATTTTTCAGAATTAGATGATGGAGAAGATGTTATTGAGCGATTAAAGCTATTCCCAGCAGACTTATTGCTCTTAGATTGGCAAATGCCTAGAATGGGCGGAATGGAAACATTGCGCGCGCTCAATAAAAATGTACAATACAAGCAAATTCCAGTTATTATCATTACTGGCTTAAAGGAAGATGCAGTTTTGGAAGAAGCATTTGATTATGGAGCTATAGATTTTATTAATAAACCAGTAAAACAATCTGAACTTAATGCAAGAGTACTCAATACCTTGAAATTATTCGAAGCCAATCGTGTTTTAAGTAAACAGAAAAGTGAACTTCAAGAATTAAATAAAATTATAACCACTCAAAAAGATGAAATCCTAGTTTCTTTAAAGTTGAAAGAAGAAATTGGCGAGTTACGCGAAAGAGAACATCAAAAAGAGAAGGAGGAGAAAAAACGCAGAATCTTATCTTTGGAAATGGATACGATTAAAACGAGGAATACGCTAAAGGAAATACAAGAGAATTTAAAAGAAGCGCATAAATTATTAAGCCATGAAAATCCTTCTAGTTTGGTACTAAGGAGGTTAAAAACAATGGATCGAAATATTGATCAATTAACAAGTACTGAGTCCTCGTGGGAAGAATTTAAGAATATTTTTGAAAGTATTAATCCTGACTTCTTTGATAAATTAACTAAGCTTAATCCTAAATTAACTCCATTAGATTTTAAGCATTGTGCCTATATAAAAATGAATTTATCCAACCATGATATTTCTCAATTAATCAATATAGAATCTAAAAGTATTCAAATGGCGCACTACAGAATTAAGAAGAAATTAAAAATTACAGAAGATAAAACATTACGAGAATTTTTAATTTCTATTTAAAATCGATTTTAGTATCAAATAACTGGCAGCGCCCGATGTGAATTATTTAACAAGTAGCCCACAGTTCAGCGGACTCTATGACAAGTTGTATATAGGAGGGAGTGCCCGCGATGAATCGCGAGCCTACATAACCAATTTTGCCTTGTCATTACCTTAATTTTAAATGAACCTTTTCATTTTCCAGGCTTAGGATGACAATATTCATTCTATCATTCATCCCATTACTTCAACCCTTTCTGATAAATCTCTTTCAAATCCTCAAATCTAATCCCCAGCAATTCCATTTTTTCAAAAACCACAGGGAGTGTTTCTTGTATAAATTTATCTTTTTGCATTTTTAGTATTTTTTTAGGTGCATCTTCAGCAACGAAAAATCCAATCCCTCTTTTATTAAACAGGATGCCTGCATCTGATAAATGTGTGTAGGTACGCATAATAGTGTTTGGATTTACTTGCATAGTGCTAGCCATTTCCCTTACAGATGCAATTTTTTCGCCTTTTGGCCAATTGCCAGCTAGAATATTATTAGCAACAAATTCTGCAATTTGCAAATAGATTGCTTGATGTTTGTGATACTCCATTATACCTGCTTCTTTTTAAGTAAGAAAAAAGAAATCACCCATCCTATTGGAACTAGCATTAAGAACCAAGGGATATTGTCTCCGATAAATACCATGATTTGCCAAATGGTTTGAGGGAAGATATCAACTATATTTTGACCGCTTACACTCAGATATTTTACCAATGCAATAATAAAGCAAAAACTAAAAAACAAAATGGTGACAATGATTATAGTTTTTGGAAATGGAAATTTTTTAAAAAATAGGGATGCCATGAAAAAGATGCTATGCAGTATTAAGTATAAACAAATAAAGTAAAACATCATTCTGTTTTTCAGCATAGAAAGAATGGATAATTCTTCAACATTAAATCCATCTTGGAATAGCATTTCGTAGCTAGAAATTACAATGTAAAAGATTAGCCACAAAGAAATAATGAAAACAGGTAGCGTATACAGTAGGCGTACTGTTAGTTTTTCCAAGTGACTAGCTGGTAAGCCTAGAGAGTGAATTGCGGATTCATGATTCCTAAAATCTCTATTTACTAATACAGTTAATATAGATCCCCCCAATAGTAATGCAGTAACAAAGCTTACCATCCAAATGCTGATAACACCTGCTTTATGAGTTAAACTTAAATGTGCAAATGCCAATCCTGCTATAAGTACAATTAAGAGCAAAATAAAGGCATACATTACTTTGATTTTATGTAATGCATAATCTACTTGTAGTAAAAATTTTATTCTCGATAAATTGAATTCCATTGCTGTTTAGTTAAATTGTTCTAAAATTAAATCAGATTTTTTAAGTACTGCATTAAATAATATTTCTAAATCTAATTCTGATGGAATATTTTGTGGGTTTGGCACAATGTGTACAAAGCTTCCAGGTGCTTTTTCAACATATAAACTTCCGTCCAATTGCGGGCTTGAATCATATTGAAATTTTAACTTTTCTTCAATCACATGAAGGTCATGCGCTAATACGATCTGTCCATCATTCAAAATTATAATACTTTCCATCAACTGTGCTAAATCTCGAATTTGGTGCGTTGAGATCACCACGCATTGATCATCACTGATCTCTTTCGCAAATAGTTTTCTCAATTGAGATTTGGTAGGAATGTCCAATCCATTCGTAGGCTCATCTAATAACAGATAAGTGCATTTACACGATAAGGCAAAACTAATCAGTACTTTTTTCTTATTCCCAAAAGAGAGATGTTGGATATTTTCATCGCTTTTTAATTCAAAATATTTGATTATTTCCAAAAATTTTTCATAATCGAATTTCGGGTAAAATTTACCATACAGTTCTGCATATTGTAAAACAGAGAATGAGGGTAATTGATATTCTTCTGGTAAGAAGTAGACTTCTTTCAAGAAATGAGGACTACGTTCGGAAGGTCTATATTGATCTATTTCAATCGATCCTCTTTTGGTAAATAGCAATCCCTGAAGCAATTTAAGTAATGAAGACTTGCCCGTCCCGTTCTTACCTAAAAGACCATAAATTTTTCCTCTTTCCAAACTCAAATTCAACTGATCAAAAAGCTTAGCTTTTTCTTCGTAAGCAAATTCAATATTATTTATTTTAATCATTGTTATACTGTATTAGTGAAATAGTACAGTACAAACATACATATTGTTTTTGGATAATGCAATAGTTGGGATGGATTAATTTTTAAAAAGGAGTCATAAGACATAAGACTCAAGAAATAAGACTCAAGAAATAAGACTCAAGAAATAAGACTCAAGACTCAGGACATATGACATAGACTGAAGGCTCATTCTCTATTACTTAATAGTAAGAAGCTCCTAATAAAAGTGATTAGGGAGCGCTTAAAACATTTCTGAAGGATAAATGTCTTCGTTTTCTTAAGTCTTGCCAAGCTTGAAATCCAAGCATTAAATCACTGCACTACCAGCAAGTTATACCCCAGTGATCAAGCCCAACAGCTTCCCCATAACCGGATTCCCATTCTCTTTATTCCAGACTACAGAAAGCACAGCCTTGTGTTTTACCTTCAGTTCAATAAACCGAATTTTTAAATTAAATCCTTTAGTCAAAGCAGTAGGAACAATCGAAACTCCCATGTTATTTTCAATCAACCTAAAGATAGTATTGGCGTGAACACTGTTATGCGTGGTGGAGGCTTCGATTTTTAGGTCCTCTAAGATTTGCATTATAGTATCGTAGTAATCTGAACTATAACTTTTGTCGAAGAGGATAAATTTTTGTTGATTGAGATAAACGATTGCGTTTTTATTAATGGATGTAAATGGAAAGTTTTTAGGAACTACTAAGCTAAAGCTGTCCTCAAAAATAGGACGAATTTTTATATTTGAATCTACCCGATTTAATCTAACAAAACCTAAATCTAATTTACCGTGAAGAAGTTGATCTATTTGATCATAGTTTGATATTTCTTCTAGATTAAATTTAATACCTGGAAATTTCTCTTTCGATTCTACTAAAAGATTTGGGATTACATTTTGCATTGCTGAACCAACAAAGCCGATTTTTATTTCACCATCCATACCCTGATTAATTGCGAAGCCCTGCTTTAAAATACTTTGCATATTTTCCATTAAGCTCGGAATTTCTTTGGCGAGATAAATTCCAGCTGCACTTAATTCAACCTTTTTGTTATTTCGAATAAATAGTGGATAGCCTAATAATTCTTCCATTTGTTTAATCTGTCTACTTAAGCCTGGTTGTGAAATATACAATCGTTGAGCAGCTTTCCCGTAATGCAACTCTTCTGCTAAAGCCATGAAATATTTCAAATGTCTAAATTCAATGTGATAACTCATAGTAATTGTAATCTACATTTAATGATATTGTAAGTTATTAAACTTATCGCTAATTTTAGAAAAATGATTATCCAATGTTTAAATATGGTGAAGATTATTTGACTGCTGGAAAGGCATTACAAATTGCTCGTGGGCAATTAAAGGGCGTCTTATCCGATAGCACTATTGACAACATTAATAAGTCTGCGGCTATCGTACAAGAAATTGTTGCCAAAAATGCATCTGTCTATGGAATCAATACAGGTTTCGGTCCATTGTGCAATACTCGGATTTCTTCGAGGGATACCGCAGCATTACAACATAAATTATTAATCAGCCATAGCGTAGGTGTTGGGGAACCTATTGCCTTAGAATTAGCAAAATTAATGATGATTCTAAAAGTTCATGCTTTAGCAAAAGGGTTTTCTGGAGTTACATTGGACGTTATTAATAGAATCATTTGGCACATTGATCAGGATGTCATTCCATTAGTTCCGGAACAAGGATCAGTGGGTGCTTCAGGTGATTTAGCACCATTGTCACATTTATTCATTCCATTAATCGGAGAAGGGGAGCTATTCTATCAAGATAAGTTTCAACCAACGATTGATGTCTTAAATACACATGACCTAAAACCAATTACACTTTCTGCAAAGGAAGGTTTAGGTTTGATTAACGGTACTCAATTTATTGCGGCACATGCCGTGCAACTTGTGGAACAATTGCATCAATGCCTTTCTCAAGCAGATATTAATGCGGCTTTGATGATTGAAGGATTGATGGGGTCAACCGCACCATTTAATGCAGTCCTACATGAGCTGCGTGCCTATCAAGGAAATATCCATGTTGCCCGAAGAGTTCATGCCCTGATGAAAGGCTCAGAAATTCTATTGTCGCATATTGATTGCGATAAGGTGCAAGATCCATACTCAATGAGATGCGTCCCCCAAGTTCATGGCGCGTCCAGAAATGCTTGGTTGCATTTAAAGGAATCTGTAGAAATAGAAATTAATTCTGTAACCGATAATCCAGTGATCATTAGTGAAGACTTAACCATTAGTGGTGGGAATTTTCATGGTCAACCTTTAGCGCTACCTATTGATTATGCCTGTCTAGCTGCGTCCGAATTAGGAAATATTTCCGATCGACGTGCCTACCTTTCTTTGGAAGGTAAATATGATGGTACTCCAAAATTATTATTAAAAGAAACAGGAATGAACTCTGGGTTTATGATTGTACAATACACTGGCGCTGCTTTGGCAAGTGAGAATAAAGGACTTTGTTTCCCATCTAGTGCAGATAGTATTCCTACTTCCTTAGGACAAGAAGATCATGTGAGCATGGGGTCAATTGGAAGTAGAAAAGCATTACAGGTTTGTAAAAATTTAAAGCAAATTTTAGCCATAGAATTACTCTGTGCTGCACAAGCATTTGATTTTAGAAGGCCATTGCGATCTAGCGAAATACTAGAACAAGTACACGCGGCAGTGAGAGGAGAGGTGACGCATGCAACTGAAGATCGCCTATTTGGAAAAGACATCAAGAAAATTCATGACTTGATTGCTTCCAATGCTTTGGTGGATATCTGCAATAATGCAGCAGTTATTCAGAAAAATCCATTACATGATTTATTTGAAAATTATTAAACTAAACCAATGATAGATATAGTTGCTAATTTTAAATCGCAAATAAAAACGGGTATTCCAAAAGAACTACCTAAACTTAAACCATATCCAGAAGGAATTAATCGTGCGCCAAAACGTAAAGATATTTTAACGAAAGTTGAAAAGCAATTGGCTGTTAGGAATGCATTGCGATATTTTCCAGCAGCTTGGCATTCGGTTTTAGCAAAAGAATTTGCAAAGGAGTTGAGTGAATATGGCAGAATCTATATGTTTAGATTCAAGCCAGACTATGAAATGTATGCAAGACCCATTCATGAATATCCAGCAAATTCTACCCAGGCGGCTGCAATCATGTTGATGATCCAAAATAATCTAAACCCTGCGGTTGCGCAACATCCAATGGAATTAATTACCTATGGTGGTAATGGAGCAGTCTTTCAAAACTGGGCTCAATATTTATTGACGATGCAGTATTTGTCAATCATGACAGACAAGCAAACCTTACATGTGTATTCGGGTCATCCAATGGGCTTGTTTCCATCTTCCAAAGACGCTCCGAGGGTTGTGGTTACTAATGGAATGATGGTTCCCAATTATTCCAAACCAGATGATCTAGACAAATTCAATGCATTAGGCGTTACCCAATATGGACAGATGACTGCAGGTTCCTACATGTACATTGGTCCACAAGGAATTGTTCATGGCACAGCTATTACAGTGATGAATGCTTTCAGAATGATATTGAAAAAGGATGAAAGCCCGAAAGGAAAAATATTTGTAACAGCAGGATTGGGCGGAATGAGTGGAGCTCAACCTAAGGCTGGAAACATTGCAGGTTGCATTACAATTTGTGCAGAAGTGAACCCTAAGGCAGCTACAAAAAGACATGAACAAGGTTGGGTAGATGAATTGTTTAATGATATTGATGCATTGATTGATAGAGTAAAAACCGCTCAACAAAACGAAGAGGTGGTTTCTTTGGCTTATATTGGTAATGTGGTAGAAATTTGGGAGCGGTTTTACAAAGAAAAGATTTATATACACATTGGTTCTGATCAAACCTCATTGCACAATCCTTGGTCAGGTGGGTATTATCCAGTGGATTTAGATTTTGATCAGGCGAATGATTTGTTAGCTAAGGATCCAGTTACCTTTAAATCAAAAGTACAAGACTCTTTAAAAAGACAAGCGGCGGCGATAAATTTGCATACAGCAAAAGGAACTTACTTTTTTGATTACGGCAATGCTTTTTTATTAGAATCATCTCGAGCAGGTGCAGATATTATGGCGGAGAATGGAATTGACTTTAAATACCCTTCTTATGTCCAAGATATTTTAGGACCAAAATGTTTTGATTATGGCTTTGGCCCTTTTCGTTGGGTTTGCACGTCTTGTGATCCTGCAGATTTGAGAAAATCTGATCACTTGGCAGCAAAAGTATTAAAAGAAATTCACGCTACTGCTCCAGATGAAATTAGTCAACAAATGGCTGACAACATAAAATGGATCGAAGAGGCAGAGCAAAATAAATTAGTAGTCGGTTCTCAAGCAAGAATTTTATATGCAGATGCGGAAGGACGAAATAAAATCGCGACTGCATTTAATGATGCTATTAAATCAGGCGAGATTTCTGCGCCTATTGTTTTAGGTAGAGATCATCATGATGTAAGTGGAACGGATTCTCCTTTTCGGGAAACTTCAAATATTTATGATGGAAGTCAATTCACCGCGGACATGGCCATTCATAACGTGATTGGCGATAGTTTTAGGGGAGCAACATGGGTCTCTATTCATAATGGAGGTGGAGTAGGATGGGGAGAGGTGATCAATGGTGGTTTTGGATTGTTGTTGGATGGCTCATTAGCTGCTCAACAAAGATTAAAAGACATGTTGTTTTATGATGTAAACAATGGAATTGCTAGAAGATCTTGGGCGAGAAATAAGGAAGCACGTTTCGCCATAGAAAGAGAAATGGAAAGAAGCCCCAATTTAAAAGTTACTTTAGCGAATGATGTGGAAGATGAAATTATTGATCAATTATTTTAATTTATGAAAAAATGAGCAGAAGATTAATAGGACCATTTGATCAAATATTACCCATGACGGGTTTGCCTTTAAAAGGTGCTTTGAAGGATCAGCAATTAAATATTATTGAAGATGGTGGTATAATTGTAAATGATGGAAAAATAGAAGCCATCGGTTTGTACGATAATCTCAAGTCTGCCAATCCAGAAATTGAATTAGAAGTATTGAAGTTTGCGGCTACTGCCTTGCCAGCTTTTGTGGATTCCCATACGCACTTGTGTTTTGATGGTTCTCGTGCAATGGATTTTGCAGAACGGAATGCGGGTACTTCTTATCAAGATATTGCTGCTGCGGGTGGCGGGATTTGGTCTTCCGTAAAACATACCAGAGCGGCTAGTAAAGAAAGATTGGTTGCTTTGATGCTGTATCGGTCTAAACAATTAATTAAAGGCGGAGTAGGAACGGTAGAAGTGAAAAGTGGGTATGGATTATCCGTAGCAGAAGAAATGAAAATGCTAGAAGCTATTGCTTGGTTCAATCGGAAGAGCCCATTGGATGTAGTTTCTACTTGTTTAGCAGCCCACATTATTCCAAAAGATATCGAAGGAGGTGAATCCGCACATTTACAAATGATTTTAGAGGAGCTCGTTCCTAAAATTCAAGCGCAAAACTTATGTAACCGATTCGATATCTTCATTGAAGAAAATGCCTTTAGCACAAAAGGAGCTTTTCAATATTTATCCACTCTGAAATCTATGGGATTTGATCTAACCGTTCATGGGGATCAATTTTCGGTTGGTGGAAGTCAAATAGCGATTGAAGTTGGCGCGCGAAGTGTAGATCATCTTGAAGTGAGTGGTGAAAAAGAAATTGCTGCATTAGCAAAAAGTAATGTAATCGCAACCGCATTGCCTGGAGCATCCATTGGGATTGGCTGCCCATTCACTCCCGCCCGGAAATTATTAGATGCAGGTGTCGCGCTAGCGATTGCTAGTGATTGGAATCCAGGATCTGCGCCCATGGGAAATCTTTTAACCCAAGCTTCCATTCTAGCAACCTTCGAAAAATTAACGACGGCTGAAGTCTTATCGGCAATTACTTTCCGAGCTGCCGCTGCTCTAAATTTAAATCATGTAGGTACATTGGATGTTGGTCAGCAAGCGGATATTATTTGTTTTCCTACTAGGGATTATAGGGATGTGTTGTATCATCAGGGGAGTATGGAGGTAGTGAGGTTTTGGAAGCAGGGGAGTAAGCTTTAATAATAAAAAATACTTGATATCCCTATTTTAAAAATCTTTGTGATATCAATTTATAAACCAATATTATTTAAAATTAATTTAAGCTCCATGAAATAAAAGGTAAAGAAATTTTGACATAATTGATGAAAGAGCATTGCAACAAAAATTAGACTTGCTCCAAGGAACTTTCAAATTTTAGATTTTTATCAATTAGGCAAAACCAAAACCTCAACCCGCCGATTCTTCCCTCTATGCTCATCGCTATCATTCTCCACCAATGGTTGAGATGCACCATACCCTTTTTCTTCCCATTTAAAATGACTAGAAGGGATTAACTTTTTTAATGCTTCAGAAACACTTTTAGCTCGCGCTAATGATAAACGTTGATTATTTTCAGCACTTCCAATGTTATCCGTGTGGCCTTCTACAATTACTTGCCCACGTTCAAAAATTTCAATGCTATTTGCCAAAGTTTTCAATGCCTCCATTCCTTCAGGTTTTAAAGTAGATTTTCCAGTGTCAAACAAAACCTTACTATCTAAGTTCAATCGCATAGCCGCGCCAATTGCAGCAATCGCATCAACATCAGCACCAGGTAATGCACTTTGAGTTTTTAAGTCTTTTAAACGGACATAGTAAAATAATTCGCCTTGTTTCACAAATGGAGCTATGTCTACTTCTGCCACTCCACCGTCAATCTTTCCCACATTTATCCAATCTTTTCCGTTTTTGGAAATCTCTAAATCAGTGGGCTCTATTTGCCCAATTTCAAAAACGTAAAGGTCTGGCCCATTCACATTTGTTAAAGCATTATTTACAAATTGTATGGTCAAGTCTCCACCAAGTCCTAAACTATAAATTCCTGTAACATCATTAAAAGTTTCAATTTTGTCTGGTGGACCAAGAACATTTTTTGCCTCCTTAGTCATCAAATTAGGATGGTGCACTGAAATTAAAACATCTGCAAAAGATAAGTCCGCCAAAGGCAAATAAACAGCAGTGCTAAAATTTCCCATATAAGTTTGTCCAGTATTTTCTCCGAAATAAAGATCAGGATTAAGGGCTTGAAATTTCTTTTTTGCGGCAGCTGATTTACGGGCGATATCACTAGAAAAGATGCGTACAGAATTTTTTTGATGCTTGATAGTTCGTTGAAATTTAGGACTCCTTTTTATTTTACCTGAAGCAATGTCATCTTCGATGCCCTCCAATTCAGACAAAAGCTCCTTTGCTTCTTTTTCACTATGCAATTGACCTGATTTATCGTGAAGTGCTTTCATCGCTTCTTTTTCTTCCTCACTTGCTTTATCTTCATTACTTCGTTCAATATCAGACAAGACATAAGAGGCTTCAGTAAAGTCCATTCGAGACATAACATCGGTACCTGCTAATGAATCAATTTTTTTTAATTTTTCCATGGTGGCTTCTGGACCCGATTCAGCTTGAACCATTAAGATGGCTTCTTCTAAGGACAGCCCAGTACTTAGGTTCTTTTTAGAAAGAAGCTCAGGACTAATTTTATTCTTTTCATTTTGTATTACTTGATTTTCCTTTGCTGCTTCGCGCTCTGCTACTTTCGCCTTCGCCAATAATTTTAAGCTATCAGGATTGTTTATTAATTTTTCCAAATCTGATCTAGAAGCGCCGCTTTCTTCTAAAAGATCAAGAATGGCTTCTGTTGAAAAAAAACTCCCTAATCCATCAGTAGTCCCTTTATCATCAACATTTACTTGATCTATTAATTTGTCTAGTGGGGATTCTCCTTTAGGTGCTTTCTTTTCATTACCATGTTTTGAGAGCAACTGATCTAGTTTATCCAATGATGCGGTTAGGTCATCTTTGTCTTGTAAGTTAGCATCTGAATCTATATTTTCATTTGATTCAGTTGTATTATCGGCAGCCTTATTACTCGAATTTTCTGTACAGGAAATTAAAGTGAAGATTAAGCAGAGTAGAATAATTACATTCTTCATGATTTTTTATAAATTAATTTTTGATGCTTTCAATGCAGTCATTACCATGAACTTTTGCATTTCATAACTTGCAATACCGCTAGAACTACCACCTTCATTGAGCCGCTCTGTACAAGCTTGGATTTTTTCAAGATCTTCTTCTAAGGTGGCAATGTATTCGTCAAACTTTTTACGGTAAGCTGCTTTCAATTCATCCATGGCTGGCCGTACTTGATGCAATAAGATGGGCCCCCATGCAAATCCGCCACCTCCCGCCATTGAAGAAACGGTATTTCCATATTCAATCCAGTCGTTCAAGACAGTGACTCTACTTAAATAAAAATCTTGAAGATATTGTAAATATGCTCTTCTAGTGGTGAAGCTCAACATTGCATTGTCAACACATTGCACACAAAGAGGAATATCCTCACAATATAACATCATGGGTGCTACATCGCTTTGATTACGGTCAAAAGCTTGGTCTTCTTGTGATAATAAATCCACTTGTTGTTGTAGTGCTTGCACTTGTCTTCTTAATTGATTTAAAGTGGCATTATCCAGGTCAGGTGGTATCACTCTTTGCTCTCCTTCCGTTTCCTCACCTGGCATATTGTCTATATAAGTATTATCAAATTGATCGTTTGATAAGTTCATCCTTTCATTAACTTCATCTGCCAAAGTGCCATATAATTCTGTTACGCCAGCTTGCGGATTTATTCTAACGGTTCTTTCTGTTCTAAATGTTCCTGTTTTATCCCGAGGATCAGGTGCATCAAATATAATAGTCCGGCCACCTTCGTTATTAAATAGAGCAGGCTTTTGGTCTGTTACATTATAATGTTGATATTCAAAAAATACTGGTGAATCTCCTTGACCCGAAACGGGAACTAATTTTGGAGCGGCAAACTGCGCCATGGCGAATTGACCGTAAAAAATAGCAATGACCATTACTGAAATCGTTTTGGCACTTGACTTTTTTAATAGAAAAACCCCCAATAAAAGTATAATCATAACCAGCAGTCCAATTATAATATACATTAGTGTATTACTGTTTGATGCAGAGCTCTCATTTGAGGAATCAATGGTATTTGATTTTGTATTATTTGTATCTGTAATCACATCTCCAGCAATACCTAGCTTTCTTAAATGTTTTGCGTATACACCCTTATCGTCAGTAAAACTAATAGGAATATTAGTGGATGGAAATTGCAAACCAACTTTTACAATTATCAAATAAGGGATACCAGCTACACTGGCGCTCACACCAATTCCTGCAGGTCCCATGGTTCTGAAAATCTTTTCTACAAATTTTTCTTTTCCAGTTGAAATTTTAGAGACTGGTTTGTTCCACTTTTTTTTGTGAAAACTCAAATCAATATTATGTTCTGGAGCTTTTGATATCAATCTTACCATGACTGGTGCATTAATATCTAAACCATTGACAATAAATTTTTGTAGAGAGTCAGGACCGCCAGATACCCATTCCATAGCTCCCATAAAACTACCATTGTCTAGCTTAGTCAGTTTTATTTCATGAACTATTACTTTCCCAAAAGGATCGGTAAGCTGAGTATTACCCAAATAATGTGATCCAATCAAAAACAAAATCATTAGACATTTTCCTAGTAGTAATTTCATAGTAGTCATTTTTATTGTCTGTGTTTTTCTAATAAATAGTTGGCCATATCTGCCATTTTTTGCTTCAAATCAGCTTGCTGCTCATCCGTTCTTTTATTGGATGCGTTTTTTGTTCCATAAGATAAGCTGATGGCTTGGTCGTAATTTTCACTTAATAGAATGATTCTTCCGTGCATTGGTTGATACCATAAATAGCAACTTTTATCTTCTGATAATTCAATCGTCATCTTCGCAATTGAAAGATTCTTAGCTTTGTATTCCAACTGATCAGAGATTATTTTTTTATTTGATTTCTTACTTCCTGGGGTCGACCCCCAAGTAAGTGAAGCATTGCCATATCCTTTCAGTTGTATCTTGCATCTTTTCTCGTCATTCACTAGTGTGAAATCACTTTCATTGATTTGCATAACCTTCGATACTTCTGAGGAGGATATGTCGCATTTATAATTATCGAATAAGTTTCCGTACGATATATTTTTACTATTCTTTTCTTTTGGTATTTCTTCAGACACAGTAGTTGCTGTTTCAGTTTTAGCTTCTTGCGTATCGCTATTCGAACAAGCAATCGTAAGTATCAAAAGGGTAAAGGTGAAAATATTCTTCATCAGTTAGTTTTATTAATTTTTTGATTCAGCGGAAAGGAGAAAGGTTGAAATATTTCATTTAATATTTCGAACTATAAACTACTTGCAATGTCAGCATGAAATAGATATTATACAATAGGGAATAAGTGGGTGGCCTATTTGAATCAATAGTTGGTCTATTTGACTATGTTTAATTTGTAAGAAATTTCTCAATGCTCACCTAGGACTTCTTTTATTAGCTAGCCATCGTCAAAATATTGATATCATTTTTAAATTATATTTTCCTATTTTAGAATTTCAAAAAATTCAACAAATAGTTAATAAATGGAATCCCCATCAGCTAACACTTCTTTTTGGAAAAAAATTATCGGTTACGTACTAGCATTTGGCCCTGGTATATTTGCCATTGGTTATACTATCGGTACGGGAAGTGTGACTTCTATGATCGTGGCAGGAAGTAAATTCGGCATGGAATTGACATGGGTATTATTGCTAAGCTGTTTGTTTTCTGGTTTGTTAATGTTTGCATACGGAAATTATGCTTTAATAACTGGGGAAACCGCCCTCTTTGGATTCAAAAAGCATTTGAAATTTGGCAAGGCGATAGCCATTCTAATTATCGTTGGGGTTACTTTTGGGCAATGGAATTCTTTAATGGGGATATTAGGCATTTCTTCTAACTTAATTTTCGAAATATTGTCAGCCAATTTTGCAGGACTTGCTGCATATAGATATGAAACCGTGCTAATTACCGCCATCATATTAATCGTTACGTTTTACTTACTAATGTTGGTTGGTAAATATACCTTCTTCGAAAAGATTCTTGTAATCTTTGTTACTTTAATGGGATCATCTTTTATAATTTCATTAATCTTTGTTCAACCTCTACCTATCGATGTAGTTAAAGGATTAGTGCCGTCAATCCCTGATGTTCCAGGTGGAAAAATGTTGGTGGCCGCCTTTGTCGGTACCACCATGGCGGCAGCAACCTTTTTATCTCGTCCATTATTTGTAAAAGGGAAAGGATGGACCGTTAAACATTTAAAGCAACAAAAGCGAGATTCAATTATTGCTGCAACATTAATCTTTATCATTAGTGGAACAATCATGGCGGTGGCTACTGGCGCATTACATTACGAAGGAAAAGAAGTTAAACATGTATTGGATATGGCAGACACATTAGGACCAGTAGCAGGAAAGTGGGCGGTAACCATATTCTTTTTTGGAACCCTTAGTGCAGGACTATCTTCCATATTTCCATGTCTATTAATTGCACCGCTTTTATTAGCCGATTATCAATCTGGAACCTTGGATACCAATTCTCGTCAATTTAGGATTATCACAGCGATCGCTTGTTTAGTCGCTTTAATTGGACCAGCATTTGGAGCCAATCCAATTCAAGTTCAAATTCTTTCTCAGGTTTTTAATGTATTTGTCTTACCCTTAGTAATTATAGCCATCATTCTAATGTTGAGAAATAAAAATGTAATGAAAGATTACAAAACGAGTCTTGGTGTTTATGTTGGGTTATTTGCAGCCTTATTCTTTTCTTTGGTGATATCATATAATGGAATTGTTGCATTATTAAATATGTAACTGAGATATCAGATGTCAGTACACAGATTTCAGATACTGCATAAGTTTATGCTAGAAGATTTTTAATTTACTCTCCGTAATAAAGGGCCATTTTTAGCATTACACTAAAGATGACCCTTATGGTATTATAAAAACTTATTAAATTTTATCTAGTTACTCCATAGGTCTGACACCACTGCGATAAACTAAGTGTTCCCTGGTTATGCGTATTTACAGAACTAATACCTAAGTTTGAAATATTGCAAATTACCACTGCAGGATTCTGTGCTTGATTGTCGGGATTATTCGGATAGATACCATCTGCAAAATAATCAAAGTGCAAATGAGGAGCATAGGTATTTGCCCCATTACCGTCAAGTCCACTAACTTTTCCAATATTCTGCCCAGCTGATACTAAGGTTCCATTACCAATCCTATTCGTCATGTGTAAATATCTAGTAATATATGTCCCATGATCAATGGCTACTTCGCCATAAGAAGATCTTGAAGCAATAACTCTTCCTCCTGCTACAGCCTTCACCCAAAGTCTATTCACAGGTCCGCCAAAGTCAATGCCCGCATGAAAACCATCCCCTAAGGCACGGCAGCCAAAATCAGAGGAAAGAAAAGTAGATTGTGGCAGAGGATCAACCCATCCAGCTCCAGTGCAATTTACACGATCAAAAGTTCTCCAGCTTCCCGAATTATCCCATCCATTTCTGCATTCCCAATTCCAAGCGACATTGTTATTGATATTATTATCAGCCATTAATCCTGACTGACCGCATATTGGTCGATTAGTGCGGAAATAAACAAAGGGACCACATGGATGATCTTCGTTGTATAAATAAATCCAATCTGAATAAGTATAGGACCAAACCCAAGTTACGGGAGGGCCAAAAACATAAATTAATCCTGTAGTTGGAAAATAGTTAGGTCCGTTATAAGTTAAACAGCCGGCTCTATTTTGAACTTTTTTCAATCGTTCGATAGTTGCTTCATCAATTTCTGGAATAGTTTCTACATCTGGAATCAATGATCTATCTGGCTCGACTAAAAATTCATAGCCTTCAAAATCAGGCAATACTTCAATTTCATTTTTTGGAGAAACAGCATCGTTTTTACATGCTGTAAAAAGAAGGGAAACAAAGAATATTCCTACGATACCATATTTCCAAACGTTAAGTTTTGATTTTTTCATTTTTTGTAAATTTTAATGATTAGTTAGATTATTTACTTAGCATTAATTTAAATTGTAATTAAGAAAAGTGCTAAGACCATCAAGACCAAAAAGGGTGTATAATTTGTATTATTAAATTTCATTTTTAGAATTAAATGGTGAATAGAAAGCCAATAGCAAATCATTTATGATTACCTTTTGGCAATTATTTTATAACTGTGGATGAATTGATGTGCACATCAAGGTTCAAAGTCTGAGAAGCGTAAAAGGAGCTTAACTAAAGATTTATAATGCTAATTTCTTTGGCATCGTTATTATATTGTTCGATGGAAATATTAAATGGTTATCAAGAACATTAAATAGTTTATAGGTTTGTGAGGCAATGTAGTAAAGTAATGATAAGACAAAATTTGAAATGGAATAAATAATCTTCGTCTTTGACAAATTCCAAGTTAGGAGGAATCAACAAATGAAGACTAATGGCATTTAAATGCCGTCCCTCTACTAGACGCTAATTATTAAAACCTAAAACAATGAGAGGCTATGCCTTAATTTACTAGTACAGAAAAACTTTGCCTTGACGCTAAAACATCTGATTCAACAAGTATATAATATAATCCTACACCCTTTCCAGAAAAAGAAATTTTGTATTTATGCGATCCCTTGTTGAAATGATTTTCTGTTTTTGTCCAGATTAATTGCCCTACTGCATTGTATACACTAAAGTGAAAACCTGTTTTTTCCGGGACTTCAATTGGAACATATATGTCTTCAGATGTTGGATTTGGAAATGGTGGATCAATGATTGAATTACTTATCAAGTGATCAACTCCATAATAGTACTGAGCTTGTAGTAGACTTTGATGTAAATTAAGCCGGCCCTCACTGACTGTTTTATCCTCAAGATCAGCTATTGGATCTACTCCCTCTAAAATAAAATCTTTTATCAACAATGCAGTGGGTGCAGGATTTCTAATAAAGTCTTCTGCAAATGATTCAATAGGTAGTGCGTATAATAGTGCAACTGCTCCAGCTACGTGAGGTGCAGCAGCTGAGGTTCCACCAAATGGATAATATCCACCATTGTTGGATAAAGTATATGCGCTTTCTCCAGGTGCACCTAAGTCTATATTTGTTGAGCCAGTAGCTGCGGAAGCATTTAAGTGATCCATCCTATTTGTATTCGTTACTGCAATTAAATAATTACTTTTACAGGTGGTTGGTAAATCTCCAATTACGTCTACATCTACACTAGCATTTGCGGTTGCGGCTATACTTAGTACGCCGATACTGCCAAGTAGATCATACATTTCACACCATAATGGATGATCTACAGGTCTAGCATTGCTGATGCCTAGAGAAATGTTTGTACATACAATGAATGCTCCAGCTGTTCCATTGCTGTCATTATATCCTTTTCTCATTTGATACACATATTCATAAGCGGAAATCAATTGACTAACTTTTTGATTTGAATTTAGCATCATGATTTTTACATTCCAATTGACACCACTTACACCTTTTCCATTATTGCCAGTTGCGCCGATTATTCCAGCAACAGGAGTTCCGTGACCATCACCAAGTCCAGTAATGGAAACATCCCCATTGTTATTTATAAAGTTATAACCGTTGTAATCATCAACCAAGCCATTGGCATCATCGTCAATATTATTATTTGGTATTTCATATCGGTTTGTCCAAATATTTTGATTTATATCTGGGTGATCCTTATTTATTCCACCATCCAAAACAGCTACTACAATTTCATCGCCATTAAAAGTCTGTCCACCCGTTGTGATTTCCCATGCCTCAGGAGCGTCGATGTCAGCATCGTACTGACCGCCTTCACCATCGTTCATATATTGCCATTGCCTTGAAAACAATGCATCATTTGGACTAGATCGTGGAGTTAATAAGGCATCGTATTCTGCATGTTCAACAATAGTTTGTTTTCTTATTATGCTCAATATTTGTTTGGAATTCAAATCATGTTTTTCAAATTCAATCAAATGAATATTGAGTTGTGCTGAAAGTGTTTTACTCTTTTTAATTTTTAATAATGAACCTGCATCTCTTTGAATTGCTCTAGAAAGATTTGTGATTGTATTATATGCTTTCAGCTTAATAATGCATTGGTCTTGAGCTGCTGCTTTAATGTTTGCAGAAAAAAATAATAACAATATTAATACATGTTTCATAATGGTGGGCTTTATTGTTCGTGTAACTATCAAGTCCTCAAAATGCCACTAGAAAATATTAATTTTCTAGTGGCAGAGTTATAAAGATTCAAATAGTAATTTTTATTTCACAGATGTAATCTAAGCTACGCTGATTACAGATTAAAAATCATTATTTTCTAAATTGGAAAACCTATTCTTATCACACCATAAGTCAAACAATATTGATATAAAGGTGTATGAGTAGTTGATTCATCAACATCAACACTTTCAAGACCAAGTAAATAAGTATGGCAAATGTGGAAAGTAGGATCGTCTGCTAAATTATCCGCTTGTGCTCCATTCGATGCGTAAAAATTTGGGTTGACTTCATCTGCATATTCAAAATGTAGATGCGGCTGATCTGTTCCACCCACACCAGGTGCTGCAACCCGACCTATAATATTCCCAGCATTAACCCAAGATCCATTGGCTACCAAATTATCCAAATGTCTATAGCGAGTTACATATTTTCCATGGTTAATTGCTACGGTACCTTCATTGGACTGACTCGTATAGACAACCCATCCAGAGGCAACTGCTCTTACCCATTTCCCTTGGGTATTACTATAACCACCAGTATGTCCGAAATCAACACCAGAATGATATCCATAAGTTGGTCGTGGTCCATAATCAGAAGTCATTAAGTTGGCTTGAGGTAATGGATCTACCCAGTTGAGTCGTAATTTATTTTGAATTTGACCTTGGTAAACCCATACATTATTAACTAAATGCCACAGATAAACATGTACTTTACCATAATTTAATTGATTGTGTGCTGAACTTCCAGTATAGATATTATGCCTTCTGTAAAGTCCATCAGCCCCCCAGTAATTGTTCCAATGATATTGCCCATTTTGATAAACCAATATGGCTGATCTTGTAGAACCACTTTGGTAACTTGCCCTATATAAATAGTTGTTGCCATAATCTAATGATTGATTATTTTGTGGATAATCAAAATTGGCAACCCTATCCGAGAGTTCTGCTGTATCACTAATCCCAATTTCTAATCCATCTGGTAATTGAGGTTTATTATCATTTGTTTCAATCAATGGTTTTTCTGAAATGTCATCTTTTTCACATGATGTTATAAAGACAAGGCACATAAGGCCAAGAAATAAGAGAAATGGTATTTGATAAATTTTTTTCATAGTAAATAATTTACGAATAAATGAGTTTTCTCTACGGAGTATTCAGCTCTTAAGTAGTAGGAAAATTGTAATTAAATGTTTGAGACCCTATCATTAGATAAGTTCCCGTATATAGTGATTCGTAAAGAATAAGAATTGGTTATCATTTTGAAAACAATAAAGGATAAGGTAAGTGAATTTTAAAGGAAACTTTATCACATTACACGTTGAGTATAAACGTAAGTTTTTAGGAGATTAAAGAACAGGAGGAATTTGAAACTTACATCATTTCAAAGGTGAAAGCTTTCCAACATTTTAAATTGAAATATCTTTGCACATCGAAATGTGTTTAGTCTGACGTCTCACGTCGGACATCTTTATTATTCAATCAATATAAACCCAGCCCAATCAGCTGGCTCGTAACCAGCTTCCTTCAATTGGGATTTAGCATTTCTTAATGCAATGGAAGAGGCTTGATTTTCTTTGATTAAATAGTTATAAAAATTGGTCATTAGGTCTTGAGTGGCCTTATCATTAACATCCCAAAGACTAACCATTACATTTTCAACCCCAGCAATTTTAAAAGCTCTTTGTAATCCGAATATACCTTCTAAATTGTATCCTTCTCCAAGACCTGTTTTACAGGCTGACAATACTACTAGTTTGGTATGCTGTAGATTCAAGTTGGTAACTTCCAATGCTGTAAGTAGGTTGTCTGTTGAATTATTTTTAATTCTTTCGTTTTTCAACCATACTTCGTTTGCACCTGACATAAGTAATGCAGATTTTTGCATCGGATCTTCAGAGGAAATATATTGACCCTCCTGTTCATTTATTTTTGAAGTTGCCGATACTCCATGAGTTGCAAAATGTAATATATCAGGAGATTTATTATTTAGGTTTTGATATAGCGCTTGTTCAGTTGCCTCGGTTCCTGTTAAAAGACGTACGCTTAAGCCTGCTGAAGAACTGATTTTTTTAATAGTATTAATTTCGATTCGAGTGTGTGGTAGGGGATTGATTCCGTTTCTCTTGATCTGGCTTATGCTATTATTTAAAAGTGTAGTCCCTTCATTGGTTGGTATATTTAGTTTCTCTTTTGATCCATATGCTAAATCTCCAATTAGAAGAATATCTTTGTAAGTTTGCTTTGTAGGGCTGACTTTTTTTAAATTTCTTAAGCTTGTATAATAACGGAAACTATAAAGTTCACTCAAATCATTTAGTTGGCTATCTTGTAAAGATTCAAAAGGGAGATTAAATAGAAAACCAGTTGGGGAAATGTGCAGGGTTTTTACATCCTGAATAAAAGGTTCTAAGTTAGTCCAAAGTTCTTTGGATAACTGATTTCGCAGGCGCCGGTTTTGTACGAAGGCCGGAACATGATCTTCCACCTTTAAGAATTGTTTCAAAGTGGCTTCATCAGTAGTTTTTATAAAATGCGGAAAGTTTTGATCTTTTTTTATTATGATTGCATAATAGATCCATGACGAATCTTGCTTGTCAGTTGACTTATCATAAGCTTTAAAGAATTCAATGGCCACCTCATCTGACGAAAGTTTTGCTTGAATCTCTTTCCAATTGATATCACTTATATTTAATTTAGATTTTAGTTTTGGATGGTTACCTACTTTCATAGCTAACAAATCTCTTTCCTCAGTTAATGCTAGTAAATGCGCATTTTCTATCGTGCCCACATTCAATGCCTCTTGCTTTACACTAGCAATAGAATCTGTTAAATTATGGACTTTTTTATTGAGCTTAGTAAGCGTCGGATCATTGATTTGTTGAATTATTTTCTCTGTAGATACAGAGAAATCCAAGGCGATTGATTTTGTTTTTAGAAGATAATTAGTAGCTAATGTACTTGTTTGATCTGAATTATATTTTGCAGCAAAAGCTAGAAAATTACTATTTAAATTATATATTATATTCAAATAATTTAATCGTTGATAAGCAGACATATTTATATAATTTGTAAATATATGAGATTCTAACTTTGGTATAATCGTATGCCAAATTGAGTCTGCTATTTCACCTTTTCCAATTTTTTCATATTGGTTCGCTAAATTCTGCAAAGAACTTAAAAGTGCCGGATTAAATTCGCTTAATATTTCCTTCTTGATTAAATATGCTTTATTAAGTAAGTATAAGGCAGTATCATTTGCTCCCATTTTACGGAATATTAGACCCGCATGTTCAATGGATGCTGCGACGTCTTTATGGTTTTCATCATAAAGATCCTTTCGGATATAATATGCTTTGTCATTATACACTTTAGCTGTATCAGGCATATTTTTTTTAATATAGGCTCCACTTATGTAATGATAACACCAAGCCAAATCATCTTTCCTTGGACTGCTTAGTGATTCTAGCACATCCTCAGCTTCTAAAAAGTAAAACAGCGCCGAATCAATTTGACCTAAGGAATAATTGATACTTCCATTATTAAGTAGATACAAGAATAGTGTATCGTCCGGTTGTTTAGAGTACTTTTGTTTTAATTGTAGCGCTTTAAGAAAATATAATTTAGCAGATCCAAAATCTCCAAATTTCTGTCGAATCACTCCAAGATTATTGTAGGGCTTTGTTAATGCAGGATGATCCTCTCCATAATAAATTATCTGTACTTTCAATGCTTTAGTAGAATAGGCTAATGAAGTTTCACGATCTCCCTTTCTGAAATATAAAATACATAGATTGTTATAGATATCAGCAATATCAAGTTGGTTTTTATCATAATTATTTAATTTTATTTTTAATGCTTTTAAAAAAAAATCAATTGCGATATAATTTTGATTCAATTCTTGATAGGCGAAACCTAACCCAAAATAAGATTCACCGAATCTTTCATCATTTTTAGGTAAAGATTTCAAACGTATGGCTACTGATTTTTGGAAAACTTCAATTGCCTTTTGATAATTTCTAGCGTTATTATACGCTATACCTAGTTGGGAGTAAATACCACCTAACATGACATTATCCTTACCATACATCTTTATCCTTAGATTCAGATTTTTATTTAAATAAACAAGAGTACTGTCAACTTTGGAATTTTTGGAATACACTAAAGCTATGTTTTTGTATATTCTTAAAATAATTTTGTTATTTGGTTCTGTAGGCAAAACCTTAACTTTTAAGGCCTTATTATAATTGCTAAGCGCAAGCTTAAAATTAGCTTGCATATATTTTACATTACCAATGGCAAGGTATGATAATACAAATTCAAAATCATTCGGATCTAATAATCTATATTTTAAATTAAGAGCCAATTCAAATATACTATCTGCTTCTTGGTAATGCCCTGCATCGTAATAGGTAAATCCTAAAGTATCATAGTAACCAAATGATTTCTCTGTATCCACATTAATATCATCCTTTGCGCTTAACAAAGCAAGCTTTGAGTTAGCTTGTGACATATTTGGATTAACAAAACATAAAGAGCTGAATAATAATATAATCAATGCTTTCATAAGAATATGAATTATGAGAAAGGGAATTAAACAGAAAGAAAATATACAAATTTAATATCACAAGTGCACTTAAGCGTTAAAATAAATTTATGTTAAATATTTGAAAAAGCCATATTCTAAATGTTGTAATTAACACTTTCTGATTGGGAAAATTGAGTTTTTTTACTAACTTCAAGGAGTATTCTCCTCTTTAAAACTTGTTAGAAATTAATTTATTATTTCGCAATTCAAACTTTTTGAAAATTAATTCAAGAATTTGATAACCAATTGTAAAATACATCGAACTATTAATGGAGATAGTTAATTCTATCTTTACAAGCATCTATTTACGCATTGTAAAATTTACTATGTTTAGAAAGAAATATAAGTCGAGTGAAATAACCAGAGGATTAATTTCAGGTGATCCTGAGATCTATAAATATCTGGATGCAACCTTCAGAAAACAGGTAATAAAATACGTATGCTCAAATGCTGGTGTTATACAAGATGGAGAAGAGTTATATCAAGATGTTGTTTTTGAACTCTTTTTAAATGTAGAAAGAAACAAATATGATGCAAGTAAAAGTAAGTTTAGTACTTATTTTATGATGATAGCAAGAAATAGATGGATTGATAAATTACGGAAGAAACAAAGAATGATTAACACTATATCTTTGTCGGAATCCGATTATCAAGTCGAGCATGAAAATGGAAGTAATCAAGAAGGTTTGGATAATTATAAAAATAAAGTAAGAGCCATACGACAATGTATAGGGCAATTAAAAGAAGATGAGCAGGAAATGATTCGACTATTTTATTTTGCCAAAATGTCCTTAGAATCAGTAGCCGAAAAAATGGATATTAGTTATGGTTATGCAAAGCAGAAAATACATAGGATTAGAATTAAACTTAAAAAATTATTAACGGAAGAGTTGGATTGTGGATTGCAACTCGACGTTTATAGTAATACATCACCTTTTATTGAAGAATTTAATAAATACCCAAATTGAAAAAATTAACAAATACTCAAATCGAAAAGGCACTCGCTTATGTCCGAGGAAAAATGGATGCTAAAGAAAAATTAGACTTTGAATTAAGCATGTCAAAAAATCCTACTTTAAGAGAAGAAGTAGAATTTCAAAGTAGTATTGTGACTGCTTTAAACCTTGATCAAGTCGAAGGTAATATGGAACAGGCTAGAATAGATAATCTTCTTGATCATAAAGAAAGCCATCCTCAATATCAAGCAATTAAAAAAAATGTAGAAAACGCAAGAATAGCTATTGCCTCTAAAAATAATCACCTTAGAAAAATTTTAGTTTTTAGTATAGCAATACTTTTTGTTGGTGTAATTAGCATTGTAGGAATTTTTCCAAGTCAAAAAGATAAACTACACTTATCGATGCATGAAATAGCAAACTCATTAGACTTTCAAACGGACTTTTTGCCCGGTGGTGAGTATCAAGAGGTTGACGCAAAATCTACAATTATCAATGATAAATTAATGAAAGCTAAGGCGGCATACGATAATCAAAATTATGATAAAGCTTTAAGCTACTTGCAGGAAATTGAAGATCGCCCAGATTTGAATGCTATTGAATTTGCATTCTATTACAGCGTAATACATTTTCATCAACAAGAATCCGAAAAGAGTATTGCTATACTAGAAAATACCGACTTTGAAGAAGACCCTAGTTATTGCAAAATTCAGCAATTCTTAATCTTGTCTTATTTAAATATAGAAGAAAAAGCAAAAGCAGCCAAAGCATTAAATAGATTTGATGAACACCAAAATAATTGTCATCAAAAAGTATCAAAAAACCTACGAAAATATTTTGGATGAAATTTAGATTAGCCATCATATTATTCTTGTTATTTCCAATTTTACTTTTATCTCAAAGTGAGTTGCCAAAGAATATTGATGCCCCAAATAGTTTGTTAACCATCGCACATTATAAGCCAGGAAGCTGCGGATTTGTAAATTCGAAAAGTGGATATCGAAATATAGATAGCAATAAACAGCTTTCCAAGGTTGTCAAAAATCTTGGAGCCTATGGCCTGGGTTCAGGTTTTGTTTATGAATATAAAGGTCAAAAATATGTGATTACTTGTGAACACGTAATTTTTAATTCAGATAGCATCGTAGGTTATGATCAAGCCTATAATGCTTTTGAACTTGAATTGCTCGGCAGTGATACATTTTATGATATTGCTGTGCTGAAATTTAAAAATAAGGATGATGAAAAGAGATGGAAGGGGCTAACTTTTGATTTTACACCAGAAACAAATACCAAAGTCTTCCCTGTTGGATTTTGGACATGGGAAGGAGATTTGAATTTTGAACATGGAAATCTGATTAATAAAAATACCTCAATTACCGCTAAAGAATTGCCTATTGTCAAAATTGGATTTTTAACCTCAAATGCACTTACTTATGGTGGATATAGTGGAGGCGCTCTATTTAATGAAGATGGGCGGGTGATTGGAATGAATTCTATGGTTCACACACAAAATAAAAAATCATTTGCACTCAGTAGCTCGATTGTTAAGGATATTATTCATGACATTGTGGATAATCCATTGAATGAAAAAATTCGTCCTTTTTTAGGCATAAGATTTTCTCAAAAAACTAATGAAGGATTTGTTGTAATTGAAAAAGTTTTAAATGATTCGCCTGCAGCAAAATTTAAAAATGAATTGGAAGGAAAAATATTGCGAAGTATTGGGACAAGCCAGATTATTGACATAGATGATGTGGTTAAAATAATGGAGACCATTAAGCCAGGAGAATTAACAAATTTAGCAGTGGGCGATGTTTTTAATTTTAGAAAAATTTCAGTAATCCCAGATGCATTAAATGATAAATATCATGAAGCAATAGCCACCCATGCAGTTAGAGGAAACAAGGGAGATGAGTGTATGGACATTGAAATTGTAGATGGGGCCGTGTACATCTATACCACTGATCAGAAAAGAGAATTGGCCATGACAGCTGGATTGAACAATAATCGAATTTATTGTTTGAGCAATTTAGTGGATCTTGGTGAAATTGTTCGAATTTTTAGCTTACATGGAGAGCTAAGAATTGGCTTAGACAAATTTTTCAAGAAAGGCAGATGGATTTGGTTTTCTGACTTAGATGATAAACGGGTCTTGTATTATTAAGTTTTTCTATTTATTATTCAAACCAAATTTGATTGATTGCCATATTACAACCTGTTTTACTCCTCGAATCAAATTGAAAACGGATATAATCAATTTCTGAAAAAGTAAATTTATCTCCTGATGGATTTATGTTTGAAAATGGAATAGTAACTATAAAAGTACCTTCCCTTGCTTGTACGTGATCTGAAAATGATGCATTAGTGTTGCCAGTGAATAGCTATAAATGAATACCATTTACAGTACTTTTAGCTGTAAATTCAATTTTTAAAGCTTTGTACTTGCTTACGTCAAGGTTCATAGGATTATTCCCATTTGCATCAACTCCATAATTAACATAGGTTGTTCCACGTGTATCATGTCCATAGGACATTACCAATAATCCCCCTTCAATAGTTAATTGCATATTATGTTGGTAAGGGTTTTGATTTATTCTGGCAAAGATCTGGCGGTATTGCCAACTATGTTTGCTCCAGTTTGTAAAGATCGTTCGCTTTCGCCATCTTCAAAAAGTCATTTTTTCAATGGTACCCGTTGTAAAATCATCAATTACTAATTATGCATTTATACTTATGCTCAAGGTCAATGCTAAAATGGAAAATAAATGTTTCATAGTTTTTGTTTTTATAATTTAATCTATCATATTACTACTGTGTCTTAAGCCTTAGTACTTAAGTCTTGAGTCTCTCCTATTCAGGAATCTCACTCCCACAGGGCGCAATATATGCTTTCACTTTTCCGGCTCTATTCGTCTTCGCATGAAAACCTTCTTTTAGAATTACACGATTCCCAGATTGAAAATATATTTGCGTTCCATCACCACCATAATTAATTACTGATTTAGTTTCGATCAATTGATTAGCGGAATAAAAGTGTTGGCCTTGAATAGCTTCAGGGTCTGACCAAATAATACTGTTATCACAAAAAGCATCTGGCATTTCAGTCTGAAAAGTTCCTCTTCCATAAGTACAAATGGTTACTATACCTTGCGCCTCATTCACTATCATTTCGGAAACGTGAATAATCGGTAGGTTGTTACTAAAGGGAATCCAATTTGTAGAAGTACTCATTTTGTAAAATACGCCTAGCTCAGTGCCTGCCAAAATGCCACCATTGGATAAATAAGTTATGCAGTGAATGGGAACATTTGGTATATTCGCTGATATATTTGTCCAAGAATTACCGCTATCAAAAGACTGGTAAACTTTTTCTCCAATTTCATATCCTGAGATACTCACTGCTAATCGTTGACTATTAGTGGGGCTCACGCTTATGTCTGTAGGATGTTGATTAATATCCTCAAAATCAGGTAAACCATTATTATCAATTCTTGTCCAATCTAATCCAGTATTCGTACTCCGATTTATTTCGGGGCCGCTATACCAGCCTCCAGCCACGTAGAGGGTTGTAGGACTTGCAGGTGTAGTAGCGATACACAAATCCGACTTTAAAGATCTATAAACCCAACTATTGGGATTGGTGGGATTGCCAGACATACATAGAGTATCAGATCGAGTTCCTACATAAACAACATCGGATAAAGTTGCGTGTGTTTGAACTTGAGAATGGGTAGTATTTGAAAGTCCTGAGGGCGTTATAATATTTACATTATTTCCATCGCGGCGATAAACAGTCCCGTGAGAAACATAATAAAACTTGTCAATATCGATGGGATCGTAGGCGGTGATATAGGAATCACCACCGCCAAACAGATCCCAAATATTACTACTACTATTTTTATATTTAGCTCCATTGTCTTGACTCCCTCCAATGATTCGATTTGGATCAGATGGACAAACTGCAATGGAGAAAAATTGACCTGTTGTAATACCGTTGGTAATATTTAACCAATTGTCACCATCATCAGTAGATCGATAAATTCCACCATCGGTACCTGCGTATAACCACCCATTTATTGGATTATATTCCAATGCATGAACATCAGGATGGACATATCTATCAATAGGTAAAGATCCAATACCATACGGAGTTGCACTATTCCATGCGGAGAAAGATCCGCCATTTTCATTTTTCCAAATCACTAAGCCACCCACAACGACCATATCAACATCATTAGGAGAAGCAGCTGCACAATGATTGTAAGCGGTCTGCCCAGAAATACCAGTACCTGGTGGTCTAGCTGCAATATTCGGCGCATTGGTAATCAGACTATAGCTATCACCATTATTCGTGGACTTGAAAAAACCGCTAAATTTACCGTCAACGGTATCCGCAGCACTAGTTGTGTGCAAATAAATTATTGATGGATCATCAATAGAGGTAGCAAAAGATTTTCTGCCTATTTTAGGGTCGCCACCTGAAAAAGTAGCAGTATTATAAGAAATAAAATCGTTAGAGCTCCATACCACTTCTGTTGTTCCACATGCATGAACTCTGTAGGGGGGAATAGGCTCTATATAAACATCAGTGAAGTGCGTGCTGTCCCTTATAGTTTTCCATGTTTCACCACCATCTAATGATTGCCGAATTCCTTTTGTAGTTGAAATATAAATCTTGTTTATGTTGAGTGGGTTAATAGCAATGGAATAGGCTCTGGCATTAAAGCCAAATGGTTTAAATTCCCAATCAAAACCTCCATCCCTTGAAATGTAAATACCCGTAGCTGTATTTAAATAGTTTCCATTTCCATCCCCACTACCATTTACAACGAATACTAAATTTGGATCGGATGGATGAGTAGCGATTCCGGCAATCCCTTGCGTTGGCAAAAATCTATCTAATGGAAACCAGCTATTGCCTCCATTGGTTGTTTTCCAAAGTCCTCCAGAGGGGGTACCTGCAAAAATGATGTTAGCATTAGTTTGATGAAAGGCAATCCGATCGATGCGCCCATTGCCGGGAAAGTCGCTAACAGTAGGATTATTAGGAATAACTGAAGGACCAGTAAAAGTCCAATCGGAAACGGAATTTCGAGCATTACTTGTCGGTAATTGTCTTTTCAATATTTCATATGCTTTCTGAGTTTTTTCTCCGTGGTTAAATATATTTCCATTCTCATCTAGTCGATTGCGCATATACCATTGCCATCTTCTGAAATGTTTTTCTTTGATATCTCCATTGCTTCGTTCTTCACCATTTGCTTTCATTTGTGTAAAATGGGTTTCAGCAATTGCACTGATTTCTTTATAGTTGATTTTGTTTTCTAATTTCTCTACTAAGGTTTGACTTGAAAGTGCAATGGAGGTAAAACAAAACAACAATGGTATAAATAATCTATTCATGTCCAGTTTCATTTTGATTAGCTAAATTATGCATTGCTGATTTTAACCCATCAATTTCTTTTTGCTGTTGCAAAATATACAAAGTGAGCTCTTCTATTTTTTCCATCATTTTTATTTGGATTTCTCCAATAGGAATGCCTTCTTCTTCCATTTGACTAGCAGGAGGAATGTTTGGAAGATGGTGATTTGCTTTAATGCTTTTTTCCAATTCCTTTAATGGCATGAGTTTATAAGACTCATCAAATACATAGTCTGGCCAACTATTAGAATTTTGAATCAAAACTTCTTCAGAAATAATTCGCCCATTTACTATCAATGCATAAATGCCATTATAGGGATCATCTTGGGTGTTAATTCTTAAATCTCCACTAATATAATTTCTTCCTATGGAATATAGTCCCCAATCTTTTGTATCCAAGGCTCTTGTGTACAAACCATAAGCACTAGCAGTAGACGCTGTATTGCTTACTGTGGAAAAGACCCCATAAGTGGCACCTGTTCCACTGTTGCTAGCACTAACCAAAAGGCCATAAGTACTTTGAGAACCATTATGTGAGCTTTCTACACGCATTGCAGTGGCATTACTACCGAAAACTTTATTTTGATTTCTAATATGCGCACGACCTGTGTTCGCCGAAGTCCCAACACGAAGATCATTTTCAATTAGTACATCACCGGCACCAAACTTCCCCGCTAGATTAGTTGAACCTCCTGAAGCTGAACCAAAAACACCTACTCGGATTCCGGCTGTGCCGGTAGCATTTCCATGCACACCGTAGGATGTTCCTCCATAATTACCTCCAGGGTTAAAGCCGTAAACCCCTTTGTAACCTCCGGTAGAAAAAATCCCAATCCCGAATCCAGCTTGCGGAACAGAATGGCCTTCTAATGCTTTGACATCAAAAGCACCGGACCAATTTACGCGGGCATAAATCAAATGATCATCATTATTGCTTTCACCATTAACATGTAAAATAGTGGAGGGTAGGCTAGTATTAATACCTACTCTTTCAGTTTGTGAAATTAGAAGAAAAGGGAGTAACAGGAACAGAAAGCTTAAGTAAATTTTCATTGCTATTTTATTTTGTATAATAATTTTAATGCAATTTCTATTTGTTTTGTCTTGTATCAAATAGGGACTAAGTGATTGACAGGTTTGAATCAGTAGTTGGTTTTTTATATTAAAAAAATTATTATAATCAGAGAATGGTTAATAAATTTGAACCAAGTAAAAAACCTAAATCACAATTTATGACATCTAAATTTCATTCAATAAAATACCAGTTTTCATCTGATTTAGGAGAAATAGAAGGACAGAGATACATAACATCAATAGATGCATGGATATATGAATCGGAAGACGAAAAAGAAAAAGAATCGTTAATAGGGAAATTAGCCATTAAATTCATTTTAATAAATAATGCTATTAATGATGGTTATTCCCTTTTTGAAGTCATGGACATGGAAGCTAGCATATTTAAAATTGGAGAACAAATATTTGATTTTGATTCAAGTGATCTTAAAGCAGAAATTCAAGAATTTTATGATGGTAGTTTTATTAATAGTGACCTATGTTTTATAACACGGATTGAAATAAAAGAATCTCATCGTGGGAAAGATATAGGGAAAAAGGTCATTAAAGATGTTTTTAATAGGTTTAATTCAAACTGCGGATTATTCGTAGTCCAAGCGTTTCCATTGCAATTTGAAACTGAATTTATAAAAAGAAAATTAGATAAATTACCATTGTGGTCAAGAGAGATGAATTTAAATGCTTTAGGAAATGATTTTGAGAAAGCTTTTTATCAGTTAAAATCCTTTTACCAAAAGGTTGGGTTTGATCATATCGATGGATTTAATGAATTGATGTTTTTAAATCCTGCATTAAAAAATATTAAATTAGATCGTATTTTGTTTGAATAGGATTTTATAAAACAACGACCTTCATTTCTCAGCGGGAAGTTATGTAATAAAATGTTTTAACAAAGGCTTTGAGAAATATTTAAAGATTTTACATTTTTCATTTAGTAGGGCTGTTGACCCATCGACGAAAAATGCCAATATTCAACATTTTTCAGTTCCAAGCTTTTCCATAAACCTCAAGCTGGTATTCATACCTCCCGACATTTCTAAAAAATAATCTTAAACACTTGTAAAATTTGTTTAAATTTGTTCTACTCCCCACAATTATCAGAAAACAATCACTTTTTATGAAATATTACCAATTACCTGTAATAGTCCTCCTATTATTTGCTATAAACCAGCTACAAAGCCAAAAAATAGATAATACATTTATAAAAGATCATCTTATAGATGATCATGGCAAGGAAAGGTGTGCAATCGATGCAGTTCAATCTATGTTGGCAGCCCAAAATCCTAGTTACGGGGAGGAATTAAAAATTTTTTTAGAAGAAGGAGTTCCATTACTTTCTAAACAGGAAAGTTATGCTAGATCAGCCCCTATTATCACCATTCCAGTAGTTTTTCACGTCATTCACAATGGAGAACCAATTGGAACAGGAGCTAATATTTCTGATGCATTAATTCAAAATGCGATGGATATATTAAATGAAGATTTCACCGCCATGAATCCGGGAACAATTCCATCACGCTGGCAAGATGAATCTGGTAATCCAGATATCGAATTTTGTTTAGCCATTAGCGATCCAAATGGAGATGCAACTAATGGAATTGATCGCGTGCAATTGCAAGTAACAGGTTCAAGTGCTAATAATAGTAATATTGATAGTGTAATTAAACCAGCCACAAGTTGGAACCCTAATTTATACATGAATATTTTTGTAGTCGGTATTCCAGGGACAACCAATAATGGAGGAGTATTAGGTTGGGCTTATTTTCCTACGAATGGCCTTATTGGCAATTCCTTAGATGGCATTGTAGTAGATTACAATTGGGTAGGAGGAAGCTCTGATAGAACCATCACTCATGAAGTTGGTCATTATCTCGGTTTGCCACATACTTTTTCTGGTAATTCTTGTGCTGACGATGATGGAATCGGGGATACTCCAAATATGAATAATGCAACTGCTTCAATAAATCCAGGATTGAACTGTCCAAATGGGATACCCTCGGGTCCAACTTCATGTACGGAAGAGCATATGTTTATTAACTACATGGATTATGTGAATGATCAACGTTGTTATCTATCTTTTTCAAATGACCAGATAAATATTATGCGTTCAGTTTTAAATGGTACTGCTGGTAATTTCGGCTTTGCTTCTAGACTCCCATTAGTAAATAACACACCTACTGTTTGTAGCTTCTTCAATAATGATGCAGGATTAACAAACGTTAATAATCCAGGTTTTCAAATCTGTGGCACAGGTCCTATTGTGCCCGCAGTTGAATTGAAGAATTTTGGTTTATCAAATCTTACTTCCTGTATGATTTCTTATGAAGTAAATAATGGAACACCCATTGATTTCGCATGGGTTGGAAATTTGGGAACAGGAGAAACTATCAATGTTGATTTACCAACCCTAACGCCTCCGAATGATACTTTTAGTTTAGCCTTTTACACTTGGATGCCAAATGGAGGAGCAGATGAACAAACAGTAAATGACTCTTTATTCGGAAGTGCCACAACCGTTGTTAAAGAGGGACTACCACTAAGTGAAGACTTTGAAGCAGACGACGCTTTTCCTTCTACAAATGGATTACGAACTTTAAGTGTCGGTGGCGACGCTTTAACTTGGGTGTTAACTGAGAACTCTGCTTTCGGAATCGGTGATCGAACTGCAGTAATTGATAATTATTCAAATGATCTGCGTGGAACCGTGGATGCCTTATTAACGCCAGTATATGATTTTAGCAATGTGACAGGAGCAACTTTGACTTTTGATATTGCTTACGCGCCGTACGATAATACCTTTTTCGATTCCCTTGTCGTGTTGGTATCTACAGACTGTGGAGGTTTGTATAATCAAGCCATATATATTAATGGGAACACAGGAATGGCGACGGCTCCAAATACGACGGCTCCGTTTTCCCCAAATGCAAGCCAATGGCGAACTGAAACTATAGCTTTAGATGCTTTTGATGGATCCTCAGATATTTCGATTGCATTTTTGAATTTAGCAGGTTATGGTAATAGAATATATATTGATAATGTGACAATCAGTATTGATGGAAGTGGACCGATTAATTGTAAACCAACAGTTTCGAGCTTAGCCGATAATGGACCTGGTTCATTAAGACTAGCAGTAACGGAGGTTTGTCCAGGCGACACTATCTCTTTTGATCCTACATTATTGGCCGGACAAACGATTACTTTAAGCGGTACTGAATTAATAATTGACAAATCTATAACTATTGAAGGTTTGGGAATGGATAACCTTTTTATTTCAGGTAATTCGAACAGCAGAATCTTTAAAATCAATTCCGGAGCAACCCTTAATTTGAAGGATCTGAATATTATAAATCCAGGTTCAAATGGTTCTATCTTAAACCAGGGAACGCTAAACGTAAGTAACGTAAAAGTGGAATAATTTTCTTATCATAAATTACTAAAAAGAAGTGAATGATAGAAATTACTAATTTGATAACCTATCCAATTAAATCTTGTAAAGGCATTCCTTTACAACATTCAATGGTATCTAAGAGAGGGTTGAAGTTCGATAGACAATGGGCCATTATAGATGCTAATGGGCAAGCCATAACAGGGAAAGAAAATCAATCTTTGTTGAGCATTAGACCCTCGATAAAAGGAGAGCAAATTTTTATTTCTGCGGGAACTGAAGAAATAATTGCAGACATAAATCCGAAAGTTGGAAATACCCAGGTCAAAATTTTTAGTAATAAAGTTGAAGGATCTCTATACAATAATGAAGTCAATAATTTTCTATCAGATTATTTAAATCAATCCGTTCGCCTTGTCTCTATGGATAAAAGCTACACACGTAATGTTAAAGAAAAACATCAAGGCGAAGATGGTGATGAAATCGCCTACGCAGATGCCGCACCTATCTTACTAGTTTCTGAAAAATCTTTGGAGGAGTTAAATACTAGATTAGAAAAAAAAGTTTCATGGTTAAATTTCCGACCCAACATAGTTGTCAATGGAGATTTACCTTATGCAGAAGATAATTGGAAATATATAAAAATCGGAGAATGCGAATTCAAAGCCGCTAGCCCATGTAGTAGATGCGTCTTTATAACTATTGATCCAGCAACAGGAATTAAAAATCCAAATGGAGAACCATTAAAAACATTATCTACCTATAGAGCAGTAAGCAGAAAGGGCGTGCTTTTTGGTTTATATCTAATTCCAAAAATACTTGGACAAATTAAAATTGGGGACCAGCTGAACATTGAATAACTATTGAAGGCTGGTTAAAATTTGCATAGTTTTTTCAATCATCTCATCGGAGATTTCCATATGGCAAACAAAACGAACTTTGTGTTTTCCAAATGCAACAGCAGCGATTCCTTTCTCTGCAAGTTTTGGAATAAATGCCGCACTTGCTTCTTCAATTTCAAAGATTACAATATTGGTAAATACTGGCAAAACATTTTTAACATAAGACATTTGATTTAAATGCGCTCCCAAAATTTTTGCATTTCTGTTATCATCTTTCAGTCGGTCAACATTATTTGCTAGGGCGTATAAACCAGCGGCAGCAAGATATCCTGCTTGCCGCATTCCTCCGCCCATTACTTTTCTATATCTTCTAGCTTGTTTGATAAATGCTTGATCTCCAATTAAAACAGAGCCAACTGGCGCTCCTAATCCTTTCGATAGGCAAATCGAGATGCTATCAAATTGATCACCAATATCTCCGCAAGATTCATTTGTTTCTACTAAGACATTAAATAATCGAGCGCCGTCTAAATGTAATTTTAAATTTAGCGCAGTACAAGTTTTTCGAATCGTAGAAATTTCATCAAGCGTATAATAACTTCCTCCGCCTTTATTACAAGAATTTTCGATGACCACCAGTTTGCTTTTCGGTAGCCAATCATAATCAGGTTTTACCGCATCTTTTATTTGGATACTATTAATTTTACCATTTTGTCCTTCAATTAAATTAATGGAAATTCCAGAATTGAAGGCATAACCTCCCGCCTCATATTGATAGACATGAGAAGAAATATCACAAATCAATTCATCCAAAGGTTGAGTATGTGTTTTGATAGCAATTTGATTAGTCATTGTTCCACTAGGGCAGAACACAGCAGCATCCTTGCGAAACATGGCGGCCATTTTAGCCTCCAACGCATTTACAGAAGGATCTTCTCCAAATACATCGTCTCCAACTTCTGCCTCAAACATGGCTTGCAACATAGGTTTAGTAGGTTTGGTGACGGTGTCGCTAATTAAATTGATCATACATCTCTATATTAATTAGATAATTATACAAAAATTCTCATTTGATTGTTAAATTTGTTCGTTTTTAATCCATAATAAAATGGCTACAGGTCCAGAATATTTTAAGTCTGCTTTTTCTATCGATAATGTCATCTTTGGCTTTGATGAAGGCAATCTTAAAATTTTACTAATTAAGAGAGGAGAAGCCCCATTCACAGATTATTGGGCGCTTCCAGGGGATTTAGTATATCCAGATGAAAGTATCGATGATGCGTCACAAAGAATATTGACAGAGTTAACGGGTTTAGAAAATGTTTACCTAGAACAGGTCCGAACATTTGGAGACCTAGGGAGACACCCTGTTGGAAGAGTAATTACTATTGCTTATTATTCGCTATTAAAATCAAATAGGTTCTCATTAAAAGCTGCTTCATTTGCTCAAGAAGTTAAATGGCACAATATTCACAGTGTCGGACAATTAGCTTTTGATCATAATAATATATTGGATGTTTGTTTTGATTCATTCAAAAGAAAAATAAGAACTAGACCAGTTGGATTTGAGCTTTTACCTGCAAAATTCACATTGACTGAATTGCAACAACTTTATGAGGCTATTTTAGAAGTTGAATTGGATAAAAGAAACTTTAGGAAGAAAATTCTTTCCATGAATTTACTTAGAGATTTGGAAGAATTTCAAGAAGGAGTAGCGCATCGTCCCGCTAAATTATATGAATTTGACGCTACCAAATATCAAGAATTATTAGCTGATGGATTTAGTTATGCTATTTAGTAAGTCTGATTTTAAAGGTGTGAAAGGAAAAATGAGTCGATAAGTATAATAGTAGGTTAAGGACTTTAGAAAGTAAGGACTAAAAGGTAAATTAATACACTTCCCCTTCTGACGTATATACTTTTAATATCAAATCTGTTCCGTATTGGATTCTGAATTCTTGAGCCAATTGTTTGATCTCATCTTTTGAACCGGTCAGTTTTTTCAAAAATAAAAGCTCATGCTGTAAATTCTCTTTATCCTTCACGTCATTAATACCTGAACTTGCAATTGTGAAATGCCCATAATTACCTTCATTAAATAATGCATCCTCTCCTTGACTTTCCATATCTAATGAAAATGCATCCATTGCATTTACAATTTGGCCATTGTTTGTCCCAATGTACCCCCAGAAGTAACCTTTTGGAATTGTATTTAATGTAGCATTGGAAATTCTAAAACCATGCTCAGTTTCCATGGTAAAAGAATATTGATTATTGTCACTATTCGATTTTATTTTACCAATATTATTTACCACATCAGATAATTGAATTTCAACACTCACATCGTTATCAGAATGGTCAAAAGGTATTATTGAACTTACAATTTGATCGCCAGGTAGGCAATTATCTGGTTCTTCAATATTTTTCAAAATCACTTTGAAGTAATTAGTTCGAGCTACAGATGTGTAATTAATGGTAGTATTTATACAATCCTGATTTTCAATGGTGGAAATATTAAATGCAAGTCGATTTTGATCTGGACTTAACACTTCAATCATTTCAATGTTAAATTCTTTTGCAATATTAATCACTCTTTGAGGTTCTTCTTCAACTTTACAGGCTGAAAATCCTAACATTACAACTATCAATAAAAATAAAAATCTTTTCATAGGCACTTTTCTGCTATTACTAGAGAATTTTCCTTATTCGCTAAAAAACGACTAATTTTTCTAAAAAAGGTTAAAATTTCCCTTAAAACAAGAATATATTCAATAAAACAACGAATTTCTTTTCATTTTGCTGCTAGTATATAAGATCATTACTTTAAAAATATTCTCATTATCCGCTGCTATTAAGTAAAATAATGCATCTGTCTACTAGAAATTAGTATTAGTCTACTTTTAGTGAGAATATTGAATGTGTTTTATTAAAATTGAGCAACCAAAATTAAATCGCCTTGTCATTAATTTGTTAACATGATCAACCTCAATAAAATCAGAAAATCATACCAAACAGAATACACCAAATTGGAAGTATTGAAAGGGATAGATTTGCAGATACGCGAAGGTGAATTTGTATCTATTATGGGTTCTTCTGGTTCAGGAAAGTCCACTCTTTTAAATATCCTTGGTATTCTAGATGATTATGATAATGGCGAATACGAACTAAACGGCACCTTAATAAAAAATCTATCGCAAGCCCAATCAGCTAATTACAGAAATAAATTTATTGGATTTGTATTTCAATCTTTCAATCTCCTCCCTTTTAAAACTGCAAAGGAGAATGTCGCTTTACCCCTTTACTATCAAAAAGTAAATCGAAAAGAAAGGCAAGAAATAGCACTGCAATATTTAGAACGCGTTGGGCTAAAGGATTGGGCAGATCATATGCCTAACCAAATGTCTGGCGGGCAGCAGCAGAGAGTTGCTATTGCTAGAGCATTAATTAGTAAACCCAAAGTTTTATTAGCAGATGAACCAACCGGTGCATTAGATTCAGTAACTTCCGAAGAGGTAATGAAATTATTCAAGGAAGTCAATGATCAGGGGATTACGGTTTTGATTGTTACCCACGAAACTGAGATTGCGGATATGACTGGAAGAATTATCAGACTCAAAGATGGACTAATAGAAATGGATCATTAAATCCTACTTATGTTTGACCTAGACAAATGGCAAGAAATATTTACTTCGATCTCAAGGCATAAATTGAGAACGTGCTTAACGATGTTAGGAGTCGCTTGGGGTATTTTTGTTTTGGTCTTTTTAATGGGAGCTGGCTCAGGTTTAAAAAATGGAGTGAATGAACAATTTAGGGATGATGCGGTAAATAGTATCTGGCTATGGCGTGGACAAACTTCAAAACCTTACAAAGGTTTACCATCGGGCAGGTCCATTCGCTTTAATAACTCAGATTATGATTTTTTAAAGAATGAATTCAAAGACATAGATAACATAACTGGTAGATTCTATATGGGAGGTGATCAAACGGTTACCTACAAGGATAAATCGTACGCATATAGTATTAGAGCTGTCCACCCTGGACACAAAGTTTTAGAAAATACTATTATTAGAGAAGGAAGATATCTTACCGATAAAGATTTGGATGAATTTGCTAAAGTAGCTGTGATTGGTAAAGTCGTAAAAGAAAATTTATTTAAGGATGAAGATGCCGTTGGAAAGCAAATTAACGTAGGAGGGATTGTATATAAAGTGATTGGTGTTTTTATTGATACTGGTGGAGAGCGAGAAATGAGAAATATTTATACGCCAATTACTACTGCGCAAAAAGTCTATGCTGGTACAGATAATATTCATCAATTGATGTTCACCGGTGGTGATTTGTCGGTCGCGGAAATGAAAAACTTAGAGGAAAAAGTTAGAGCTGCATTTGCAGTCAGAAAACAATTTGACGTTAAAGATAGAAGAGCGATGGGAATTTTTAATCTAGCTGAGGAATACCAATCTTTTATGAGCTTGTTTACCATTATCAACATTGTTATTTGGTTCGTAGGAATCTTTAGTATCATAGCAGGGGTTATAGGGGTAAGTAATATTATGTTGATAATAGTGAAAGATAGAACAAAGGAAATTGGCATTAGAAAAGCCCTTGGCGCAACTCCCAAATCTATTATTTCCATGATTTTATTAGAATCTATTTTCATGACTTCTGTTGCTGGTTATGTAGGTTTAATAGGTGGAGTTGGATTAATTTCACTCATATCTAAATTTCTTAAGGCACAATTCTTTTTGAACCCTCAAGTGAATTTAACCGTAGCCGTTTCTGCCGTTATTGTCCTCATTATAGCAGGTGCATTAGCTGGAATGATTCCAGCAATGCAAGCAGCAAAAATTAATCCCGTAATAGCCATGAAAACCGACTAATATGTTTGACAAAGATAAATGGCAAGAAATATTCGGAACCATCCGCAAAAATAAGTTGAGAACCTTCTTGACAGCATTGGGCGTATTTTGGGGGATTTTTATGCTTGTTTTTTTATTGGGATTAGGCAAAGGACTAGAAAATGGGGTCTTTAAAGATTTTGGTAGTGCAGCTAAAAATGTAATGGGCGTCTATGCTTGGAGAACATCTATTCCTTACAATGGACTTCCAGCAGGCAGACGAGTTCGATTGAACTTAGATGACATGAAAGCCATTCAGCATAAAATTCCTGAAGTGGATAAAGTAGCTCCAAGATTACAAGAAGGAGGATTTACAATTTCCTATGGACAAGAAAATAATATTTATGAACTTCGTGGCGAGTTTGAAGGGATGATTGATATCGAAGCTTTAATCTTGAGATCGGGAAGATATATCAATGCTAGAGATATTGCCGAAAGTAGAAAAGTAGCGGTGATAGGTGATAAAGTAAAAGAAGTGCTTTTTGGTACTAAAAACCCAATTGGAAAACATATTTTAATAAAAGGAATTGATTTTGTAGTAGTAGGTGTTTACGGACCGGAACAAATTAAACCTTGGACGCGAAGCGATATGGAGTCTGTAGTTATCCCTTTACCAACCATGTACCGAGCTTATGGTTATCCAGAAAATATAGATTACTTCATTGCATCTGCAAAGCCCGGAATTTTAGTTAGTGAAATGGAAACAAAGATTAGAGCGCTATTACGAGAACGACATATGATCTCTCCCAATGATCCAGATGCATTGCAAGGATGGAACATGGAAGAAGAGTTTCAAACTATTCAAAATCTATTTACTGGTATAAAGTTTTTTCTATGGTTTGTGGGGATCGGAACTTTACTCGCAGGAATTGTAGGAGTGGGAAATATTATGCTAATTATTGTGAAAGAAAGAACAAAAGAAATTGGAATCAGAAAAGCATTGGGTGCGACCCCTGGTTCCATTATCAGTATGATATTAACAGAATCAATTTTTATAACCTCTATATCTGGGTATCTAGGTTTAATGTTTGGGACACTCATAATTGCAGCAGCAAATTATGCTATGGAATCTTTTGGCATTGAAGCAGATAATTTTCATAATCCAGAAGTTAACGTAATTGTTGGTATTGGAGCAGTAATCGTTTTAATCATTGCAGGGACAATAGCAGGACTTTTGCCGGCCATTCAAGCCTCAAGAGTGAATCCAGTTATCGCATTGAAAGACGAATAACCATTAAAGAAAAAAACTATGAAGAAAGGATGTATGTACAGCGGTATTGTAATTTTCGCACTGTTATCAATAGCTTTGGCTTATTACTTTTACCAACAAAATAATAAAGATCCTTTTATTTATAAGAAGGTGAAACCAAAAATCGAAGACGTTTTAAAAAAGACGGTTGCTACTGGTTCTGTTAAGCCAAGGAAAGAAGTAAACATAAAACCTCAAGTATCTGGTGTAGTGGAAAAATTATATGTGGAAGCAGGACAACTAGTAACTAAAGGGCAAAAACTAGCCAAGATTAAATTGGTCCCTTCTGAAGTTAATATTAATAATGCACAGTCTAGTGTTGAGTTAGCTAGAATTAGATACAAAGAATCTCAGAGAGAATTAGAACGTCAAAAACAAGTCAATTCGCAAAATTTAGATGTAAATCAATCTAAATTACAATACGAAGTTTCCAAAGTTGAAGAAGAAAGGCAGCAAAAATTATTTAATGACGGGGTTATTTCACAGCAAGAATATCAAAATTTTAAAGTTGACATGGATGTCAAGCAAACCGCTTACCAAAATGCACAAATCCTTTCTGGTAATAATTTAAAACAATTCACTGCGGATGTAGATATCCGTAAACAAGAATTAGAAGCAGCTATAAATAATCTTTCATTATTAAGAGAAGGAGCCACTAAAAATTCAAGACAAGTCTCTAATGTCGTTACCTCAACAGTTTCAGGAATGATTTTGGAATTACCTGTGGAAGAAGGCTCCTCTGTGATAGAAAGAAACACTTTTAATGAGGGAACTAGCATTGCAACCATTGCTGATATGACTTCTTTGATTTTTGAAGGACAAGTGGATGAATCGGATGTTGGGAAATTGACAGAAGGAATGCCATTAGTCCTTACAGTTGGAGCCATTGTAGATGAAAAGTTTGATGCACTTCTCGAATACATTTCTCCTAAAGGCATAGTAGAAGAAGGCACGGTTAAATTTGAAATTCGAGCAGATATTACACCAAGAGAAAACATCTTTTTAAGAGCTGGATATTCTGCTAACGCTGATATTATTTTAGGTAAAAAGGAACAGGTGGTTACGGTTAATGAAAGAGATGTAATTTACAACAATGATAGCACCTTTGTTGAAGTAGCAACCGGTGATCAAGAATTTGAAAAGCGGGAAGTGAAACTGGGACTTTCAGATGGAATCATAGTTGAGGTAATAAGTGGTCTGGATACAATCACAGAAATAAAAATGAGACAGGATGAAAAAGCCGAAGAAATGGTGGAAGAAGATAATTAAGGATTTTAAATTTACTACATATTAGATAATAATAAAAGGAGTTGATTTCTGCTAATGTAATTGCCTTACAAACCTGAATTAAACTAAATAAACCGCCTTATCATCTGTATTTAAAATCTGCACGTTAATATTATCTTGCAATGTAGTGGATAATGACAAACCTACGTAATCCACCTTAATAGGAAATGATTTATGCTTTCTGTCTACTAACACAGCCACTTCAATTTTTTTCGGTAAAATATCGAATAAAGGTTTAAAAGCGTAAAAAATTGTTCGTCCGGTATTTGCTACGTCATCTACTACGATTATCACTTTTTTATGTAATTCTGCCACATCTGTATCTAGCTCAATTGCTGCATCAATAGGTTTTGCAGGATTTAGCATTATCTGAGATAATGTAAATTTTATTTCAGATATTTTCTTTAATTCCTTGTGTAACATCTTAGCAAAACCTAATCCATTGTTATTGATACCAGCCAAGATGATTTCCTTTTCTGAGTAATTATGCTCCAGGATTTCTATTGCTAATCTTTTGATTTTTTGGCTAATTTGCCTTTCGTCTAATATTTTCATAATTATTATACCTGTTAAACAAAATTAAAGGATTATTAGCTAATCATTTTATAAATTATAGCTTTAATGTAATTTAGGGTGTAAATATTAAATTTATTGAATGTTATCACAAATCTTTTTTGCGCTAGTTACCTCAATTGCCTTTTATTGGGCCTTCCGGCAATTTTCCAAAATAAGACGGAATATTCTACTTGGAAAAGAAGAAGTCATTGAAGGAAAAGAAAATCAAAGGTGGAAAAATGTAGTACTAGTAGCGTTTGGCCAGAAGAAAATGTTCAAAAGAATTATCCCAGCAATTTTTCACTTATTCATATATGTAGCATTTCTATTTACCCAAATTGAATTATTAGAAATATTAATTGACGGATTCTTCGGAGTGCATAGATTTTTTGCTCCATATTTGGGTTGGTTATATACCCTTATTATCGGTAGTATAGAGGTTTTATCTGTGCTTGCTTTTGTTGCTACTATTGTTTTCCTATGGAGAAGGAATGTGGTAAAAATCGATCGTTTTGAAAAACCAGAAATGAAAGGTTGGCCAAAATTAGATGCCAATTTGATTTTAATTGGTGAGCTATTATTACTAATTGGCATCTTCAGTATGAATGGGGCAGACGCGGTACTACAACAAATAGATCCTGCGCATTACCCTAGTACTGGGACATTACCATTCAGCGGATTTTTTGGACCTTTATTCCTCGGCGGCTTACCAGTAGATTTATTAATTTTTATTGAACGATTTGGTTGGTGGTTGCATTTATTTGTGGTCTTTGCATTTCTAAATTACCTGCCCTCATCAAAGCATTTACATATTATATTGGCCTTCCCTAATATCTATTATTCCAAATTAAACTCAAGAGGAGAAATGGATAATATGCCTGAAATAATGAACGAAGTTAAATCTATGATGGGCCTTACCTCAGATGCTGAAATGTCAGCAGATGAAGAATTACCAGACTTTGGTGCCAACGATGTATTTACCATGTCATGGAAAAATATAATGGATGCCTATTCTTGCACAGAATGCGGAAGGTGCACCGATGTCTGTCCTGCAAACATTACGGGTAAGAAATTATCACCTCGAAAAATATTAATGGATATCAGAGATCGAGCAACAGAGGTTGGACACAACTTGGATAACCCATCCATTGCTTTCATGAAAAAAGAAAACCATGGGAAAAAATTAACCAAAGAAAATTATGATGATGGAAAATCATTGTTTGATTATATCAGTAGGGAGGAAATTCATGCTTGTACCACTTGTAATGCATGCGTAGAAGCTTGTCCAGTCATGATAAATCCATTAGAACCAATTTTAAAATTAAGACGATACGAAATATTAACCGAATCTGCAGGTCCAGGTGATTGGTTGCCAATGTTTAATGCTATTGAAAACACAGGAGCAGTTTGGCAATTATCAGATGATAGAGATAAATGGACGGAAGCAGTGGAATCAAATGAATAATATGAAAGTGAATCGAATGGAGGAGATGGCTGCGGCCGGCAAACAACCTGAAATATTATTTTGGGTAGGCTGTGCAGGTAGCTTTGATGCGAGGGCTCAAAAAGTAACCGTTGCACTCACTAAAATTCTACATAGTTTAAAAATTGAATTTGCGATTTTAGGAAAGGAAGAATCCTGTACCGGAGATCCTGCTCGGAGAGCTGGAAATGAGTTCGTTTTTCAAATGACCGCATTGCAAAATATAGAAACCCTTAATACTTATAATGTAAAAAAGATGGTGACAATTTGTCCTCATTGCTTTAATACCATAAAAAACGAATATCCAGCACTGGGTGGGAATTATGAAATTTTGCACCATACCCAATTTCTTCAATCACTGATTGATGAAGGTCGATTAAAATTAGAATCGGGTGGCGCTTTCGAAGGTAAAAAAATTACCTATCATGACTCCTGCTACCTAGGAAGAGTGAACGGAGAATATCAAGCACCGCGCAGCATCTTAGAAGCTCTAGATAATGACTTTGTTGAAATGGAAAGAGCTAAAACCAATGGTTTGTGTTGTGGAGCAGGAGGGGCTCAAATGTTTAAAGAGGATGAGGATGGAGAAAAGAGAATAAACATTGAACGATCAGAAGAAGCATTAGCAACAGGCGCTGAAATCATTGCAGTTAATTGTCCTTTCTGTTTGACCATGATGCAAGATGGCGTTAAGGCAAAAGAAAAACAAGATGAAGTAATGGTGTATGATCTTGCTGAATTAATTGTAAATAATAATCGATTATAATATATGTTATTATCCACTTTATCATTGGATTTTTCTGCAAAAGTCTGGATCTACATGGCTGATAGAGCTTTGAATTGGGAAGAAACAGATCAGGCCCGAAAAGCCGTTTATCATTTCGCTGAACAATGGTCCAGTCACAACCGTGCATTGCTTTCTTACGGCGATATTTTCCATCATCGATTCATTGTTTTTATGGTAGATGAAACCAACGCAGGAGCCAGTGGATGTTCTATTGATTCTTCCGTCCATTTCATTAAAAGCCTCGAAGAAAAATTTAATGTCAGCTTTTTCAATCGAGAAATATTTGCTTACCTAGAAGACGAAAAGGTAAAAGTAGTAAGCAAGAATGACTTCGCTTCTGTTTACCAAAATGGCAAGATTAATGACGAAACATTAATGTTCAATAATTTGGTAAAGAATAGACAGGAATTCGAAGATGCCTGGGTAGCGCCATTGGGAGAATCATGGTATAAGCGGTTTGTTTAGGTTTGGGCGAGAAAAACTTCTTACATATTAAACCAAGCTCCGTAGGAGCCTCAAAAGTCTGACGGCTTAAGTCTGAGTACTGACGCGTTTTCAAAAAGGAACTTTATCCCTAAAAACAGCATTTCTATAGAAAAAGATACCATCGCAATTAAAAAGCGATTAGATTTGTATAAAACAGCGCAATTATGTTCGGAAAAGTAAAGAAATGGTTAGGAATTGAAGGAGTTAAAGTAGAATTGAGTATCCCAGAGGAAGTTTTAGAGCAGCAAGAGGTGATTTCAGGAACTGTTCAATTTTACAGCATGAATACGCAAACGGTGAATTCAGTGAAAGTGATTATTACCGAAAAGTATTATAGAGGCAGAAGGAAAAAGAAGATGATTGATGAATATAAAATTGGTGAAATTCTAATGGAAAATCAATTTGAAGTTCCTGCTGAAGAAATGCTCGAAATTGATTTCGAATTGCCATTTACAGTCATCAAATCACAGATGGATAAACTGCAAGGCAGCAACTTCTTATTTAAAGGAATCATTGGTGCAGCCAAAAAGTTAAAAGGAGTCCGATCTGTTTACACGGTCACTGCAGAAGCAGAGGTTGATGGAACAAAATTACATCCTTTTGATAAGCGAGAAATTTTAATTAAATAAACTATTTTTCAGCGTCAGGGCTAATTGATTTTAAAATCTCCTCAGCAGATTGTCCTAAATGTTTTAATAAGAATCTCGTCTGATCTGCAAATTCGTGATCAGGGTAGATTTCTAAAAAGTTCTCATAAATTTGTTTAGCTTGTTCCGTTTCTTTCAGGTCATTCTCAAAAATAAATCCTTTCAAGAATAAGGCCATAGGTGCATTCTTATATTTAGGATATCGTTTAATAATCCAATCATATAAAGTCAATGCTTTTGGATATGATCCCATTGCTTTTGCAGTCTCAGCAGCTTTATATAATAACTCTGGAGCTTCTGGATGTGAAGGATTGATTAAGGCCAATGCCTCACAGGCATCTACATATTGAGCCGCCTTAGTTCTGATCAGTGTTTTCAGAGAATCATCAAACATTTGTTTCCCAATGTTTAGAATTACTTCACTCATCGGTAATGCATTCTCAGGTAAGTCTTTTTTGTATTCAGCAGCTAGTGGGCTAGAAGGATGTGCTTCAACATAAATTTGTTTTAGATTATTAGTGGTTTCTGGTTTGTTCAATTTTTCAAAAACGGAGATTAAATCTTCAACATCATTTTGACTTTCGTTCTCATCATAATATTCTCGCAATAAAGTTTGAAAAAATCCAACCGCTTGGGGCCAATTTTTTGATTGCATGGCATTATAAGCTCCTTTTCTTAAATAGTTAGCGGCCCATTCTCGATTCTCAGGATGCTCTTTATAATATTCGAGATATTTGTTTTGTAAATCATTTAAAGCTTGAAGGTCAGCATTTTCATTAGTCGATTTTTCTAAAGCAGCAATATCTTTTCCTAATGCAGTATTATCTGATGAACCACCACAAGAAAAACAAAACAAAATGATGATAAAATATACAAAGCGCGTTTTCATAATATAGAATTTTGACAAAAATAAAATTTCTTAACTTAAAATCCATGGTTTTTTGAACTTAGGCCATAAATCTACGTTTTATGCACATGAAAGCGCTAACTATTTTTTGGTTTAGAAGAGATCTAAGAATAAATGACAATGCAGGACTGTATAAAGCTCTTAAATTGTATAAAAATGTATTACCCATATTTATTTTTGATAAAAATATCTTAAATAAACTAGATGATAAAAAAGATGCTCGGGTAAGTTTCATCCATCAAACCATTACGGATTTATCCAATGAATTAACAAGCCATAAAGCTGGCCTTCAAGTATTTTATGGAAAACCAATTGATATTTGGAAGCAATTAATAAAAAAATATCAGATCAAAACGGTGGTCACTAACAGGGATTATGAAAGTTATGCTTTAGACAGAGATGCCAAAGTTGAAGAATTATTAAATAAGCATGACATTCGATTTAAGACCTATAAAGACCATGTTATTTTTGAGAAACTAGAAATTACTAAGGATGATGGTTTACCGTATACCGTATTTACTCCCTATAAGAGGAAATGGTTAAAAGCATTGGATGGCGAAAATGGACCCTCGGAGGGTTCAACCCTCGGGACCCTCCGAGGGTCCAAATCCTATTACCTAAAATCATACCCCTGCGAAAAATATTATAAAAATTTCTCTACTACGAAAGCCAGCAAAATTCCAAGCTTAAAATCAATGAATTTTGAGCAGAGTGATATAGAAGCACCTAGCACAGAAGTAAAGAGAGGCTTGATTAAAAAGTATACAGAACAAAGAAATTTTCCTGCTATTGAAGGAACCTCAAGGCTTGGAATTCATTTTAGGTTTGGGACTATTTCTATTAGAGAAAAAGCTCGTAAAGCAATGGGGATAAATCAAACCTTCCTCAGCGAATTAATTTGGAGAGATTTTTATTCTCAGATTCTAGCCAATTTTCCAAAAGTAGAAAATAACGCTTTCAGGGCGAAATACGAAGCTATAGAATGGGTTAATAATGAAGCACATTTTAAAAAATGGTGTCAAGGAAATACAGGTTATCCGCTTGTTGATGCAGGAATGCGGGAGTTGAATCATTCAGGCCATATGCATAATAGAGTAAGAATGGTTGTAGCTAGTTTTTTAACCAAACATTTATTAATTGATTGGAGATGGGGGGAAGCTTACTTCGCAAAAAAATTATTAGATTTTGATTTAGCTAGCAATAACGGCGGTTGGCAATGGGCAAGCGGATCGGGCACGGACGCCGCTCCCTACTTCCGAATTTTCAATCCTACCTCTCAGTTAGAAAAATTTGATAAAAAAAGAATTTATGTAAAAAGATGGGTTCCAGAATATGGAACGGAAGATTATCCAGAACCAATCGTAGATCACAAATTTGCAAGAGAAAGATGTTTAGCGAGGTATAAGGAAGCGTTAAATAAAGCTAACTGAAGACGTCAGACGTAAAATAGCATACGCCAGACCTCAGATGTCAGACTTTTTATTCCAATTTCGATGACTCAAACTTTCTTTTCGTTGGCTTAAAAAACTGTTCCTTGCCGCAGGTCTCCGACCGAACTCCGATTTCTTGGCTGCAGCAAACTCAAGAGTCAATATAAACCGGCGGATGACCTTTTATGAACTCAAGCACATCTTCTGGTTCATCAGTCAAATGCAAAAGTTTTCCATATTCCATCCCTTCCGATAATTGCGTAATTAATTCGAAAATTTTCGTTTGTTTGGTATACCGTTCAATCCCTAAAAATATCATGGGTGAATAAAAATTGAAAGTGCAATAATGATTTTGTGCTGCATCCATAAAAATTTCTTGTGTGGTACCGGCAGAGCCTGGAGCAAAGATAATTCCATATGTTGAAATAGCTAAAAGGGTATCTTCTCTAATAGAATTAGAAAAATATTTCGCAATATGATTAGCAAAGACATTAGATGGCTCATGCCCGTAAAACCAAGTTGGGATCGCTAAATTTTCATTACCATTAGGATATTTATCTAAAACTTGCAATGCAGCATCAGCGTATCCGTCATCATTATAATGGGGAGATTTTTCTAATAATACTAATGCATCATCTAGCTCTTCTTTGTTGTAATTACCAAAATAGGCGCCTAAATTACTAGCTTCCATAATACCGGGTCCACCACCAGAAGCAATGAAATAACCATTTGAGGAAAGCAATCGAGCGGTATGCGCAACCTTTATAAAATTAGGGTCGGTTCTTAGAACAGAATGCCCTCCCATTATTCCAATAATCTTTTTTGAAGTTTCCCCTTTATGATTAGGTTCGATCAAACCTCGCAATGCATCATCCATTGCATGATCATGAATGCGTTGCCACAAAGCCTCATTGATAGTTGGATTGAATTTTGAACAAAAAAAATGTTCATAAATAACCAAGTCAATATTTATAGAATAACCGGGCGCTTTTTTTAATAGGTCTTGCCAATTATACATTCGAGATCTAAAAGGATTGTAAGGCAAATTTTTGGGTTGAGGAATAATGGTCGCCGATTTTGATATTAATTTCAATTGATTGGCCTCACTAATTGTACACCCCAAAAACATGGTATTGTCAATTTCAATATTGTCCCAGTCAAATTTACTTTTTGAGAAATCAATATTTTGAAGGGTACAATTTTTTAAGGATTTTCCGTTCAGAAAAAAATCTTTTAGAGATTCGATCTCCTTAATGATCGTTTCATTACAAGATATATTAAATTTCATATTATTCTAATTCTCCCACTTTTTCTAATAACCATCTTTTACTTACGATGCCATTTGTTTCGGTGATTTCTGTTTTTAATTTACTTAATGCTACTTTATCATTAGTGTTTAACCGACTAAGTTTCTTTGTAAATTTAATAAGGTTACTATAATTTTTTCTTCTAGCTTCTGGGATCTTTTTATTTCTAGTCAAATAAGTTCTAAAACTTCCGAATAGAGAATCCAATGCATCAAATTCATCGGTTTCATAATAAGTGGCCAAAAGCATTGATTTGGCATCTAAATTATAATTTACATCATCATATTCTATAGTTTGCAATAACTGGATTACTTTTCTGTAATCCTTTTTGTAAAAATGCAAGGTTGCTAAATTATAGGAAGTAGCATTTTCTCTATATTCTTCATAAACTGTACTGCCATATTGGTGAATAAATGATTCTACCCAATCAAATTCATCTTGCCTAAGCGCAACTACGACTATATTTTTAAATAAAAATGGATCTAGTTCACCATTTACATGCAGCAAATTTCGATGTAAGCCTTCTTTAAATAAAATAAGAATTTGTTTTAATGCATTTTGATTTCCTTGGTTTAGTTTTCTTATCCAATAATTAATAGCTGAAAAGAAAATATCGATGGCCTCGGCTGGTGGGAATTTATCTATGTGTTTGTCAATGAGTGCTTTTAATTTTTCAATGATGGTAGGGTCATCTTCATTAGTAAGGGTCAAATAGATATAATAATAAATTGAAATTGGAGCTATATCCGTATAATCGTATTTTTTAATGTGCTCAATAATTTCATCTAGAAATAGAAATTCATAATCATGCGTGATGATCTTTTGTCGACTCAATAAATTGCAATAATATTTTAACTTTTCTGCAAGATAAAATCGATCAAGATTATTCGTAATCTCCTCTACGTTTGATCGATCTCCTCGCTTTGCATCAAAATCAGTTAACTGATAGTAGTTTTTTTCAATTTGGTATTGGTAATAATAATAAGATGCTGACCGATTTAATTCTCTAGCTGACAAACGTCTCGCCGTATTCATGGTAGTATTGTACAACCGTTCCTGCTTCTTACCACTAACAGCTTTTATCAGATAATTGGCTTGATGAAGCGGATTTTGCTCAAATGCTTCTTGAATGAGAAACTTTTCAAACAACTTGAGTAAATCAGAACATATTTTCCTGAACCGTTTATCATCAAATGATTCATCAGGAAATAGGCTTTGCCATGTTTTTTCTTTAGAATAATCTTGCTTATTTGCCTTTATTAATGCAACACTTTTCGATAATAATTTTTGAAGCGTTTCATTAATATTAAAATATGGGGAGTAGACAAACTTCTTGAATCTGTTTAAATCAGTAGTATTTAATTTAGAAAGGGCAATATAAATTTTAGTATTTGTCAAAATTTAACAATTTGCTGGATATGTATTATTAATTTATAAATATATAATCTTTCAAAAAATCAATTGTTAATTTATTATAATTATTCGTAATAAGATCATATATTTGATCATCGAATATATTTAAGTTTTATATTTAATTCCTTATTAATTAACAATTTAAATCTTAAAAATTGGATAAAAAACCTAAAATAAACTCTATTTTAAAACTTTGCTGCTTTTTTCCTTTTCTTATATTACGCAATATCTCGTATATTGTGAAGGTATTTAATAACAGTTTAATCACTGTAAAATTTATATGAACTTTTCTCAAAAAAGACTAATTCTGGTAGTAAGTTTATTGCTGCTCTCGCTCTTTACTTGGGCACAGAATTCTTCTGCCTCAGACGGAAATTATATTGTCAATTCAGATGCTTACACAGAAGTTTTCCAAGTAGATTCTTTATCGATTGAAGCAGTCAACAACCAAGATTTAGGTTCTTGGGAAGTAACGCCGCAATTTGAGGAATATTGGGTCCTTGATTTTCAGTCTCAAAATGATGTTACTGGATCCTCTCGAGTTACTTTGAAAGTTTTTGAATCTGATTCAACGGGATCTTATTTCTATTATAAATTTATTACTGTAAATTTTGAAGCTTCCTTCATTCAAGCTCATGATGATTATTTGAAGTTTGAATCGGATACTTCTTACATGGTTTTAGATTTACTAACCAATGATAGCAGTACCGCTGATCTTTACATTAAGGATTTTTCCTTGGTAAAAAATGGTTCAATTGAATTTGATACAAGTGGTCAAGTTTTATTTACACCTGATTCAGCTTTTTTGGGAGTTGCAGTTGTAAATTATGTAGCCTGTGATACTTTTAATCATTGTGATAATGCAGAGGCTTACATCTTGATTTCAGATAATCAATTTGCAGCCTCTGATACAGTTGAACTCTTTACTGTGAAAAATAAGAAAAGTACTTATTTGAGCCCAATAGGAGGAATTGAAATAACTGACGCGGAACACGGTGAATTAGAAATACAAAATAATCTTGCAGTATTGTATTCTCCGATGGAAGATTTTACGGGGATCGATACTTTTACTGTTTTTATGGATTCTTCTTTTTATAGAATGGTGATCGTCCATGTCTTAGATCTAGGTCATAATAATCTATTCTTAAAGGATGATTATGTATATGCTAATAAAAATCAATCGATCATGATTGATGCATTTGGCAATGATGAATCTTTTCTAAATTTAGAGTCTTACACTGATGTGGACACTGGACTTTTAGTTTTTGATACCCTTGCGGGTAAATTTAATTATTCACCTCCTGCAGATTTTGAAGGGCCAGTAAGTTTTACCTATACCTGTTCTAATAGTTTTGAAACTGAATCTGCGAAGGTTAAAATCCTAGTTAAAAATATTAAACCAGTCTTAGAGTATAGTTATGTTTTTGAAGGAATTGAAAATGTTCCTTTGTTAATTAGATATGATGTGCCAACGTCTGACTATAATCTTAATTTATGGTCTGATCCTGAATATGGAGATGTAGAAGTAGATGAACAAGGAGAGACATTTGATGAGGGTTGCGAAGAGGTAACTATTCAAAAGGAATTAGTGTATTACCCTGAAGATGATTGGACTGGAATCGATTCATTCTTAATAGCGCATTGCTTGCAAGGAGAATGTACAGAAATTATGATTTATGTAAAGATTCTTCCAGATAATGGAGATTGTCACTGTATGGGAGATGATTGCATTTGGGCTGGAGATGCCAACAACGATGGAGTAGTCAACATGCTAGATCTTTTAACCGTTGGTTACTTTTTAGGAGATATTACCGAGGGCAGAATAATAGAAGGAACAGAATGGGTTGGAGTAAGTCCTGATTTAAATGAAGTGAATGAAAATGAATATGCGGATACAGATGGAAATGGGATAGTTGCGGTTTTAGATACAGCCTCTATTTCTCAAAATTATTACAATACGCATGAAATTGTTCCTGATGTATTGCCACTTTCTGATTATAGTGTTGATTTAATTCCTGAAACTACTGTTTTAGATTCAGGTGATTTAGCAGTTATTCATGTTGAGTTAGGAGATTTAGATTTACCATTATATGATGTTTATGGGATTTCATTTTCTCTAGATTTTTCTGAAGAAACGATAGATTCTTCTTCCGTGGGTGTTGAAATTTCAGCAAATTCTTGGTTCTTAAATTTTACAAGAGCACTGGACTTAACCAAAGTACCTTGGGATGGAAGAGTAGATGTTGGATTTTCTAGAACAAATGGAGTAACAGCAGATGGTTACGGATTAGTTTCAACATTATCTTTCATAGTTATAGATAATGTAGAAGGGTTTAGACTACGAGATGATAAATTACCGATTACCATTAAACTAAATAACATTGTAGTATCACACGGAGACGGAAGTATGAGTCAGTTAGCGGATGTTGAAAAAACAATATATGTAAAGATTGCTAATGGAAATGAACCTCCTCAAATTGATTCTGATGAAAATCTGTATCTCTACCCAAATCCAACAGATGGATTATTTAACGTTCATTTAAACGGACAGAATAAAATTAAAAACATTGCTATTCACACCATTGCGGGCGCTCAAGTATTGCAAATAAATGATGTGGAGGCAGACAATAGAACGATTGATCTAAGAGGATTACAGGAAGGATTTTACGTAGTTCAAGTAGAAACAGACTCAGGTGTCGTTGCAAAGAAATTAAGTATAATAAAATAAATCTTAGAACTATAAATAAGATTATATTAGCCGCACTTGTGTGGCTTTTTCATTTATATATACTTTTTCAAACAATCGATGGTTTGCGTATAATAGGAGCTTCCAAAAATATTTAGATGTACCAACAAATAATATAATTGTAACAACTCAATTCTATCCTCAAATGATTTTTCTAAAGGAAAAACTTCTTGATATGATTGATAGAAAGCGGTTTGAAAACCACCGAATAATTTGCTCATCGCCATATCCATTTCTCGGTCAGCTAGTGCATAAGAAGGATCCACTAGTATTGGATTTTGATTTGGGCCACAAATTATATTTCCAATCCATAAATCACCGTGAATCATGGAGGCTTTGCTATTAGGCAATAGATTGTTGAGTTTCTGAAAGAGCAATGCAAAATTATTCATGTCCCTAGCAAGTAGTAATCCCTTTTTATCAGCTAATTCAATTTGCGGACGAATTCTTTCATGCTCATAAAAAGAAGACCAATTTGAATGTTGTTGATTGCTTTGAGGAAGTGATCCAATAAAATTTTCTTTCTGATGCCCAAAATTTGGGAATTGAATTAAATGTAATTGAGCTAAAGCTTTCCCTAGTTTTTTCCAAAATTCCAAACTTGGAGGTTCTTTATCTATAAATTCCATAGCTAGATAAGCGGTCTGGTTAAATTGGCCAATTGCTAATATAGAAGGCGTTTTAATGGTATTGCTTTTTGAAATTTGCTCTAATCCAAATTGCTCGCTTTTGAAGTTCAACAAAGCATTCTTCGAATCATTAGTTTTTACAAAAATATTTCCTTTTGTCCTTTTAGTAAAAAGGCATTATTAATATCACCACCTGAAATAGGAAAGGCCAAGTCAAAGACCTGGCCCAGGCTATTATTTAAATGAAGGCGTAATGCCGGATCCATTTTATATTCTTTTAGAGTTAATTATTTCTAATAATTCATCCCTATAATTTTTTCCGATTGGAATATGTTTTACCTGTCCTTTCTCACTAAGTTCAATCATATTCCCAACTACCGCTTTAATATGATCTAAGTTCATGATATAGGAACGATGTATCCTTTTGAAAATATTAGATGGTAATTTGGACTCCAAGCTCTTCATAGTTTGGAGGGTTATTACTCTCCCTGTATTTGATCTAATGATTACATAATCTTTCAATCCTTCAATGTAAAGAATATCATCATAGTTTATCTTTATCAATTTTTTATCAGCCTTGACGAAGAAGAAATCATTGTTTTCTCCTTCCACAATTTCAGTCCGATTTTGTTTTAATCCATACAATTCATCAGCCTTATTGACAGATTTCATAAATCTTTCTAATGAAATAGGTTTTAAAAGATAATCCAAGGCATCCAATTCAAACCCTTCAATCGCATAATTTGGGTAAGCGGTAGTGAAAACAACCATTGGTGGCTTTGCTAATGTTTTTAAAAAGTCTATTCCTGTAAGTTGAGGCATTTGAATGTCTAAAAACATAAGGTCGACATCATTGTTTTTAAGCGCTTCGTTGGCTTCTAATGCATTATTGCACTTTCTAATCAAGTTCAATTCAGGAATTTGATTGATGTAGGTTTCAAGTACATCTTGTGCTAAAGGTTCGTCGTCTACAATTATTACATTCATAATTTTGTTTTTAATCAAGTTCAATTTTTAAATCCACATGGTAAGCGTTTGGATTGTCACTTAAGGTTAAATCGTACTTTTCAGGATACAATATATTCAATCTTCGCTTAACATTCACTAATCCAATGCCTCCACTTCTTTTATGCATTTGTCTTGGCATGGATTGGGCTTTACTATTTTCAATATGAAAATGGATGCTATCTTCTTTGATATTGAGTACTGCTTCTACATAGCCCTCAGAAATACTGCTGTTCAAACCGTGTTTAAAACTATTTTCTAAAAAAGGGATAAACATCAATGGAGCAATCTTTTTATCGTAAGCTTCGCCATTTATTTCTAAATGTATTTCAGCTTTAGGACCTTGCCTAATTTTCTCAAGCTCCAAATAGTTTTTCATATAATGCACTTCTTTACTCAATAACACTTTTGGCTCATTGCACTCATATAACATATAACGCATCATTTCTGACAATTTTAATACGATTTCTGGTGCTTGGTCTGACTTTTTTAAAGTTAATGCATACAAATTATTAAGGGTATTAAACAAAAAATGTGGGTTAATTTGGGATTTTAAAAAGTTTAATTCTGATTGCATGGTTTGAGTTTGTAACTCAATTTTATCCTGCTTCTGCTGAAACCAGTCTACCACAATTTTAAATATGGAAGAAGCTCCCGCAAATAAAAAAGAAGATAAAAATATCAATTGTTGATGCTGTAACACACTACTTTGAATATCAGGAAAATTGAAAGAGAAAAAATATAGCACAATGGTTTTGATGGGAGTAATTATTAATGCAGAGACCAATAATAATAAGGTATAGATCAGAAAGTTCTTTTGATTAAGATAATTTGGGAATAGGTAAAGTAAATTAAAATATACGATTACAGCAATGAACAAGATATTAATGGATTGAATCCCCATTGCAAAACCAATACCATGCATCCGATCATCAAAAACAACCATCGCTAGCCAAAGCAATAACCAGAAAAGTCCATGATATCGGATTTCCTGATGAAAAATATTCGAAATTTTATGTTTTATCGCTCCAATCAAGTGCTGTTTCTCTTAATTTTAGAATTTATTTACTAGTTAACTGATTTAGTAAACTTAATTATAACAATTTAGATTAACGAATAAAACCTTTCGATAAAAAATCAACTTTTAGCATTATATCTTGTTTGAGCTTTGTATTTTGCGCCCGGTTATTTATGATAGCGGGTTCATCTTTATTTATTATTCAATCTGCTATTAAAATTTAATATTAAGCTTATGTCCTATAAGAAAATTGAGAGATATGATCAAAAAGCTATTACTGACCTGAAGAAGAGGTATACCTCTATGCTTGGAAATATTGGAGAAGATGTTAAACGAGAAGGATTAATTAAAACACCAGAGCGTGCTGCCAAGGCTATGCATTTTTTAACCCAAGGTTACCAAAAAGATCCTAAAAAGATTTTAAAATCAGCGATGTTCAAGGAAAATTACAGTGAAATGGTTATTGTAAAGGATATTGAATTATACTCACTTTGTGAACATCACATGTTGCCATTTTTCGGAAAGGCCCATATTGCATATATTCCTAATGGATATATTGTAGGTTTGAGCAAATTGCCGAGAGTTGTTGATATTTTTGCCAGAAGGCTTCAAGTTCAAGAAAGGTTAACGGATCAAATTATTGACTGCATTGATAAAACATTAAAACCATTAGGGGTAGCAGTAGTTATTGAGGCTAGCCATATGTGTATGATGATGAGAGGAGTTCAAAAGCAAAATTCTAGCACGACTACTTCTGCATTTAGAGGAGAATTCAAAAATGTAGAAACGCGGAGCGAATTTTTAAACTTGATTAAATAAATTAGACAATATCAAAATTATGAAGGCTTATATTTTTCCAGGTCAAGCTTCCCAGTTTGAAGGTATGGGTAAGGATATGTATGAAAATTCCGAATTAGCCAAATCTTACTTTGATAAAGCCAATAAGATTTTGGGTTTCGAAATCACTGAGGTCATGTTCAATGGTTCAGCCGAAGATTTGAAGCAAACTAAGGTGACTCAACCTGCCGTATTTTTACATTCTGTGATAAGAGCGAAAATGGCTGGCGCATCTTTTCAACCAGATGTTGTGGCTGGTCATTCCTTAGGTGAACTATCAGCCTTAGTTGCTAATAATTGTTTAAGCTTTGAAGATGGTTTAGCCTTAGTTCAAGAAAGAGCATTAGCTATGCAAGAAGCTTGTGAAATGGAAGACAGTACCATGGCGGCCATTCTTGGATTGGAAAATGAAATTGTGGAAGAGGTATGTGATTCAATACAAGAAACGGTAGTTGCGGCAAACTATAATTGCCCAGGACAAATTGTGATTTCGGGAAGCATTGCAGGAATAAATAAAGCTGTTGAAAAGTTGACTAATAAAGGGGCAAGAAGAGCTATTGTTTTACCAGTTGGTGGTGCATTCCATAGCCCTCTAATGGAACCTGCAAAGGCAAGATTGAGTAAGGCGATAGAAGCAAGTACATTCAATACACCAACAGTGCCAATCTACCAAAATGTCTCTGCAGATGCAGAATCAGACCCAAAAGTTATTAAAGAAAACTTAATTAAGCAATTAATGTCGCCTGTACGTTGGACTCAAACCATGCAAAATATGCTAAAAGATGGAGTTACTTCGTTTACTGAGGTAGGAGGGAATGGCAAAGTCCTTTCTGGATTTGTTAAAAAAGTGGACAGAAGCTTGGAAACTCAAGCAATTTAAATTAATTTTTAGTATACAAAGCATTGTTTTATGAATAAAGATCAAAAACTCGAAAGCGGTAAAATTCTGCTATCAGAGCCATTCATGCAAGATCCAAATTTTAAAAGAGCAGTGGTGTTGTTATGCGAATGCACCCCAGACAGTAGCATCGGATTTGTGCTAAATAAGCCTTTAAAAATGAACATCCATGAATTAATAGCTGATTTTCCTGAATTTCAATCTGAAGTTTACTATGGTGGTCCTGTATCAACTGATACCATTCATTATGTTCATAATGTTGGTAACCTATTGGAAGAAAGTGTAGAAGTAGATAATGGAGTTTACTGGGGAGGGAATTTTGCAAAACTCAAATTCTTAATTCAATCTGAATTAATTAAAGAAGAAAACATTCGATTTTTTGTGGGTTATTCGGGTTGGTCACCTAATCAATTGAATGAAGAGTTAGAATACGGTTCTTGGGTGATTGCGGATATGCATGCGAATTATATTTTTAAATCAAATCACAAAAAGCTTTGGCAAGAAATCATGGAGAATAAAGGAGATAATTACACAGTAATTGCTCAAATGCCAGATAATGCCAATTGGAATTAGCATATTTACGCTATGGTTCAACTGAATAATATTTACCTCAAATATGGAGATCGAGTCCTCTTGAATCATGTTAGTTTATTGATTTCTCCAAGAGATAAAATTGGCTTAATCGGCAGAAATGGAGCTGGAAAATCTACCCTATTTGCCATTTTAACAGATGAAATAAGGCCAGACGAAGGAAATATCCAAATTCAAAAAGGAGTAGATGTTGGGATTTTAAAGCAAGTTTTAAATGTCCCAAAAGATAAGTCTGTAATCGAGTATACGCTCGAGGTTTTTTCCAATATAAAAGCATTTGAAAAAGAAATAGAAGCTATAAATGCAGAGCTATTAGTAAGGGAAGATTATGAATCTGATAGCTATCAAAAAATGATTGACAGGCTTTCTGAAATTACAGAGCATTTGCAAATTTTAGAAAATGCGCAAAAAGAAGGGGAGGCCGAAAAGGTATTAAAAGGACTCGGGTTCAAACAACACGAACTCGATGGATTGGTTACGACTTTAAGTGGAGGTTGGAAAATGCGGGTAGAGTTAGCCAAATTACTATTACAAAAACCACAAGTTTTGCTATTAGATGAGCCTACCAATCATCTAGATATTGAATCTATAATTTGGTTGGAATCTTACTTGCAAAATTATCCTGGAGCAGTTATTGTGATTTCTCACGATCAAGCATTTTTAGATGCAGTTTCAAAAAGAATCATTGAAGTAGAGCTCGGTAGAATTTATGATTATAAAGGCACTTATTCTGAGTATTTAGTTCAAAAGGTAGAGCGTCAAGAACTTATGGAGAATGCCTATAAAAATCAACAAAAAGTGATTGCTCAAAAAGAGCGTACCATTACACGATTTATGGCAAAGGCATCCAAAACTAAGATGGCTCAATCCATGAAAAATCAATTAGATAAATTAGAGCGAATTGAACTGGTTGGAAGTGATGACAAAGGGATGAATATCACTTTTCCTCCTGCACCAAGATCTGGAGTAATAGTAGCTGAAGCTAAAAATGTCAGTAAAAGTTTTGGAGAAAACCACGTACTAAATTCCATTAATTTAAAAATTGACAGACATGATAAGGTTGCATTCGTTGGACAAAACGGACAAGGAAAAAGTACTTTAGCAAAAATGTTGATGGATCAATTAGATACATCTAATGGGGAATGTATTCTTGGGCATAATGTTGAAATTGCTTATTACGCGCAAAATCAAACAGAACTTTTTGATAGGAATAAAACGCTTTTACAAACCATTGAAGATATCATTCCGGAAGAAATACGAACTAAAGCTAGATCCATTCTTGGTGCGTTTATGTTTTCTGGGGAAGATGCTGAAAAAAAAGTGTCAGTATTATCAGGAGGGGAGAAGGCAAGACTCGCGCTTGCGTGTATGTTGACACGCCCTGCTAATTTACTAGTCTTGGATGAGCCCACTCACCACCTCGATATTATTTCAAAGAATATTTTAAAAGAAGCAATTATAAAATATGATGGAACATTACTAGTCGTATCGCATGACAGATCTTTCTTAGATGGATTGACTTCCAAAACCTATGAATTCAGAGATCAGAAAATACATGAGTATTTGGGTGATGTTAATGAGTTCCTGTCTAAAAGAGCAATGGATTCATTTAGAGAAGTTGAAATGCGGACCAAAAATAAATCTGCAACAATAGAGGAAAAACCGCATCAATTAGATAGGGAAGAGGAAAAAAAACAAAAACGGGTTATCCAAAATGCAGAACGCAAAATTGCTAAATGTGAAGAAAAGATTGCGGCAATCGAAATAAAAATGTCCGACCCTACTTTCTTTGAACAGGCGGACAAAGATAAAATTTTAGCTGATTATAAGTCTTTAAAAAATCAACTCAGTGAGCAAATGGAACAATGGGAAAAGGCAGTTGAGTTATTAGGTTGAATCCTATTTAATCTAAATTAATTTTTTCAAATAACATACTACGTAAAAATCTATTAGATTAAACCTTCTCATATCTAGATCTCGTAATTTATCTTGATGTTCTCTAGAATGGTCTATAAACAAATTAACCGAAGCTATCCTTGATAGCTTCGGCAATTTTCATCCCCTTTATTACTCTTAAGTTTCTTAGGTCGCTGTTAATTTGGAGTTTTTAAATTAACCGAAGCTATCCTTGATAGCTTCGGCAATTTTCATCCCCTTTATTAATCTTAAGTTTCTTATGTCGCTGTTAGTTTGGAGTTTTTAAATTAACCGAAGCTATCCTTGATAGCTTCGGCAATTTTCATCCCCTTTATTAATCTTAAGTTTCTTAGGTCGCTGTTAGTTTGGAGTTTCTAAATTAACCGAAGCTATCCTTGATAGCTTCGGCAATTTTCATCCCCTTTATTACTCTTAAGTTTCTTATGTCGCTGTTAGTTTAGAGTTTTTAAATTAACCGAAGCTATCCTTGATAGCTTCGGCAATTTTCATCCCCTTTATTACTCTTAAGTTTCTTATTTCGCTGTTAGTTTGGAGTTGTTAAATTAACCGAAGCTATCCTTGATAGCTTCGGCAATTTTCATCCCCTTTATTAATTTTAAGTTTCTTATGTCGCTGTTAGTTTAGAGTTTTTAAATTAACCGAAGCTATCCTTGATAGCTTCGGCAATTTTCATCCCCTTTATTATTCTTAAGTTTCTTTGGTCACTATTGTTTTAGAGTTCTTAAATTATCCGGAGCTATCCTTGATAGCTCCGGAAATTCTCATCCCTTTATTATAATAAGGTCGTTCGTAATTCGTAAAAAAATCGATTTTGAAATGGCCTCTTTTCGAACTAAAATCACATAAGGTGTCTAGTAATAGAGTAGGCTGTAAAAAACAGTATAGGTGTCAATAATAATAAAACGAATTACGAACAATATTTTATGTCAAAAAACTTTTTATACTTGCTTTATAAGTACAGTACAAATATCAACAACATTAAGGGTTCATACATGAAGGTTTACCCCCAATTAAAAAAATCGGGGTTTTCCCTAGGTTAGTTTACATTGGCTTAATGTAGCTGTCTATGATTTACTTAAAGGTATGTTAATCAGGACGTTAGTTCCTTTGTTCTGGGAAGAGTGAACAGTGAGTTCGCCATTTAGGAAGTTGACCCTTGAAGAAATGTTTTCAGTTCCCATTCCCTTTTTAACTTGTCCTGGCTTGAATCCAATGCCATCATCCTCTACCATAACAATTAGTTCGTCTTTCTGACGGGTTATTTGAACAAGAATTTCATTTGCTCTAGCGTGCTTAATTGCATTATATATAAGTTCTTGAATAATTCTGTAAACATTAAGCGCAATTGAATTTTCTAATTTCTTATCCATATTATAATGTTGGAAATCAATGCCTGGATAAGCACTATCATTAAATCTATTAATAAGATCGTTAACCGCAGGTACCAAACCTAAATTCATTAGCGCGCTAGGCTGTAAGTTTCTTGAAATTTCACGAACTTCTTGGCAAGCTTGATCCAAAAGATGGTTGGCATTATCAAAATTCTTTATATTGGATTCTTTATTAATATTCAGGGATTCAAATTGTAACTTTACGGTAGACAATAAACCTCCAAGACTATCATGAAGGTCTTTTGCAATACGCTCTCTTTCCTTTTCTTGTCCTTCCATCATGGAGTACATCGATTCCATTTTTAGATTATTCTCTAACTCTTTTATTTTCTGCGTATTTAGTTCTTCTTGCTGAATATTGATTATGTCTTGGCTATTTAAACGCTGTTGATACATTCGGATTATGAAAAATGAGGCTAAAAGTATAGTTCCTAATCCTACTAAAATTGAATAAAAAGTAATAGTATCTCTGCGGCTGTTTAGCTCCGCTCTTCTTTTTTCATTGATACTCATGGTTTGCATCGCTTGCGTTTTTTGAGAAAAAAACTTTTTTCGTAGATCAGCTTTATCTGAAACACATTTACTTGTGAGAATAGTCTCACTCAAGGCAGAATACTCGGTAGAGTAATAAAGTGCTTCTTTGTAATTTCCTAATTCTTCATAGCAAAGTGAGATATCTTTATAGATATCTTGTAACACCTCCCTATCGTCAGTCTTTAAAGCAAATCTTTCCGCTTCCAATAAATTATCAATGGCAGTTTTGAATCTACCCTTTTCAAAATTGCATAGACCAAGCACTTGTAAATTCTGACTGACTAAGGATAATTTCTTCAAATCTGTTGCGAGCTTTAAACTCTGTTTTGCATTTTCGATACTTCGATCATACTGCTCTTGTTGATATAGGAGTTTGGCTTTTCTGAGCTTTAAATTTGCAATTAGGTAATCATTTTTTTTATTTATATAAAACAATAATGCAATGTCTATAGCTTCAATTCCTTTTTGATAAGATTTTGTTTTAAAATAACAATTACTAAGATGGTCCATAATCTCTGCTCTTTCGGCTTGAAAACTACTATCCAATAAAGAATCGATGCGCATAAATACAGGAATAGCATCTTCATATTGCTCTTCATCTATCAAAGTTACACCTGCTTGTTTGTAGGCATTATAGGCATTTAAATTATCATTTATAGCTAAAAAATATTGTCCGCTTTTTTTGTAACCCATGACTGCTACTGCTGGGAGGACATTATTATCTCTGTCATTTATCGCTTCTAAAAAATAAGCTTTTCCCAATAATAAGCTGTCTTTATTACTATGACCTTCATTAATAAATTCATCGATTTCACTTTCACTATAAATGCTATCAATGTGAATTTGTGCAGATTGGGAATAGGAAGAAACAATAGTAAATAAAAAGAAAGCAACAATTAGTGGGATTTTCATATTTAAAATTGCTAATATTTTAATGAAAATTAATTAAGGAAAACCCTTAATTTATACTTCTTCCAGAAGTTTGTTCTCAAGAGCAATTCTAACAAGACCTGCAGTATTCCTGGCATTTAACTTTGAAAGAAGACTACTTCGATGAGATTCTACCGTTTTTAAACTTATATATAATTGGTTAGCTATTTCTTGAGTTGTAAATTCCTTTACAATCAAATTAAGTACTTCTTTTTCTCTACGCGAAATTTTAGGCAAGAAAGCATGCTTTGATTTGGGCTTAGAGGTTTTTACTAGTCCTTTCATGATTGTTTGAGTAACATCTTTTGAAAAATAGGTTTTACCTTCGAATATGGTTCGAATGGCTGTTAGTAATTCAACTCTTCCTGTGTTTTTTAAAATATAACCTGATGCACCGTGTTTTAAAATTTCAGTTACATAACTTTCTTCATTAAACATGGACAAAGCAAGTACTTTAACCTTAGACTTTTCTTTATTCATTTTTTTACAAACCTCAATACCATTCATCTCTGGTAAATTAACGTCCAATAAAATAACATCAATTTCATGTTCCTTTAATTTCGTAAAAACACTTTTACCATCAAAGCATCGGTCTACAACATTAATATCTTGTTCTGTATTTAAAATGGATTCTATACCATCAACAAACATTTTGTGATCGTCTGCTATTAAAATTCTTATCATAATTGAAATCTATCTCGTAATATAAGCATTGCCAATGAAATACTAACGATATAAACGACTCAACGTTCAACTAATTGTTATTAAAATCTAAAATAGTTGAAACTGAAAAACTCCTGACCTATACAATGCTTATTTTAGGGCTGCTTTATTATATACAATGATATAGGTGTTGAAATTTTGCCTATCAATAACATAAGATCGAATCTCTCTTTTAGGAAATTGGGAACCGATTAAATCATATTGCTCATTATTTAATATCGCGATATAAGGTTCATCTCCATTTAATTTTTTCCTGCTGAGTTCAACATCTTCCTCTTCATAGTAGTTTGGAAAATATTTGCCAACATAAAATGGCAGACTGGGAAGCTTTGGAAAGGAATGCATAATATTCACTTCTGATGCTGGATTAAAAGTTGCCTTCATTTCAATAGCTATATTCTTTGTGCCATTAAAAAGTGGTTTGGCTTCCTGCATCATGAAAATCCAAGCAATGCACAATGCAGTTATTGCACTAATTAATAAAGAGCGAACCGCATACTTTTTATCTTTTTTAAAATGATAAAATAAAAAACTGGCACTACCAACTAATAAACTTAATGCAAAAGCCATACTGCTTAAAATGGCAATACCATCTAAATATTCATTTAAAATGAAAGGTATAGCAATGCAAATTGCAAGGTTTAGGATGAATTGAAAAATACCTAAATAAAAATAGTATTTGGATTCTCCGTTTTTCTTGTAATCAATAATCTCTCGAGCCATTAAAACTGCCAAAGCAGGATAAGCTGCTAAAATATAGGCTGGCAATTTACTAGAGAGTAATTCATAAATCAGCCAACCTCCAAAGAGCCATAAACTGAATAAGAAGTAAATTTCATTTCTAAATTTAAAATTTCTAATTGCATTATAAATGGTAATGGGAACAAAAGTGAGCCAAGGAAGGAAAAAGGTTAAAATGGTTGCTAAATAATAGCCAGGTGGTCCTGTCTGACCATATACATTGCCAGACACTCTTCGTAGAATGTACCAATCGATAAGCCAAGAAATAAATTTGCCATCATCACTTTGCCAAGCCAAATTACCCCAATAAAACAAAGGAGCTAAGGCAGGTATTAAATAAAACCATGGTTGAAGACGCCAAATGTTTTTTCGATCTTTATGAAAAATTAAAATTCCTAAGCCAAAAAAGCAAAGAAATATGATTATTTGCGGTCCTTTCGTCAAAATACCTAGTGCGAATCCTAGCCAAAAAAGCAAACGCCACTTTAATTGGTTGACTTCAAGAATTCTTAAAATACTGAATGCGCATAAGGTCGAAAAGAATAAAACGGTAGCATCGGTTACTGCAACTTTGGCTAAGGCAGGAACAAATAGATTAGTTCCTAATAAAGCGACTGCCCAAAATGCAGTTTCTTTATTTATAAAATGAGAAACCTGTTTATACAGTAATATAAAAGTTCCAAAAATAAACATGCTAGAAGAAAGCCTAGTCGCAAATTCATTGAATCCGAATACCATAAAGTTAAGACAGATCATCCAAAAATGAAAGGGCGTTTTTCGATGCGCATCTGACCAAATAAATTCTGGAACTAAATAATTATTGTTAGTAATCATATTCATTCCAAATCCTGCGTATGCAGCTTCGTCCTGATTCCATAATACAATAGACCAATTATTAACGATTAGAATGAAACCTAATAGAAAGAATAAAAGACTTACTTTGTTTTTTTCTATAAATTTAATCATAGAGATGAATTTGATCTTTGTAAGGTTTCCATTTTCTCAATTGCTTCAAACAAGCATTTATATCTTTCGGAAGTTCAGATTCAAAATATACGTTTTCCTTACTTATTGGATGTTTAAATGCTACAGACTTGGCATGCAATGGAGTCCTTGAAAGCAAAGGTCGTTCTTCTTCATTTTTCGAACCTCTATATTTCCTTTTAATAGTTGATAAGAAAAATCCATCCCTCAAGCCATAAACAGGATCCACCAATAGTGGACAAGCAATATATTCTAGATGTACCCTGATTTGATGCGTACGACCGGTTTCCAATTTTAAATTAATATGAGAAAACCCATCAAATTTTTCTACAGCCTTGAAGTAAGTCTTAGAAGGTTTTCCATTTTTTTGAATAGTCATTTTCCGCTTATTTGAATTATAAGCAATGGGAGCTTCAATAATTCCTGATTCCTCAGGTAGGATGCCTTCTATGATCGCTTCGTATATTTTCTCTACTTGATTATTTTCAAATTGAAGTGATAAATCTTTTAATGCAGCCTCTGTCTTTGCGAACATCATTACACCAGAGGTGAATTTATCTAATCTATGCACTTGATAAATGGAGCCAAAGCGATCTTTTAGCAATTGATATATATTCTTCAATGAGCCATCATATCTATCTGGAATACTCAAGACACCTGCACTTTTATTGATGACTACAAGGTCTTCATCTTCGTGGATTAGCTTATAGGGTAATTGCTTCATTTATCTTTTATTGAATAGTTGATTCCAAGTTTTGTTCCCTTTGAAAAAATAATTAAGAATTATTGAGCCCTTAAATTTTCCTTCATTCGTTGGCGGACCAACTCTAAATTGGTTTATTAATATTTGATTATCTTTTCTTTTCGAAATAGTACGGAAGATAAATTTATAAAAAGATAAGTGAGCATAAATAATATTCATGCACAATCGAAATTTTCCTTTTGATATAAATTGAATTCCAGCTACTCCATCAAGGATTAGTCGTAAAGGAATCAGCCAAATCAGTTTCAATATCTTTTCATTCTTAAAAAGCGTAAATAAATTATTTCTAAAATTGAAATAAATCTTATTTGGACTATCGTATTGTAGGGTTCCACCCCCTAAATGAAAAACGGCCACCTTTGGGAAGGCCATTATTGTATATCCTGCATTTTTCATTCTCCAACATAAATCTATTTCTTCCATGTGCGCGAAATAGGACTCATCAAACCCGCCCATGTTTTTAAATAATTGAGCTTTGCAGATCATTGCTGCTCCCGTAGCCCAAAAAATTTCTTGAGGCTCGTCGTATTGCCCCTTGTCCTTTTCTGCAAAATCTAAAATTCTTCCTCTGCAAAAGGGGTACCCTAAATTGTCCATCCATCCACCTGCCGCCCCTGCATATTCAAAATGGCCTTGCTTTTTTAGTGACTTAATTTTAGGTTGACAAGCAGCAATTTTGGAATTGGCTTCCATTACTTTTACTATCGGTTCTATCCAAGACTCTTTGATCTCTACATCAGAGTTGAGAATTACAAAATAGTTAGCCTCAATTTGGTCTAAACCTTTATTATATCCTCCTGTAAAACCGTAATTTTTATTCAATACAATAAGTGAAATTTCTGGGAATTCACTTTTGAGATATTGTAGTGAACCATCAGTAGATGCATTATCAATAATAAAAATATCAGCATTTACCGGTTTAAAATTAATTACAGATGGCAGATAAGCTTTTAAATGGTGCTTGCCATTATAGTTTAATATAACAATTGCTATGTGGGAATGCGCTGCGATTATTTATTTTCTTTTAAAATAGCCTGGACCATTTTCTTATCTAAATTTAATTGATTTTTCAAGTCTTCCAATGTATCATATTTTTGATCAGACCTTACATAAGAAAGAATTTCTACCAAAATGAATTCATTATAAATAATCTCGTTGAAATCGAAGATATTGATTTCTATGCTTCGCCCTCCATTGTCATTCAAGCTTGGTCGATTTCCAATATAAAGCATGCCATCAAATTTCCGGTCAAGATGAATAATACGGACTGCATAAATTCCTTCAGGAGGAATCAATTTATTCTTATTCGCTATTTTTAAATTAGCAGTTGGAAAGCCTAACTGTTTCCCAATTTGTTTTCCAGAAATCACTTCTCCACTTAATAAATATGGATATCCTAAAAGTGCATTTGCCTTTTTATAAGTATTACCCTTAATAGCCTTTCTAATTTCAGTTGAACTGATGGCAATATTTTTCAATTCTTGCTTTTGAATTTCGATTACACTAAAACCATGGACATCCTTATATTGATTTAAAAGATAAATACTACCTTCTCGATTTAAACCAAATCTGTGATCATAACCAATCACAATAAATTTTGGATGAAATTTTTCGACTAAGAATTTCTCAATATATTCTACGGGGTTCTGTTGGGAGAATTCAATCGAAAATGGGACGACCACCACATTATCAATTCCAGCTTTCTCCAAAAGGTATAGTTTCTCTTGTAATGTATTTAATAAAGTTAAACTATTGTCTTTTGGATATATGACTTCTCTTGGATGAGGATAAAAGGTAATAACTACTGATTCCCCATCGTGTTCTTTGGCTAATGTGTTAATTCTATTCAAAATTTGCTGGTGTCCTAGATGAACTCCATCAAATGAACCAATAGTTAAAACTGGTTTTTGAATGACTGGAATCTCATCTATGTCCCTGAATACCTTCATGACCGTAAAAGTAGGAAAATGCCTTATACCTTATCCATATATTAAGGCAAATTGTTTTAAACTATTTATAATATTATACGATTAATAGAACATCAAATCCCTAAATTTGTTACTCAAAGAAAGGAATAAGTTGAAATGGAACTAAATAAGCAGGATATAGTAAAAAAGTTGGCTACCATCAAGGATCCGAATTCTGATCAAAATATTTTACAAACCATGATTTTAGCTGGGGTAAGTATAGAAGGTAATTTGGTTAACGTAAGTTTGTCGTTGCCAAATATGAAGGTTCCCTACAAATCTGAATTGAATTTTGAGGTAATATCTAAAATTCAAGAAATTTATCCAGAGGCAAATGTAAATGTGCATTTTCAAGCCTCAAATATTGGAAGTCCTGCACCATCTGAAGCAAAACCTGCCAATCGAGCAATCCCACAAGTAAAGAATATTATTGCAGTTGCGTCTGGGAAAGGAGGTGTTGGAAAATCTACGGTGGCAGTTAATTTAGCGCTTGGCCTAAAAAGATTAGGCGCGAAAGTAGGAATTTTAGATGCTGATCTTTACGGTCCATCAATTCCAACAATGTTAAATTTAAAAGGACGTAGACCAAAAGTTGAAAAAAGATATGGACAGAATAAGATTATTCCTTTAGAGGCTTTCGATATTCCTGTAATGTCAATAGGATTTATTTTAGAACCGGAGCAGGCTTTAGTTCTTAGAGGGCCAAGACTGGCGGGTATTATAAAGCAATTTGTAAATGAATGTATCTGGCCAGAGCTGGATCATTTAGTAGTCGATCTTCCACCTGGAACCGGGGATATTCAATTGACGCTTGTACAGACCGTTCCTGTAACTGGAGCGGTAATGGTTACCACTCCGCAAGATTTGGCGGTTGCTGATGCCATCAAGGCGATGAATATGTTTCTTTTGGACAATGTCTCTGTTCCAATTTTAGGGGTGGTTGAAAACATGTCTTGGTTTACACCTGCAGAATTACCTGATAATAAATATTATTTGTTTGGTCAAGGAGGAGGGCAGCAGCTTGCTAAAATTGGGAAAACCAATTTGTTAGGTCAAATCCCTCTAGTTCAGTCGGTTGGATTAGCTGGAGATGCAGGAAGCCCAATAGTATTAGACAATGAAAGTGCAATGCAGCACTATTTTATGGAAGTCGCTAAAAATACGGCAAAACAAATAAACCTCAGAAATGAGAACTTTGGGGAAACAAAAGTTGTTCAAATAAAGACTTAAGACATTAGAAGTCAGTCTTTTGCTCAATCCGAAGAAAAAAATGTATTTTTACATAAACAAGATTTCAGGCGTGCAAGATAAAGAACAGTTATTAAAAAGAATTGATTTAGCATTGGATGATGTTCGCCCTCATCTGGCTGTTGATGGTGGAAACATTGAAGTAGTAGATGTTACCGACAATCTTTTAGTAAAAGTAAAATGGTTAGGCAATTGTCAGTTTTGTTCAATGACTCAAATGACCATGGCTGCAGGTATAGCACAAACCTTGAAAAATAAAATTCCTGAAATTACTGGCGTTGAAGCCATTAATGATCCTGTCAATATTTAGATTCCCTCTATGGATAGAGTAGCCTTATTTAATTTGATTCAAAAGCAATCATCTTTTTTATGTGTTGGTTTAGATACTGATTTATTTAGAATACCAAAACACTTACATCAGTTTGATGATCCAATTTTTGAATTCAACAAACGAATTATTGATGCCACAAAGGATTTTTGCGTAGCTTATAAACCCAATATTGCATTTTACGAATCTTTAGGATCTAAAGGGTGGCAGAGTCTTGAAAGAACAATAACATATATTCCAAATTCTCATTTTACAATAGCAGATGCAAAGCGGGGCGACATAGGTAATACTTCGAAAATGTATGCTAGAGCCTTTTTTGATTCAATGGAATTTGATTCCATTACGGTTGCTCCTTATATGGGGGAAGATTCGGTGAAACCGTTTTTAGCTTTTGATGAAAAATGGGTTATACTCTTGGGTTTAACATCAAATAAAGGATCACAGGATTTTCAATTTTTTGAAAATGAATCTGGTCCTTTGTACAAAGAGGTCTTACGTAAATCACAAGAGTGGGGGACTACTAATAATATGATGTATGTAATAGGTGCAACTCATCCTGAAAAATTTGAAGAAATCCGATCAATAATTCCTGATCATTTTCTATTGGTGCCTGGAATTGGAGCACAAGGGGGTGATTTGAAAGCGGTTGCAAAATATGGAATGAATGACCAATGCGGAATATTGGTTAATTCTTCTAGAGGTATTATTTATGCTAGTGAAGGAGAAGATTTTGCAGAAGTAGCTAGAGCAAAAGCGGAATCTTTACAAAAACAAATGGCTGCTATTTTAGAGTCTCGATTTGGATAAGTTATTTTACGATTCCATTTATAATTTCTAATGCCTGTTCATTTAATTCTAAAAACTCACCTTGATCATCTTCATGGTAATATTCTTCCAATCGTTTTAAATAAGTGAAATATTGTGCATCTCCATAACCATACGGATTGTCATTTTTAAGAATATAACTTACGAGGGAATTAAGATTGAACTCTCCATTTTTGATCAATAACAATAATTTATAGTCCAATTTACTTAAGCCTAAAATATCTTCAAATCGATCTTGTTCCAATTCCACTGCAGGTTTTAGGTATGGGAAATATTTATTTTCCTTTAGGATATTTTGTTGAATGTTTCCCCGATAATCTCTTTCGGAATTTTTCCAAAATTGATCAGCGAAAAGAATTGCATCTCGACTTAATAATTCCCGCTTTTCAAATAATTGGCTATAATCATCAGGACTAAAATCACCTAGATTAGTTTTGTCACCAGTTTGCATTTTGTGACCAGCGCAAATTAAATAAATTGGTTTAGTAAAAGCATATTGCTGATATAGCAAACTAATACAAGCCAACATATTCCATTGGCAAAATAAGTCTTCTTCAAACCATAATACAATTTCTCTATAGTTTCCTAAAAGCTCCAATTGATTAAAACAATTGTTATATTTTATTGCAAAAGAATCTAAGGTGGTGCCAAAAAAATCAGCTATAAAGTTCTTTCTAGCGGTTAAAAAAGAAGGATTAAAGGCATATTGTTTGGGGCCTTCTGAGAAAATTTCTTGCCACACTATGGTCTTTCCTTCTAGATTTGATTTTTCTAAAATCAATCTAGTAGAGTCTCCATTAAGAATGTGTATCAGTTTTCTCGACATCTTGTAAAGGTGGCGAATTTTTGAATGGAAATGGGTGGAAAAAGCGAGAATATTTCCTTTTAATTCCATTAAATATAATATGTGTTCACCACCTTCGGAAGGTCTACCATCTTCGAAGGTCGATCTATATTTATCCATTCCTATTTTAGATCTAATATAGTTGATAGTTAAAATTTTCATTTTAACGATGCTAATTCCATTAAGTCGATTAATTAATCTAATTCTTTTTAATTCCTTCTTTTATTCGTTAATTAGATGAACTATAAAGTTATTTTGAATAAGTATGCAATACCATGAAATATTGCCTGATAATTTCTTCTCCAATCATACGGAATGCTATTGGCATCTATCGGCATTTGAAAATGTTGATGAGCCAATTAAATTACTTATGCCTACTTGTACTTTCAATATCATTTTTTTGGACCAAGCATGTTTTATTAAATCAACAAAAGATGAACAATGGGTAAGTCTTGCACCTGGTCCGTACTTTCTAGGGCAAAGAAATTTTTGCGTTCAAATTAAATCGCAGAAACCATTAAATATATATGGGTTAAGATTTAAGCCATTTGCATTTGCTGAATGGTTTAACACTGCTGCATTCAAATTGAATGACTTGTTCACACCTTTAGTAGAATTATTTATTATTAATAAAACAACTTCTCAATTGATTGAGCAAATTTTACAGCCTAATAAATTTGATTTAAAATCTCAACTATTAGATGAATTCATGGCTACTTTGTTCAAAAGAACTTTATCAATTGATGAAAAATTAAGAGCACAACTAAATTACATTTTAGAACGCCGCGGGCTTGCTAAGATTAGTGATTTATTTGGGGAATTTAAAACTAGTAAAGTTACGCTGCACAAACACTTTATAAATAAAGTGGGATTGAGTCCTAAAAAAGTAGCTCAAATTTGGAGGATGAATTACTTTTTGCAATTGAAGGAAGAAGAAACAAGTAAGAATCTAACTAGCTTGTGTTTGGAAGCGGGATTTTATGACCAGTCCCATTTTATAAAGGAATTCAAATTATTATTTGATCTAACACCAAAAAAGTTTTTCTTGAATAATGTACCATTAGTGAAATTAGAACATTATAATATTGCCAAGCGATTTGGGAATCAATATGACCCAAGGTGATAATTTGCTTTACTTTTTTACAATTTTTTCAATCAAAATTCCATTACTTTTACACTTCATCAAGATATTTATAATGAAAATTTTATTCCGTATATTAATGCTCTTAGTTTTTATTAATCCATTTAATAGTAATGCGCAGGATGCTGAGATTACAATCGATTATAAGGAGAAAGCTATTTTTAGATTAATCGATTTAATGAACGATTATTATGTGTCTCCTGATGTAGCAAAGTCAACAGAAGTTCATTTGAGAAAGGAATTAAAGAATGGACACTTTGAAAAATTTAAAGATGACCTATCATTTGCTGAGGCCTTGACAACTGCTGTCCAATTCATTAATAAGGATAAACATATGAGGATTCAAGTAAATCCAGCTTTTGAAGAAGCAGTCAATTCTCCTGAAAGAATGGTTGAAGAACGATTTTACCAGATAAACAGATCAAGAAATTTTAATTCCGGATTAAATACGGTTAAAATCTTAGAAGGAAATGTTGGGTATCTAGATTTGAGAGGTTTCGCAGGAATGGAATCAGGAAAGGAGATTGCTGATGCTTACATGAGATTAATGTCTAGGTCCGATGCGGTCATTGTTGATTTAACTAAAAATGGTGGCGGTAGTCCAGCAATGGTGCAATATTTATGTAGTTACTTTTTTGACAAAGTGGTTCACTTAAATAGTTTGTATTGGAGAGATGGAGATCGAACTCAAGAATTTTGGAGCTTGGAAAAAGTAGGTGGTGAAAAAATGCCCGATGTTCCATTATTCGTTATCATAAGTAATAAAACTTTTTCTGGGGCAGAAGAATTTTCGTATAATTTGCAAACTCAAAATCGTGCAATTTTAGTAGGGCAGACCTCTGGTGGTGGAGCGAATCCAGGAGGGACAATGCCTGTGAATGAAAATTTAAGTGTTTTCATCCCTTCGGGCAAAGCAATTAATCCAATTACAAATACTAATTGGGAAGGTGTTGGCGTAGTACCAAATATAAAAACTTCACCTGAGGATGCTTTCGACAAAACATATGAATTAGCTAAGCAGGCTGCGGAATCTTTTCGAAGTAAAGCCAAATCAAAATATCAGCAGGCATTTAATCAGTTACTTGCAGTTCTGGAAAAGCATGATGGAGACACCTCTGATGAGGCAATATTGAAACAGTTAAAAAAATGTGTTGAGGAGGAAGTTATGAATGAAGGAGATATTAATATGCTAGGCTATCAATATTTAATGGAGCATAAAAAACCCCAGATTGCCTTATCAATTTTTATGGCCAATACTAAATTATTTCCTAATTCAGCTAATGTATATGATAGTTATGCGGAATCTTTAATGATGCAAGGGAAGTTAGATCTTTCATTGCAGAATTATGAGAAAGCTGTTGAGGTTGCTACAAAAAATGAAGATAGAGATCTTGAATTGTTTACACAAAATTTGGAGAATTTAAAAGAGCAATTAAAATCAAAGAAAAATTGAAATAGAGAATAAGGAAATTTCTTGATAGGAGATACCCAACCGATACCCAACCATTCTGGATATTTCTTAGTCTTTATTAAAAAAAGATATAATGAAATATCCATGCTCGATTGCTGTTCTATTTATTTTTGCTTGCTCAGCATGTCAGAAAGAGGCGCAAACTCCTCAAACTCCTGAAACCATTTGTATGGAAAGGGAGTACTGCACAGCAAGTGATCAATTGGAAAACTTATGCTTAGAAGATAATTGTATAACTTATTTAGCAATTTGGGAAGAACTTTTTAAAGAGGAGAATAATATTAGCGATGCTTTTTTCAATGCTAATATTAAGGTCACAAAAACAAGCTTAGATACCTGGCGTAACGGAACCACATTCAGGGTATCATTTATCTTACAAAAAGATTGGCTTAAGTTCTGCGCTTGGGATAAATTTATCATTAACATTACCGATGATCAAGGATTGTATCCAGCCATAGACTTACCAAGAAATACTTTATTGTCAAAAGATCAAGTAAAATTGGCATCTGATAATTTTGTATTTGCCTCTAGAATTCATACAGTAAACGTTACAAATGATTTACAACATCTTTCACGTGATGCCGCATTGCAAGACTTAATTAGCACTTCTGGTGTAAATACGCTATGTTTCAATTCTTATAAGTTAGATAGACAGACGGGGAACATTAATCTAATAGCTTGGGCGGAATATGTTGGAGGAGATAATGAATGCGTAATGGGAACCATAGATTTATTTACGGGGGAAAAAGAGGTGATGGATACGCCTTGTGCGATTATAAATTAAAGGAATTCATAAATTTTTAGAATGATATTTAATTAGGTCTAAATGAGAAAGTATTACGCCATCATTTAAATTTCCATGCCGCCAAGATGCATTTTCATAGCGCAGAAAAAAAGTTTTTGATTGACAACTATTCTGCAATTTTGAGCACAGTTCCACAATTTTATTAACGGGTTAAATTTGACTTTTTAACATCTCGAGGAAAAAAAGTTAGTTCGATATAAAATTCATTGGTTTTCTCTTTTACCGAGAATAATTGGATACTCGAAATGTTATCTCCATTACACCAATCTATATAGAATTGATCAGGAGGTTCGATTAAAATTTGTTCTAAAGAAAATGATTTGCCAAAATTATATCCTGATTTAAATTCCCATTCTTTATTTATGAATTCAAGTAATGCTAATAAGCCATTTTGAGATATCTGCTCATCAAAATTGATATCTCTGCATGTGCCATCTGTGTACTCGGTGATTGTTTCTAGATTCATAAATCTTATAATGGATGCATTCGCAATCCCTTCTTACCATACATGAATTGCCGAATAATACGATTGCTTTCTGAATTGCCAGGATAAGATTTAATTTGATCTAGGATTTGGACACTTAACAACGGAGTATGCACATCAAAATAATCCATGCCCGCACATTGTCCATCTTTAATTAGAAAGACCGTTTTTTCATTGTTATTTCTACCTTCATCTACTAAAAAGAAATCCTTTTCAAAGAAATTTTGCAAATAATCTTTAGCTAAAGTGAACCGAGCATTATATTCATTAATTCGCTCACTTCCCTGACAAGCGCCGAAACAATCATTCATTTGTCTAAGTTTGCAAGGACCAGCTTTACTTGTTTCTAAATCACAATATCTGTGGCATAATGAAAACTCTAAACACATCCGCTTTAAATGTCCTTTCGCATAAGTTAGTTTGGTGTATTCACTTATAATTTTTTCCTTCCTTAAATCAACATGTAGTTTTTGAATTTTGAAATTTCGATATCCGTTTTCAACAGGCCCTTCTACAATTGCAAATTTGTAACTGCGTTCTTTTTGGGCTACATTAACTGCCGGATTTAATCTTTTTATTTCTTTTGATTCTAATAAAAGTGCAGCTAATTCTGAACCTGTTAATTCAAAACTAATATCGGTAACTACTCTTTGCAACTTGGTGGCCTTGGAATTGGTTTTTGCAAAATGTTGCATTACTCTTTTTTGAATGTTAATGCTTTTACCTACATATACCACATCCCCGTCCGAATCGTGAAAGTAATAGACGCCGCATTCTTCTGGTAGTTGATGCAATTTTTCCAAACTAATAGCATCAGGAAGTAAAGATTCTTTAATGCCCTCATTGATTAAGAGATTTAAAGTTTCGGTGGTTTCTTTCTGGGCCAACATGTGTTCAAAAACAATGACCGTTGCTAGCGTATCATCCAAAGCTCTATGTCTGCGATCAACTTTAATATTAAAATGTTTAGTAAGATAATCCAAGCCATAGTTCCTAAACTCAGGATAAACTTTTCTGGCCAATCTTACCGTGCATAATTTTCTCCTACTATAAGTAAAGCCTAAATCTTTAAATGCCTCTTGCACAAAACTGTAATCAAATCTTACGTTATGCCCAACAAAAACACATCCTTCTGTCATCTCCACAATCTGCTTCGCGATTTCATAAAAAGGAGGTGCATCTTCCACCATAGCATTGGTGATTCCCGTGATTTGTGTAATTTGGGGTGGAATTGAACGACCAGGATTGACTAGGGAATCAAATTGATCAATAATTTGTTTGCCATCATGGATGACTACCGCAATTTCTGTAATTTTATCGCGTTTAGCTAGTCCACCAGTGGTTTCAACATCAATTATGGCAAAGCGTTTTTTCTTCATTTAAAATTGAACAAATTGTTAAGGATGATAAATATATTAATATTTTCTCTAATGTTTCACTTCTCTTGCAGCAATTCAAACCCAAATTCTAGTGAAACTATCTCCGAAATTAAGGAAATCAATGAAATAGCTCAACCTCAAACAAATTTCGTAAAGGAAATTGTGATGGGAGCGCAGCGAACTGAAGCATACTTTTCACTTATTAAAGGTAAACGAATTGGTTTAGTCGTGAATCAAACCTCTATGGTTGATGGTAAACATTTAGTCGATGCATTAATCTCAGAAGGCCAAAATTTAGTAAAAGTTTTTGCACCGGAGCATGGATTCAGAGGCAAAGCAGATGCGGGAGAACATGTAAAAGATGACATAGATATAAAAACGGGCTTGCCCATTATATCTCTACATGGAAAATATAAGAAACCTAGTCAAGAGCACCTTGCAGACGTAGACGTCATGATTTTTGATATTCAGGATGTGGGCGCTAGATTTTATACCTACATATCTTCCCTATCCTATGTTATGGATGCTTGCGCAGAAAGAGGGATTAAAATTATTGTTATGGATAGACCAAATCCAAATGGTCATTATGTAGATGGTCCAATACTTAATAAAGAGTTTTCCTCTTTTGTTGGCCTTCACGAAATTCCTATCGTGCATGGAATGACTATTGGAGAATTTGCTCAACTAAAAAATGAACAATGGTCGAATGGTAATCCAGCAGATTTGGTAGTTATCAAAATGTTGAATTATACCCATAATACTAGATATGAATTACCGATTAAGCCTTCTCCTAACTTACCAAATATTAAATCTATTTTATTGTATCCTTCTATTTGTCTTCTGGAGGGAACAACCTTATCATTAGGCAGAGGAACCAATCAACAATTTCAGGTTTATGGTCATCCAGATTTAACCAATAAATCTTTTCAATTTACACCTAAATCTGGGCCAGGCTCAAAATATCCGAAACATGAAAATGTAACCTGTTATGGTAGAAATCTTGCTGAAATTCCTTTAGATGATTTGTACGCAGAGAAAAGAATAAATCTTTCTTATGTATTAGAAACTTACAAAGCATTAAATGGTAAACTTTATTTTCTTGAGAATAACTTCTTTAACAAGCTAGCTGGAAATGATATACTTATGCAGCAAATTAAAGATGGAAAAAGCGAAGAAGAGATTAGAGCGTCTTGGCAGGCTGATTTGGATGCTTTTAAGGCTTTGAGGAAAAAACATTTGTTGTATCCTGATTTTGGTGAGTAATGATAGAATGATAGAATGATTGAATAACTGAATGCGAGAATGCTTGAGTGTAGATGCTGATTTACGAATTCTAATACATATTTTTCAAAAACTAATCTGGTAGCTTTTTACAGGTTTTTGTCATTGCTAAAATTTAAGATTGTTAATGTATGCTTAAAAAATGTCAATTAAGCAGGCAGATTTTTTCATGCACCAAATTCAAACAATAAAGGAAGTGAATTGAAATCCTTAACTAAGCCATTTAGTATTTTCGAATAACAGGCATCACTCTAATTTTTTTGGTCTGACGTCAGAGGTCAGACGTGTGACGTCTATTTTTTCAAAACTTAACCTTTATCTGCGCCTTCACTTGAGTCTTCGTATTCCCATCAATCCCTTCTGGTCCAGAACTTATAGATGTTGTATGATATAAATAAGTTTGCGCGATTCTCAAATCTAAAGTGACTTTATTGATCGGTCGATATCTAATATTCAAATATAAACGCATGCCCTGTCCTTGATAAGCAGGAATGGAGAAACTGCCTAAAATATCATTTTCATAAGCGTAAATTCTTGAGGTAAACGTTGGAATGTCAAAATAACCGATACGGCTGGTGAATGAAATATTCGTGCCGATTGGTTTGTAAATGAAATCTTGGTAAACCAAGTAACCAGATTCGGCGACTGTATTGAAATTAACGTTACTAACTTCTAGTCTTGTTCTAAATTCAACTTGTCTTTCTAGGTGATAGGCTAAATGAAAACGATATTGTTTCTTTATGCGATCACGTAATAATGTTTGCCCTTCAAATTTAAAATTTTGACTTTTTACTTCATGTTTATATTGCGCATATAATAATAATCTTCGCTTTTTTTTATATGTAAAACGAAGTATATATTCCGCGCCATCAGAAGGACCATCTATATTGAATTTGTACCAAGGGTGTTTCCAGAAATCTAAATAGCTATTAATCGTAAAATTTTTAACTGGTTTTATTTCCATGGATAGGTAGAGCCCTTTTTCATTTTGTGGTGCACTACTTTCTGAGAAAGCATTGGCGAATAAATTCTGAAATTTGAAATGATAGTTTCTTAAAAAGAAACCAAATGATAAATATTTATTCCATGCCATCATTATTCCATGGTTATAAGAAATATGGCCCTGGTGGTCTCTAGCGAATTCTCCAAATAAATGTAAATTTTTGAAAATATAGCTATAATCTATACTTTGATTCCATAAATATTGACCTTGAAATAAGAATCGCTTGTATAGATCATCAGATCGGACTAAAGGGATCGAAAAACGATGATAAATGGAATTGATAGCTATGTAATTTCTTCCGCTTTGAAATTTTACTGTGCCGCCTACACTGAAAAGTTGAACATTGTGTTTATTGTTAATTTCAGATGCTGTACGATGCAATCCACTCGCTAATAAACTACTAAAAAAAGTGGCCGCGCTATCTTGACTAGTATCATGATTTCTTTTGGATAGTAAAATAGAAGCACTTAGATTTTTTCCTAAATACAATTGGCTAGCCAAGCCTCTGAAATACGCGGTTTCCGACAATGCCGTAAATGCATTTAAGCGATTACCACTAATTTTTATGCCACCAATATTCATACCTTTCCCTGTTGAAAACCCATTGTTTAAAATTAAACCTTGCCCCATTTGATATGTGTAATCGCCAACTATTACCTTTCTGAAAATTGATTTTGGAGATTGAATTTGAAAATGAAAAGAATGGTGATCAAAGCCAAAAATTGAGGACTGCTTGTAAAATTGTTCTCCAGCATCTTTTTCTAAAGTAATTCCAAAACTTAATTTTTTATTGTAAAGTCCACGGTATCTTATATAAAAGGCATTGGCGTCGCCGAGATATTTTGACTGGCCCAAACTATCTTTTTGATAGCCTTGCTTTTCTTCTAAAATTCTTGCCCATCGCATGAAAATAGTTTGTTGACTGTGCTTTATTTTGTGAATTAAACTTTCTTTCGCGCCGGTGTGGTCCGATTTTATGAGTGCCTGAATCCGATAAATTACATTAGGACTTAGGTTCTCTATTGATTGCAATTCATATATCGAAACGAAAGCCCCATGTTTGTTTTTATAATTTTGAATAATCTCTAAATCTGATTCCTTCATTAATTGCAATGCGACCAATGGTTCCAAAGAATGATTAATTTCAATCGGATTGCTGATCAATTGTTCAATACGATCAAGTAGATTTAATATGCGTGATCCATCTGCTTCTAAAGTAAATATTTCATCATAATAATGATGAAAATCTTCCAAAGTTTCAAATGGAGTTTGGGCATAGAGATTTTCAAATGTGCATATAATAAATAGGCAACTTAGTAAAATAAGTGTGCGCATAATAGTGTGTTTTCAAAATAAAGATAATGGACCTTTATTTATAAAAAGCGCATTAAACGTTTAAGTTCGTTTATCTTTTATAATACAGATATCCCGAGCGTCAGCCACCCTCGGAGTGTCAGCCACCCTCGGAGCGTCAGCCACCCTCGGAGCGTCAGCCACCCTCGGAGCGTCAGCCACCCTCGGAGCGTCGATCACCCTCGGAGCGTCAGCCACCCTCGGAGCGTCGATCACCCTCGGAGCGTCGATCACCCTCGGAGCCAAAGGGTGGAATGAAAGGAGCTAATATTCTAATCTTGTCGAGATATTTGTTAGAAAGAATTTGTGAAGGCTTTGGTGTTGATGTAGATCTTCAACCAAAACCTGTAAAAGGAGATTGGAATGGATCTGGTATGTATTGCAATTTTTCCAACAAAGCAATGAGGGAAATTGAAGGAGAAGAGTTATTTAAAGCAGTTTGTGAATCCTTCAGACCGGTACACGAAGACCATATTGCAGTTTGCGGATCCAAAAATGAAGAACGCTTAACGGGGCTTACATGAAACTTAATCTATCCATGAATTTAGTTATGGGGTAAGTGATCAAGGAGCATCCATAAGAATTTTTGCAGGTACCGCTGAAACTTGGTTGGGTTATTTAGAAGACAGAAGACCTGCTTCCAATTGCAAATCCTTATCAAGTGAGTGCAAAAAATATGAAGACCACAAATGAAGCTTCTGTAATGGCATAATGTGATTAATAAATTATTAGACGGGGAATGAGTTTTCATCCCCCTGTTTATATTTAATATTACCCTTTATTTATTGAAAAATCTCATAATTGATTCTTTTTCATTATTTTGGATTCATCTAAATAATCATCAAATGAAATTTAAAAGTCTATTACTATTATTATCCCTATTTATTTTCTCTTGTAAAACTGATAATGGATCGGTCGCTACTAATGAAAACAAAATAAACTCATCCACTTCATCAACTGAAAAAGATGATTTTCAATGGCAAACCGAAAGCTTTGCTGATCTTGGTATTTTACGATACAAAGTCAACGGTTTCGATAAGTTAAACTTGGATCAAAAGAAGTTAGTGTATTACCTAACGCAAGCTGGTTTAGCGGGAAGAGATATTATGTATGATCAAAATTATCGACATAATTTGAAAATTAGAAAAGCATTAGAGAAAGTAATTAAAAATTATCAAGGAAAACAGAAAGGAGAGGAGTGGGTTGCTTTAATGGAATATGCAAAACGCATGTGGTTTTCGAATGGAATCCATCACCATTATTCAAATGATAAATTCGAACCGGCATTTAGTAGAAATTATTTAGGCTCTTTGATGAAAGAAACAGGAGCTACCATTTCAGCAGAAGGATTGGAAGCCATCTTTAATCCAGATTTTGATAATAAAAAAGTTAATAGAGATGCATCTAAGGGCATTGTAAAAGGATCTGCAGTTAATTTTTATGATCCAGATATCACCGAAGCAGAAGTAGATGCGTTTTATGCTAAAAAAATGGATAAAGGAAATGACAAACCTATTTCTTATGGTTTAAATTCAAAATTAGTACGAAATGCGGATGGGACATTAAGTGAAAAGGTTTATTCTGCAAATGGAATGTACGGACCAGCCATCAAGGAAATTATGAGTTGGTTAGAACAAGCAGTAGGCGTAGCAGAAAATGAACCTCAAAAAGAAGCGTTAAAATTATTGATTAAATATTATGAAACTGGAGATTTGAAAATTTGGGATGATTATAATATCGCTTGGGTAAAAGCTACGGAAGGAGACGTGGATTACATCAATGGTTTTATTGAAGTGTACAATGATCCAAAAGGGTATAGAGGTTCTTACGAAACTATTGTTCAAATAAATGATTTTGATGCTTCAGCAAGAATGGCGGTTGTTGCCGAAAATGCGCAATGGTTTGAAGACAATTCATCAATCATGGATAAGCATAAGAAGAAAGAAGTAAAAGGAGTAAGCTATAAAGTAGTCACAGTAGCGGGAGAAAGTGGAGATGCTTCCCCATCCACACCTATTGGGGTAAACTTACCAAATGCGAATTGGATCAGATCCAATCATGGTTCTAAGTCGGTAAGTCTAGGTAACATTACAGAAGCTTATAATAATGCATCAGGTCCTGGAATGTTGAATGAATTTTCTCATGACGATAAAGAAATTAGCTTAGCTAAAAAATATGGAAAACTTGCAGGTAAAATGCACACAGCCTTGCATGAGGTTATTGGTCATGCTTCAGGTCAAATAGAACCTGGCGTTGGAACTCCTAAAGTAACGATAAAAAATTATGCGTCTAGTTTGGAAGAAGCAAGAGCGGATTTGGTATCACTCTATTACATTAGAAATAAAAAATTAATTGATTTTGGTTTAATGGAATCAACGGATGTTGGAAATGCCGCCTATGATAATTATATCAAAAATGGAATGATGTTGCAATTGCGCCGATTGAAATTAGGAGATAACGTAGAACAATCTCATATGCGAAATAGACAAATGGTGGCAAGATGGGCTTATGAAAAAGGGAAGAAAGATAATGTAATTGAAATTGTAAAAAAAGATGGTAAATCTTATATCGAAATTCATGATTATGACAAATTAAATGAATTATTTGGTGAGCTTCTAAAAGAAGTACAAAGAGTTAAATCCCAAGGGGATTTCGCAGGAGCAAAAGCTTTAATAGAAGGTTATGGAGTACAGGTAGATCAAGCATTACATAAAGAAGTGCTAGATCGAGTAAAAGAATTAAATCTGCCTGCATACTGGGGATTCATAAATCCAGAGTATGAAGTAGTAGAAAATGAAGATGGGGAGGTTACGGATATCAAAGTAAATTATCCAAAAGATTTTGTAAATCAGATGATGATGTATGCGGATAAGTATGGGTATTTGTAATCTTTGACCCTCTTGGAAAGCAAGTTTTGAAACAAACCTTTTTAAAGAAAAAGAGGAATTGTATTTAAATAATAATGGAATATATTATCTAGTTATTAAATCTAAACGAGATTATTCACCTGTTAAAATTGTAATACATTAATGGGATAGATATAAATATTATTTTTTACATGTGCTAGCAAATGTTCCAAAAGAAGAACAGCCAGATAAGAGTAACTGCTCTCAAAGCGCAACGCCTTAAAATCCTAATTCTTACCATAATACGTCTGATGTCTTTTGTCTGACCTCTCTTTCATTTAATTATTTCTTAAAAATCAGTCCATTAGCAGAAGTGGCGTGGTAATTTGTCTAAAAAATATTGCAAAAGTCATTTCGAAGCATTTTATTTGTGTAAGCACAAACAATCGATATGAAATTTTTTTTACTCCTTACTACCATTTTTTTTACCTGCACATTTATAAACGCACAATTAAGCGGAATCGTGACAGATCAAAATGGGGCTCCACTTTCTTTTGCAAATGTTTATGTAAAAGGAACCTCTAATGGGACCTCCACTAATGATGCTGGAGCCTATTCATTAAATTTAGCTCCTGGGAAATATGAAATCATTTATCAATTTATTGGCTACACTCAAATAAATGAGTTTATTGACATCGGCGCCGAGAAGATTATTAAAAATGTAACCCTCGAAGAAGAATCTGTAAGCTTTGATTCCATTGTGGTTTTTGCAAATGCAGAAGATCCAGCCTATGCAATTATTAGAAAAGCCATTGCAAAAAGAAAATATTATAAAGATCTTGTTGATACTTATGAAGTAGATGCTTACATAAAAGGGATACAAAAATTTCTAGATGCACCAGAAAAAATGATGGGACAGGAGATAGGAAATATGGGAGGAATTTTAGATTCGAGTCGGCAAGGAATTGTTTATTTGTCTGAATCCATTTCTAAGCTATATGTTGATAAACCTGAGCAAGAAAAAGAAGTTATGATTTCTTCAAAAGTGAGTGGAAGTGACAATGGTTTTAGTTGGAACTCCGCTAGAGAAATGAACTTTGATGCCTATAAATCTACCTATGATTTTATAAGAAAAATTGTTTCGCCAATAAATGCTTCCGCCATGGCTTATTACGACTATGAATTGGAAGGAACCACCTTAGATAAGTATGGCAATTTAATTAATAAAATTAAAATTTTACCTAAAAGAGCAGATGATCCGATCTTCTCTGGATACATTTACATAGTTGAAGATTTATGGAATGTGGAGAGTGTAAACCTGTTCGTTAGTTCGAAAGCAATGCAAATGCCAGTCATTGACAGTATTAATATCAGGCAACAATATGTTCCCTTAGAAAAGCCAGATGTATGGATGATGTTATCACAAACTGTGAATTTTAAGCTCGGAGGATTTGGGTTTAAATTAGGCGGTACCTTCGCTGCGGTTTATACTAATTACAAATTGAATCCAAAGTTCGAAAAGAAATTCTTTGGTGCAGAGGTAATGCGTTTCGAAAAAGGCGCTAATGATAAAGAAATTAGTTATTGGGATAGCATCCGACCGATTCCATTAACTGTAGAAGAAGAAATCGATTACGTAAAAAAAGATAGCTTAGCAAAAGTTTGGAAATCGAAGTCGTTTTTGGATTCTATGGATCGAAAAAATAATAAATTTGGCCCATTAAATTTGTTGACTGGATATACTTATTCCAGATCCTATAGAGATGAATATATCACTTTTGATGCTCCTTTATCTACCATTCAATTCAACACTGTCCAAGGCTTTAACCTAGATCTGAAAGCGTTTTATTCAAAAGAATTAGATGAAGATAGTCGGTCTTATTTATATGCATGGCCGGAAGTGAATTATGGTTTTTCAGAGAAAAAATTAAGACCAAGTTTGAGATTAAGATACTACAAGAGAGGATTTCATCGAACCACTTACGATTTGTCTGGAGGTTCCGAAGCCGCTGCTTTTAATCGAGGAGCTGTCAATAAATTATACAATACCATATCTACCTTGACTAACAAAGTGAATTACTTGAAATTATACGATAGGCAATTTGTTAAAGCACAATTTGGCAGAGATCTTTTCACCGGATTCAGATTAATCTTAGGTGCAGAATGGAGTAACAGAAAAGCACTAGTGAATAATACGGATTATAGCTGGGCGAAAAAGAATGAGACATTTTATACCAGCAATAACCCACGATTTCCCACTTTTTTTGGACCCTCATTTGATGAGCACCAAAATTTGGAATTGTTAGTTGAATTAAGATATAAAATTGGTCAGAAGTACCGCACCTATCCAGATAGAAAGTATAACGTGGGTTCAAAATGGCCAGCATTAACTTTATCTTATAGAAAAGGAATTAAAGCCCTTGGCGGAGATTTAGATTATGACAAAATTCAATTTAAATTTATAGATAATTTGGGTTTAAAAAGATTAGGTACTTCTAGATACAATATCAAATTAGGTGCATTCTTAAACAGTAATAATGTGGAGTTTATGGACTTCTTCCATTTTCTAGGAAATCAGTACAGGTTTGTAGATCCAAATAATTATGGAGACGGTTTTCTGACGCTTCCATATTTTGATTATAGCAATACAGATAATTATTTAGAAGCTCATCTTCAACATAATTTTGAAGGTTTTATCTTGGATAAAATTCCATTGGTGAAAAAGTTGCATTTTGAAACCATTTTTGGTGTTAATTACTTGAAAACCCAGAACCAAGGAGATTTTATGGAATTAAGCTTAGGAATAGATAAAATCGGTTATCACATCTTCCGCTTCCTAAGAGTTGATTATGTAGCTTCATTTCAGAATGGAAAATTCTTTGATGATGGCTTTAAGATAGGGCTATCGATGCCGCTGAATTAGGGAGATTGTAAGTTTATAAGTTTATAAGGATTTTGCACGCCGAGGGCGTACTGAATTGCGCGGCACAGCCGCTTGAACAGGCCGCTTGAACAGACCGCTTGAACAGACCGCTTGAACTATTTTCTTCTAAAGATATTATATTTCAAAATGGAGTAAATTGCTCGAAAACCATCCCTCCATCCAATCTTCTTACCTTCTTCATAAGTTCTTCCGTAATAAGATATGCCAACTTCATAAATTCTAATATTTTTCACGCGGGACATCTTGGCGGTAATTTCGGGTTCAAATCCAAAGCGCTGTTCTTTGAGATGTAGCGATTGGATCATTTTAGTATTGAAGAGTTTGTAACATGTTTCCATATCTGTTAGATTCAGATTGGTGAAAATATTCGATAATTTTGTCAGGAATTTATTCCCAATGGTGTGCCAGTAAAATAATATTCTATGAGGTTTGCCACCAGTAAATCTTGAACCATAGACCACATCAGCAAAACCGTCAACAATGGGCTGTAGTAGAATATTATATTCATTAGGATCATATTCCATGTCCGCATCTTGGATAATCAAATACTCTCCAGTAGCGTTATTAAAACCCTTGTGTAAAGCTGCTCCTTTCCCTTTATTGACTTCTTGCTTAAAATATTTTATGTCTAATTCTGGATGCTTCTCCATATAACTTTGCACAATTTCTTCAGTACGATCGGTAGAAAAATCATTCACAATGATAAATTCTTTTGTAATATTATTTATCAATTCTACACCTGCCACTTTATCGAGAATTTCCTCTATCGTGTTTTCCTCGTTGTAAGCTGGAATAATAATTGACAATTTCATATTTAACGAATTTTCTGCAAAGATGTCGAAAAGTAAATAATTACCAATGAAAAGAGGGAAAATAATGCGGCTTTGTGTAAATCAAGCGGCTATGCCGCGCATGTGGCTTCGCCACGCAAATGCCTGCGGCATGCAAGCGGCTTCGCCGCGCAAATCAAAATGGCCAGGCCTGGCAAAAAAACCATAAACCTATAAACCAGTAAATTCCTACTCATTCGGGTTTACTCGAGATACATAAACCAAAACAATCCCGCCAAAGATCATTACTAAACGAATCACTAAGCCAACTAACCTTCCGGGAGCGTCAATCCATTTCAGCATGGTGAATTGAATACCAATCATGCTCAAGATTAAGGCTAGGAGACCAAAGACGAAAAGTAAGAAACCAATAATTGTCAGCGTAGTGCTATATTTCATAATTTAGTAAATTATACTAATTTTCAGTACAAATGTAACAAAGAAATGCTTTCCTTTGTTTGGAAAATGCAATAATTGGAAGATAGCTCAAATATGATTAAAGTAATCGAATGTCCGAGGGATGCAATGCAGGGAATAAAGCCCTTTATTCCTACAGAGGATAAGATTGCCTATATTAATCAATTATTAAAATGTGGATTCGATACTATTGATTTTGGAAGTTTTGTATCTCCAAAAGCCATTCCTCAGATGGCAGATACCGCTGAAGTTTTAGCTGGATTAGACTTATCAAACACAACTTCAGATTTGTTGTCTATTGTAGTTAATACTAGAGGGGCGCTCAATGCTGTAGCATTTGAAGAGATTAAATATTTAGGTTATCCATTTTCCATTTCAGAAACCTTTCAATTAAGAAATACCAATGCAACAATTCAAGAATCTCTAGAGCGAGTAATACGAATTCAGGACTTGGCATTAAAACATAATAAGACGGTTGTTATTTACATATCAATGGGTTTTGGAAATCCTTATGGAGATCCCTGGAATGTAGAAATAGTGGAGAATTGGGTAAATGCTTTATCAGAAATTGGGATTAAAATTATCGCTTTATCTGATACTATTGGTGTTGCAAACCCAGAAAGTATTAGCTACTTATTTAGCCACATCATTGAAGATTATCCAAATATAGAAATTGGTGCCCACCTTCATACTCAACCCCACAATTGGGAAGAAAAAGTAGAAGCCGCGTATAAACATGGATGTCGTAGATTCGATGGTGCACTGAAAGGTTATGGAGGCTGCCCAATGGCAAAAGATGATTTAACAGGAAATATGCCAACAGAACATCTGATTCAATATTTTAAAGAACACGATGATCATTTTAAAATTGATTCTGATGCTTTTTTAAAAGCGATGAGTATGACGAATAATGTATTTCCGTTACATTGATTATGCGTGAATGCATGAATGCTGAGTCATTCTATAATTTTAACATTGTATCATCATATATTCATTCAAGCGCAGCATTCTATCATCAAGCATTCACGCATTTCATTCTATCGTACTGTAATCCAATCATTCAATCTTCCATTCTATCAAATTCCTTACAAATCCTTGACCAACTTTACAAGGCTAATCGTATATTTGCAACTCATTTAAAATAGAGAATCAATATGAACTATGATTTAATTGTAATTGGCAGTGGACCAGGTGGTTATGCAGGAGCAATCAGGGCTTCTCAATTGGGAATGAAGACTGCTATTGTTGAAAAAGAGAATCTGGGAGGTATTTGTTTAAATTGGGGATGTATTCCAACTAAAGCATTATTAAAAAGCGCTCAAGTCTTTGAATATATAAATCATGCAGAAGATTACGGGATAACGGTAAATGATTGCAAAGCTGATTTTTCAAAAATGATATCCCGAAGTAGAAATGTAGCGGATGGGATGAGCAAGGGCATTCAGTTCTTAATGAAGAAGAATAAAATTGATGTAATTAAAGGTTTTGGCAAATTGGTAAGAGGGAAGAAGGTTGAGGTGACTGACAAAGACGATAAAAAGACTACCTACAATGCAAATAATATTATCGTTGCAACGGGAGGAAGAGCGAGAGCACTTCCTAATTTACCAATCGATGGAGAAAAAATAATCGAATATAGAAAAGCAATGAGTTTGGAAAAGCAACCAAAGAAAATGGTGGTTGTAGGTGCTGGTGCAATAGGAGTAGAGTTTGCTTATTTCTACAACGCATTAGGAACTGAGGTGACAGTAATTGAGTACATGGAGCAAGGATTAGTTCCTAGAGAAGACAAAGACATCTCAAAAGAATTAACCAAAATTTTTAAGAAAAAAGGCATTAAAGTTTTGGCCAATGCGGGAGTAGAAAAAGTAGATTCTAGTGGAAAAGGATGCAAGGTTCACATTAAACATCGTAAAGATGGAAAAGAAGAAACTATCGATTGTGATGTTGTCCTTTCTGCAGTAGGTGTGACTCCAAACACGGAAAATATTGGTTTGGAAACGTTAGGAATTAAGACTGAAAAAGGATTAATAAAAGTTGATGAATTTTATAAAACGAATGTTCCAGGTATTTATGCAATTGGGGATGTGCTAAACACGCAAGCCTTAGCTCACGTAGCAACTGCTGAAGCCATTACTTGCGTGGAAAAAATGGCGGGACACTCTCCTGAACCTATAAATTATAATAATATTCCAGGCTGTACTTATTGTATTCCTGAAATTGCATCTGTTGGTATGACAGAAGCGGAAGCTAAGGATTCCGGAATAGAAATTAAAGTTGGAAAATTTCCATTTAGCGCAAGTGGAAAGGCGAGTGCTTCTGGAGCAAAAGAAGGATTTGTAAAAGTAATTTTTGATGCTAAATATGGAGAGTTCTTAGGAGCCCATATGATTGGTTCAAATGTTACAGAGATGATTGCTGAAGTTGTTGCAGCCAGAAAATTGGAGACTACTGGGCACGAAATTATAAAAACCATACATCCTCATCCAACAATGTCTGAAGCAGTAATGGAAGCTGCAGCTGCAGCGTATGGTGAGGTAATTCATTTGTAATCCAATACCTTTCTGAATTTTCATAGAGAGAAATAAAATAAAAACGGCGATTTTTATAAATCGCCTTTACATTATTTCGGTCTGTGAGGTAAAAGTGTGTAGGTAGTATTATGTGTTATACAATATGCTTACCTCGTCGAAGTTAAGTCTTTATTATATACGTACATATAAATAAAAAATTATCGTATCTATTAATTTGCAATCCTCTAAGTATTAAATTACGCCTAATGTCTCATAAAAGTAAAATATCAGGGGCGTTTTTGTGTTGCCATACTTATCAGAAAGTCGAAGTTTAATTCCATTTTTCAAAGGCTGCTAGGCCATCAGAAAAATTACGGACTTCTATAAATTTGAAAGGAGTTGCTTTTTGACCACGACCATTGAGAAAGCCTACGCCCCGCATAGGTACCGCAACTCTTGCCATCCCGTCTTGATAATCCCATAGCAATGCAAAAACAGCAGGCGTTAATAAGGAACCATCTGAATTAATGTATCCCCAAGAATCATCAATCATGTATCCAGCTTTACCTTCATGAAACTTGTAAAGTTGATCATATTTAAATTCTGAAATTTCCTTCCCGTTAGCATCTAATATCCCATATTTTAATTTTTTTCCAAGCCATAAATTTTCTTCACCATATATTATTAAATTATAAATGTTAGAGATCTTTTCTCCTTTTGAATTTATTAAATAATATCCTTCTTCATCTTTTACTGCAGCTGTTTCATTTATAAAGTCTAAAGCGCGAAGATACTTTGCAGGAATTATAATTTTCCCAGTCGGATTTATATATCCATATAATTTTCCTTCTTTAAATTTTATCAAGTCTGGATGATATTTCCCAAGGTGATTATATTTAGCCTTCACAATGAATTTTCCATTTAGATCAATGATTCCATATTTGTCAAATTGCTTTACGCGAGCATAGGGTGTTTTAAAATTATCAGCTTTCTCAAATTGTGGTTCAATAATAACTTCTCCTTTTTCATTGACGAAACCATATAAACTCCCTCTCTTAATTCTCGCCCGATTATTTTCCATATTATATATTTCATCGTAAGAAGAACTAAAGACTTCCTTACCTGCCTTATCGACCATAGCAAATTTATTTTCAAATGTTTGCACCCTCGCCAAGCCTGAACTGAAAGACCAACAAGCCTTATACTTAGGTGGAAATAATCGCTTGTTTTCTTTGTCAATAAAAGTCCATTTCCCCTTTACATTAGCGGCAGCTAAACCTTCAGTGAAAGGTCGCACCATATCATATTTTGCTGGAATCTCTTCATTCCCTTTTTTGTCAATAAAACCCCATTTTCTTTTTGGAGATTCATAATCATCAAAGAATATTTCTTCGGCTTCAGATTCTGGATCATCTCCAAACGAAGGGTCATTTTTACAGTGTATAAAAATGATGCTAAAAAGGATAATAGTGAAAATTGATCTTTGCATTCAAATAATATTATTTTCCAAGATATAATAAATTATAAAAATAGTAAAGCCGTAAATTTTAATATTGATTTCAAAAATTTGCAACGTTTTCAATGAATTGATCGTTATAAAATCATGTCGATAAGCTTAATAAGTAGTTTGCTGTTACATTTGATAGTAAATTGGAATACTTTTATTGCGGAAGATTCTAATTTTCAAATATTAATTCCAGCTCCAATGGAGGTGAAGTCAAAGATAATGGAAACAGAGATTGGACCAATAACTTCCTATTCCTATTATTTGAATCACAAAGAAAAAGCTGCCAATAATTATCTTTATTTAGTCAACCATTTTGAATATCCAGCTACATTAGTGCATTCCGATTCTATGGCCTTAGTTCAAGATCTCTTGAATGAAAGCATGGAAGGATTATTGGAAGATAATGCTGCTACATTGAGCTATCAGGATAATAAGTTTTACAAAAATTATCCTGGTCAATTTTTCAGAATGGAAAATGAAGAAGCCGTAATTAAAGTCAATTTATATATCATAAAAAATCACTTCTATAGTTTGCAAGTTTATATGCTAAAGAAAAATGCTTTAAATGATGATGCTACTCGGTTTTTAAATTCTTTTCAATTTATTGATTAGCGCTAGATAGAAGTTTGTCTAGATTTTCTTGAATCATTTGCAGACAAAGATCTACTGTATGTAAATGGGTCCGATAACATAGAATCGCAATCCGTAACCAAAAGACTCCATTCACAGAAGTAGAAGAAAAAAATACACGTCCATCTTTGTGTATGGCTTGCATTAGTTTTTCATTGAATGCATTTGGGTCGCCTGATTTAGGTAAATATCGAAAAAGCATCACCGACATATCTGGAAAAGGGCCAACTTCAAAATCCTGCTTTTGAATTTCTTGATAGAAATATCTAGTTAATAAAATTTTCTCTTCTAATGCAGCAACGAAAGGTTTCAATCCAAAAAGCTGCATAGGCAACCACATGCGCATTCCACGAAAGTGCTTAGTTAATTCAGGTGATAAGTTTGCTGGTGAAATTTCCAAACTTACTTTCTCGGCATCTTGCATATAGCTCGCAATGTAGTGGTGAGATGCCTCCATTGCTTTTACATCTTTTATCAGGACAGTTCCCAATCCATATGGTAAGAACAAACCTTTATGAGGATCAATTACTAATGAATCAGTGCGTTCAATACCTTTAAAAGATTCTTGAAATTCCTCTAATAAAATAAAGAAACCTCCATATGCTGCATCAACATGATGCCATAAATTATAAGCCTCTGCCAGATCACATAATTCATTTAGAGGATCCATTGCACCAGTATCTGTGGTGCCTGCTGAGGAAACTAGCAAGAATGGATTTAATCCATTACTTTTATCTTGTTCCACCATAGATTTTAAAACACTAACATCCATTCTGAAATGATCGTCCAAAGGCACTTCTCTTACAATTGAATAACCCAAGCCAGCAATTCTTATAGCTTTATGCACACAATGATGAGTTTGTTTACTCAAATAAATAACTGATGTTCTAATATTTTCTGGTTGGATATTTTTAGCATCTCTTGCTGTAGTTATAGCTATTAAATTTGCGATTGAGCCTCCCGAAGTTAAATTGCCATGGGCAGTAGCAGGATAATGCATGATCTTTACCAACCATTGAATCAATTCATTTTCAAGTTTCACAGCACCTGGACCTCCAAAGTAAATACCAGCATATCTATTGGTAACGGCTGCAAGAAAATCCCCTAAGGCAGATGGATAAATTCCACCTCCAGGTATATATCCTAAATGTCCCTTAGAAGCGGGATTTAAACCAGGTGTATCAATTCTCTCATCCATGGTTTTTAAAATGGAAGACATCGTAAAGCTTTTATCTCCAAATCCCTCAGGTAGTATTCTTTGATGATCTGAGAAATCCATATTGAAAGCAAAATCCCTCTTATTCACATTATCTAAAAAATGGTCACTGTATTTAATCACTTCATCTGTCCATGCTTTCCTGATGACTGTACTTGGTTCTAATTCAAGTGCAATTTTTTCTAATGCTTTTATTTTATCTTTCAAACGTCGCTTGTTGTTATGTTTGCAAATAATTAATGTCTAAAGCTAATAATTGGTAGCTATTTTCTTTATTTTGTCGCTACTTAATTTGTGAAATTATATTATAATAAAACATATTTATAATTATTTCATTATTAGTTAGTATAATATATGAGCAAAAAAATAGCGGTTTTTCCAGGCTCTTTCGATCCCATAACCTTAGGTCATGTTGACTTAGTAAGAAGAGCAGCCCCAATATTTGATAAAATAATAGTTGCGGTAGGAATTAATACCCAAAAGAAATATCTCTTTACCTTAAATCAGCGGTTGGAATGGTTAAATCAAGTCTTTGAAAAAGATGATAATATTGAGGTTGGCGATTATACAGGATTAACAGCTATTTATTGTCAAGAAATCGGTGCTCAATATTTATTGAGAGGATTGAGAAATAGTGCTGATTTTGACTATGAGAAAACAATTTCACAACTTAACAATTATATGGGTAATAAACCGGAGACTATATTCATAATTAGTAAGCCCGAATTTTCTCATATTAGCTCAACTATCGTAAGAGAGATAATCATTGGGAAAGGGGAGGTAGATCAGTTTCTTCCTAGTGAAATAAAAATCGAATATTAAGAAATTTAAAATATCAACAATATGTCAAATGCTTTTTTCGAAGTGCCTTTAGCTTACAATGAACCTGTACTTTCTTATGCTCCAGGGAGCGCCGAGCGTAAAGAATTAAAATCCGTTTACAGCAAAATGAAAGCTAAGAAAATGGATATTCCAATGACTATCGGAGGTCAGAAGATAAAAACAAAGAAGAAAGTAGCCTTGACTGCTCCTCACGATCATAAAAAATCCTTAGGTCATTTTTATAAGGGAGACAGTAAGCATGTGACCGATGCAATAGATGCAGCCTTGGAGGCAAAAGCATCTTGGGAAGAAATGCCATGGCAAGAAAGAGCAGCTATTTTCTTAAGAGCTGCGGATTTATTGACAGGTCCTTTCCGAGCAAGAATGAATGCAGCAACCATGTTAGCACAATCTAAAAATGTTTATCAAGCGGAGATTGATGCGGTTTGTGAAATGGCTGATTTTTTCAGATTCAATGTTCAATTTATGACGGAAATCTATGCACAACAACCAGAAAGTGTAGACGGTATTTGGAATAGGTTGGAATACCGTCCCTTGGAAGGGTTTGTTTTTGCAATCACGCCATTTAATTTTACATCGATTGCTGCCAACCTTTGTGCAGCTCCAGCTATGTTGGGAAATGTTGTAGTTTGGAAACCAGCCGAAAGCCAAATTTATTCTGCACAAGTGATCATGGAGGTTTTTGAAGCAGCTGGATTGCCGGATGGTGTAATTAATTTAATTTTTACTGATGGGCCAATAGCAGGCGATGTTGTCTTTAAACATCCAGCTTTTGCTGGCTTGCATTTTACGGGAAGTACGAAAGTTTTTCAAAATTTATGGACTACTATCGGTAAGAATATTTCGAAATATAATACTTACCCAAGGATCGTTGGAGAAACAGGTGGAAAAGATTTTGTGGTTGCTCATGGATCGTCAGATCCTGAGCAAGTTGCGGTAGCTTTAGCAAGAGGAGCATTTGAATTTCAAGGACAAAAATGTTCTGCAGCATCCAGAGCTTATGTAGCGGAAAGTATTTGGCCAAAAGTAAAGAAAAGATTAGTGGCTGATGTGAAGACTTTTAAAATGGGCGCTCCAGATGATTATCGCAATTTTATTAATGCGGTAATTGATGAAAGAGCATTTGACAAAATCTCTAATTACATTGCGAATGCAAAGCAAGATAAAGATGCTAAAATTATAGTTGGCGGAAAATATAAGAAATCCATTGGATACTTTATTGAACCTACGGTTATTGAAGTTAAAAATCCAAAGTATACTAGTATGTGCGAAGAAATTTTTGGGCCTGTGCTAACTATTTATGTTTATCCAGATAAAGACTTTGAGAAAATGTTAGACATCGTTGATACTACTTCTCCTTACGCCTTAACAGGAGCTATTTTTGCTAATGATAGAGAAGTGGTCAATTATACTTCAGATCGTTTGCGCCACTCCGCAGGTAATTTTTATATTAATGATAAACCTACCGGCGCAGTGGTTGGACAACAACCTTTTGGTGGAGCAAGAGCTTCAGGCACAAATGATAAAGCGGGATCAATTTTAAATCTATATCGATGGATCAGTCCAAGGACGATAAAAGAGAATTTAAATCCTCCTAGAGATTATCGTTATCCATTTATGGGGGCGAAGTAGGTGGTTTTAAAATTCAGATGTCGGTACACAGATTGCAGACTTTTCGAATTTAGAATTATTTTATTTTTTATTAACCAACCATATTTAGGTATGGTAATAAGAAATGAAGGCTTAAAGATTAATCAATATGCTAATGTCAATGTAGGACGTTAGAAAAGTATAGGACGTTCGGAAGGTATTAGATATTTCATTTTATATGCTTGATTTTACACATGCTTAAATTCATAGTTCAAGAACTAACAAAAACAAAAGTATTTTTGCTGAATTGTTTGCTGAAAAATCTGCCGAACAATACCTATGGAAGGTTTCCCCAGACAAATGGTGCCGCTTGAAATAATTTGTCATTTAGTGGATGAATAAGTGCTTGTTTTTAGAATTCGATTGCAGACAGTTTTGAAAATTCCAGGAACTCCTCACCTTTGATCGATCCTGTTGGATGGGTGAAGGACAACAATTATTTAGCGCAAAATTATGAGCATAAACTGCAGGAATTTTTAAAAGCTAGAGATGAATCAATTGCCTATTTAAAAACCCTTGATAAACCTTCACTAGATAATTATTATGATCACCCAACTATGGGTCCTTTAAATGGGCATGTCTTTTTGAACAACTGGTTGGCACATGATTATTTGCATATAAAACAAATTACAAGATGGCATTATGATTATTTAAATTATAAATCTAAGGTAGCTCTTGCTTATGCTGGGAATTGGACTTAAATTAATGTAATGGACGGACAGAAAAGAAAAAATATTAAAATAGGCTTATTAGTAAATATTGTGTTGAAAAAAGATCAGCGGAGTGGCGAACTCACGGAAGGTTTTGTCAAAAGAATTTTAACTAGCGCTGATTTCCATCCTCATGGTATTAAGGTTAAGCTAGACACCGGTGAAGTTGGTAGAGTCAAAGGAATCATCGATGAAGATGAAGATTTTTAAGTCATTCTTTTGGACTATTTTGAATCATTTTAAAGCTGAAAAATCCCAAAATAGCAATAACTATACCCATTACTAACCAAAGCCAAATTTTTGAAAGCACATTTGCATCAGGGTTTTCATTTTTTTTATTTATTAAAAATGGTTTACCCAAGTTTAGCGTTTTTAATGAAATTGGAATCGAATTTTTAAAAGATAGAATATCATATTTTGGTGCTCTTGCATTTTCATTTCCGTACACCAAAAAGTAATTGACTTTAACATCCGGAATCTTAGTAATCATTTCATGTACATAACCTTCAGCATTCAGACCATTTATTTTTAATTGAACATTATCATCATTATAAATAGTTATTCTGAGTCGCTTCCCGTAAACATTTTTTAAATTTAAAACTCCATCATATTTTGAACTGATTATTCCTCTATATATGGGGATATAGTTGTATTTCCATCCTTTATCAGTTTTAAAACTATCCTGATAAGTCTCAATTAATATCGGTCTAAAATAATCTAGATCTTTATCCATATCAAAAGATAGTTTTGCAATCGGCAAATGATATGGCAATTTACATTCTATAACAGTTTTCTTTAATTTTTTATCTGTTGTTTGTTTCGATAATTTAATGGGATACATTTGTAAAACATCATCACTTTCCCATTTTTTGCTGCGCACACTTTTTAAAGCGACTTGTTTTTCATTTTTAAATAATATTCTATAATATTTAAATTTAGAACTTTGGAAAGTTATATTCTTCTGGTGAAATGCAGTACCTTCTTTTTGATAAGCAACTAAACGTTCAGATTCAGTTATTGTAAACCATTCCGTCTTGTCATTGGATCCATCTAATTGAATATTGTAATTAAAATTGGTAGCGGATAGGTTACAATTTAATGTATTAATCGTTTGATTCAATGGATTTTCAATGATAAAGTGCTGCCCTTTTTCATTTCTATAATTGTTTACAATGGGTAAATTGAAATTCACTTGGTTTACATCTTGGCTTTTAATATTAATGAAATACGGTGCTTGTATAGTATCTCCACTATTTGTAATGCCAAATATTCTAATATCATTTAAATTAATTTTAGTATTACCTAATATTTCTGGGCTTAAATCTAAACTGTGCCACTGCTCTTCAACACCAGAAACAGGAGCTCCAAATTTAAAATTGTTCATAGAAGATTGTGCCCTAAGCTCACCAAATACCAACAATAAAAACAAGAAAATATTAAGCTTCTTCATTGAAAATATTTTTAGTGTACTTATTATACAGGAATGAAATAATTAATAACAATAAACCTAAGGATACGAAAACAATGGTCTTCGAAATTGTGCTCAAGTGTGCAATGTCATAAAAGAACAGTTTTACTAAAGTCAAGGCAAATAAGATAATGGCCGAGATTCGGAGATATCTTTTATTTTGCCAAATACCAAGGACAATTAGACCTAATGCATATATTCCAAATAGAATACTTAATCCCAGTTTATTAGATCCCAGCACATTTGACAATTGCAACCAATGCAATAATTCGCTACTTAACACCCATAATAAAATTCCGTAGCTTATTAATTCGAGCGGTATGCTGAAAATTTTAATGTAATCATTTCGTTTTACTAATTGGTAAGTCAAATACATTAAAATACCAAGTAGTGCTAAACTGATATATCTGATGTAGATATGAAATTGACTTGCAAAATAATATGCTTCAATTTTCTGATCTAAAAAGGCATCTCTCAATGTGCTTAGTTCATATAATCCAATTACCAAGAATGCAAAAATTGCAATTCCATTTAGAATTATATTTACATAATTACTAAATTTATTATTGTAGAGATAAATATTAATTAATGTGCCAATGCTACAGAAAACCATGGTATAATTACAATACCAAACATTAATAAAATGTCGATAACTATAATTTCTGGGGTTGGATTGCATTAAATTAGAAAAGTATTCATCAATTTCCATAAATCCAGATACATATAAAACGAATATTATTACACTAGGAAATAAAAAATCAAGTAGCGTTCTTGGATTTAAAAACTGAACATCAAAATTATTTTCGAAATGATACCGCTTATGTACATAATACAAAAAGGAGGAAGCTGCAACGAAAATAATATTAATTAAAAATCGAACATTAAAAATTGGATTGATCGAGCTCGTCTCCTCCAAATATTTGTATGCTTCCCAGTCTTCCATTAAACTGAAGAAAGCGAGAATAAATAAACCGATCCCAAAAATTTCCAACAATATTTCTTTTTGACTTCGACCTGCCCAGAATAGGAAGGAGGCCATGATAACCCAACTTAAACTTACATAAAGACCATCCAACTGAATAGGAACGGCAATGGTGATAAATGTCAAAACCAAACTTACTACAATTAGCAGCAATAATTTTCCACCTAATTTTCTGTAATAGATAAATCCAGCAACTGCGAAATGAACAATGGCATTTGCAATGGCAAACGGTCCTCTATATGTGTCTAATGCGTTAGTTTCACTGAAAATAAAATCACCAGAACCGTAATAAACAAATGCATTTATAATTATAAAAATTAGGGTTAATGGAGCTAGTTTTTTGTCCTTATATATATTGTAGCCTATTAGTGCTAGATAAAAAATTAAATAGAAAATACTTGCAAATAGGATGGCGATATTGGTATCATCTGGAGCTTTAAATTTTTCAAAAAGCCAAGCTGCAAAAATTAAAGTAGTAAAAACAAAAGCATTTAGAAATAAGAATTTCCAGTTTTTTCTTACACATAAAAATAGTATACCTAAATTTACAATCGCCACATAACTGAATAAAACTAGCATACTGCCTTCGTCACCAACCAAAAATGGGATTGCATAAGCACCTACCAATCCAATATGAGCAATAATTTGCTTATCGTAATGTATGGCGGCAAATACACCGAATGCGGTAAATAAAAGCATCAGGCTAAAGGCCATAGATTGGGGAAACAAATTGTAATAACTAAAAGCAGCATAAGTAACAAAATACATAATAGCCAAAGCTCCACTTGCTAACACTGCACTAAAGCTATGATAATTCTTTTTCAAATAAGCCGCTACACCCATCAACCCAGCACCTAATAAATAACCTAAAATAATCCTGCCCAAGGGAGAAATGATGTCATTATCAATAGCATATTTAGTCCCAATACTTACCCCAATTATAAGGACTAAAATTCCTATTTTATTAAGTAGATTTTCACCAATAAACTTCTCTAGTGAATTTTTGCCCTCTGGTAATTTAAAACTGCTCTCCTTGCTAGCAATAGCTGTGTTGACTAAAGGAATCGGTTTTTCTTGGCTAGCTGGGTGTACAACATTTACTTCCTTTTTAATAACCGGTTTAGCTTTACTAGAAATTTTTGGATTTTGAACAGCTGGTTCTAGGTCTATCTCAAAAATAGCGTAATCCTCAATTTGTTGTTTTAGATTTGCAATTTCTTCAGATACATCAGCTTGTTTTTTACTTAATGCCTCAATTTTTTCCAGTAATTCTCTAATTCGATCCTGTTGGTCTGCCATATTTTACACTTAACATTAAGAATAAATCTCAATCTAGATGCAATTTAGGTGTAAATTTCATTATTATCGTTGAAATTAGGATTTTGGTAGTTGAACTTCACTCCATAAGCAGCTGATCCCGTAGAAGAATCATTGCACTGCGCCAGCAGCATTGCGCCTCGCAGAGGCATTGTGCTGCGATAGCAGCAATGCTCTATTTCAACTTATAACGCACTCCAACATAAATATTTCTTCCTAAAATAGGTCCCCAAACTAATGAACTATCAAAGAACTTGCTGTTTGGATCAGCTGCTGAAAGAATAGGATTGTCTTGTCTAAAATTTAATAAATTTTCAACTCCCAAATAGGCTTCGGTATTTTTTGCGACACCACCAGATAATTGAGTATTCATAGTTACAAAAGAAGGTGAAAATGCTTCCAATTGAAATTCAGCTGGATTCGATCTTGTATCAGGAATTCGTTTTGGTCCAATCCAATTCGCAGTCAAATCAATGTTCCATTGTTCAACAAATTTCCATCCAATATTTAGAAATGCTCTATGTTTTGCAGTTAATTGTTTTTGATCCAAACCTTCCATAAAAGCGGTTTGTACATCATTATATCTATATGCCAAACGAAGATCAAAAACATCATTTATTTGATAATCAAGATGTGTTTGAATACTATGAGAATAGGAATCTCCATTTAGATTATAGAAATGAACTTCTTGCGGATTAATGTCATAATCTACCACTACCTGATTTTGGAAATTAGTAAAGTAATAATCGATACCAAATACTAAAGATCTTGAAAATACAGATAATTCCTTAGTGAAATTCACACCAAAATTCCAACCTATTTCAGGATTTAATCCATAAGCATAATTAGGGTTTTCGCTGTGAACCACGAATTTTCTATTACTTGCAAAAGCGCCAATATTTTCAGCAAAAATACTTGCAGTTCTCAAACCTCTACCTGCCATAATTCTGCATGCGATAGTGGTAGAAGGGGAATATCTGAAATGGATTCGTGGTGTAAAAAACAAGCCATATAAATTATGATAATCAGCTCTTAATCCAGCTAACATTGAAAATTGATCATTGGGTTTGTAATTGTATTCCGCAAATACACCAGGCATTACCTCTATACGATCAAATTCCATTATATTAATATGTTCATCATATTTATCATAAATAAAACTTGACCCTAATCTAAGTAAATGTCGGGGATTGTTAATGTTTCCTTGATAAATAAAATTAGCATAAATGGTACTTTGATTCCCGTAATAAGGTCGACTTCCAAATCGAGAATTTTGGTCTTGATGCATCACTGAAAATTGTAACCCTATACTTGAAGTTGGCTTATTTAGAAAAACTTTTCCCATTTTAAACCAGCCTTCAAATCTATTCGTTCGTATTTGCACCTGCCATAAATGCTGCGGGGATTCAGATAAAGATGGCAATTGGCCAGATTCATTATTAAAAAATGTTCCTTTAATACCAAATTGAGCCATTAGTCCATTTGGACCAACATACTTCCACCTATTCAATGCAATTAAATGCTTGTTGAAAGGAGCATCTAGAAAACCATCATTGTTATTGTCAATCTCATTATTTCTATACTGACCATGTATTAAAAATGCGGTACTCAATTGACCATTAATCTTGACACTGGCATTAACATTGGCTTCTAAACGTTCCGCCTGATTGGCATATAAATTTACATACAATTTTTCTAATTGTTCTGGTTTTTTAACTTCTATATTTATCTGGCCGGTAATGGCTTCTGGTCCATTTGCTACAGAACCCGTTCCCATATTTAATTGCATTCCTTGAATCCAAGATCCTGGTGTATATAAAAAACCATAAATCGCAGCAAGTCCTCTTATGTAAGGCATGTTCTCTCTAGTGATTTGTACGTTTGGCCCTGCAAGTCCTAGCATTTCTATTTTTCTCACTCCAGTAACTGCATCCGTGAAAGAAACATCTACAGCCGGAGTAGTTTCGAAGCTTTCTGACAAATTACAACAAGCAGCTTTCATTAATTCTTTCTCTCCTATAGAATGAACTTTTATGGGTTCAATAAAGGATATTCTTGTGGAACGTGTTCTATACTTGACAACCACCTCATCCATCAAAACACTATTATCTAAGATCACTGCAATGATGCTTTGATCTTTCATATCAATCGTATCCGCAGCTCCTAAATAACTAATTACTAAATTTGAATTTGCTTTAGATTTTGGTAATTGAAAGTGACCATCTACATCTGTGGCAGTGCCTTCAGTAGTTCCTAACCAGAATATATTAGCTCCAATTAAAGGTTGTTCTTTCCCATTAGGCAACTTTTCATAGACCATTCCTGAAGCTAAATTTTCATCAAATTCTTGTGATGTTAATTCACTACTTATTTTATCAATAGAATTAGCCTCTTCAAAAGTGTAGACTGCTCGATGATCGGCTATCACATCTGTATCTTTGTATTTACAGCAGGCATGTAAATTGTCATATGCTTCCTGACTGGCTTTTACCAATTTTGTATCATGACCTACATTAGCCAAAGCCTGATGTAATTGTGTTGGATCATACTGCTCATCCTTGTGTTCATAAGTTAACATTTTACTTTGGACATTGTAATGGGCAAACTTCATCCCATCTATTGCCAATGCAGTCAATTCAATTCTGTCCTTACACATGTCACATAATCCATCTACCCAAATTTGTGGATTACCGTCTTCTTCAATTTCTGCTTGGTGATCTGCAACAATAGCTGCATCCCTATATTTGCAACATCCGTGCAAAGTACTATACGCATCTTCACTTGCTTTTAATAATTCCGTATCGTGTCCGATTTTAGCTAATGCTTTATGCAACTTCATCACGTCATAATCCACCTTCTTGTTTTCGAATGTTAAAATATTTGTAGCTACATCATAATTAGCAAACTTCATTCCCTTCAAACTAAGCGTTGCCAATTCGATTCGCTCCTTACACATGTAACAAATGCCATCAACCCAAATTTCATTTTCACCTAAAGTTTGGGTATTTGAATCATATGTGCCATTTTCTAATTGGCTTTCAGCATCTTCCTTATTATCTTTTTCATCTTCATGAATAGACTCCGAACTCCTATAATGGCAACAAGCATGTAATGATTCATATACTTCTTCAGTGGCTTTTATTAATTTAGTGTCATGCCCAGCATTGGCTAAAGCTTGGTGTAAGTCCTTTACATCAAAGTCAGGATTTGAATTTTTATACTGTAAAGTGTTTGTACTTAAATCGTAATTAGCAAATTGCATTTTATCCATTGAAAGCGTTGCCAATTCAATTCTGTCTTTACACATACCACAGGCTGCGTCCACCCAAATGCTTCCTTCTTTTTGAGCTTCGCTTATAGTGGCAATTAGCATAAAGCCCATTATAAATATTAGTCTTGTAAATTTCATAATTTGTTTTTGATAAATCTAAAATGAGGATAAGACGTAGCTATCCTAATAAAATGATTTATCGAAAGAGTGGTGGGTGGAAAATAGAAGTGCTATTTTCAATAATATGTAGATTTAAAATACTAAAATTAGTATCTACAAAATCGAGCTTAATAGGAGTTTCCTCTAATGCGAAATCTGTTACAAATAGACTTGCACAGCACATACAATTGCAATTTCCAGAATCACAGCAATCATCTTTTTGATCATCTTCTTGATCGCAACTAGCTGCTACCATTTCTGTAGAGCAACACGATCCACCGTCAAAGAAAAGGCTTTGAACAGCTACACTAATATTCAATGAAGAACATAGAAAAAAAATGGCCAATATGAATGATACTAATTTCACTTACACAAATATATAACTAAAATAGAAGCTTGTAAAGCCTTATGTCCATTTAAAATAGCTATTTAGCCTTTTTAGTTGCATTTTCCTTGAATTTTATGATATAAAAGCTATTTATCTATAAATCAGGCGGTTCAGAATTGAATTTCTTGATAATTGACAAGGATTTTTCTGGATTTTATGACGGTTTAAAATGACCTAAATCTTCAAAATAGTAAGTGTAGTATCTGGACAAAATTGAAAAACTAGTTTGCCCAAGTCTTCCGAACTGCGGGCTTTGATTAAGGAAGTGAATTTATAGTTTAAACGTTATTTAATTCCTAAAGTCCAAATTGAAGAAATTAATAGCCAGTTAATGGAGTTTTTAAACTTGAATGGCATTAATTCAAATTTTCTTTGCATTTTTAAGTTTTAATTGTGGAAATAAGTATATCAAATGAAATTGAGGTATTTTAATATTTTAATCGCTGTAGCTTCAATGCTACTTTTTATAAAAGGAGGAGAAAATGAAAGCTTTGTTCCTTTAGCGCCGCTTAATGAATCAGAGATAGCATATTATCATTCTTTATTTAATGCAAATCCAGCATTCAAGGCAGACGGTTTCGATTTTCCAGTAGGTAAACCAAATGCAGAAGGCTATTATGTCGCTCAAGATTTTCGGGCAAACAATCATTTAGGAGAAGACTGGAATGGTCGAGGAGGAGGAAACACAGATCTCGGTGATCCAGTTTATGCGATCGCTGATGGCTATGTTAAATTGGCAAAAGAATTTAAAAGTGGTTGGGGGAATATTATTCGGATGGTGCATTATCTTGAAGAACCACCATATTACATTGTAGAATCCCTTTATGCTCATTGCGATGAAATATATGTCACCAAAGGACAAACGGTAAAGCGTGGAGATTTGATAGGTACTATTGGAAATGTTAAAGGCCTATATTCGGCACACCTTCACTTAGAAATGCGCTCTAATGTCATGCTTCCCATTGGAACAGCCTACTCAAAGAAAACAGAAGGGTTTATGGATCCCACGGATTTTATTGACTTACACAGACCTAAGTAATCTACATAAGGTTTCAATTTCTATACAAAAGAAATTTTTAAATAACAAATGCTCTACATCTAGTATAAATGCTTGTTTCAAGGCTCATTAATGCTTTATATTTGTATCAAGTAGTTTTATAATAGTAGTAAAAGTATCAAGTAGTTTTATAGTAGTAGTATAAGTATAAAAGGATCCAACATAAAATTGGATCCTTTTTTAATTTGTATATTCATTACAATTTATGTTTGACTATTTAATTTACTACTAATGCGAAAATTATTATTACTAATCATTTTGATACCTGTTGCTTTCGGAATCATTTCTGCCCAAAATTTATTAAGTCCAAATTGGAAATTTCAAACAGGGGATCAAGCCTCATTTTTCAATTTAGATTACGATGAAAGTAAGTGGGTCGATATTGAAGTGGGAAAACTTTGGGAATCGCAAGGTCATGATTATGATGGATACGCTTGGTATCGCCTAGAAGTAAAAATTCCTAAAAAACTAAAAAAAGAAGCGAAAGTTAATGGGGGCTTAAATTTGTTTTTAGGTAAAATAGACGATGCTGATGAAACTTTCTGGAATGGAAAATTAATTGGAGCTACTGGTAAAATGCCCCCGAATCACGAAGGAGCTTATGCTACGCCAAGGATTTATAAAATACCCTTTGAAGCTATTAATTTTGGAGAAACTCATTTATTAGCAGTTCGAGTTTATGATAATGGTGGTGGAGGTGGAATATATGGAAATGAATTTCATTTGGGACTACCTAGAATGAAAGATCTAGTACTAATTGCATGGGCAGATAAAAATAGTAATCAAATTTTCAATGATGGCAATGGTCTTGAGTTAGCATTTGAATTAGAAAACAAGTCCAAAAATAAACTTTCTGGGGAATTAAATATTGACATTAAAAATTCATTTCAGAAAAACATTGGAAGTCAAAATCTGCCGGTATCAATAAAAAATTTTGGCAAAGCTAAAGTTAGTTTTCAAGAGCTTAATTTAGCTCCTGGATTTTATCCAAGCACATTATCATTTAAAAGTGCAACCGAAGAATTGAAAAAAGAAATAGTGCTAGGAGTAGATCCAACTAAAATTATTTCACCTCCCGACCGTCCAGATAATTTCGTGGATTATTGGAGGCGGGCCAAAAAAGAACTAGCTGCTGTTGAACCCCAATTTAAACTAACCAAGTTGGAAGAGCACAGCAAGGAAAAAGTAAATGTTTATTTATTAGAAATGCGATCATTGGGTAATGTTTTAGTTAGAGGATTTTATAGTCGCCCTAAAGTGGATGGAATTTACCCAGCCTTATTGAATGTTCAGGGATATAGCACTTCCAGGACAGCAAATGATGTCTACAAAGGAGATGACATGGTTTCTCTTGTACTAAATATTCGAGGTCACGGAAATAGTCAAGATAACATTCAAGGCTTTCCAGGCTACATTTTAAATCAAATAGAAGATCCAGAAATGTACATATATAGAGGTGCATACATGGATTGTATTCGAGCTATAGATTTTTTATTTGAGCAAAAAGAAGTCGATCAAACAAGAGTTGCTGTAGCGGGAGGAAGTCAAGGTGGTGCACTAAGTATTGCCACGGCGGCCTTGGACAATGAACGGATTATGGCTTGTGCTCCGGATGTTCCTTTTTTATCTGATTTTAAAGATTACTTTGTTATTGCACCTTGGCCAGGAGGAGAAGTTTTCAATTATATAAAAGATCATCCAGATTTCTCTGAAGAAGCCATGTATAAAACCTTAAGTTATATTGATATAAAAAATTTAGCACAGGATATTAAGGCGCCAGTTTTCATGGGAATTGGCATTTTGGATATGGTCTGTCCACCGCACATAAATTTTGCTGCTTATAATCAAGTGACCACCAAAAAATCATATGTTGCTTATCCAAATGCTGGGCATGGTTTGCCTGCTGAGCATTATGCGGTCAAAATGCAATGGTTAAAGAAGCAATTTGGAATGTGAAAAATCATCCTCCAACAGGAGGATTTTCAAGATAAATTCGAGAAAAAAATAGTGGAGCTGCCGAGAGTCGAACTCGGGTCCAGCGAAAGTGTTCAAGTGCTTTCTACATGTTTAGTTATTAATTTAATTTTCGTGAGCAGAAGAGTCCAATAACTACTCTTTCATTTCCTTAGTCTCTTTTATTTCACGCAAGGCGGAGACCCTCCTCTTGCTAGCCCGAGTTTTGTTAGCGGCACCCTTTGTATCAGGCGTCAAGTGTGGCGCTATGTTAAGCGTTCTAATTCCTAGAATTAGGCAGCTAAGGCAAATTTGTTGCCAATTAATGTTTGATTACTGTAGTTTTACGTGGCAGGCAATCTTCCCACGACATGCTTACAAATCAACGGATCTTTCCTGTCGATTCCATTTCAGCCCCATATTTCAATGAACATCTTTTTAAGGATTGCAAATATATGCTTTCCATCCATTAAATGCATTATTTTTAATAATAGTTCACTTTTTTGGGGAATATTGATTACATCTTGATCAAACTGAAGGTCCCGAGGGTGAGACCCTCGGGGGGCTGGACCCTCGGGGGATGGACCCCCCGAGGGCCACCACCCCCCGAGGGTCACCACCCCCCGAGGGTCACCACCCCCCGAGGGTCACCACCCCCCGAGGGTCATCACCCCCCGAGGGTCATCACCCCCCGAGGGTCACCACCCTCGGAGGGCCACCACCCTCGGAGGGCCACCACCCCCCGAGGG